>UMKW01024414.1_pt1 | contig 124982 bp, 118 predicted proteins | sample 1966391 | NCBI WGS metagenome assembly UMKW01 (sample SAMEA4836183, study PRJEB28245) | human gut metagenome | biome: gut microbiome; material: fecal sample | place: Denmark | collected 2008
GATGAGCTTGGCTGGCTAACTTGGACTTGCAATTTGCGGTCAAATAATTTATAAACAATACAATGGGAGTGCTACTCTTCGAAAGAGAAATCTGGAAAGAATTAAAATCTTTCTAGTCTTTTTACTACCTGGAGCTCTGATATCACTTGTTTGGTTGTACGCTCTGCCAATAGTGACTATTTTAATGGCAATAAATTGGGGAAGACATAGCAATTTTGATTAAGCGTCTAAACAACGCTTTTTTTATTACCGTTTTGCGATTTATAGATTTCTTGACTCCAAACAATTTATTTCTGAAATATAAATGAGTATTTCCTCAAAACTGACCTTACATAAACGTAAGTTATACCTTCTATTTTCCATATTAAAATAGATAAGTAAAATATATTTTTGTGAGGTACTTTTTTGAAACAACGTTTTGGTTTATCTGGCTATCAACTTAAAATAATAGCAATCATCTTCATGCTACTTGACCATATTTACCTAGAAGTTCTTCTAGGACTTCCTGGGATACCCGATTTTTCTATCTTAGATATGGCATCCCGATTCGTCTCTCCTCTCTTCTTTTTTCTAATGATTGAAGGGTTCTTTTATACCCGAAGTCGAAAAAAATATCTAACACGCCTTCTAGTTGCTGGAGCAGTTATGGCTCTCGGAAATTTAGTCATACATTATCTCATGAATGTCTCCATAAGCTTTTTTACCATCCTTAATCCAAATATCTTTCTGAGTTTAGCCTGTGGTTTTGGTGCTGTATGGCTCCTTGATACTATTATAGAAAAGAAGAAAATATTGCTGATTTTTCCGCTCATTTTCGTTTCAGCTCTTTCAATATTTACAGAAGCAAGTTTAGTTGCTCTAATCCTTCCATATTTAATGTACGCATCACGTAAAAGTGGAAAAGATTGGATTCTTTATATTGGTACACTACTTTTATCAATCTTATTTCTTCTACAGGCCTTTTCTTTTGACACTTCCATGTCGCTTTGGCAAAGTATTTCTCTTAACCCAGAATTCCTAATCATCACCGTTCTTCCTTTTATTTACCTATACAATGGCAAAAAGGGTGGTCGCTCTTCAACCTTTGAAAAATATTTTTTCTATGGTTTTTATCCAATTCATATCTGGATTTTATTTATTATTGGTCACTTACTAAACCACTAAATAAATTTGAAATAAAAAAACGCTAATCGCAGCGTTTTTTATCCTTAAAGAAGTTAATTTTAGGTTCAAAGCGATAGCAAAAGAACTATTAAAGTTACAAGTGCCGGTAAAGCTTGAACAAATAATATTTTTTTCGTCACTGTCAAAGCACCATAGATTCCAATTAAGATGACAAAAAGCATCGCAATAATAAAAACGATAGTAGTTGCATTCATTATGGCTAGTACTATAATCATCAAACCAAAACCAAGGTTATAAATCCCTTGGTTGGAGAGCGCAACCTGTAATGTCTTATTTTTTAATTCAGATTCATCAAAACCAAAAGCGTCAGCTTGTAACTTTATTCCTCCAAACATCTCAATAAATCCAAACAATAAATGCTCTATTCCTACAATAATTATTAAAATAAGTGATATCATAAATTTCTCCTCAACTAGATTATATCAGTATAAATTAGATATAAAAAATAAAAAGACCTATCACTAATGATAGGTCTTTTTATTATAAACTGATTCTTATCCTTGAACGATAGTTACACCACAAGGTGCATGATTGACAACATAATTCGTCGTAGATCCTGCAAGTAATCTATCAAACGCTCCTGCTCCTGTTGCCCCCATGACAATTAAATCAATATCGTTTTCCTTAGCATATTGAACAATTTCTCGTTTTGGAGAACCCGATAAAATTTGCGTTTTAAATTTAGATTCTGCTGGAATAATAGAGCCTACTTTGAGTAAAATATCATTTGCCAACTTATCCAATCCTGGAGTCTCAACAATACCATAGTTAGCAATGCCATAATATCGCACTAAATCTTTAACGGTCAATACAATTAACTCCGCTTCAGACCATTGCGCTAACATTACTCCTTCTCGAACCGCATTATAAGCTTGGTCAGAACCATCGACAGGAACTAATATTTTTTTATACTGTTTCGCCATAATAATACCTCCACCTATTCTTATAATTTTATTATAATACTATCACTAACAAAATGAAAGCGATAAACATTATATAATAAATGAAAATAAAAAACTGACCGAAATCAGTTAAAACTTATTTATTTTTTATATGCTTTAAGTTCTTCTTCTTTAAAATACAATTGTTGACTTCCGTTAAACCTAACTAAGATTCCTGCTTTGTTTTCAGCGATTACTGTACCGATAATTCCTTTATATCTTGTTTCTGGTAAATTTACTAATTGTCCGATTTTATACTTCATTTTTACTCCTTTTTAATAGATAAAATAAATCATTTTTCAATCATTTTAACTTTTTCTTTTATTAAATCTCTTGTTTTTCTAAACTCAGCCAAAATTTCTGTTTCTGACCCTATCGCACAAGCAGGGTCTTGTAAGTCCCAGTGTTCGTGATTAACTCCTTTAGGAATCATCGGACATTTATCAAGAGCATCTCCACATAAAGTAATTATCAAATCACATTCATTAAAATAATCTAAATCAATTAGCTCAGATTTCTGAGAAGAAATATCTATTCCCTCTTCTGCCATTACTTTAACTGCACGGGGATTTAAACCATGCGTTTCTATCTCTGCGGACCGAACCTCCCACCCTTCCAAATTTTTATGCCCATAACCTTCGGCAATTTGAGAACGACAAGAGTTACCTGTACAAAGAAAATATACTTTTTTCATAATAATACTCCACTTATTTTTATTAACATATTATATAATAATTTATATTTTTTCTCTTAGTTGACAGTTGACTATTCCATCTTTCAACGATGAGAAGGCGAGGGGCAATAATAACATGAAAAACCCACCATTGGCGGGCCATTTAAAGAAATCTTCATATAGGAAGATGATGGATAAGATAACCAATATACATTGGCTGTCTAAGGAGGATGTGGGATTCGAACCCACGCACGCCTTTACATGCCTGACGGTTTTCAAGACCGTTCCCTTCAGCCAGGCTTGGGTAATCCTCCATTGATTAATAAAGTATATCGTTTTTATCTATTGTTACAAAAACAAACCAATTAGGCACCCAATACAATACAAAGAAATTTTATCTGTACATAAAAATCTTTTGACCTCCTATTTTCAATCGGTAAACCTTTAGCTAATATTCTGCAGCTGGCGAAAATTTACGGCTAAAGAAGCTCAATATGCAGTAAATAATTTTCCAGCATAAAATAGCTACTTCTAAATTTTGTGATTAAAGATATATTTAATTCAAAAAAAATAAAACTCCTTATTGTAATGAGGAGTTTTTAATATATTTATCTAATACTCTGTAGATTTTTACTATCAAATTCTTAGGCTCCTCTTCTATCATATCAGCTTTTCCCATGAACCAGTTTTTACTAATCGAGATAATTTTTTATTTTAAGTTTATCATTCGTTCACTGTGGAACCCTAATATCAAATTATGAGCGTAAGGAATGCTATTATTAGTTAATAATAGGTAATAATAGGTAATAATATTAGTGCTAAAATATTTTTTAGTTTAATAAAGCTAGTCGAGTTAGTTTTATTGTTACTCATTTACTGGCCTCTCATTCTTAGTAAGTTTAAGTTTTTTTGTTAGCTTTTGTTAACGACAAAATATTTTATCTAGTGTTATAATAATCATGGCCAAAGAAAACTATTTTATTGACTATATTTGCTATTTACACATTATCTTTTTATAATCAGAATCCGGCCAATTTTGAAATAATTTCTTCTACTATTTTGTTGTCTAGTAGAGGTTTTTTATTTTCTTCATCAATATATTGTGAACTAAATTTATATTTTGATGACTAGTATTTGAATTTCCCTATCCTTCTTATAATTCCAATTATTTTGTAATTACAATGCTTAAAAAATCTCAATCAATAAATTAGAAATAGTGTCTAAGAAGATGTATCATATCATACTAATTTTATAAAACTTATTATTCGTTTAAGCTAAAATTGATAGAATTATAATGTACCATTCTAAAAATATAGAAATCATGATTTATTTTTAACTTAAAAGATCTGGTACACATCAATTCCACTAGTTTTTAAAATTCTAGCGGTTTTTTTATAAAAAAGCGTCTAAAGTGATAGGCGACTGGAATAAATTCATTACACACTTCTTTTCTTAATGAATAATAAAAAGACGTCTAATTAATTTAAACGTCTTGCTACACACTGAAATATCTTATAGAATAAATTACTTTATAAGACAGAAATTGGTGTATAGATAATTCAATTATATGAAGTTGTATAGATATTTTCAAGTAAAATGGTCGATTATAAAAATAAAAATGGCAGCAGATGACTGACATTATATTCAGAATTTTAATTTTATTTAGATTAAATCAAACTTTGTAGGTATAATTTTATCTGTTCATTTTTACTTATTTATTGTTGTTTTAATATGAATTAGTGTATTTCATAGGTAACACGGAATAAACTGCACAGAAATATTGGTGAAGTACAGCAGCTATATTTGATTATAGCAAGTATAAGCCCAATTATTCTCGTACTTTTTGTTTACACGATAATATCTAATAAATCGCTAGATAACTTAACTTGCACAATCATTTGAATATTAGTTATTGCTTTCGCCACATTGTTATAAAAAAAATAAAATAAAACCCTGACCGAAGTCAGGGTTATTTTTAATAATTTTTTTTATTTAGTATAAGCGTTAAATGCTATTCCTTCATTTTTCCAGCCGGCTTTTATCAAAGAATCTCTTTCAAAAGAGCTCATTGTAAAGTGATGCGAACCTACTTTTGCATTTGGATTATAAAGACGATAAACAGGGACTCCAGTATTCGCTTTAGCAACTGGGAATCTAAATGCTGTTCCATCATTATTCCACCCAATAGAAAGAAGGCTAGCAACTTCAAAATCACTTGTTGTATAATGGTGGTCACCTGCATTCGGGTTATATAAACGTTGCACAACTGGATATCCTGAGTATGGAGGTTCAGTTAATGGGATATAAAATGCGACTCCTTCAGATTTCCATCCCGCTTTTTCTAAAGTTAGAACCTCCCAACCAGCAGGTGTAAGTAAATGTTCACCTGAATTTGGATTATAAACTCTATATAATCTTTCGTGAAGTGGATCTGTATCTGCAGAAACTTGGTGTGCATTAATAACCCCTCCCATTATAAATGCCATTGCTGCTAAAATTACTAAACCTATTTTTTTCATAATATCCTCCTAGACATCACATTTATATATAAATAAAACAAGAATCCTCAAAAATATTGTGAGTCCTTTAAGAATTCAACGATTAGAGTATATCACTTTAAGCTAAGCATTACAAAAACAAACCCATTTCGTAACCAAACCAATACAAAAACTCAAAAGCCGTACATAAAAAGCACCACAGGTGGTGCTTGGAAGTATTTCTGAAAGAATTTCTTTTGAATAAATTCTTTATAGATTTTTTTTATAAGAACCAAAATAATATCACGATAAAAACTATACTCGTTACTTTTAAAGTAATCTTTTCCATTTGTTTTAATTCATCAAATTTCGGTTTAAGATATTCAAAGAAAAAAACATTGAACCTATCAGAATTGATGCATTTAGTCACATTCATGCTAGCTTACTTTTTGATTCAGGTATGACTTTTAAACAAGTTTAATATAGATTAGGATATTCTGATTAAAAAACTACTATTAATGTTTATAAGCATATCACAGAATTCACTAAAAATAATATCGGAGATAAATTCTCTGCATACATCGACTTTTAACTAGCTAAAAATAGCTAGTTTTTTATATTTTTTTGGGTCTGCTTTTGGGTCTACCTTTTTTTGTATTTTAACTATCTACAACTATTTCCAAGAAACAAAAACCGCTCTATTGAGCGATTTCTAATACTATTGGATTCTATAAAATCCATTCAATGGAGGCGAGGGGAGTCGAACCCCTGTCCAAACACCTTGCTACATCAACGTCTACAACCATAGGACTTTCTCAAATTTAACAAAATGCCAAAGCCAGTCTCAAACAGCGACATTTTGCGGGGCTTTAAATCTCTTTTGCTGCGTCAAGCCTCCACAACAACGTATCTGACTAAAAGTTTAGGCCGTCAAATTGCCATCAGTGAGCAAAAATCAGGCACGCATGGTGCTGTTTAGGCTGCCATTGCGTAAGTTTGTGTATTATTTTTAGCAGTTATATTTATCTGCGGATGATTATCCTGATCCCTCAGCAGTTGCAGTTCATGCGCGACAATGCCTGTCGAATCCGTAACGCCCCCAAATTTAAGGAGATACCTACTGATTATTCTGTCAGTAATTCTTTGAACCTTGAAGTCTAATTATAGCATATTTTAACTTTTCTGTCAGTAAAATTTCATTAAAGTATGTATTTTATATGAGAAAGGTGAGCTGACAGATTCCTTTATCATTTGATTCAAAGCTGTCAGTAATAAAAAAATTTCTGTCAGTAAATTCTTTAAAACTCTTCTTCATCAATTTGTTGAATTTCTTGTAGTTTAGTGATTAAATATTGGTCAGTTGAATATTTTTTCATTAGCTCTTCTAACAATTGATTACGAACCACATAATTACTAAAAAGGTGTAATTTTTCTTCGTAGCTTTCAAGTACTTTTTCTGTTCTCTTGATATTGTCATAAACAGCTTGACGACTGATATTAAATTCTTCAGCAATCTCTGCCAAACTATAATCATCGGCATAATAAAGTTCAATGTAATTCATTTGTTTATCAGTCAAGAGTGTCGCATAAAACTCAAAAAGAGTATTCATTCGATTCGTTTTTTCGATTTCCATAAGCTCTATTATAACAAAATTTATATCATTTTTTATGTTTATTCATTATTTTCTAATTGATGATTTAAAATAATAAAATGTAATTTTTTTATCTTTATCAAAGTCTAAGTATCCATTATTTTTTTAGCTAAAAATAATAATTTATTCTATACAAAACTCCCTGTTTTCGTTATAATTAAAAGTATGAAAAAAATTTTAATTGCTGATGATGATCGGGCAATTTTGACCCTTTTATCTTATAATTTTCGGCAAAATGATTACGAAGTAACTATTGTATCAGACGGGAAAAAAGCTTATGACAAAGCTCGTAAAAATCCCTTTGATTTACTTCTACTTGATTTAATGATGCCCGAATATTCCGGAATTGAAGTCACCCAAAAACTTCGTAAAGAAGATAATTTTACACCAATTTTAATTTTAACTGCTCGAGATGATGATGAAATGAAACTGACAGGGCTGTCAGCAGGTTCTGATGAGTATTTAGATAAAACGACTCCAATGAAAGAAATCATTGTCAGAGCCGATGCGCTCATTCGCAGAAATCAAATGTATAACCAAGCACCATCCGAAACTGTCAGTGAAGCTTTAGATGAAAGACCTTCATCATTAGTTACTGACAGATTGGTCATTGATTTTATAAAAAAAGAAGTCACTTTTGACGAAAAAGTTTTAGATTTAACCAAACGAGAATTTGAAATCCTTGAACTCTTAGCTAAAAGAGAGGGAAAAATTGTCAGTCGTGAAGAACTCCTGCAACATTTTTGGGGAATTTCAGACACTGCTGAAACCCGCACCATTGATGTGCTCATTTCTAAAATTCGTAAAAAATTAAATAATCATTATATCAAAACAAAACGAGGATTCGGATACTATTTTGAAGAAAATGAAACTTAAACACATCATGCTTATGACGGTCCTATATATTATTGCGACCTTAAGTCTGGTGATTCTATCGAACCAAAATATCTTAGAAAATGATACAAATCGAGTATTAAAAACAATAGATAAAATACAACTCTTTTTAGAAAAACATCCTGATAATCCTCTGCCAGATAATTTTGAACATCTTCCAAAGAATACAGTAAATTCGGATACTAAAAAAATTAAAAAGGGTGCGACTTACGCACGTAGTTTAGATTCTCAAGAAATAACCGTGACCAGTCCCATATTTAGCGAGGGTCAAATTAACGGTTATCTAAAGGTTACAGAAAATCGTACCTCTACTTTCTTTACAGATTTTGCCATTATCATTTTTGCAATTTTATTTTACTTGGCTGTCGCCATCCAAGTTTTACGTTCTGCTCAGAGAGCTTATGTTTTTCGAGAAAATACCGTTGCTAAAATTAAAAATATCGAGCGCAGCCCATTGACTCAAAGCTATTTGATGAATGAGAACGACGATAAAATTACAACTGAGCTCAATAAATTGGGCGAAAAAATTCAGAAACAAGCGCTCTCTCATACTGAAAAGAAAGAAAATCTCTACGAATTTATTGAATTTTTCCAATTTCCGATTTTCATTTATAATAATAAAGGAAAAATTCGTCGGACCAATGCTTCTTTCAAAAATGAATTTTCAGATACTGAAAATCTAGATATTTTCAGCCCCTATGCTGATTTCTTAAATTTTCTTGTTGATAAAATTTTACATCCTGATATTCAAGAAAAACTTTTCTATTTTGAAAAACTTGGGGCTTATTATCAAGTCCGTATCACTCCTTTACCTGATTTGGACAGTCGATTTATGGTGACTATGATGGATGTTAGCTCTTATCGTCGAACAGTGGATGCCCACAATGCTTTTATTGCTAACGTTTCTCATGAATTAAAAACTCCCCTTACTTCTATCAAAGGCTTCGCTGAACTTCTGGAAACAGATTCAATTTCAAGTTCTGACACAAAAAATTTCGCATCTATTATCAATAAAGAAAGTTCACGCCTGATGAATTTAGTTCAGGATACACTGCTTTTGACCAAACAAAATCATCGAATTGATAAAAAGAAAATTAATCTTACAACTTTGATACAAAATATTCTCCAAAGCTCAGGACCACAAATTAATGAAAAATCACTTCATTTAGAATCCCAAATTGAAGAAATCACTTTTAAAACCAACGAACCAATGGTTCACAGCATTTTTGAGAATTTGATTGAAAATGCAATTAAATACACTCCAGCAAATGGACAAATTTTTGTCAGCTTACATCTTGAACAAAATAAAGTTATCTTCAGTGTAACTGACAATGGTCCTGGTCTTAGTGAAATTCAAAAAGAGCGAATTTTCGACCGCTTCTACCGGGTTGATGAAAGTCGTGCAGAAGTTAGTGGAACAGGCTTAGGACTTGCTATCGTTGAGAAAAATGTTCAAGAGCTTCACGGAACAATTGACGTTGTATCCATTCTTGGAAAAGGGACAACTTTCACCGTCAATCTTTAATCGAAGCCTTCAACAAATTTACTTATCAAATTAAAAAAATCTTATAACCAAAACTCTCCAATTAAGATAAAATCAATTTATCAAGATTGGAGAGTTTTTATAGCTAAATAGACATTTCAGGGCATTCCTCGCCCACTCGTTCGTACTAATCAAACTTTTATTGTTCTCAGTGTTATTTTGGCAGTTGTCACTCACTTCTATTGGATTCTCCTACTTCCTATTCTCGCTGGACTATCTGGCATTCTTTTCGAGAGAAATTTTATTATATTAATCGCCAAAAGATTTCTAAAAAAGAAAACTTCAGAATACGTGCTCGAAGATAAATCAGACCTTCGCTTCAATCAGATTATCGCTACTGTTCTATTAAGTGCTAGTTTGATTTCCTCAATCACTAATCATCCTATCTTAGCAATAATCTTTGCAGCTTTTGTTTTTCTAGCCGCTTCTATTGCTTTAAGTGGTTTTTGTATAGGATGTTGGATTCATTTTCAACTTCGTCAGTACAAATATCGTCGGCAAGCAAAAAAAGGACTTCACTAAGTCCTTTTTATCTTTCCAAATAAAATTCAAAACGGTCACCAACATATTGAGATAAGACATATTCAAAAGCTGTACCATCTGTTAAATAAGAAACCTGAGTTAAACCAAGAATAGCAGCTCCAACTCTTGTTTTTAAATACTCTGAAACCTCTGTACTGACTCTTTTAGCTGAAACAATCTGTTCACTACGACCAATCACATGTCCGTGACTTTCTAAAGTTTTAAAGAAGTTACTAGTAATTTCTTTTTTATCAAAAGATTTGACCAATTTGAAAGGAATGCTTGCCACTTCATAACAAATTGGAACATTATCCGCATAACGAATCCGCTCCATTCGGATGATGGAATCCTTTTTGGTGATATTTAGTTTTTCACATTCAACCTCATTTGGCGCCGTTCTAATATAACTCAAAACTTCTGTTGAAGGAACTTTACCTTGTGAGCTGATAATTTCTGTAAAGGAAGTTGTTCCACGCATTTTTTCGCGAACACGTCGGCTAGCAACATAAGTTCCAGAACCCACACGACGGTCAAGAATTCCTTCATCAACCAAAGCTGTTACCGCTTGTCTTGCTGTCATTCGACTGACAGTAAAACGCTCGGCCAAATCACGTTCGCTTGGAAGACGTTGTCCAATTTTCCAGATGCCTTTTTCAACTTCATCTTTTAAGGCATCATGTATTTTTACATAATTCGGTACTGATTTTCTTGCCATAGTTCCCCCTAACTAAATAATAACAATATATACCACTTTAATATCTGTCTACCATTATATCACAGTTCATATGACTTACAAATAAAGAACATTTAAAATAATCGCAAATCTTATCTTCTATTAGCTTTTAATTTATAAAAAAAGAATTAGTTAATATAACTAACTCTATTTTATCTTTTATCAGTATTCAATTATTTTGAAGGAACAGTGATTTTTCCATCAATAATATCTGCTTTTGCTTTAGCAACTGCATCTTTGATTTCTGAATTTGCACTGTCAAGTCCTAAGTTAACCCCACCATTTTTAAGGTCATAAGTAACGATTGTTCCACCAGGGAATTTACCATCTTTAGTCTTGTCAGCGATATCTTTTACAACATTACCAACTTCTTTGATTGTTGATACAAGTACAAAGTTAGAATCTTTACCGTCTTTAGATTTGTATTTTCCAAGATATTCTTGGTCTTGGTCAACACCGATAACCCAAACTTTGTCAGCCTCATTTTTAGTTGAGTTCAATGCTTTAGCTTCACTGAAGACACCAGTTCCTACACCACCAGCACATTGATAAACTACGTCATCACCAGCACCGTACATAGCTGCAGCAATTGTTTTACCCTTGGCCGCGTCAGAGAAAGATCCCGCATATTGAACATCAACTTTAATATCTGGGTTTACAGATTTAGCTCCAGCTTCATAACCTTTTTCAAAACGTGTAATAACATCTGATTGCATTCCACCGATGAAACCAATTTTGTTAGTCTTAGTTGCTTTTGCGGCAGCTACACCAGCAAGGTAGGCACTTTCGTTATCAGCAAAAGTTGCTGATGCCACATTTTTTTGGTCTTTGATGACTGAGTCAACGATTACAAAGTTAGATTTAGGATTATTTTTTGCTGCAGCTGATGTTGCATCTTGTAAAGAGAATCCGGTACCAAACAAAAGTTTGTAGCCTTGTTGTTCCGCAGAGTTATAGTTAGTTGTATAATCTGAAGCAGAGTTAGATTGGAAATAAGTGTATCCTGTACCTTTTTTCAGGTTATTTTCTTTCCCCCAGCTTTGAAGACCTTCCCAAGCGGATTGGTTAAATGAACGGTCGTTTACACCACCGGTTTCGGTGACGATTGCTGCTTTAAGGTCAGTTTTTGCTTTACCTGATCCGGCTGCGTCATGTGAACGGCATCCTGCAAGGACTGCGACTGATGCAAGTGCGAGAGCACTAACTGCGATTACACGTTTTTTCATGGAAAGGGTATCCTCCGAGTTTTGTTTGACTAAATATAGCTTAAGTCTATTTTAAGATATATTTAGCCTTTTTGCAAGTCCAAATAAGCTGAATATCCCTTTTTCTCGCTAAATGTTCGGAAATAACCTATCAATTACTAAGAATTATTCATATTTATCAGTAATTACCATTTTTACATTTTTTAAAAGAAAAAAGATAAAGCGCTTACTTTAGTTACAAATTAATATGCTACCTGTTGATAGCATATCAATTTTATTTTAATCAAGATTTTTGAAAGAATATGGTAAAAGTTCCTCAACTGAAGTTTCTTTTACATTATCATTTTTAGAAATCAAAAAAACTGGCATATCTGCTGGACAAAATTCTGCAATAACTTGTCTACAAGCACCACAAGGGCTAATTGGTTCTTCTGTTTCTCCGAATACATAAAGAGCATCAAAATCTTTCAGGCCTTCTGATATTGCTTTAAAAATAGCTGTTCGTTCAGCACAATTAGAAAGTCCAAAACTAGCATTTTCAATATTACAACCTGTGATAATTCGACCATCAGTTGTATGAAAAGCTGCTCCTACAGGAAAATGAGAGTAAGGAACATATGCCAAACTCGCCGCTTCGCGTGCGGCAGCAATCATTTTTTTAGTAGTTGTCATTTGAAGTCAGACCTTCCATAATTGCAACACCAGCCGAAACACCAAGACGTGTTGCACCAGCATCAATCATTGCTTTTGCTTCTTCAAGATTATGAACTCCACCAGAAGCCTTAACTCCCATATCTGGGCCAACCGTTTGACGCATTAATTTTACATCATGAACAGTCGCTCCACCTGTTGAGAAACCTGTTGAAGTTTTGACAAAATCAGCACCAACTGCTTTAGCAATTTGGCAAGCTTTAATCTTTTCATCGTCAGTTAAAAGGCTTGTTTCAATGATAACTTTAAGAAGTTTATCACCTTTTACTGCGTTGACAGCTGCGATATCTGACTCAACAAGATTCCAATCCTTAGATTTGGCTGCGCCAATATTAATGACCATGTCAATTTCATCAGCACCATTTTCAATAGCGTTTTTAGCTTCAAAAGCTTTGAGTTCAGAAGTATTAGCACCTAAAGGAAAACCAATTACTGTACATACTTTAACGTCTGAGTCTTTAAGTTCTTGACTGGCATAACTTACCCATGTTGGGTTAATACAAACGCTCATGAAATCATATTTTTTTGCTTCATCAATTATTTGTTGAACTTTAGATTTTGGAGCATCGGCTTTAAGAATAGTATGGTCAATATATTTATTAATTTGCATTTTATGTTCTTTCTATTTTTTTAATCTTAAGTAAATTATTCCAACGATGAGATAGACTACAACGAAGATAATGATAAAAGCAATAAGTTGAATAAGCCAACCAAAATTTTGTAAGTACAATTTGGTCGCTGCTCCAGCCAAAGCTGACAAGATAACTTGCAGGGCCATAACAGGTGTTGGGATTTTTAAATCATTTTTCATCTTATCTGATAATTTCTAGAATTTCTTTTTGATGAACTTGTTGATCACTAATGACCAAACTGTCATTAAATTCAGCAACTAATTCGTCAGGAATTTCGCGGTTGGAATAAAGCTGAGCAATGACTTCACCGGCACTCACCTTATCTCCTACCTTTTTCGTCAGAGTAACACCTGCTTCAAAATCAATATCATCAGTCTTAGTTGCACGTCCTGCTCCTAATTTCATAGCAAGAAGACCAATTCCTAAGGCTTTTTCTTCACTAATAAATCCTGATTTATCTGCTTTAATTTCCACTTGATATTTTACTTGAAGAGGAGCTGTCAAATAGTCAAAGGCAGTTGGGTCACCACCTTGGGCCTTGACCATTTCAACAAATTTTCCGTAAGCTAAACCATTAGTAAAATGCTCTAAAATTTCAGGAATTGATTTTTCAAGTCCCGCAAGTTGCAGCATAATTTGGGCAAGTTCCGCAATAAATTCTTGGAATTCCTTTGGCGCTTTTCCTTGTAGAGTATGAACTGCTTCAGTCATTTCATTTCGATTTCCGATAGCAAAACCAAGAGGCTGACTCATATTTGTGATGACAGCGACGGTTTCTCGTCCTATGGATTTACCAAGGTCAACCATTGTTTGAGCGAGAAGGCGAGCATCTTCAACTGACTTCATAAAAGCCCCATCTCCTACAGTTACATCTAGTAGAATGGCGTCAGAGCCTGCGGCAATTTTTTTGGACATGACAGAACTAGCAATTAGAGGAATAATATCAACAGTTGCTGTGACATCTCGAAGAGCATAGAGTAATTTATCGGCTTTAACAAGTTCATCGGATTGCCCAATTATGGCAATTCCTGTTTCTTTGACCTGATCAATAAATTCTTTTTCCGTTTTTTCAAATTTGAAGCCAGGAATTGACTCCAATTTGTCCAAAGTTCCTCCCGTATGTCCAAGCCCACGACCAGACATTTTCGCAACAGGAACCCCAAATGACGCTACAAGCGGAGCTAAAATAAGTGTTACTTTATCGCCCACTCCACCAGTAGAATGTTTATCAACCTTGATTCCGGAAATATCAGTCAAATCAAATTCTTTTCCTGAATGAACCATTGCCATCGTGAGATAAGCAGTTTCTACTGTTGTCATCCCTTTAAAATAAATTGCCATCGCAAGTGCTGACATTTGATAGTCTGGCACGATTCCTTTGACATAATTTTCAATCATCCAATCGATTTCAGCTTGGCTAAATTCACCACTATCTCTTTTCTTTTGAATGAGATCAACCATCCGATAGGTCATAGGCTCCTCCTCGTTTTATCTTATCAATAATTATATATTTTTATAACTTCTTAAAATAAAGTATCCTTTATCTCTGGCTACAAGCTGACAATTACCAAATACTTCTTCCATTTTCTTTTGAGCAGACGGGGCACCCTGTTTCTTTTGGATAACAATCGTCAAATGCCCTCCATCATTTAAGTGACCAAAAGCACCAGCTAAAATTTCATGGACCACTTCTTTACCGGCCCTAATTGGCGGATTTGAGATAATCGCATCATATTTTTCACTGACAGACTCATAAATATTTGAAAGTTCAATTTTACTATTACTGACAGCATTGTCAATCGCGTTTTGACGGCATAAATCAAGTGCCCGACTATTCACATCAACCATTGTCACACCTAAATCAAACTTTTTAGCTAAGGTTAACCCTAATGTTCCATAACCACACCCAACATCTAAAAGACTTTTTGCACTTTCAGGTTGATAGTTTTCTAATAAAACACGAGAACCATAATCAATTCCATTTTTTGAAAAGACACCACGATCTGTTTTAAAACGCATTGACTGACCTAACAATTCAACTGTTAAGGTCTGGAAGTCATGCGATAAATCTTGATTGTCTTCATAATACATATTTGTTTTAACCATTAATTTTATTTTAACATAAAAGCCCTTTTTTATCTTAAAAAAATTTTTAGAACTTCTACTTATTTTGTAATCTCTTACACTTTTACTGACAGAAGTGTAAAAATCTTGTCAGTAACTTATTTAATACGCTTACAGATTTATTAGTTTTTTTACCTTGATAAGCCAAAAATATGATAAAATATTTTTCATGAATGAATTCATTAATTTTGACGAAATTAGCCGAAAAACATGGCAAAATCTTTATAATACTTCGATTGCTCCCTTAACTCATGATGAGTTAGAGTCAATCCGCTCACTCAATGATGAAATCAGCTTACAAGATGTGGAGGACGTCTATTTACCACTGATTCATCTTCTTCGCTTATATAAAAAAAATTTAGAAGACATGAGTTACTCTAAAGGACTTTTCCTACAAAAAATTGTCAAAACTCCCCCACTCATCATTGGGATTTCCGGCTCAGTCGCCGTTGGAAAATCAACGACTGCAAGACTTCTCCAGCTTCTCCTTTCACGTGCCTTTCCAAAATTAACCGTTGATTTAGTGACAACCGACGGATTTTTGTACACGACTAATGATTTAAAAAATATGGGGATTCTCGACCGCAAAGGTTTTCCCGAAAGCTATGATATGGAAAAATTAACAAGTTTTCTTTATCACGTCAAAAATGGTGAAAAATTTGAAGTTCCGATTTACTCACATGAAACTTACGATATTTTGCCTAACCAAAGTCAAATCATTGACAGCCCTGATATTCTTATTGTAGAAGGAATTAATGTGCTTCAAAATCCACAAAATCAACTACTTTATATCAGTGATTTTTACGATTTTTCAATTTATGTCGATGCTGACGAAAAACTCATTGAAAAATGGTACCTCGAACGTTTTGACAGCCTTTTAAAACTAGCTAAATATGACCAGACAAACTTCTATCATCAATTTACAAAAATGCCAGAAGATAAAGTAATCAATCTAGCCCGTGAAATATGGGCACGTGTCAATCGTGTCAATCTCAGAGAATATATTGAGCCCACAAGAAATCGGGCAGAAATTATTCTCCACAAAACAGAAAATCACTATATTGACAAAATTTACCTGAAAAAATTCTAAAAAAATACTGACAAATCTGTCAGTATTTTTTGTCTTCAATTTTACTGACAGAACTGTCAGACAAGATTAGAAATAATCTGCTGTATCATCATTTGGAAAAACAAATTTCTTTAAGACAAAGACACCAATAATTAATATCAGAATAGCACTAGCAATCAATAATACTCCAACTAATCGTTCATGATAGGTTAACAACAGTCGAATCAGTGAAGTAATCCCGAGTGATAAGAGGAAAATTAATGACACATGTCCTTTATTTCTCAATGAAGTGATAATCAAAGTTAAAAATTCAAAGAAGATAAAGAAGGAGAGAATACTTTCCAAAATATCATAATAATGAACCTCACTCTCAGAAAGAAAAGCAAGTAAAACAAGATTATAAACTTCTCTAAATAGAAAATAAACCATCAAAAGCCCTACTACCATAAGCAACATAAAACTAATTTTCGATAATAGATTAGCAAATTTCAGTTCAATATGATTAAAAAAATCTTTCATAGGCACTCTCCTTCTTGTCTCATCTTTAAAATATTTCTGTCAGTAAATTAGGCTTATAAATCTGAAGATTGGACATAGCCCTGAACGAATTCGTCAATTTCAATATAAATATAGCACTTCTTATCACTAATTTTTTTTCTGATTTCCGCTTCAATTTGATTAATAATTTCATAATCTTCTAAAACAAGCTTACTCACCAAATCAATTTTTGCAGCAATCAAAATCTCTGTTGGGCCAAGGTGAACCGTTTTAACATTAATTACTCGTTCTACTTCAGGACGATCAAAAGCTGTCAAAATCTTTTCTAAATCACTATCTGTCACACGTTCACCAACAATTAAACTATAAAATTCTCTTGTCAAGAAAATCGCTGCTGCCATAAGCAAGAACCCAATCAACAACCCACTAATTGCATCAAAAATAGGATTGCCTGTCACCATCGTCAAGACAGTTCCTAAAAGCGCTAAAAGCAAACCAATAATTGCGCATAAATCCTCAGCAAAAATAACTAAAATTTCACTGTGACGACTTTCATGCAAAAACTTAAAGATTGGTAATTTTTCTGTATTCAATTCGCTAATTTCTTTAAAAGCCACTCTTAATGATGAACCTTCAATTGCCATGCCAATCAACAAGATTCCAATAACAATGCCCGCATTTTCAACACTGTGTGCTGGGTGAACCAACTTATCATAGGCCTCCATTACACCAATGACACCCCCACCAAAAAAGAGGAATGTTGCCACTATCATACTAAAGAAATATTTTGCCCTAGCTTCGCCAAATTGATGGAGATTAGTGCTCGCTTGTCTTGAACGACGGTCGCCAAACAAAAGTAAAATCTGATTCCCACAATCTACGACTGAGTGAATACTTTCATTAAGCATCGCTGCTGAGCCAGATAAACCAAATCCAATAAACTTACTGATTGCAACCAGAACATTAGCCCCAAGTGCCGCAAAAACCGCAAACATCCCTGAAGATTTTTTCTCTTCCATAACTCTCTCATTTCCTATTCAATCTATCTTAATTATAACATAAGCCCTTATTTAAGATTTAATTTGTAACTTTTAAGTCAAAAATAAAGAAAACTAAAAGGCTCTTCCTACAAAGAAAGAACCTTCAAGAGAATAAATCATCAAAACCTATCCTCAATACTATGTAAGAAAAGAAGTTAAATGAATTCCACTAATGAAACTTCACTCAACTAAAACAATAATACAACATTTACAAAAAAGTGTCAATCCCTTAACGTAAATATTTTAGTGAAAAATTAATCTAAACGTTTCTTATTATTTTTGACCTTCTAAAATCAAGATTTCAAGTTCCTTTTTCTCACGATCCAATTTTTCTAAACGGTAAGCTAAACTATTTTTATTGTCTTTTTCTTCGATTCCTAACAAAAATTCAATTGATACATTAAAATAATTTGCCATTTCAAAAACACGACCAACACTCGGTTTTTTCTTATACTTATAATTTTTCAAAGTATTCCGAGGATAACCAAGTTCCCGCTCTACTTGATTAAAAGATTTATGAGCATCTTTAATCAACAACTTTAATCTTGAGTAAACAAATAAATATTCATGTTCCATAATAATAATCCTTCTTTTTTAATTTTTTATAGATAAGTTTTCAATAAGTGAATAAAATAAATTCAAAGAAACATTCAAATTCACTCTTCACTGATTTCTTCATCCTCTTCCCAATTCCAAGCCCGAGAAAATTCCTGATTTTGGAAAAGGGAAGCCAAACCACTCAACTGTTTTAAACGAAGCAACTCTTCTTTATCCATTCCAATATGTTTCATAATCCACTGGTCACTCAACCCCGATTCTACCAATTGTTGAACAATTTCCGTCATCAATTCGATTGAATGTGTGCCTCTAGCACGATTATGTCGAATGGTACTAGCAATTCTATCTTCAAGTGGACGATCAATAATCGAAACAGGTAAACAATTGCCTTCTCGTTTAGCAATTTCTTCAGAGTTTTTCATAACAAGATAACGATGAAAACCATCCACAATTTCATAAAAATCCTGTTCTTTATCGTAATAACAAACGATAGGCATTGTATAACCATCTTCCAAAATCGACCGTTCAAGTAGTTGAAATTCAGGAGGTGCTGTTCGGTTTGGATTATAAGCATTTGCTCTAATCTTCTCAATTGGTACTCGCCTGATATCATAAGCTGGACTTATAAAAATGTCTCCCATTTTTCCATTGCCTCTTGTTTTTTCTGTAATTCATCCTTCGTTTGACCAAATCCCATATACTGACAAGAAGTATCATTCTTTAAAATCGTGATACACATGCGTTTGTATGAAGGAACCAACCTAAAATTTTTAATTGGCACATCATCTGGATAATCTTTAAAGCGAATCACTTCGTATCTTTGCTTATATTTGCGCTTATTTGTTGGTGGACCCAAACGTTCAAAGTCCGAGCCAAGCTCCTCTAACTCATCAATCACATTTTCTAGTAAAGCTCCCCCAGTTTTCATCCAATAATCCATTGAAGATTTAAATTTTTTAAGATAAACCTTTCGAGTTTCCTCTGGCAATGTCTCAAGTAAAAATTCAACATAAGATTTCCAAGTATGTCCTTTAGGTAGCACAGCTCCACGGTAACCCATTGCTACAGTTCCACCATAAAGCGCTGCAAAATTTGCTCCATTAACACGACCAACTAATTTTCCCCAAGTCGCTGGCTCTAAAGCCTGATAGAGTTTTAATGAATGCACCCCACACTGATGGAAAGGATTAGCAACCCTCATTGATTTATAAGGAACTCCCGCCTGATAGTACAAATCATAAAGATGATTATAATCAAGCTCAAATTTAGCATTAGCTCGCCAGATATCTTCAAATAACCAATCATACATTGGATAAAAATTAAAGACATCTTGACTAATACGATGGCTAAAATTAGTCGTTCCAAAACGAGAAAAAGTCTCCTCGCGCGTCACCGCATTATAACGATTTAAACTTTCCTGAGCACGAATTCCCACCAAAACAGCCGTTCGTACGACCTCTTTTTCTCGATGAAGCCATTGGCAAAACTTACTTTGAAACTCATAATCAGACATTCCAACTTTAAAAAATGGAAATTCTTGATTTTCTAAACAAATAGCTTCTGGAGGAATTGAATTCAACCAAAGTTCATGATGTTCTGGGTCCCAAGGCAACCAAGTCGATTGTGACATCGAAATTCCACAAGAAGCCTATACAGGAAGACAGACGTGATAGTAATCAAATTCTGGATATTTTCCCATTGAACGTTCAATATAATCTTTAGTTTCTTGATAATTTCCCTCATAATCCAAATAAAAAGCAGAAACTTTTATCCCTTTTTTCATCCAATCATGACTTTCATAATAAAGCCGAACCAATTCCAACATCAAACCCGAATCCTTACCGCCAAAAAAGGAAATAATCAGATGGTCAAAATAACCACAAATATATTCTAGTCGATGATTAAATGCTTCATAAACATTTTCATTTTGATAAACTTTCACCTCGTCTTTCCTTTCCATTATTGATTTCATTTTTCCAAAGCGCTTCGTTAAAACTATCAACAATTATATATTACAAGAAAGCAAAGACTTTGTAAAAGTTTTTATGAAACTAAAAAATAATCAAAACAATTAATTTCTTAATAAAATAATGATATACTATTTCAAATACTAAAAAAATTATCTATAATAGATTATTTTTAATTATTTCCTATTAAGCAAATAATTTTAAAAAAGAAAGGATTTTATACTCCTCCAAGTATAAAATAGAAGCATCATGACAAAAGATACGAAAGAAATTATTATTCGCACTCTCTTAAATATCGCCTCCGAATCTCAAAAAGTAACCATTGAAGAAATCTCTAAACGGTCACACATTACCCGTACAACAATTAAAAATAATTTTAAATCAGGCGTGCCCGGTATTGTCGAATATATCTATCTGAATATTGTAGATGAAGTCAATGAACGTTTACTTCAATATAATTGTGAAGATGTTACTATTGAACTCCTTGCTGACCTTCTACTTCCGGTCCTTTGGCAACATAAAGAAGAAGCTCATATTATTTTTGGCTCTCAACTTCCTTTCCGGTTAATTGGTCCAATTAGTGATAGAACTTGGAAGTGGGCTGAAAAACACTTTAACTCTCTTATAAAAAAACATGGTTTAGCAAATTATTTTACAGCTCAAGAACTCCTAAGATACTTTAACGCTCAACTTATTACCGTTCTCACTCTTTGGTTAGAAGCCGATATTCCCATTGCATATGAAAAATTTCGTCCAAAATTTATCTTTTTTATGAGCACTCCAATCAATGAGCTTATTTTTAAAGGAACAAAATAAAAAACGTAAATCTTTCGATTTACGTTTTTCTTATTATGTTTGTTAACTTAAGGCACAATCCGTTTTCTGGCTGCTCGTTTTCTACCCATTTCAATTTGTTCTTCTTTTTTCTTGATAGGATTGATAACTTTTGCTTTAATGCCAATAGCAGTGGCAGCAAGTCCAGCTATCAAAAGTGCATTCCCTGCCAAAAAGCCTTTAATAAATGTACGATTCATTTGTCTCTCCTCCTAGTTTTATAGATAAACAGCCAAATAATAAAACTTTAGTAAAATTTCCTCATTCGACTCTACAAAATCATTTTAACATAAATGTTATAAATCTAAAAATAATAAACTTAGAATGAAATAATAAAAAACCTTCTAACTATAATGCTAGAAAGTTTTCATTAAATCTAAATCTTCGTTGATTATTTAAACCATTTATCAACTTCTTTTTGATGATCTTTAATCCAATTTTTGGCAGCTTCTTCTGGTGTTTTACCATTTTGAATATCAAGCATGACAGCTTCCATATCCTTAGTTGTCCAATTAAATTTATCTAAAACTTTATAAGCTTCTGGATTTTCTTTCTTCAAACCTTTACGAACAATGGTATTAATATTTTCTGAAGTTCCCATTGTTCCTTTTGGATCAGCCAAATATTTCAAATCATATTTGTTAAACATCCAATGAGGAGACCAACCAGTAATGACAATATCTTTATGTTGTTTGATTGCTTCACCAAGAGCTACAGTCATTGCACCTGATGATGAAGGAACAAGTTTCCAATCTTTAAGATTATCATAGCTATTAAGCGTTTTTTCACTAGCAGCCATTACACCTGCACCTGGTTCAATACCTGTGATTGTTTTATTCGCTTGATTTGTTAAATCTTCAATTGAATTAACATTCATATAACTTGGAACAACAAACCCAACTTTAGCCCCTTTAAGGTTAGGACCTAACAAATCAACAGATTTACCATATTTTTGCCATTGTGTTTTATGCGTGTTTGGTAACCAAGCAGAAACCATTCCATCTGCTTGACCATTGGCTACTGTTTGCCAAGCCACCGCATTATCTAAAGCTGTCGTTTTAACATCAAAGCCGTGTTCTTTCATCGCTTGAGTCAAAACATTGATTGATGCAACTTCTGAATCCCAGTTCATATAAACTAAGTCAACTTTTTTATCAGAGGCTGTTTTCCCAAAAGACATTCCTGAAAAGGCACCAATAATTAAAGCTAACAATGAAACTAAGGCAATTCCACGTTTCCATTTTTTAACTGTAGGATTTCCCTGTTTTTCAAGAGGAGAAACATTAAGTTTTTGTGTAAAGCGGTCAATAATAATAGCCAAAATAACTAATGAAATCCCACTTACAAACCCTTTACCAATATCAGCCGATTGAACAGCTGCAAGTACACCACGACCTAAGCCAGGCGCCCCAATCATAGAAGCGATAACAACCATAGAAAGAGCTAACATAATCGTTTGGTTAACACCAGCCATAATTGTTCCTTTAGCCAAAGGAAATTCCAATTTAAAAAGCTTTTGACGGGCAGTTGAACCAAATGAATCTGCCGCTTCAACTAATTCCGTTGAAACTTGACGAATTCCCAAGTTAGTCATTCTGACTGTTGGTGGGAGTGCAAAGATAACAGATGCAAATACCCCAGGAACAACTCCTATTCCAAAGAATGCAACCGCTGGAATCAAATAAACGAAACCAGGCATCGTTTGCATAAAGTCCAAAATCGGTTGAACGATCTTAGCCACTAAATCAGATTTGGCCATCCAAATCCCTAAAGGAACTCCAATGATGATTGACAATAAACTTGAAAGTAAGACAAGTGTGATTGTACTCATCAAATCTGACCATAAGCCCTGGTTAGCAATTAAAGAAAGACCGATGAAAGTGAATAAAGGAAAGGCAATTTTTTTACCTGAAACCAAAATGGCAAGGATAGTAACAACAGCAATCATCAACCAGAATGGAACAGCAGTTAAAGCACCTGTAATACCGTTCATCAATACCGTTCCTGATTTTTGAATCACATCAAATCCTGAACTAAAAGTACTAGTAATCCAATCTGTTGCCGATGACACCCAGTTTGCTATGGGTACTTGTCCAATAGCTAAATCAATCATTTATTCTCCTCCTCTTTTTCAATCTCCTCTACTTCGTCCTCATCAGGAATATCAGCTAAGGCCTCTAAAACACTTCCTCGAATCAATACACCTTTAAGGAATCCATTATCATCAACAACTGCTAAAGGCGTTGGGGCATCATAGATAATTGGCAAGATATCTCTTACAAGCATTTCTTTAGAAACTGTTCCGACATCTGTAGTCATCACATCTTTTAATGGTTGATTATTTTTTCTAGCAGCAATAGCTTGTTCACTCGTAACAACACCACGGAATTGACGCTTTTTGTCAACAGCCATTAGAGAGCTGACCTCTTCAGTCTTCATCTTCTTCAAGGCAACGCTTGGTCCGTCAACATCAATGTTAGTAGTTAAAGCTGGAATCATAATATTCTCTGCTGTAATAACTTTTGCACGATCTACATCTTCTACGAAAGTTTTAACATAATCATTTGCTGGATTGGTCAAGATTTCCTCACCAGTACCAATTTGCATGATTTTACCATCTTTCATGATTGCGATGCGGTCACCAATACGAAGGGCTTCGTTCAAATCATGAGAAACAAAGATAATTGTTTTTTGAAATTTTGCTTGAAGTTCAAGTAGCTCATCTTGCATTTCACGACGAATCAAAGGGTCAAGAGCAGAGAAAGCTTCATCCATGAGCAAAATCTCTGGGTCATTAGCTAAGGCACGCGCAAGCCCAACCCGTTGTTGCATCCCACCAGATAATTGTTTAGGATACTGATCTTTAAAGTCTAACAAGTTTGCATTATCTAAGGCCTTCTCTGCGCGTTTGCGTCGTTCTTCCTTTGGTACATTTTGAACTTCCAAACCATACTCGGTATTTTCTAAAATTGTTCGATGTGGAAATAGACCAAAATTTTGGAAAACCATACTCATTGTTTTACGGCGAACTTGAAGCAAATCTTCTTTATTCAATGTAGCAACATCTTGGTTGTCAATAAATATTTTTCCGCTCGTTGGTTCAATCAATCGATTAAGCAAACGCAACAAAGTTGATTTACCTGAACCAGATAGACCCATGATGACAAAAATTTCACCCTCATTGATTTCAAAATTTGTATCATAAACCCCTACAGTTGCACCGGTTTTTTTCAAAATTTCATTTTTGGGCTCACCTTTTTCAACCATTGTTAATGCGGTTTTAATCCGTTTGCCAAAAATTTTAGTTAAATGTTCAATTTTTATTTTTACTGGCAAAATAGCTCTCCTTTACTCTAACACAAGGAAGCTTAAAACTTTTTTAGAAATATAAATTCTAAATAAATAAGTTAATTAATAATTAGAAGTTTTAAGTTTCACAAGTGATTTTCTTATTTAAAGTGACCACTCAATAATAACAATATGTAGTCACTATGTCAAATAACTAAACTTAAGCTTAAAAAAAAGGCATCATTTTGTAAACGATGTCTTAGTTGCCATAAAAGAAATTTTGGACAATTTGTCCTGTATCAGAAGCACCTACAAAATATAAGGTATCTCCTTGATTTAAAGTTGCGTACGGTCCTGGCGAAACAATTAATTCTGCATTTTGCAAAATGGCAACAACTGTCGCCCCTGTATTTTGCCAAAGATTCATTTCTCCTAGGCTCAGTCCGAACTTTTCAGAGTCTTTTTCCAGTTCAAATTCAATAGGAGTTAAAGGGTTTATTTTTTGAAAATGCTCAGTTTGGTCAACCAATTTATCCAAGATGGATGAAAAATTAGCTAATTCTCTTCTCTGACTCTCCACACTCTGCATGATTTGTGTCCGTAAATCTTGCATTGTTTCCACTTCTTGATATTGAGCCAGATATTCTTGTGCCTTTTGCTTTGAAGCAATATTTACACCACTTCCATGAACAGGGTCAACTATTCCCAAGTCACTTAGAACATTGATTGCTTTACGTGCCGTTTCGGGTGAGACAGCGAAAGTTGTTGCAAGAGTTGAACGAGCGTATATTTTTTGTCCAACTTTAAGTTCATTACGTACAATTCTTTCAGCAATTTGTAATGCAATCTGCTGATATCTTGGTTGTCTCGCTATGCGCATCTAATTCTCCTCATCACAAGTCATTAAAAATCTATTTTTACCTGAACAAAATGAAATTCTTTCATATTATAGCGCTTTATCATTTATTTTTCAATCTATACCATTTAGTAAGTTTTCTCAAACTCCTAAGCCAAATATATTTTTAATAATCCTTTTTTAGCTGAAATTTTTAACAAAAAGAAGCTATAACAACAATTATTATAACATTTCCTTTTCTACTTAGATTTTTTTGTAGAGTAAATCCTTTGATCCCCTATTCCCTCTGTAATCGGTGAACGATAAGCAATATTCTTTTTGTTTGCATCGTTAATGAGAGCTTGCCAAGCTTTCCACACATTTTCTTCAGAATAACGTCTAGATAATTCATAAGACTGAGTAGACATTTTTTGTAGTTTATCTTCCTGAGTAAACAGTTCAACTAAACGGTCAGCCATTTCTTGAATTCCCTCATAAGGAACAACAAAACCATTTTCTCCATCCACTATCAACTCATTTGGTCCATAGTTTACATCATAAGTTACCCCAACCATCCCATGACTTATTGCCTCCATGAGAGATAGATTAAAACCTTCCATGATTGAAGCTAGGGCATAGACTTGGAACTCTTTTTGCAGCTCCCCAACATTATTAGCATACTTAAATTGATGCACTGCTTCTTCCATATGGTATTCTTTTATCGCAGCATTAATGGCCTTTTGTGCTGAATCATCATTTCGATGATCAACATAACCATAAAAATCTAGCGTAATATCTGGAACAGTTTGTCTTGCAATCCCTATCGCCCTAATGATATGATCAATTCGTTTTTCAGGTGCAACACGTGCAGTCACCAAAACGCTATGCACTTTACGCTCCTTCATATCAATTCGCTTTTCTGAAAAAACTTCATTTGGAACAACTCCAACAGGAATAGTAAATAATTTGCTTTGAGGATTAAATCGTTTTGAAACATCAAGTGTTTGTTTTTCTGTTGCTGAAACAATAGCATCGTAACCATTTGAATTCATCAATCCAAACTCATAAAAGTTATTCATGACCAAATGCATGGGCTCTTGGGCATTTCCAGCATGTGAATTATGCAAATGAAGTACCGTATAGGCAGGTCTTTCTAAATTCAATAGTGCCCAATCTGCCAAATGAGTTCTGTCCATAATGAAAATATTTGCTTTATCACCTTGCCAGTATTCCTCATTTAATAAATCAAGAAAATGAAGCGTTAACTCATCAATGTTAGCAAAATTATAGATTGCGCCTTCAGAACTAAGCAACCGCCAACCAGTTTTGTCATATTTCATATTTCCATCATATTTATTAAATGTTTCTAGTACTGGTTTACCATTAATATCCAGCCAAACCTCCGTACCAATCTTATTATAGTGTTATCAGCTCCAGTTTGTTGGCCTGGTAAAACTTGGTCAGCTTTTACGCTTGGTGCAGCAATCGCTCCTCCAGCTACAATCAAGGCTAAAACTGACGAGGCGTAAAGCCATTGTTTTCCTGATTTCCATGTTCTGAAATTTTCATGAACATGGACATTTTCAGGGATTTTTAGGTTTTTTTTATCCATTTTTATTTTTCGCTCCTAACAATAAAATAATAATAATTTATGACAGCTTATTCATTATAACTATCGAATATTTCGACAATTTTATTTATAAAAAAATTCTGGATAAGTTATCAGAACTTTCGTTTATGAATTAAGTATTCTATTTTTCTTCTACCAAAGGCTGGAAATCCTCTAATAGTAATAGCTCTCATTCTCACTACTTTATCCTTCCTTTCTTTTTTAACTAAATCCAACTATTTGCTTCAATAACTCGGTCTTTTTCTCTTCTATGGTTATAAATGATAATAAAGACCTTTTAGGGAATACAAAAAATTCCTTAGATTGAATTATACAACTTTATTTCTTTTATTTCAATACATTTCTCTTGTTTGTTTTTCCTTTAATATAAATTACTATGGTATTTCTTTGAATACACCTGCTTTTTATCGCTTTATCCACAAGGCCTAATGGTAGTGGGTATTCTTTATACGCCACTCAATCTGCTTTATTACTTTTACGTTACATCATTATTTTTTTACTTAAGTCAAACAAAAAAGAACTATTCAAATAGCTCTTTTATATTTAAATGCAAAATAGAAAAAATCCTCATCAAAAAGATGAGGATTTTTTTACAAGTTGGTAGCATTTGAAGCTATTACTTCTTTATACCAATCAAATGATTTTTTCTTAGAACGTTTTTTTGTTCCTTTTCCTTCGTCATCTAAGTCAACGTAGATGAATCCATAACGCTTACTCATTTCTCCTGTAGATGCTGAAACTAAATCAATACATCCCCAAGGCGTGTAACCCATTAGGTCAACGCCGTCTTCAACTGCTTCATTCATTGATTGAATGTGTTTTTTGAGATAATCAATACGATAATCATCTTGTATCGTTCCGTCTTCTTCTACTTTATCAATTGCGCCTAAGCCATTTTCGACAATGAAGAGCGGAACTTGATAGCGACCGTATAAATCATTAAGGGCATAACAAAGTCCGTCAGGGTCAACTGCCCAACCCCATTCGCTTTCTTTTAAGAAGGGGTTTTTAACTCCTCCAAGAACCATATTTCCTGAAGCTTGAACGCCTTCCCCTGTTTTTGATTCTACAGTCGACATATAATAACTAAATCCTATATAATCAACTGTTCCTTCTTTTATTATCTTTAGATCTTCTTCGGAAATTTCAAGTGCATCTGCATTTACTCCGTGTTTACGGTGAAGTCGATTCGTAAATGCGGGATAGGCTCCTCGAACTTGTACATCATTACAGAAATAATTAAACTCTTGAATGCTTTCTTGTGTTGCTAATTGATTTACTGGGTTTGCATCGAACGAATAAGTTGTTGAATAAATACTCATACAACCAATTTGTAAACTCTTATTCAAGTCATGCCCAAATTTTACAGCTTGAGCACTTGCAACAAATTGATTATGCCAAGCTTTGAAAACATTAGTTTTGTCATCTCCACCATTAGATGGAACAAGTCCTTGACTTAAACCTGAAAAGAATGTTGCTGAATTGATTTCGTTAAAAGTCATCCAATATTTCACTTTGTCTTGATAACGTTCTAACAAAACTTTTGCAAAACGGACATAAAATTCGATTAGTTCGCGATTTTTCCATCCTCCATATGTTTTAGCTAAATTAAGTGGCATTTCATAGTGGGAAATTGTAACCACTGGTTCAATTCCATATTTCAAACACTCATCAATTAGCTGATCATAAAAAAGCAAACCTTTTTCATTTGGAGTTGTTTCATCTCCCATTGGAAAAATTCTTGACCAAGCTACCGAAAAACGGTAAGCTTTAAATCCCATTTCTGCAAATAATGCAATGTCTTCTTTAAAATGATGATAATGATCAATTCCATCATGATTTGGATAAGTAAAATGTTCAATATCAATCGTCCAATCAAATTCAGGACTTGCAAGAATTGCCAATCTTTCTTTACCTCCTGGCATTGCATCTGCTACTGAGAGCCCTTTACCATCTATATCATAAGCACCTTCTAATTGATTTGCTGCCGTTGCTCCACCCCATAAAAAGTCTGTTTTAAATGTCATTTTATAATTTTCCTATCTAATTTTTAAAGTTTTTCATCAATGCTATTTTAAACTGGATTTGCCACTAATTCAGTTGTTTGTGCATTAACTGCAGTTAGTAACACTTCATTTTGATGAATCGTCGATTGATTTGTAACTAAAATGTCCATATAATCCTGAGTATTTGTTACAATGATTGGAACTTGAGTACTGTATCCCGCATTTTGAATACGCTCAATATCAAACTTGAGGAGTAAGTCACCTTTTTTTACACTCTGTCCTTGTTTTACAAAGGTTTCAAAGTATTTTCCTTCAAGTTGGACAGTATCTATTCCGATATGAATGAGAAGTTCAGTTCCCTCATTTGAAATTAAACCTACTGCATGTTTAGTTGGGAACAAAATCATAACCATTCCATCAAATGGAGCACGAACCTCACCTAGTGTTGGTTCAATCGCTGCTCCTTTGCCCATTACACCTGCAGAAAAGGCTGCATCTTTAACTTGTGATAGTGGAATAACTTTTCCTTCAAGAGGGCTTCCAATTATTTCTTTATTCGTTTTTTGTTTATTAAATTTTTTGTCAGGGATTGGATTTTCAATAACATCATCTTCAAATCCCACAAGATAGGTTACTACAAAGCCTGCTATAACTGCTACAGCTGATACAATCATCATTTTAATCGCGCCTGAAACTTCACCTGTAAGGGTAATATTAGATGTAAAACTGAAGATTCCCAAAGCTCCCATTGTGTAGGCTTTAATTCCCAAGGCCATGGCAACAGCTGATAAAATTCCACTTACGATACATGAAACCCAAAATGGACGTTTCTTAGGGAGGGTAATTCCGTAAATTGCTGGTTCTGTAACACCAAACCAACCAGAAATAAAGGCTGGTATTGCTAATTCACGAAGTCGTTTATCTTTTGTTTTTAGCATCACTGCTCCAACAGCTCCAGTTTGCGCAAACGATGCAACACTTGCGGCAATTAAAAGCGCGGTTGGTTCTCCTTTTGCTAATGCGATAATTGCAAATGGAACAATTGCCCAATGTAGTCCAAACATGACTAAGACTTGCCAAGCAAATCCTAGCACTAAACCAAAGATAATAGGATTAAATCCTTGTAATGCTAGTAAACCTTTGCCTAAAGCATCTGAAGCAAGATTCATTACTGGTCCAATAACTAGGAAGCCTAGAGGAATTGAGATGATTGCCGTAAAGAATGGTGTCAAGAAAAGCTTTACTACATCAGGAATAATTTTCTTTAACTGGTGTTCTAAAAATGCTGCAAATGCTGTAATGGCAATAATTGGCATTACAGAAGACCCGTAGCCAGCAGTTGGTACTGAAAAAGGAATTCCAAAGAGGCTTAATCCGCCACTTTCTGCAAATGTTTTTGCAACTGTTCCGTCTACGAAACCTGGGTAAACAAGTGCTGCGGCAATCATCATTCCAACAAATGGTGAACCATTAAATTTTTTCATTGAAGTATATCCAATGAAAATTGGTAGGAAGAGAAATAGACCATCACCCATTGCATTAAAAACAGCATAGGTTGCAGACGCTTGAAAACTTTGTCCCAAGGCAAAGGATAAAATTGCATTAACCCCTTTAATCATACCCGCTGCTGCTAATGGAGCTAATATTGGTTGGAAAATTCCTGAGATCAATTCCACAAATTGATCGAAAAGGTTTCCTTTTTGTGTAGAGTCTGCTGGTGAGGTATCAAGTACCCCAAGGACAGCATCTACATCTGCACGCACTTCTGGTACATGATTCCCAATAACGACTTGGTATTGGCCGCCAGATTGCATTACTGTAACTACACCATCCATATTTTTCAGGACATCGGTATTTGCTTTTTTCTCATCTCTGAGTTTAAAACGTAACCGTGTAATACAGTTAATCACTGAGATGACATTTTCTTTGCCACCTACATTTGCTACAATGTCTTTTGCAAGAGCTTCATATTTGCCCATTACAAACCTCCAAAATAATATATTTTTTAGAGGTTTCGCCAACTTAATGTCACGATCCAATTGTTACCATAGTTGATGATGACTAAAGTCATCTTAAAAATTAATCTTGTATTTTTTCTAAAATACGTGCTAGATGAACGGTCATATATATTTGTTCATTTTGAGAAACTTCGTACGAACTTGTCTGTTTAAGAAACTCACTGACTTTTTTGTTCCTATATATGCTCTTGGGTATTTTCTGGTTATTAGAAGGAATAAGTCTTCATCGGTGCTTTCATCACTTTTTGTATTAGAAAGTATTCTTTCGGTGAAAAATTTTAGATGAGTAATAAACCTTTGAAAATAAATATCTTGCTCATTAAAGTTTACTTGTAAAGTATACTTTAGAGTTGTTAATATTTCTTCCATTAATTTTGTTAATTCCGTTGCATATTCATGACCACTTCCCAGGGTTCCATTAACAATGTGCATGGCCAGAAAACCTGCTTCATCTTCTGGAAGTGAGATATTAAGTTTTTCTTGAACTTTTTGAAGTGTTTCAAGACAAAGTGCAAATTCTTCTGGAAAAAATCTCTTAATATCCCACAAAAGAAAATTTTTAATAGTTATATTGTCTTTTTCACGAATAATTGCTGCATTTAAATGGTCAGCGAAAGCAACCAAAACGGTATCAGAAATTGTTTTATCAAATTTTGTTTTTGCTTTTGCTAAAGTTAAAATCGAAAGTTCTACGATTCCACTTGGAATTTCCGAAAGTAATTCTGAAAAATTCTGTTGCTCAGAAGTTACTTTCAATGCAAAAATTTTTTCAATTTTTTTGTCTTCAACAACTTCACCTGCTTTTTTCCCAAATCCTAAGCCTAAGCCCATAAGAATGGTTTCTTCATTATCATTTTGAGCAATGACTACATTATTGTTCAGAACTTTTTTGATTTTCACATTCTTCTCCATTTCACAAAAATAGACCTTATCCCCCTATAACTATAGGTTTGATAAGGTCTAGCTTAACTTAATAATCACTATCCAATTTTTTGTAACCGTTTTATTTAATAAAAGTATACCATTTGTAAAGTGGACTGTCAAGGATATATGGTTTTATTAATTTTTCAATTATCTTAAAAATTGATTGCGTTTTCAATAAATTTAATAACTTCGTTTTCTTTACCTTCATGTAAATCACGAACAATTTTTGAACCAACAATAACTCCTGAGGACACTTTATTAAAACGGTCCACATCAGATAATGTAGAAATTCCAAATCCTGTCAAAACAGGAACATCCGTTAATGAAGATAACGCTTTTAAATGTTGGTCAAGCTGGTTACTATAAGCATTTTCTTTCCCAGTTACTCCATTTATTGCAACGGCATAGATAAATCCTTCAGCATCGGCTACAAGTTCTTTTTGCCGAGAAAGTGGCGTGGTTAATGAGACCAGAGGAACTAAACAGATATCTTTATCATTGATAAATGGTTTGATATAGTCCTCATGTTCTTTAGGCAAATCAGGAATGATAAGGCCTTTAACTGGTGTTTTTTCAAGAGCTGCAACAAACTTTTCAATTCCAAACTGATAAACGGGATTGAAATAGGTCATAATTACTAGAGGAACTTTTGTATCAATTGTTTTTAAGGTTTCAAGAATACTTGAAAGTGATACATTTCTTGCTAACGCACGCAAACCTGCTTGTTCGATGACTGGACCATCAGCAACCGGATCTGAAAATGGAACGCCAATTTCAATAGCGGAACTCCCAGCTTGCTCAAGCAGTTGAATGGTTTCTTTAAGACCTTCTAAGCCTTTTTCATGGTCGCCAGCCATGATATAAGGAATAAAATTATTTTTTTTATTGCTTAAAGTCATTTGTAAAGTTTTCATTTTTTCACCTCTTTTTCTGCTTCAAGTCGTTCTTTAACTTGAACCACATCCTTATCTCCACGTCCTGAAAGACAAACAATCATTGATTTATCTGCTCCTAATTCTTTTGCTAATTTGACTGCATAGGCGATAGCATGAGAACTTTCTAGTGCTGGGATAATTCCTTCAGTTCTAGATAAGATTTTAAAACCTTCAAGTGCTTCTTCATCTGTAATATCAACATATTTTGCTCGTCCAACAGCATTGAAATAAGAGTGTTCTGGTCCGATTCCTGGATAGTCTAAACCGGCTGAAATACTAAAGGCTTCTAAGATTTGACCATTTTCATCTTGAAGGACATCCATGAGTGTTCCGTGAAGAACACCGGGGCGGCCTTTAGTAATTGTTGCCGCATGATGTGGTGTATCAATCCCAAGGCCAGCGGCTTCAACACCATACATGGCAACTGATTCATCATTAACGAAGGGATAAAAAAGTCCCATAGAATTTGAACCTCCACCGACACAAGCTACTAAAGCATCTGGAAGTTTATTTTCTTTTTCTAAAAATTGGGCACGCGCTTCCTGTCCAATAACAGCTTGATAATCACGCACAATTTGTGGAAATGGATGTGGTCCAAGAACTGAGCCCATTACATAATGCGTATCTTCAACTTGAGCAACCCATGCTCTAAGTGCTGCATTAACCGCATCTTTAAGTACGCGTGAACCATCAGTTACTGAATGAACTTTTGCCCCGAGTAATTCCATGCGAAAGACATTGAGAGATTGTCTTTTAACGTCTTCTTCACCCATATAAATCGTACATTCCATGCCAAAGAGGGCAGCCGCGGTTGCGCTTGCGACACCGTGTTGGCCTGCACCTGTTTCAGCAATGACTTTATTTTTTCCCATTTTTTTGGCAAGGAGGACTTGTCCGAGGGCATTGTTAATTTTGTGTGCTCCTGTATGGTTTAGGTCTTCTCTTTTAAGATAAATTTTTGCTCCGCCCGCATATTCTGTTAAGCGTTTTGCATAATAGAGTGGGTTTTCTCGTCCAACATAGTCTTTAAGTAATTCTTTAAGTTCTGCTTGAAAGAGAGGGTCTTTTTTACTATCTACGTAGGCTTCTTCTAATTGTTTTACTGCTGTCATTAGTGTCTCAGGTACGAATTGGCCCCCGAATTGGCCGTAAAATCCTTTGTTGTTAGGTTGGTTGTAGGTCATGTTGTTGCTCCTTTGATTTTTTTTATTTATTTTTTTAGTTCTTCTCTTAAAATTCCATATTTTATTGAATCATACCAAGTTTCTTGCCAATATCTAACTTTTCTGATTTGCCCTTCAAGTTTTAGACCACTTTTTTCTCCTAGTCTCATCATTCCTTGATTTCCTGACCAAGTTGTAAATCCTATGTGCTGAATCTTCGGATAAGTTTCAAAAAGGTGCTTCAACCAAAAAGATAAGGCATCCTGTCCAATTCCACGTCCCCACAATTTACTATCATAAATCACTATACCAAACTCAAGCCATTTTTGTAATTTACCGTCTTCCCAATAAGCTGACAGCATTCCAATGATTCGATTTTGAAAGATAATAAGTGCAACATTTGGTTAATTTATTTTAAGAGATATTTTTCTTGAAAATTCTTCCCAACTCAGGATTGGCTCCTCAAAATAGGGAGCGTTGAAAGACATCCAATGTAAATCAGATTTAGGTCCATAACTAATTTGCCAAAGCTCTAATATATCTTCTTTTTGAATTGACTTAATAATGAGACCATTTCGAATCTCTACACCCTCTTCAATAAGATTATCATTCATTGTCATTCCTCTTCTGTTCCTTTATTAACTCATCGAAAATAAAGGAATCTTTTTGCTTCCCTCCTCGCCACTCATCTCGTTTTGCTGCCTCATAGATTTTAAGGGATTGTTCAACATTTGGAAGATGATATTTTTCGCCATTTTCCATTCTTTCTTGTTGAATGGTCAAATAGTCAACCCCGGCATAGTTTTTAAGGGTCTCCACACTTGCAAAGCCAACATGAATACTAGCTTTTTCAAATTTATGCTCATGTAAGTCAATAAGCTGATAACCTAATTTTTCCATTAAACTTGTTAATTGCTCAAAATTTTCAAAATCAGACGTTTTGAGTTGAATATCAATGTCATCAGGATTTGTTGGAAAATTGATTATTTGCTCAACTGCTAAACTTCCCATTAAATAAGGGATAATCTTATTTTCATTTAGCTTTTTTGTGATTCTTAAAAATTCTATAAATAATTGCTTTGATGAGGCAAGGCTTGCATTTTGAACAAAGTTTTTTATTTTTGTAAGGTTTTTAATTCCGTCAGTTTCTACTCCAGAAGAAACATCCACACCGTAGGCATTTGGAAAATGTTGAATAGCAGCTGCTACATTTTCTGGATTAAGTCCACCAGCGATGAAAAATTTATTTTTCAGACCGCTGGTCACCAAAGAGTCCCAATCAAATGCTTGACCACTTCCAGCTTGTGGACTATCAAATAATAAAATTACATCTTCGTATTCTTTAAATTCTTGGTCTGGTCTTATTGCTTTAATAACCGAAATATCTAGTTGATTAATGTAATTCATATCTTCATTTCCGTGAAGCTGAACCAGATCGAGTTGAGCAACTTGAATGGCTTTTTTTACAAAATCAATAGGTTCATCAACAAAAACTCCTACTTTTTTGACTGTTTTTGGGACATCGTTTGTGATTTGAAGAATTTTTTCTGGTGCAACTTGGCGTTTTGAGGGACTAAGAATAAAACCGAGATGTGTGACACCAGATTCTACAGCTGTATCAACAGCTTCTTTTGTAGATAAGCCACAGATTTTAATTTTCATTCGTTTTCCTCTTGACTTTTAAATCTTTCAAAGATTTTTCTAGATTTTCTGATTGCATGAGTGCTGTTCCAACCAATATTCCATTGAAAGTATCGGAAACTTTTTGGGCTTCGTTTGCGCTAAAAATGCCTGATTCGGAAATGTAGATACTGTCTTCTTTAAAGTAGGGTGTCAAATCTACTGAATTTTGTAAGCTCACTTCAAAGGTTTTTAAATTACGATTATTAACTCCAATAATTTTAGCTCCAAGCTGATGAGCAATCTCAAGTTCTGCTTTATTATGTGTTTCAACAAGAACTTCAAGTCCTAGTGAAAGTGCGTAGTTGTAGAGGTTTTGGAGTTTGGGGTATTGATTTTCAAAAACTGCGACAATGAGTAAAATAACTGTTGCTCCCGCATTAACTGCCCGATTGATTTGTTTTTTATCGATGATAAAATCCTTGTTCAAGGTGGGGATTTGGACATTTTCTGAAATTTCACAGAGATATTCAATATTTCCTTTAAAAAATACAGGGTCAGTTAAGACGGAAATCATAGCGGCACCGGCTTGTTCGTAATTTTTGGCTTGGTCAACGATATCCACTTCTAAGTTAATATCACCTAGACTGGGCGAAGCTTTTTTGACTTCGGCAATCACTTGAAGCTGGTCGGAATGTTCTTTTAAGTAATCATAAAAATTGTATGTTTGACGAACTTTTCCTACTTGTTCTTCTGGCATTTTAGCAATTTCAAGTCGTTTTTCTGCTAGGATTGTTTCTAGAAATTTTCCTTTTTTTATGTTCATATTTTTCTCTCATTTTCTGCTATTTCAAAATTTGCCATCAAGATTTTTAACCAATTTGTTCTGCTTGTAATTCATGCAACTTGGTAAGAGCTGCTCCTGTACTAATTACTTCTCTTGCAAGGTCAACTCCGGATTTGATGGAATCAACTTTTCCATTGGCATAAAATCCAAGTCCGGCATTTAAAACGGTCGTTTCTAAAAAGGCTGACGGTTGATTTTCAAGGACATTTTTTAAAATTTCAGCATTTTCTGGGGCTTCACCTCCACGAATATCATTGAGTTGAACTTCTGAAATACCAACTTCTGAGGCTCTAAATTCATGCAAAGTCACTTTGTCATTTTCTAAAAGTGCGTAATGATTAAGTCCAAAGGGAGTTGCTTCGTCCATTCCGCCTTCACCTGTGATGACTAATGCTCGCTTACGGCCCAAGCCTTTCAAAACATTTGCTGTTAATTCAAGTAAATCTGGACGTGAGGTACCAAGAAGTTGCGTATCAAGTGGAATTGGATTGATTAGTGGCCCAGTCAAGTTCATAATTGTTGGAATTTCGAGTTGTCTGCGGACTGGCGTGAAGTATTTCATCGCTGGGTGGAGATTTTGAGCAAAAAGGAAAACTAAACCAACTTTGTCAAAAACTTGAGCTAACTTTTCTGCTGGTAAATAAAGATTGATTCCTAAGGCCTCAAGAACGTCTGCCGAGCCAGATTTACTGGTAATGGAGCGATTTCCGTGTTTTGCCATATTGACTCCACCAGCTGCTAAAACAAAAGCGGCTGTGGTTGAAATATTAAAACTGAATGAGCGGTCGCCTCCTGTTCCACAATTGTCCATCGCATTTGTCAAATTTGTTGGAATGGGAATCGCTGCTTTTTGTAAAGCTCGAGCCAAACCAGTCAATTCGCTTGCTGCTTCACCTTTCATTTTTAATGCTACTAAAAAGCTGGCAATTTGGACCTCGCTTAATTCACCTTGGATAATTGAATTAGCAAGCATATTCATTTCATTTTCGGTCATGTCACGACCTGACATCACTTTTTCAAGTTCATTTTTCATTTGATGACTCCTTGTTTTCATTTACTTGGTTGACAAAATTTTCAATCATGGTCATACCATCCAATGTGCCAATGGATTCGGGGTGAAATTGTAATCCATAAATCTGTTCTTTTTCATTTTCAATAGCCATAATTTCACCATCATCTGTCGCGACTGCTGTGATTGCAAAATCTGGTAAAGCGACTGCCTCATCCATGACAATTGAATGATAGCGCATAACTAGAAATTTTGAGGGAAGATGATTGAAAATTAAATTTCCTGAGGTCTGACGGACTTGTGAATTCTTGCCATGCATGACTTGATGTGCCAATCGAAGTTTGCCACCAAAAACTTCAACGATAGCTTGAAAACCTAGACATATTCCTAAAATTGGTTTTTGACCTGCAAATTGCTGAATAAGTGTTTCCATTTTTCCAGCATCCGCAGGCCAACCAGGGCCTGGTGAGAATATTAAGGCATCTGCTTTTTCTGCCATATTTCCCAAAGAATCATCGTCATTTTTCACAACTGCTACATCAGTCAAAACACCTACATACTGCACTAAGTTGTAAGTGAAACTATCGTAATTATCTATTATTAAAATCAATTTTGTCTCCTATTTTTTAACGACAAGGCCTGTCAGTAATTTTTTATTTTCTGTCAGTAAAAAATTACTGACAAAATTATCTGATGATGTTAAATTTTTTATCTCTACATCTTTTTGGGTCTATTTATTGACCAACTTTCAATAAGCCTTGGGCTTTGTTTAAGGTTTCTTGATATTCATGTTCGGGTACTGAATCGTAAACAATTCCGGCTCCTGCTTGAACATGTGCTTTCTTGTCTTTCAAGACCATTGTCCGAATGGCAATTGCAAAATCGCAATTTCCATTTTTCGTTAGATAACCGATAGCTCCACCATAAATTCCTCGTTTTTGCGTTTCAAATTCATAAATTCTTTGGTAGGCTCGATGCTTCGGTGCTCCTGATAGCGTCCCCGCTGGCAATGTGGCGCGTAAGGCATCCATAGCTGTAAATTCAGGACGAAGCTCGCCGGTCACTTCACTTGTAATATGCATGACGTAGCGATATTTCTCAACTTTCATGAAAACAGGAACTTCGATTGAACCATATTTGGAAATTTTACCAATATCATTTCGTCCTAAATCAACAAGCATTTTGTGTTCAGCGACTTCTTTGGGATCACTTTCTAAATCTTCAATAAGAGCTTGGTCTTCAAATTCAGTTTGCCCGCGTTTTCTTGTTCCGGCAATTGGATTGGTTGAAACTTGATTTCCATGAACTGCAACCAAACGCTCTGGTGAGCTGCCAATGACATGAAAATTATCGAATTCCATAAAGTACATATACGATGACGGATTTTCAACCCGAAGCTTTCTGTAATAATTAAAAGGGTTGTCAGTAAAATCGGCTGTTAAACGTTGTGATAAAACAACTTGGAACATGTCACCATTTCTGATAAGTTCCTTTGCTTTAGCAACTTTTTCTTCAAAAAGTTCTTGAGACATATTGCTGACGAAATTCAGTTTACTTAATTCTGTCAGTTCATTTTCTGCTTCTGTCAGTAAAGATAATGACTCAATATTTGCTGACAGCGCGTTTTGTAACTCTTTTTCTGAACGCTGACTGTAAGTATTGTCTTCAATAAAAATCAGTTTTTCTCGTTTGTGGTCAAAAATTAGAGCTGATTCGTATAACATAAAATACATATCTGGTGTTCCAATCGAATCTTTCAGTTCAGGTTGAATGCCTTCAAAAATACCATAGGTATCAAATCCAGCATATCCAATCGCTCCACTTGTAAAAGGCAAGTCTAAATTTTCGTCAGTACTTTCTGGCTGACAAACTAATTTTTCCAGAAATTCCATTGGATTTTCATCGCTAATGATTTCGTCATTTACGCTTAAAATTCCGTCAGTAAATTTGATGTGCTTCACAGGATTCAACGCAATAATTGAAAAACGTGATTGGTCATTTTCTCTGGGAATGGATTCTAAAATCACTTTATTTTTCCCTTTCAGGCGAAGATAAACCGAAATCGGGGTCATGGTGTCTGCTGAAATTTCTTTAATTTTTCTCATGTTTTCTCTCTATCTATAGGTTTGAGGTAGTCTTTTCCATTGATACTGATTAGTTAAAATTTAAGCTTCGCCATCGTTGGTTCATTTTAGAAATCCTTTCAAAAAAATACAAAAAAGCCCGTAGAGTATCAAATACTCTACGGGCGTATGTCACGCGGTGCCACCGTAATTTAAGAGTCCCTAAAAGTATTAAAAAAATACTAGAAAAACTCTTCTTTTCCTCGTCTAACAACAAGTCGCTTGGTATCGGGAGCATCCGTGATTTTTATTGTTTCAAATCAAATTGCGAAAAACAAATCGTTCTCGACTTTCAAATCAGCCCATTCGCTCTGATGAATTTATCTGCTCGCACAACCGCAGACTTCCTGAAAAAATTCTGATATAGAGTTACTTTTCTGATGTTGAAAATAATTGTAAAACTTTTTATGAGACTTGTCAAGGATTTAAAAATATTTTTTTAAAAAAATGAAGAAATTAGAGCTAAAATGGCTAAACCACCTTGGGTGAGAATGATCTTTTTATTACTTGTCAAAGAGCCATACAAAGCCACTAAAATAATATAAATAAGTAGTAATCTAACAATTTCAAGTTGTGCTGACGAAAAGAATATTGCATAAATTAATCCTAAACCAATCAAACCGTTATAAATCCCTTGATTTTTAAAAAGCGTTTGAACTGAAGAACGTTCTAGCTCCTCTTTTCCCATATTAAACACACGACTGGTTGTTTTTGAGCTTGTAGCAAAGGTCTCTAAATACATAATGTAGAAAAATTCCAAAGCAACCAAAAGCGACAGAATAATTGTTAAAATGGTCAAATTACTTCTCCTTTTTATTTAAAAGTAGTGATTTTATCAGCATTCATGCGGACAGATTCATAACCTTCTTCAACGGCTTTACCAATTGACAAAATCATAACTGGGACAAAACGTTCTTTGTCTAAATCGAAAGCTTCTGCTAATTGATCTTTTTCAAAACCACCAATTGGATTTGTTTCATAACCATGAGCTCTTGCCACCAACATCAATTGCATTGCTGCCAAACTTGAGTCAATTTTGACAACATCATTCATTTCTTGTTTAGAAAAACTCTTGTAATAAGGAATAATTGCTCCAATTTGTTGATCTCTGGCTTCCTGAGGCATTTTTCCTTCAGCAACTGCTTGGTCATAGATTTCTTCACCTAATTCATAATTAAGCATGTCACCAAAAATTAAAATCATTGCTGATGAAGTATCATTTTGACGTGTGTTAAAGCGAATTAAAGGTTTTAATTTTGCTTTTGATTCTTCGGTTTCAGCAATGATAAAACGCCAAGGTTGCATATTTACTGATGAAGGTGCAGCTGTTGCTTCTTGAATCATTTCAAGCATTTCTTCGTGAGAAATTTTGTAGTTTTCATCATAAAGTCTGACAGATTTTCTACCAAAAGTAATATCTGAGAAATCGTTATTTTTAAAGTTCTTATTCATTTTTTCTTCTTTCATTGTGTTAATTTTGTGAGTAGTTCTAAAAGTTGTTCTTCTTCTAAATCACTGAGCCCAATATTTAATATTTGTTGACTTTCATCTAGAGAATCATCATGTTTTTTTGCACAAAGTGCTAAATCATTTTTAGCTTTATCGGTAATTTCGACAAATACTTCTCGATTATTTTCTTTATTGCGCTCTCTTTTGACAAGATTTTTTTCTTCAAGTAATTTTAAATGTCTTGTTACAGCAGCACTATCAATTTTTAATTCATTTTGTAATTGACTTTGAGAGCAACGACCTTTACATTTTAAAATCATCATCAGTTGATAACGAGTAATACTATAACCCGTTGACTTCTCAAATTTTGCCGTCATTTCTTGATTTACAATTTTGAGCTGATAGAGTAACTGGCTGACTTTTTCAAGCTTCATAATTTATTTCTCCTTTCTTAATTGATTTGTCAATCATTGATTAGTCAATTATAGTATTAAAATAAATAAATTACAACTAAAAGAATTGAGAAATAAAAAAACTAGGATTCAACCTAGCATTTTTCCCAATATAATAACTCAAATATCACTAATCTTTCCATTTCTCGAATTTCTGTTTCACTAAAAAATAATTGCGTCAAAGCCGCTAATTCTGCATTTGAAAGCTCATCAGAGAAATAATCAGAGAAAAACTGTGAACTTACTTTTTCTGATAAAAAGAATCTAAATTTCTTACTTTTAAATTCCCAGCCTAATTCCTCTAACCATACCTTATAAAGCAACATCTGCGCTTCTTTATTCTGTTCTTGATTAGGCAAATACAATTGTTCGACCTGACTAAAGAGATTATCCTCATCAAAAATCAAACGTAAAATTCCAACATTTCCATTGGCAATCCGATTTAATTCTACTAAGGCTTCTTTTGACTCCAATGCAGGATTCATAGCTGAAAACACAAAATCATAAGTATTTTCTTTTGTATTCTTTAAAAATTTATTTTGTTCTTGATGCGTAAAAGTGATTTTATTTGAATCAGCTGACTTATTCTTGGCAAATTCTAACATTTTTGCTGACAGATCAACAAGATGATAGCTGTCAGTAAAATTTGAAAAGTGTGGAATATATTTACCTGTCCCACCAGCTAAATCTAAAAATTGACTTGTTGGTAAAAGTTTTTCAGCCAACAAAAATTCCTTTAATTGCTGACCAATATCAACCAAGCTTTCATTTTGAATTTCTTCATATTCTTGAGAAAACTCATCCCAATATTGTTCTAATTCTTTAGTATTATCATCCATTTGTCAGCCTCTTTCTCAATAATTATCAGTCCTATCTATAATTATAACAAAAGCTTTTAACTAAGCCTAAATTCATTAACCTAAAATCCGACCAATAAAATAATGAATAAAAATTGTTAGTAAACCAATAATAATATTTCTAAGAATTGCTTTAATTACCAAGCCATCAGAAAGCTTAGCACTAATCATTCCAGTTAAGGCCATTGCAAGCATTGTTGCAAAAATTGTTGCTGGAAATTGCCAAGCACCCTTAACTAAAATCATGGTTAGTAAAGGAAAAAGTCCACCAATCGTAAATGAAATTAATGATGAACCTGCTGCTTGCCAAGGATTCATATAATGTCCTAAAGCAATATCATATTTTACTGACAGAACAGTTTCCAAAGGTTTTCGAGCAAGTAATTCATTAGCAATTTCTGCTGAAGTTTCCGGACTGATTCCTTTTTCAATATAAAAATCTTTCACTGCTGCTTTTTGATTTTTAAAATCTTTTTTCAATAATATTTTTTCTTCTTGAACCACAACTTTCTCACTATCAGATTGAGAACTGACACTTGCATACTCACCAGAAGCCATTGAAAAAGCACCAGAAATTAAATTTGCCAAACTAGCAATCAGTAAAGCAAAGCTACTTCCAGAAGCTGCGGAAACCGAAAAGAGCACACCAACAACTGTAAGAATTCCATCATTTGAACCCAAGACTCCCGCACGGACACTATTTAATTTTTCATCTATTGTCATTGTTTGTTTTTTCATCACAAACCTCCTTGTTTAAAGAGCAAACCCACTACATAAGTAACAAGCATCGTTAGAATCCCAGCAATAATATTTCTAAAAGTTGCATGTTTTTTATCAGCACCATTTAAATAAGCGGCGGCATAACCTGTAAATCCTAGAGCGATTAGTACGGAAATAAATGTTGCCAAAGCACTCCAACTTTTAGGAATTAAAGAAATGGCTAGCATAGGCAAAAGCGCTCCAGTTGGAAATGAGAGCATTGAGGCAATTGCCGCTCCTTTAGCACTCAATTCTTGTCCAATTGTAAAACCGTGTCTTTCACGAACCGTTGTTGCTAAAGCATCCTTTTTCATCATCTCATCCGTTGCTTTATGAGCTAGTTCATTAGAAATCCCATCTGCTCTATATTTTTGATAAACAAAATCAAATTCATTTTGATAATTAGTAGCAAGTGCTACTTTTTGTTCTTGGATAATTTTTTCCTGAGCATCACGTTGCGAACTGACCGAAACATATTCTCCCATTGCCATACTGACTGTACCTGCTAAAGTTCCGGCAAAACCTGCCAGCAAAATTGTCCCAATATGAGAGGTTGCGCCAGAGACACCAATGACAATCCCTGCAATCGAAATAATCCCGTCATTTGCTCCCATAATACTTGCCCTGACAATATTATTTCTTTGAATTAAGTTATTTTTTTCTTTCATTATCTCACCCTTTTAGAATCATTCTAAACTATATTTTAGAATGATTCTAAACAAATGTCAAGTCATTGAAATGATTTTCTGTTGATGATATAATAAAATAAATAATAAAGATAGGAGTGCTGATTTTGGAACAAGACTTAAAAGAACTATTACAATCTCATGGTTTAAAAGCTACACCACAGCGTCTCATTGTCTTAGAATACCTGATAAAACATCAAACTCACCCAACGGCAGAGCAAATTCACGAAGATTTGGAAAATATTAGCTTAGCAACGGTCTATAATACCCTTGATAAATTGGTTGATAGTGAGTTAGTGATTGCTATAAATGACGGTAGTAAAAGAAGATATGACTACTACGGAGAGCCTCATTATCATGTTGTCAATAAAACGACAGGTGAGATTATGAATGTAGATAATTTTGATTTTCGTCCCCTAATGGAGGCCGCTCGAAAAGCTAGTGGTCTTAATATTACTGGTTACAAAGTTGAAATTTATGGAGTTGAAGATTAAATTTATCAAAAATGCTAATGATAATCATTAGTGTTTTTTTGTTCTATTTTATTAATTAAGTAATTTTAATCTTACAATATAGTAAGTTTATTTTTGAAAAATACTGATAAAATAGATTTGTTTAACAGGAAAGGAATAGAATTTTATGAAAAAAATATTAATTGGACTTGTGGCCTTAGTTTTTATTATTGGAGGTTCCGCTTTCGCTTGGTACAAGATAAATTATGGAGGGACAAATTATTATGTCCAAATCCATAATGACGGAAAAAAACTTGAGGAAAAAACACAAAGCGGTTCTGTTTGGCATGGCTATGGTTATAAAGAAAAAGCCTACAACAATGCAGGACAAGAAAAAACACTAGACTTTACTGCCACGCATAACTTACGCCATGAAGCCTATTTGAAATTAACTTATAATAAGCAAAAAGGAGTGACAAACTGGGAAGAAGTTAAAAAAACTGCAATCCCCAAAAAGGCTCTAGATAAATTATAAAAATTCCGTTCCTAAGCCAATTAGGAACTTTTTTCATTTAAAAGGATTAATGACTCGAGACTATTCAAACTTTCGGTAAATCTTTGATAAACATAAATCATCTATGTTAAACTATTAATAATACAAAGTATATAAAGTACTTAGAAATCGAGGATAAAATGACAAAAATAAAAAGTATCAAGTGTTGGTCTAATCATGACTAAATTTAAAGGAATTATTTACGCTTCTTTGGGTGCCGCCTTTTTTGGGATTAGTAGCATTATTGCTGGACTCCTCTTTAACCGCTGTTCTATTGAGCCAGGTTGGCTAGTTACCACGCGCATGCTCTTTTCAGGCTTGTTGTTACTTGCTTGGTTAGCAATTACTAAGCACAACATCTTTAGTGTCTGGTCTTCTGTAAAATCAAGTCTAAGAATTGTAGCTTTTGGGATCTTCGGAGTACTTTTTGCACAATCTTCTTTTCTATTATCTGTTTATTACGGAAATGCAGCTATTGCGACTATTTTACAATCCCTAGGTCCCTCCATCATTATTATTATTTTAGCTATCAAAAGTAAAGCAATTCCACGTCGTCTTGATATTATTGCCATTTTTCTTTCTTTAATTGGTGTTTTTCTGCTTGTGACTAATGGAAATATTGGAGAACTTAGTTTTTCAGCTTCTGCTCTTGTTTGGGGGCTTTTATCCGCCCTTGGTGTTTGTGCTTACACTCTTATTCCATGTCCACTTATCAAAGAACATCCTCCTTTAAGCCTTGTTGCTTGGGCCTTATTAATTGGTGGTGTCATTTCTAATTTCTTACATCCAGTCACAAATTTACCTAAAAATTTTGATCAGACTGATTTACTTTTGGTCAGCCTCATCGTTGTTGTTGGAACGCTCTTAGCTTACTCTCTTTATATCAATAGTCTAAAATATACAGAACCTCATATTGTTGGTATGCTTGGAATGCTTGAACCTGTCACCGCTATTTTAATTTCCACTTTATTCCTAGGCGTTTCATTTTTAGGATTCCAACAGTTAGGTATTTTTGTCGTCTTTCTGTCGCTATTTCTCATAAATTTTCCAGCTAAGAAAAAATAAAAAAACAAAACGTAAAAAATACGTTTTGTTTTTTTTAATATTATTTGAAAATATCTCTTATCTCTGGTTTAACTTGTGTTGTTCCTGGAATAAAGTGGATACTTTCAGTACCTGCTTCTGCTGCTGTTTGATAGTACCAAATTTTCCATCTTAAAAAGGCCAAATTCATTTCTAAAACTTTAATTTTTTCTTCTAATTGCTCTTCGTGTGTTTTCATAAAATCTAAACGTTCATCAAGTGTTGAGTCGCCCTCCATACACCAATCAATAAATTGAGCAATATCTTTTATGGGTATGCCTGATTTTTTTAAACAATCAATGACTTCAATATAGCCGAGATCGTCATCTGTAAATTCTCTTCGACCAGCTTTATTTCTTTTAGCAAAAGGGAGCAAACCTTCCTTATCATAATAACGTACAGCATCGTTAGAAACGTTTAATTTACGTGAAATATCGCCAATTGTATATTTTGTCATTCTTTCTCCTTGACATGGAGTTAACTCCATGTTGTATAATCAGTATATCAAAAAAATACTCTTAAGGAGAAATAAAATGTCTAAACCACTTATTGTTATAACAGGAGCAAGTTCAGGATTTGGTGCTGAAATTGCAAAATTATTTAATGCTGATGGATTCCCAATGTTGCTTTTAGGTCGTCGTACAGATAAAATCAAAGCCTTGCCCCTTGATTTTACGAATGTCCTTGTGGAATCTGTAGATGTCACAGATAAAAAAACTTTTGAAAATGCAATTTCCAAAGCTGAAGAAAAATATGGCAAAACTGATCTTCTAGTCAATAATGCAGGTGTCATGTTATTAGGAAATGTTCTTAATCAAAATCCAGCAGAATGGAAACAAATGATGGATACTAATGTTTTGGGTGTCCTTAATGGAATGCAAATTGTTCTTCCACAAATGGTTGAACGCCAAGGAGGAACAGTAATTAACATGTCTTCTCTTGCTGGTAAAAAAACTTTTACCAATCACGCCGCTTATGTCGCTTCAAAATTTGGTGTCCATGGTTTAAGTGAAACTATCAGAGAGGAAGTTTCTGGTAAAAATGTTCGAATTTCACTTGTTGCACCTGGTGCTGCCGAAACAGAATTATTGACACATGTTACTGACGAAAGTGCCCTAAATGATTATAATCTTTGGAAAGAATCAATGGGTGGTACAACACTTGCTCCTGAAAGAGTGGCGCAAACCGTGAAATTCATTTATGATATGCCTCAAACGGTCAACATCAGAGAAATTGATATTGCTGCAACCAATCAAAATGCTTAATGTTTAATATTTTAGATAAAAAAAGATACTAGTTAATCGCTAGTATCTTTTTTAGCTATTTATTTCATATTTTATCTAGCAAATAAGCTCTGTCTTCAAAAATTATTATTTAGAAAATATTTTCTTAAAAAAATTAGGTCCTTTAGATTCTTTGGTTGCTTCAATAATATCAGTTGCCATAAGTTCTGGTCTTATGTGATAACGATTGTAAAGTTCTTCTTTTGGAACAGCATCAATAAGCTCAGTATCTGCACCATATACAAGTGTTTTTATCCCTTTACTTGCCAAATAGGTCGCCACTTTTTGACCAAATCCCCCATCTTTAGTGCCATCTTCAATCGTAACAAAGAGTCCATGAGTTTCAGATAATTTGTCTAAAGCAGCTACATCCAAAAGATTTGCAAAGAATGGATTTACAACCGTTGGATTAAATCCTGATTTTTCAAGTTCTTCTGCGACATTTTCAGCTTTCTCAAGCATTGCACCAAGTCCTAAGATTGCAACTTTTTCGCCAGACTTAACAACTTCATACTGAGGTTTACTAAAATCAGTAATTTTTGTTGGGCGATTTTCCAAAGTATGCTCTGGCAAGTGTATAAATACTGGATGTTCATGTTGATTATATGCCCAATTAAGCATTGCAAAAAGGTCTTCTTCACTTGTTGCTGCAAGGTCAATTACATTGGGAATATTTGATGTTTGACTATAAACAAAACTTCCTTGATGAGTATCGTTTGTTCCGCCAATTTGACTATTACTGATAATAACAATTGCTGGTTCTTTATTCAGTGCCAAATCATGGTTAAGTTGGTCATAAGCACGTTGTAAGAAAGTTGCATTTTGGAAAATAATAGCTCGAGTTCCTGCTGCTGCGATTGCTCCACCAAGTGTCACTGTATATTGTTCAGCAATTCCTCCATCAACATAATTTTTTGGATGATTCTTAGCAAATTGTGACAGGCCAAAGAACATTGGAATTGCGGCATTAATGGCGATAAGATTGTCACCTTTGGCTAACTTTTCTTCCATAAAGTCAAGAAATACATTATTATAGCTACGAACGATATTGGTTGAGCTATTGACTGGTTGACCTGTAGCAATATCAAAGGGTGCAAAGACTTGGTGCATTCCTTCTTTATTTTCAACTGCTGGTTTATAGCCATGTCCTTTCTCTATGTGGATATGAAGAACAATTGGCCGATTGATATCTTTTACTGATTCAAAAAGGACAATCAAACTTTGGATATCATTTCCCTCCTCAAGGTAACGGTAATCAAGCCCAAATGATTTAAAAAGATTATTTGCTGAGGTTCCTTTACTTGCTCGCAGATCTGCAAGATGTTGATAGATTCCTCCATGATTTTCGGTGATGGCCATTTCATTATCATTTACAATAATAATAAGATTCCCGTTAAGTGTACCTGCGCCATCAAGTCCCTCAAATGCAAGTCCTCCTGAGAGCGCGCCATCACCAATGATGGCTACAATATTTTCTTTTTTTCCTTGCACATCTCGAGCCAAGGCGTATCCCATAGCTGTTGCAATAGATGTAGATGTATGACCGACTCGTATAAAGTCATGTTCATTTTCTTCAGGGTCTGTATAGCCTGTTGTTCCAGAAAATTTGTCTTTGTCAGTAAAAAATTCTTTACGTCCCGTTAAAACTTTATGCGGATAGCTTTGATGACTAACGTCCCAAATTAATTTATCAACAGGTGAGTTAAAGACTTTATGTAAAGCAATAGTCATTTCTACCACACCAAGATTTGGTCCGAGATGGCCCCCTGGATATTGACTGACACGATTAAGAATTGCATCGCGTACATTTGTAGCGAGCTCTTCTAGTTCTAGCGGTGTAAGAGCCTTGATGTCTGTGGGGTCATTTACTTTGTCTAATACTGTCATAATTTTTTCTTCCTAGTTCTATTTAGATTATAAAGCTGCGAGTAAAATTTAATATTATTTAAGTTTAATAAGCTAATATATCATTGACGTTTACGTTTGTAAACGATAAGGGAATTATACTTTTTTTATATTTTACTTGTCAAGAAATCTGTCATCTTTTTTAAAGAAAGTCTATAATATTATTTTGGGAAACGCATTGGACTGAAATAAAAAAAGACTAACGTAATTATTAGTCTTTTTCCTATTATCTTATAAATTGTCATCGATTTTTTCTAAGAGTCTCAAGAATTCAGCTTGTTCTTTCTCGGTCAAGGGTTCAATCAATTTCTTTTCAGATGCTTCAAATATTTGATTAATCTGATTAATAATTTTTAGCCCTTTGGGCAAAATATAGATATTTTTTTGACGTTCATTCTCTTTAGGAATTCGTCTTTCGATATATCCTTTTTTTTCCAAACCTTGGAGCATACTTGTTATACTTGCTCCTCGTCTATTAAATACTTCTGCTAAATCTTTTTGGATGAGACCTTTATCTTGATTTTCTGCAATATATGCGATTACTCTAGCTTGTTGATGATTCACTTCTAAATCTTTCATCATTTGACTAGAGGTCATCATTGATTTTTGTGAAATAGAACGAAATAAATTTGAATAGATTGTATTAGCCATTTGGAGGACTCCTCTTATTTGATTTGCTGTTTCTTATTTCTTAGTATAATGGTCTTTTATTCATTTGTCAATTTATAACAATTAGATATCTAACAGTTAGTTCTTGACATTTCCATTTATTTGATTTATGATAATTCTTGTTAGTTAGAACTCTAACTATTTTTTAAAAAAGGAGAATCAAATGTCTGAAAATTTAACAAGAGAATGGATTAATTTCTCAGACCAAAAACTGTTTGATAAAAGTTATCTCTCAAAAACATATCACATTCCGGAAGAGTTCTTATCTTATGCAACAGATAAAGACGAGAGTGCTCGAATAGAGATTGACGATGAAACTAAAAGTCTACTCATTATTTTTGATATGCCATTTGAAGATCAAACAGATGTGGCTTATTATTCATCGGGACCTATGAGTTTTATTGTAACAAAAGAGGTCATCATCACAAATGTAGCGGATAAAAAGATGGCAACAATCTTGAAAAATTCAAAACTGCTTCATCAGTTAAATCCAAAACATAAGACTTCTTTTGTCCTTCATTTCATGCTAGCTATTGCCAAAATTTATGTCGATAAAATTAGAATTCTCAATCGTAAAAGAATATTAATCGAACAAACTTTGGGTAAGGCACCGAAAAATGAAGACTTGATTAATTTGATGAAAATTGAGCGAAGTTTAATTTATTTCATTATGTCCTTGAAATCAAATTCTTTAGTCATTTCTAAAATTAAAAGTGGTAAATATTTAAAACTTTATGATGATGAAAAGGAACTTCTTGATGATTTAATGATTGAAGTTGACCAAGCTTTTGATATGTCTAATATTTCAAATAGGATTTTGAATGAGATGACTGATTCTTATGATTCAATCATTAATAATAATACAAATAGTGTCATGAAATTTTTGACCTCTTATTCAATTATTCTGACTATTCCTACCATCATTTTTAGTTTTTATGGTATGAATGTTCCTCTGCCCTTGACTAATCTCCCAAAAATATCTTGGGAAATCATTTGTTTACTAGCCCTTTTCTTGTCAGTTTTACTGACTCTCTTCTTCGTCAAAAAAGATTATTTTTCTAAACGATAGTTTTGGGTTGATAAAACAAAAAATAAGTATTATGATATTCTAATAGTTAGATATCTAACTATTAGAATATCTATCATTTCGATTCAGAAAGAAGAACAATAAAAATGAGTAAAAAATCCAACTCTTATTATCTTAAGGAAGCGCCCATCAGAAAAGCAATTGCTCACTTATCAATTCCCATGATGATTGGAATTTCCGCAACAACAATCTACAACTTAATCAATGCCTACTTTATCGGCCTTGTCCATGACACAAATATGATGTCAACAATCACTCTAGGTTTAACAATAACCATTGTTTTTATGGCCATCGGAAACCTTTTTGGTGTCGGAGGTGGAACCTTTATCACTCGCCTGCTAGGTTCTGGCGATAAAGAAAAAGGAAAGAAAATCGCTGGTTATTCTTTTTATATGAGTTTAATCATTGGTTTACTTATTGGGCTTGTTTCTCTTTTCTTTTTAAGTCCAATCGCTCATATTTTAGGAGCAGACGCCGCAACTCTTACTTATACTAAAGAATATGCTGCAGTTTTATTAGGTGGTGGTTTTAGTATGATTTTAAACTATGGACTGGAACAATTAGTTCGTGCAGAAGGTGCCTCAAAAGAATCAATGTATGGAATGTTCGTTGGGGTTGCGACTAGTATTGTCTTAGATGCCCTCTTTATCCTAGTTTTAAATCTTCATGTCATTGGGGCTGGACTTTCAATGGTGATTGCAAATCTAGCTTCTAAAGCTTATTATGTCTGGTTTTTAGAAAATAAAAGTGAATCGCTTAAAGGATTTTTAAAACATTTTAAAATCAGTTTAAAAGACCAATTTGAAATCTATAAAATTGGGATTGCAGAAGTTTTTCAAATCAGCATTTATGATTGTCACAACACTTTTGTTAAATCACTTTTCTGTTCAATATGGTGATAATGTTCTTGCTAGCTTTGGGATTGCCCTTAGAATCACTCAACTGCCTGAATTTTTGACCATGGGACTCTTTTTGGGGGCCATTCCACTCTTTGCCTATAGTTTTGCTTCAAATAATACTCAACGATTAAAAGAAGCACTTAAAGAGTTAACTCTTTGGATTGGCGGAATTTCTATTCTCTTTGCTTTAATTGTCTATCTTTTTAGAGTTCCTGTCATGCAACTCTTTACTGATGATAGTGCAGTAATCAAAGTGGGCTTAATCGTACTAGCCGCACAACTGGTTTCATCTGTCTTCAATGGTTTTTCGGGATTATTTACTGGAATTTTTGAAGCTTCTGGTCTAGGTGCACAAACTGGGGTAATGTCTACTATCCAAGGGATTCTTTATATCCCAATCGTCATTATCTTACATCATTTTTACGGATTAACTGGCCTCATCTGGTCAATGACCCTAACAGAAGGAATTGCCTTTGTAGCAGGCCTCATCATGCTTATCCCTTATTTATTAAAATTAAACAATGGTAAACTTATGGAAAATCAACCTGAATTAGCCGTTGCTGAATAATATATTAAAAACGAGGAAATTTATGGCCTCGTTTTTTTATATATTATTTTCCAGTCCAGACGTATTTATCATAATTTAAGCCTGATAAAGCTTCAATTGTTTGTTTTGTTTTGAGGTCAGCTGACTCTTTAGCATTTTTTACTGCCACTTCTCCCCCAATCGAATCAGCCTTTTGTAGACGTGAAATTTCTTCAACCAAAATAGCATGTGTTTTTGAATTAAGTTTAAAAGTAAAAGCATTCCATAAAGCAATCAGCATCAAGCCTCCAACTAAAAACGTCATCAGCATAGCAATTCCAAAGCCCGCACTTTGAATCTGATGTTCTAAAGTAGAACTTGTTACCAAATGGTGAAAAGCTTGTCTGGTCGTCACATGGTGCACTTGTACATAATTTGACATTTTGTCTGCCACATTAGAAACATGTTGGTTATATCCAGCAGCTCCCATAACCGCTCCAATGACAACATTAAAGACAATATTAGTGAATTTACGTACAAAAGTCATAGCTCCAGCAAAAACTCCTGCCCGCTGTTCTTTATGAATGATCATATCAATATCAGGAATTAAAGGAAAGACGACCCAAGGAAGGCCCCCAATGATGTTACGACCCACAGTGAAAACACAAGTTGTAAAAATGATGAGTCCCGTAATCTGAGCTTCTGATAAACTTCCTCTTGTGAAATAAACAATACCATAAGTGATACATGCTAAAATACCAATGCCAAAACCAATTAGGTAAAGCAGGCGTGGTCCAATTTTGGGGTGATTAAAAAGCCATGCTCCAAATGGTGTATATGCAATTGTCATAATCAATAAGGGTGTCGCTAAAATAAGAGCTGCTTGCGCTGGATCAAATGTTAGAGTTGGCAAAAACGAAATCGTCGCAAAGATAACAAAAATAGCTGTAAAAGAATCAATAATCCCAAAAGTAGAGAAATAAAGAACTAGATGTTTACGAAAAGTTTTAATCCTTAAGGTTAAAAGTAAATTAGCAATATTTTCCAAGAATAACCTAGCAGGAGTTTTAGCTCGTTTTCTTTCTTCATCTAAGTGTCGCAACATAAGTTCTATCTTTTCTTTAGAAATCAGAATAGGGTCCCAAGAAGAAAAGTAAACAAAGAGTGTAAATATAATCCCAATCACACCCCAAACACAAGCTGTTGCAAATAAGGCCCAGGCGGAAGTTTGCATTCCATGTTCAGCAGGTAAAAGTTTCATAAAGAGAGTTGGGACAAAAGCGATTAAGGGTTGTGCTAAACCTGAAGCCCACATTCTGATTGACCCCATTTTATTACGTTGTGTATATGTAGAGGTAATTTCTGCAGGGATAGCTTCCCAAGGAATGAGAACTAAATCCAAACAAAAGTCAAAAAGTATAAATGACACAAGATAATAAAGCCAAGAAAGGCCACCTGCCATTGGAATCCACATCGCTGCAAAAGCAATCGAAGTTGGAATTGCAAAAATCAAAAAGAAGCGTCTACGCCCATATTTTCGGCCGAGTGCAAAGTGATAAAAATTATCTGAAATAACAGCAACGGCAGGAGCCCAGAACATATCTATAACGAGTCGAGCTGAAATTAAAAGTGCAGCTAATCCAGGATTAACCCCACCAAAAGAGGTCATAAAATATAAGAGCCAGGAACCAATAAGGCCACCAGTTCCTCCATTAAACATATCCCATGAACCAATTCCTAAAGCTCGATGAAACCCAATTACTCCTTCTGCTTTGTTTGTTTTGAAACTAAAAAATTCCCTAAAAAAATTTATTTTTTCATTGTCAACCATAACCTTCTCCAAATTTAAATATATTTCTTGAAAGTAAAAAGTTACAATTATATTAGGTTGCAAATTAAAGATTTTTTACTCTTAAATATTGCAAAACATAGTTACACCTAATTAATTTCAAGCAAATCAAGTATAGCGCTTTCAAAGCGATAAAATTGATTAATATTACGTAATCTTTTAGGAAATAATGCTATTGAACAATGAGTGCTAGTTTTAAAATTTTTTATTCTATTGCCACTCAACAGTTGCTGGTGGTTTGCTCGTAATATCATAGACGATACGGTTGACGTGGTCCACCTCATTAACGATACGTTTTGAGATTTTTTGGAGAAGATCCCAAGGAAGTTGGGCAAAGTCAGCTGTCATTCCATCAATTGAAGTGATGGCACGAATAGCTAGTGTATAGTCATATGTTCGTTGGTCTCCCATGACACCGACTGATTTCACATCTGTATTTACTGTGAAATATTGCCAAACATCACGTTCAAGACCTGCAGCAGCAATTTCTTCACGAAGAATTGCATCTGATTCACGAACAGTTTCTAGTTTTTCTTCTGTTAAATCACCAAGGACACGAATGGCAAGTCCTGGTCCAGGGAAAGGTTGACGCCAAACGATTTCATCAGGCATTCCAAGTTGTGTTCCAAGCGCACGAACTTCATCTTTAAAGAGTGTATTCAATGGTTCAATCAATTGGAATTGCATATCTTCAGGAAGTCCACCAACGTTATGGTGTGATTTGATTGTTTGAGCTGTATCTGTTCCTGATTCAATGACGTCGGTGTAGAGTGTTCCTTGGGCAAGGAAGTCAACACCTTCTAATTTGTTTGCTTCATCATCAAAAACATAAACAAATTCGTTACCGATAATTTTACGTTTTGTTTCTGGGTCTGAAAGGCCAACAAGTTTGTCCATGAAGCGTTTTTGAGCATCTACTTTGATGATATTAAGACCAAATTTTCCGCCCAATGTCTCCATGACTTGGTCAGCTTCGCCTTTACGAAGGAAACCGTGGTCAACAAAGATTGATGTCAATTGGTCACCGATGGCACGTTGTAAAAGTACACCTACAACTGATGAATCAACACCACCTGAAAGTCCAAGAAGAACTTTTTTATCGCCAACTTTTTCACGAATATTTTTGATTTGCATATCAATGAAGTTTTCCATTGACCAGTTCCCTTTTGCTCCACAAATGTTAAGCGCAAAGTTTCTGAGCATTTCTGTCCCGTGAACTGAATGACGAACTTCTGGGTGGAATTGGATACCGTACAAGTTGCGTTCTGTATTTTCAACAGCAGCAAATGGACTGTTTGGTGAAGTTCCGACAACGTGGAAACCTTCAGGAATAGCTGTTACACGGTCACCGTGGCTCATCAAAACATCTTGAACTTCGGGAGTTCCTGCAAACAATGCTGATTTTCCAGTAAGTTGAAGTGGGGCAACACCGTATTCGCGTTCGCCTGCTGCTTCTACCATACCGCCGAGCTTGTAGCTCAACAATTGCATTCCGTAGCAAATACCAAGAACTGGCAAACCAAGTTCAAAGATTTCAGGATCAATATCGAATGAACCCTCATCATAAACTGAATTTGGACCGCCTGAAAGAATAATACCGATTGGATTAATCTCACGAATTTCTTTGGCTGTAACTTTGTGACTCATGAGTTCTGAGAAAACACCGATTTCTCGGATACGACGCGCAATAAGTTGATTGTATTGTGAACCATAGTCGAGTACAATGATTTTTTCAAGTGTAGTGTCGGACAAGGGACCCTCCTCTAATAAGGTGCAAAAGTCCGAATTCCTGTTGGAAAGTTCGAACTTTTGTTCAATTATTTTATTAGATTTATTCTATCATAATTTATTGTTTTTTGCAGAGATATTTGTGAATAAATAAAATAAATTTTAGAAAAATCGTATGATAGTGATTACATTTATTTTTACTGACGAAAATGAAAAACTACTGACAAAGCTGTCAGTAATTTTTTTCATCTAAATCTTTTGCCAAAGCAAAATTTCCAATCGTTGCCGAACCATTATTTGCGACTGACGGAGTCATAATATAATCTGTCAGTAAATAGGGAACGTGGACATAACCTGCCATTAATTTTGTGAATTCTTTGCGCACGCGCTCAATCATATGTGTCTGGGTCATAACGCCACCACCAAAAACAATTTTCTCAGGTGCAAGTGCCAAGGTTGTATTAACGGCGATTTGTGCAATGTAGAAAGCTTGAATATCCCAAACTTTACTGTCAGCTGGAATATCTTCTCCACGAATTCCTAAGCGGGCTTCAAGGGAAGGACCGGCTGCCACTCCTTCTAGACAATCACCATGAAATGGACAAACGCCTGCAAAATTAAGATCGTCTGGATGACGCTTCACATATTGATGACCCATTTCTGCATGAGAAAATCCTCCAATAAATTTCCCATCTTGTACGGCTCCTCCACCAATTCCTGTTCCAATTGTGAAGTAAACCAATGATTTTCCGCCAGTCACAATCATCTCACCGTAAGCCGAGCTATTGACATCGGTAGTGAAAACCATCGGAATATCAAGTGCGGCTTTGAGTTTTCCTAATAAATCAACATTTGCCCAACCAGCTTTTGGCGTGGTTGTTATATAGCCATAAGTTGCACTTTCAGGCTTGATGTCAATAGGCCCAAAAGAACCAACTGCCAATGATTTAACAGGATTTTCTTTAAAAAATTCAATGGTTCTAGTAATTGTTTCTTCGGGACTAGTCGTTGGAATTTGATTTGTTTTTAAAATGTTAAACTGCTCATCACCAATCGCAAGTACAAATTTTGTTCCGCCTGCTTCGATTGAGCCATAATGATTTGTCATAATTTTTTCCTATAATTTGTTACTTTTTATGTTCTATTTCGTATAGTATTAGTGAAGGAATTTTCTGTCAGTAAAAAATATTACTGACAGAAAACTTCTAGCTTATTTGTCAGTCTTATTTGCGTAAGTTTGTGAAAAATCTACCGCTGCACCAATTAAGTTGGCAGAATTTCTGAATTCACAAGTTACAATTTCTGGCATAAAAGTCGCTACTTCAATAATTTCCATGATTTTTTGAAGTTGTTTTTGTAGTTCTGGAATTAACCATTCAGCTTGGGAAACCCCTCCGCCAATAATCACTAATTCTGGATCAAAAGAATAAGTCAGATTAAAAATCCCTTTTGCGACATTGTATAGAAAAATTTCTTTTTCTTCATTAGCTATTTCATCACCATTAAAGGCTTTTTCAAAAATTTCGATGGCATCAAGAGTTTCACCTGTGCGTTTATTATAGCGCTCAGCCATTCTAATCGTTGTTCCTAATGTTGAAAAAGAATGTTCATCATCCATGAGCATAAAGCCAAATTCACCACCAAAAAGATGTTTCCCATGATGAACTTTCCCATTCATAACTACAGAACCGCCAACACCTGTTCCAAACACAAGAAGCAAAACATCTGACAAACCTTTTGCCGCACCAAATTTCACTTCGGCAAGCGCTGCACAATTGGCATCATTTTCGATAGAAACAGGTAAACCAAATCGTTTTTCTAGTTCAGCATGAATATCAAAATCATGAATATAAGGGAGAGCACTTGCTCCTTCAATGACACCAGTCGCTTTATTTACTGCTCCTGGGGAACTAATAGCGACACCACAAACATCAGAATTTTCCTTAAATTGTTCAACGACTGCTGTCAGTGATTGATAAAATTGATCCAGATTATCAGGAGTTCCGAAAGCACCTTCTTCTCCTAATTTTCCGTCAGCAAATCTTGCATATTTAATGCTTGTTCCACCAATATCTATTGTTAATAATGACATATTTCTCCTCCAAATTTTCTTATATTTTAACAGAAATCATTGATTGTATTTTTCTAAAATTGAATCTGGAACTTGTAAAAGTGATGAGTCTGTTAAATTTTTATACCAATAAGCTGATTTTTTTAAAGTTTTCACTTGGGTATGGATATTCAAACTAATCAAACCATAACGATTTTTGTATGAATTACGCCAACTCCAGCAATCAATTGGTGTCCAAACATGGTAACCAAAACAATTGGAGCCTTCTTGAATCGCTTTATGGAGCCAAAAAAGATGTTCTGTTGTAAAAATAATTCGATAATCATCTTGGATTTGTCCCTCTTCATCTTTGAAATGTTCTTCATTTTCTACGCCCATCCCATTTTCAGAAATAAACCAAGAAATATTTCCATAATCTTCTTGAATTCGCTTGGCAATTTCGTAAATGGTTTGTGGATGTATCTCCCAACCTCTGTCAGCATTCATCCGCACCCCACGTTTATTGAACGATGCGTAATATTTGTCGGGACGCCAATCTTGAGCCAAACTATCACTAGAATATTCAGGTTCTTGTACTCGACTCGGATGGTAGTAATTAACTCCCAAAAGGTCCACTTTGTTTTCCTTAATCCGTTTCAAATCTTCTGCTTCCGACTGCCACAAGACATTTTCTTCTTGTAAAAGGCTGACTAATTCTTCTGGAAATTCTCCCTTTATTGATGCATCTAAAAAGAGGCGATTTTGCCAAAGGTCTGCCATTTCTGCTGCTTTTAAATCTTCTATTTTTTCAGTTGCTGGATAGGACGGAGTTAAATTTAAAATGATTCCAATTCGTCCTTCAGGATTTTTATTGATTTTTCGGTATTGTTCAATCGCAAGAGATGAGGCGAGTTGCAAATGATAAGCCACTTGAACAGCTTTTTTTCCATCAACAATATCAGGATAATGGAAACCTAATAGATAAGCACACTCAACGACAACCATTGGCTCATTAAAAGTAAACCAATCACTCACTCGGTCGCTGAATTCAGCAAAACATTTTGCTGCAAAACCTGCATATAAATCAACAACATGAGGACTTTCCCAGCCTCCATATGTTTTTAAGAGTTCAACTGGTAAATCAAAATGATTTAAATTAATCATCGGGCGAATCCCTTGCGCTATAAATTCATTAATTACAGCATTATAGAAATCAACCGCCTTTTCATTTACCGTATTCTTTTCTAAATCATCTATCAAACGCGACCATTGAATACTTGTCCTTATTGATTTTAGACCAGCAGCCTTCATTAATTTTATATCTTCTCGAAAGTCATTGAAAAAATTACTGGCTGTATCAGGTCCAATTCCGCCCCAAAAACGTTCTTGATAATGGTCAAAATCATAATCAAAAACATTGTCATGCTGCTTTTTAAAACGTCCTTCAGTTTGTGGGCCACTCGTTGCTGCTCCCCACAAAAAATTTTCTTGGAATTTTAATTCCATTTTCCACCCCTCTCAGTAACTCTTCTTTTTTACTCTGCTAACTGTTCTTCGACTTTCAAACGCCAAGTTTTTGTCACACTTAAAGAATAAACTTGTAAAAGGCCAATCAAACCAAAGAGAATCATGCCTTTAAATTGCCAAGTCAAAACAAAGATAAGGACAATCCCAAATAAAAGTTTTAGATAGGTTTTAAAACTAATAAAATTTGAAATAAAGCTCATTTTTAATAAGTTTCCAAAACTAATTTCAAATTGACTATCAAAAATCATTGTATATTCAAAAGCGGTCATAAGATAAGTTAAACCAAAGAATAGAATGAAATCAATCACCAAGAAAAGTAAACCTTGGATTTGTACTGAAAGATATAAATTATAAGCGAGCAAAAGACTCAAAGAGGTATAGAGCCAAAAAATGATATTTGCTCTTAAAAAGTCTCGCTTGAAAATTTGATAAGCCTGTTTCACTGAGATTGACTTATAGTCAAAACCATGTTCCAAATACAACTCTGTTACCACTTTAAAGGCAGGACCAAGTCCAAAAACAAACAGCCCTGTGAGCGCTAAGAGCCAAAATATCAAGGTCAATTTAACAACGACCCAAATTCGAATAAAGAATTCTTCTAGTGCTTTTCCAATCATTTTTCTATAACTTTCTAACTTTTATTACTTCATTATAACACTTTTCCAATGAAATGTTGGGGTTTTCATGATAGCCTTTTCTTTGCTTTTATGGCAACCTTTTACAGCCCTTTGTCAGCTATTTTTTTGTCCTAATACTTGTATTTCATATAAACGAACAGCGGTATCTGCTCCTTGTGTTGGTTTAGTGGCTGTGATTCTAACGTAACGCGCTTCTGTCTGTTTGAAAGAATCTTTGGTTTCTCCCAATTTATTTTTCTTAACGTTGACAACTTCTGTCCAATTTTGATTATCCTTTGAAATCTCAATGGTGTAATCAGAAGTATTCATGTCAGGCGATTCTCCTCCTTTTTGCGCATGGTCAATCAGGACTTGATTGATTTTTTCTGATTTTCCAATGTCAATTGTAATATTGTGTTTACCTGGGCCAACGGCACACCATTTGGTATTTAATTTTCCATCAACTGCTTTTGGTCCTGATTCAGATTCATTAGTGAAACTGTCTACTTGAACGGATTGATTTAATGCAAAATTTGTTAATTCTACTGGTTGATCAATTACAGTAATCAGTTCAGTTTGAGTGACTGAATCTTCTTGTCCTTTTTCATTGATGACCGTTAATTTGACGGAATAACTCCCTGCTTTATCAAAACTTACTTGAGGATTCTTTTCTGTAGAAGTAGCGGGACTTGCACCATCAATATCCCATTTATATTTGACGGAAGCTAGATTAGATTGATTCATTAAAGTTACTTTTTCACCAATTGTAACTAGGGTTTTATCTGCTACAAATGCCGCTTTAGCTAATGAATTATCTGGCCATTTCACAGAGGTCGTAACTGAATGTCCAGATTCTCCAGCCTTATTAATTGGGACAATTTCAAATTTTGTTGAATTGATATTTTTGCCGCGTTTTAAGGCATTAACAAAGAAGGCATTGATATTGCTTGCTCCTAAAAATTCTTTACTTCCATCATCATTCAACTGATAGATTTCATAAGTAGAAAAATTATTTTTATTTGCATCTGATTTCCAAGAAAGTCTAAAACCGCCTACTGTTCCTTCTTCTTCAAAAGCTTCATCAGTTACTTTTGCATCCGAAAGTGCGATTGGAGCGACTTTTTGACCATTGGTCAAAGTCATTTCTCCTAGATTAATGGCTTTAAAATCCATTGCTTGATCAGATTTTATGCTTAAACCGATTTTTTTGATTGTTTGACCTTCAAATTTCTTAACATCAAAACTTATTTCTGACCAATTCTCAGTCAGGCCTTTATCTCCTGCAATGCTAACTTTTTGACCATTTGCTAGTTCTAAGATTGCAGAAACTTTAAGCGCTTGGTCTGAGCGCATACTAACAGAGAATTTTGCTCCCATAGCAATTTTCAAATCACTAGCAAACAATGTGATGTTTGAGCTTTTGCCTGCATCTAAATGTTCAGCCATAAATTTCAGTGAATTTCCACCGTTATAAGCATTTGCAAAGTCGAAGCTTGGACTTATTTTATTTTTTCCTTCGTTGTCAATAATCCAGCGGTAAGATGGTAAAATACCTGCTAAACTGCGGTCGTTCCAATCCATTTCTGAGATTTTTTGACCAGCTTTAAAATAGTTATAACCATTTCCTAAATTAAAATTAGTATTAAATTCATTACCGCTTATTGCTGATTTTTCCAGAACATATTTGGAAAGTCCTGTCCATGATTCATTAACAGAGTGATCAACTTGACGAGGGTCTGCTTTTTGATTGACCCAGAATGCTGATTCACGATTTTGAAAATCATCCCAATTACTTGCGTTAGTGTAGGTAGCGCTTGCTGCATAGAGTCCAATTGATGTTTGAGTGGCTTGATTTCCTTTTTCTAAAAGGTTCCATTTAACTGGAGTTTGGACGTCTTTCGCTTGCACATCTATTCCGGCATAAATATTATAAGGGTCAATATTGTGATTTTTAGCATAGAGATTCGATTTTTCAAGTAATTTTTGGTCGGCCAAATTATTTTGAGTCCACCAGAAATTTAAAAACATCGCGTCTGCTGCTTTATCTTGTACAAATGTCGCATTTTGGTCATTTAACTGATTTTGCCAATCCACTTTTCCATCTTTAGTCATGGCATCATACCACATGATTTGAAGACTAGAATCTTCTTTTTTCACCTGTTGAATCAAGGCTTTCATGTTAGCTGCATCGTCAGCATTTAGCCCTTGGGTTTCTTCATTGATAAACCAACCCTCAAATCCATAAGTCTTGGCAACCTTAACCATTTGACTGGCAAATGGATATTGTCCTTGCTCATCTTTTTTGAGCATTGTTTTGACCCAATCTACTTTTCCACCGTATTCTTTAGGCGGCAAGAAAATTGTTCCAAGTACCGGAACACCATTGCTGTGTGCTTCATCAATAACATCTGCTGACGGAGTTACAATTATTCCTTCACCAGATGAGCCACCCCAATAAACCAGTGTGTCAATATATTGCCAATAATCAAAAGTATAGCTCTCAAATTTTGTCGTGCCCCGCGAAGGATTTCCAGAAGTTTGTGAGTTCATCATCGACAAGGCGACAATTTTTGTCTTTTTGTTCTGATTTTGATTGGATGGACTTAGTTTATCAGGAGAAATTCTTTTGGTAAGTGGCACTCGGGATTGATTGTAATCTAAATCTTTGTCATTTTCCGCTGACCATTCTAGAAATTTATCAGGCATCCAATAAGATGAAATGGGAGCATTCTTACTTTGGTAATCTGGAATTGCTTCTGCTGTCACTTTATAATTAGCTTTCACATGTTTTGCTGGAGTTCCAAAACAAGCTGTCAGTAAAGTTGCAGATGCCAAAATTCCTGTAGAAAGGCATATTCTAATAAAAAATTTTTTCGATTTTTTCATAAAATCCTCCAATAAAATTTATTAATCAAGATTTTTTATTTCTAAAGCAAAAGCTTGCCAAGGTTAAATTTCTATGTCTGTCAGTAAATCTGGAAAGCTGTCATTACTGATGATTTCATTTTTTTTGACAAAAGAACTTTCAAAACGTTGACTTGAATTTGATAAGTTGGCGACCACCAGAAAAGTTCTTGTTGTCGTTTTTCTCAAGTATGCGAAGATTTCGTCAGCACTTTCAAGTAATTCAAAATCTCCTTCTATCAGCCAATTTTCTTGGTGACGAAGTTTGATTAACTTTTGATAAGTATAAAATACAGAGTTAGAATCACTGACAGCTTGGTCAGCATTTATTATCTTAGTATTAGGATTGATAGAAAGCCAAGCTTTCCCTTTTGTAAAACCAGCTTTCTCATCACTGGTCCATTGCATTGGCGTCCTAGCATTATCACGACTCATTTCTCGCAAAACTTTGATAATTTCTTCTTCTGACTGTCCTTCTTTTTTTCTGTCAGTAAAATATTCATGTGATTCTACGTCATTTATTGCTGACAGATTTTCAAAAGGAAAATTGGTCATTCCTAATTCTTCGCCTTGATAAATAAAAGAAGTGCCACGCATCAAATGAAAGAGAATTGCAAAAGCTTTGGCTGATTTTTCTCTGTATGTTCCCTCATCTCCCCAAAAAGAGACAATGCGTGGCAAATCATGATTGCCTAGAAAAAGAGAATTCCATGCTTCATTTGGCGTCAATTTCTGCCAAGCGGTCATTGCTTCTTTTAGCTTTGGAACATTTAAGGGGAGTTTTTTCCATTTGTCCCCGTTTCCTGCTGATGTCAATAGATGCCAGAAGCCAAAAACCATTGAAAGTTCATGACGATTGGGGCCACTATATAACTTTGCTAATTCTGGTGAACTTGACCAAGCTTCACCAACAGTGAGATAGTCCTTTTTACCAAAAGTTGCTAAATTCATCTCTTTTAGGTAATCATGCAGTTTTGGACCATTAACCGTGATTTCTTGTTCTGGTTTTTTTCCAATCAAATCAATGACATCTAATCTAAAACCAGAAATTCCCTTAGCCAACCAAAAATTCATCATCTTATGAATTTCCTTACGCACTTCTTCATTTTCCCAATTCAAGTCAGGCTGCTGTGGACTAAAAAGATGAAAATAATATTGTTGAGTGCTTGAGTCATAAGTCCAATTTTTAAATTCTCCAATCGGTTGATCCCGCCAAATATAAAAATCTCTTCTCGGATTATTTTTAGATTTTTTGGATTCTTTAAACCACAAATGTTGGTCAGAAGTATGATTGACAACCAAGTCCATAATGACACGAATATTAAGTTGCTTTGCTTTTTCTATGAGCGCTTCAAAATCAGCCATTGTTCCAAAAAGTGGGTCAATTTTATAGTAATCACTAATGTCATAACCATTATCAACCATCGGGGATTGATAAATCGGAGATAGCCAAATACCATCCACTCCTAGTTTTTCAAGATAAGTTAATTTCTCTATTATTCCATTGATGTCACCAATTCCGTCATCATTTGAATCCTTAAATGACCGGGGATAAATTTGATAAATGACTGCTTTTTTCCACCAATTATTCATCATTTCCTCCATAAATTTTCATAAATACCGGAAGTACCTTGCTAAGATCGTCTAAAATTTCACTGACAGACTTAGCTGCAGCATTGTCAGCCCAAATCGAAAAGTAAGTTCCTCTGACAGCTTTCATCTCTTCTTGATTTAAATATTGCTGACCAGAAAATTTTTGAATTTTTCCTTCCCTTTCCAGTTTTTCAGCCGTTGGATAAGAATAGCCTGCTTCTTCACCTAAAACATAATAAAGGTCATTATCACAAAAATTTATTAAGGTATAACCCTTAGTTAACCATTCTTTGACTTCTGCCATCCCTTTGTCCCAGTTTGTCCAATAACAAACCTCCACATTTTTATTCAAAGGAACCAATGACTGAAGGTCTTTTCGTAAAAATCCATCATTCCAAATACGAACTTGTTTTCCTTTTTTCTGCAAATGCTCGGTCAATTGATTAACATAGTCATAATAAAACTCTAAACCACTTGCCTTATTTCCATATTTTTCCCGAGTTTTCTCCACTAAATAAGGATATTTTTCAATTTGCCGAAAATCAATAAATTCATCAGCCCCGATATGAAAAGTATCTGAATCTGGGAAAATATCGACTATCTTATCAATTATTCCCATAATCCAATCAATGACTGCTGGATTAGTAACATCTACCGCTTGTTGATTGCTGTCAGGTAGTGCAAATTCAGGATTTTGCTCTAATAAGGAGCCCATGTGACCTGGACTATCAAAATCAGGAATCAAAGTGATTTCGTGTGTTTTTGCAAATTCTTTCAATTCTTTGAGCATATTTTCTGAATATTTTTTACTGACAGGGCTGTCAGTAAAATTTAGCGCAAATCCTTCATTTTCATTGAGATGAAGTTGTAAATGTGTCAGCTTATGCTCTTGAAGTAAAAGAACTAATCTTTTTAACTCTGCTATTGACCAATATTTTCGTCCAATATCGACTAATAATCCTTTTTCCATAATAATTCCAATAAAATAAGACCTCCAAACTAGTTTCAAAATGAATTTAGAAAGGAGATCTTGGATTTGTTTACCTCTTATTTATTTTTTAGATAAGTATCATATTGACTTTGCATTTCTTTTTGAACTTTATCATAACCTGCTTTTTTCAATTCAGCTTTGAGTTTTGGTAAAGTTTGAACTGGGTCAACAGATCCTGTGTTCAATTGATCCAAATATTGACTCATGACATTTGATAAGTTTGAAATTTCAGATTTCACTTTTGATTGGTCAAAAGTAAAGCCAAGCAATGGTGAAACTTTTGCATCTTTAATTGATTGGTCACGTTTAGTAATCATTTCATTGGTAACCGCATCAGTTGTATAAAGAATGGCATTATTTCCTGTATTCCAAGCAGCCATATGTTTTACACCTTCACTGTATGAAGGAAGTAATTTAATTTTCTTATCACCAGTTTTTTCCCATTGTTGTCCTTCAACACCATAAACTAAACCATTTAAAAGTTCAGCGTCACTATTGATGATTCCAAGTGCTTTAACCGCTTCTTCTTTATGTTTAGAGGTATTTGAAACAACGAAGTTAGCCATACGAGCTTGGTCAGTTGTAATCAATGGATTAGTTACTGCTTTAGATACAAGTGTTTGTCCTGCTGCTTGAGTCAAAATAGTATCACCGTAATCGTAAGGACCTTGTGTTTCGACACGAGCGAACCAGTTATTTGAATTCAAGTCAAATGCAGTATTTGAAGTAGCTGCATCGGCCGGAATTAAACCTTTAGTATAGTAATCATGCATTTTCTTCAAATTATCAATATAGGCAGGAATGTCATAAACATTTTGGATTTTTTTACCATCCCCTGTTGTATCTACAGCAAATGGCAAACCATTTCCAAGGACATAGTCAACATTACCTGGTGTTTTGAAACCTTGACCAATGGCAAAAGCTGCAACATTAGGATCTTTTTTATGGAATTCTTCAATCACTTTTTCAGCAGAGGCAAATGAATCAACGCCGTCAATTGATAAATTATATTTATCCAAATATTGCTTGTTAAAAGTAATCACTTGTTGAGCATAAATATTACCATTTACAGGATATCCATAAAGTTTTCCATTGATTTTATTTCCCTCAATGTAAGCAGGATTAAGTTCATTATAAGCTGTCTTGGCATATTTAGGGGCTAAATCAGTTAAATCAGCAAAGGCACCTTTAGCGGCATTTGTTGCATAATCTTGGGCAAAAGCAATGTCATAAGCTTCACCAGATGAAACGATGACGTTCATTTTTTGAGCGTAATCTCCCCAACCAATGTAGCTAATATCCAATTTCACACCAGCTTTTTTCTCAAGAATTTTATTAGCGTTAGCCATCAATTCTTTGTAATTGTCTGGCTTATCACCAATCTGGTACATGTGTAAAGTTGTTTTACCAGAACTACTTTTTGACTTCGCAGATGAACCACAAGCCACAAGTGTAAAGGCTGCAAGCACTGATACGGTACCGAGTGCAACTTTTTGATAATTTTTCATTAGAGTATGCTCCTTTAGGGTTTCCCCAATTTTTTTAACTTTATTAATGTTTGCGCTTTCTTTAAGCGTCTAAATTTACTCTGCTAAATAAGCAGAGTCTTCTTATTCTTTAACGCCACCAATGGTTAAACCTTTGACAAAATAACGTTGGAAGAATGGATAACTAATCGCAATTGGTAAAGTTGAAATGATAACAATTGCCATACGTGCTGATTCACCAGGGAGAGCCGCTAAACCTCCGGCAATCTGTGAGCCTGCTCCTGCATTTTGTGTTAAGAATTGTAAGTTGTTTTGAACTTTCATCAGCAAATATTGCAATGGAATCAATTTATCATTTGAGATATAAAGAAGAGCATTAAACCAGTCATTCCAATAACCTAAGGCCGCAAAGAGGGAAATGGTTGCAATCCCAGGTACTGCTAAAGGAAGAACAATTTGAGTGAAAATTCTAAGTTCACTTGCTCCGTCAATTCGGGCAGATTCAATAATTGAATCTGGAACTGAACGTTTAAAGAAAGTTCTCATAACAATGATGTTAAATGGCGAGACAGCCATTGGCAAAATCAAAGCCCAAATTGTATCTTTCAATTGTAGAAGGTTAGTCATTACCAAGTAATTCGCAATCATCCCAGGTGAGAACAACATAGTGATCAAACAAAAGATTGTAAAGAATCGACGGAAAGGAAAGTTATTTCTAGAAATCGCATAAGCATAAAGTGAAGTTGCTGTAGAATTAATTGCAGTCCCTAGAACCGTAACAAGTACTGTGACAAACAATGATTGCAACATTTTATCTTTCATTTGGTCAAATAAGAATGTATAAGCATAAAAGCTCCATTCTCGTGGCCAAAAGCTATAACCGAATTGTTGCAAAGCCGACTCCTTTGTCAGCGAAATGGCTAAGACAAAGAGGAAAGGTAAGACACAAGAGATTGCAAAAAGTGCAATGACGATATTAAAAACAAAGTTGACTGGACGATTAAATCCTCGAACAGATAATGAGGCTATTTTTTTCTTTTTCATATATTATTAGCTTTCAAGTTTGATAAAAGGCTTGACCTACTAGCTTCCTCCTTTCTTAGAATAATGCTGAATCACTATCAAGTCTGCGGGCAAAGAAGTTTGTAATCATTAGAAGAATGAATCCTACTACCGATTGATAAAGCGCTGCTGCCGTCGCCATTCCTAAGTCACCAGTGTTAGCTAATCCATTATAGATATAGGTATCAAGGACCTGCGTTACTGGTGTCAAAGCACCTGATTGTCGTGGAACATTATAGAAAAGACCAAAGTCAGCACGGAAAATATTTCCAACGGCTAAGATTGTCAAAATCGTCATCAGTGGAACAACTTGAGGAATGGTAATATTTTTAATCTGTTGCCATTTTGTTGCTCCATCAACCATTGCTGCTTCATAGTAGGTTGGGTTAATTCCCATTACTGTTGCAAAGTAAATAATCGAATTATAACCAATTCCCTTCCAAACTCCAATGAAGAGGATGATGAAGACCCAATATTTTGGTTCTTGATACCAATTGACTGGCATCCCACCATTATGCATAATCATTTGGTTGAAAATCCCTTTGTTTCCTGGTGCCAAGAAGGCATAAACAAAGTAAGAAATAACAACCCATGAAAGGAAATAAGGAAGAAGTGACATCGTTTGATACACTTTTACCAACTTTTTATTTCTTAATTCACTCATGATAATTGCAAACGCAATAGAAATAATCAAATTCAGTGTAATAAACCCAACATTATAAAGAACCGTATTTCTTGTGATATCAAAAGCAGCACCAGAAGAAAAGAGGAATTCAAAGTTTTTAAATCCTACCCAAGGACTATTGGTCAAACTGGCCAAAAATCCATCTGGATCAATATGAAAATCTTTAAAAGCCACCACATTTGCAAATACTGGAATATAAAAGAAGAATATCATCCAAATTGCACCTGGCAGAGCCATAATTATCAGTGCTTTATAGCGCCAAATATTCCGAAAAAATTTTTTCATTGATTTTTCTCCTTAATCAACAAAGTCCGGATTTCGTGAGCTGCAATTTGTGTTTGTGAGTCTGCTTCAATTTCATCTTCGAGTAAATTAAGTAATTTCGCTTCTTCTTCGAGCGCTAAACTTAATGACTGACCAGACATATTGTAGCCTCGTAAAACTAGACCATTATCTGATTCGCGACGTTTCAATGCCGTGATAGCAAATTTATCAGTATCAATTTCTAATATTTTCCCAGCTGACGGTAAAGTTTTTTCTGCTGACGGATTTGTCAGTTCTACCGTTGAAAATGGAACTTGTGCAACATAAGCATGTTGATAAGTTTCATAACGTTCGTAAGCCGGTCCATGAAATTCTAAACTATAGTTAAAAGTATGACGTCCTAAAGTTTGAGCCTCTGGTGTTGGGAAGTAACCCCAATCACCAAGTTCGCCAACTCCTCTAAGTAAAGTTAATGCAATATTTGCACTGTCAGTAATTTCGTATTCATTTAAACCAAAATTACCAACAGTTAAACCATATTCTTCATTATGAAGATTAACGAAAGCTTGCTGATGCTGTGGATTTGTTGGATTTTCCCAAGTTTCAGGCATAACATTAGGTCTTGTCACTACTTCATAAATACTGTCAGCTTCGTGATTTTCGCTTGTTAATCCCGCTGGGAATAGTACACGAAGTCTGTGATCTTTCATTTGATTATCAATGCTTGTTTCAAAATCAACTTTTTTTGAATTTTTACGTACAGTGATTTTGCTTGTTACCTCTAAAGGTAAAAGTTTATCAGAACGACCAGCATTACGATAACGGAATTCCAAAACCTTTTTTTGTTCCTCATCCAATAATTCGTCAGCAGATTCAGGAATCATCAGCACTTGTTTAAGCTGAACTTCGGCAATTTCTGCTCTGTCAGTAATAATTGAAAACTCAACAGGACTGTCAGTAGAAAGAATTGGTTTGGTATTTTTAGGTTGGAAATAGATATATTCATTTCCAATATCACCAGTGTCTTCAAAGACAAGCAAGTCTTTAAAAACTTTATTGAGCGACTTATCAAAAATACTCAATGTTCCATTATGATTAACTGTCAGTTTCAAACTTTCATTTTCAATAGTTTGACCAGAAATCATACTTTCATTATTACTGACAGAACTATTATCAAAGCTGTCAGCATCGTCAGTAAGTACCAAATCAAAACTTTCCCAAGAAAAAGCACTCATTTCATTTAAAAATAATTTCACTTTCACAAATCGTTTCATGTAAGGAACTCGGAAACGATCTTTCGGTAAATCATAATCAAATAAGACTTCTTCTTCACTGATTTCAGCTGGGACTTCTTGACCTTCACGATTGATTACTTTATAAGTTGACTTAGGCTGTGTCTTAAGTTCATCATAAAGTTTTTCAGGAATTCCTTCTTTAAATAATTTACGCTCAAGAACTACTTCAACTTCAGCCTCACCTGTTTTAGAATGTCCAGCTGTATTAAAAACTACAAAAGGATGTTGGCCTTCAAAGTCAATCACTTTAGCGAGTTCAAACAATGCATCATCAGCAAGATATTTTCCTACTTCATTCGCTTTTTCAAAACGTGTCATCATTTCACGATGAACTTCGTCAACAGAGCAACCACAGATACTATCATGTGGATGATTTTGCATCAAAGTTTTCCAAGCATAAGTCAATTTGTCGTGCGGATACTCTCCTGTCACCCGATAAGCTAAACTGGCGAGAGGTTCTGTAACATTTTCTAACTGACGCTCAACTTTTGTATTCCATTGTTTGAGATAAACTCGACTCGAAGCCGTATTTGCTAAAGTGTACCAGCCATCAGTTTCCTGTGAGGTTAGTTCCCCTGTTACCGTAGATAAGTTTTCAGGCAAATCTGACCTTACAGCTTCTAAATAAGTTGGCCAATTAGAATGAACAAACTCATAATCTGGGAAAAGTTCATTTGCCAAGCGAATCGCTTTGCTCAAATCTTTCTGAACTGGTTGATGATCCACGCCATTCATCATTAAGAGATGTGATGTCGAAGCAAATTTTTCAACATCTGCTAATTTTTGATTCCAAAAGTCAAGTGCTGCTGTTTTTTCAGCAGGAATTTCATTTCCATTTGAATACCAATTGGCAAATAGAATTCCAAGAATTTTTGTCCCATCAGGACCTTCCCACCACATTTCTGAAAATTGTGAACTATAGGCTTCCTCTGATTGTTCCAAAACTTGATTATCAAACCCGATTGGCTTCACTCCTCGACCAAAAGCTGCAGCGATAAGTCCTGCCGCTTTCATTATTTGTGGCGTTTGGCCCATATTCCCAAAAGTATCAGGGAAATACCCCAACTCAACTGGAGCCCCCCAACGCTCCGATTCTTTACGCCCAACAAGCATATTACGAACGTTTGATTCAGAACTAATGAGGAAATCATCTTGTAAGATATAAAATGGACCAATTTTCAATTTTCCAGCTGAAATTGCTGCTTGTACTTCCTCACGACGCTCGGGACGTACTTGCAAATAGTCATCTAAAATAATCGTTTGTCCATCCAAATGAAAGCTATCAAACTCAGGATCTTCCTTGAATAAATCAAGTAAATCATCCACTAAATTGACTAAACGCATATGATGTTCTTCATAAGCCATATACCATTCTCGATCCCAATGACTGTGAGAGATGATATGTACCGTTTTCTTTTTCATAAAGCTCTATCTTTCTAAAACTAATCTCATTAACTTATTTTTCAATTCGGATATCAAAATAATCCATGACTAACTCACAAAACATCATATTAGCCCAGCTAAACCATTCTCTAGTGTAATTTTGTGGATTATTGACATCAAATCCTTCATGCATCAAATGTGTTCCAGCGTCTGTTTCGACCAAATGATTTAAGATTCGTTCTTTTTCGCTCTTATCATTTGTAGTCATTCCTTCCATTGCTAAAGCAATTGGCCAGACATAATTTTCTGGTGTATGACTAGAACCAATTCCTCGTGCATATTTTCCTTCATAGTAATAAGGATTTTCTTTACTCAATAAAGTTTGTCGTGTTTTCAAATAAACTTCATCTTCAGCCTGACAAAATCCCAAATATGGAGCTGCAATCAGATTGGGAACATTGCTATCATCCATTAAAGTTTTGTTCCCAAGTCCATCAACATCATAAGCCCAAACTTCTTCGCCTTGTTGATTTTTAGTTTTGGCAAATTTCTCAAGTCCCTCTTGAATTTCATCTCTAAGAATCTTTGCTTCATTTGCAATTTCTTCATTAGATAGAAGCTCAGTAAAAATTTCCTTGATATAATCCAAAATAACAACAGCAAACATATTTGACGGAACCAAATAACCATACTCACAAGCATCATCACTTGGTCTAAATCCTGACCAAGTCATCCCAGTGTAGGCTGTCTTGGCTCCTTTTCCATCTCTTATTAAAGTATCTTCATGTCGCTCAGTATCTCGAACAAAATGGTAGGGAGAATCCTCATGATTTTGTTCTGTTTTAAAAACATTCAAGGTGTTTTTGACTGCTTTGATAAATTCTTCATCAAAATGTTTGGTATAACCTGTGTTTTTATAGACTAAGTAAGCGAGTTGAATAGGATAACAAAGGGAGTCAATCTCATACTTCCTTTCCCAAATCCAGCCTTTGTGTTCATTAAAGTTGGTATGGTCTGTCTGATGCCCAGCAAAGTTTTCACTTTCGTTGAAAGCATTAGCATAAGGATCTAGATTAATATATATCATTTGTTTTTTTACTAAACCAACAATCAAATCACGAATTTCTTCATCTTCACGTGCAAGTACCAAATAAGGTCTCATTTGAGCTGTCGAATCTCGTAACCACATTGCTGGAATATCACCTGTTAAAAGAAAGGTAGTCCTGTCATCATGCACTCTTAAAGTAGTTTCAAGTGTGTTTGAGAAAGAATGATTAAAGTTTACAGCCCACTCTTTATGTTCTTCTCCACAAAGAATTGTTATGTCATTCATAAACTTTTTAACAGATTTTGGAATATTTGCTTTCACTGCATCTCCTTTTAAAATTTATTTGATATATCATTTAAGGTTATTTTAATATAAATTTTTATATTTTGCAAGCGCTTTTTTATTAAAATAAGATTAATTGTGTTATCTATTTTTATTTTTTCTGAATTTTATAGAGGTAAAAAGCCTATTTTTATCATTTTCACTTGTAAAAGACTTGTTTTTTTATAAAAAAAGAGTAAAATATGATATATCAAATAAAATACAAAGGGATACTTCTATGAGCTTACCACTCTACCAGCAGATTTCCGATGATTTAAAGCAAAAAATTGTCACTAAAACATTTAAATCAGGAGACCAGCTTCCCACTGAAAAAGAACTCTCAGAGACTTATTCAGTTAGCCGCATTACTGCAAAAAGAGCTCTTACTGAATTAGAACAGCTTGGTCTTGTCAGTAGAACACGAGGAAAAGGAACTTTTGTCCAAGAATTAAATAAAAACCATACCAAACTATTAAAAAGAGTGCTCTTTATTATTCCTTTTGAAGGAATGTCATTTGGAGATTTCACACAAGGTTTGGTTCCTGCTTTAAAAGTTGAAAACACAACCGTATTTATCACTTACGCAAGTTACCTTAAAGAAAATACAGCGGATGATATTAAAGAAAATTTTGATGGATTAATTTACTATCCAATGTATACAGAAGATTATCTAGATATCTTATTAGAACTTTCACTACAAAACTTTCCTGTCGTTCTTTTAGATAAACAAATTTACGACCTCGGATTTCCTTGCGTTTCCTCAGATAACTTTAATGGTGGTGAGCAAGCCGCTCAAGCGCTCTTAAATTTAGGGCATAAACGAATTGCTTTTGTGGCTAGTAATGATACCCACCATCCCCAAACAACAAGAAATCGATACTTAGGATATGTCAAAGTTCTAAAAGAACAAGGAATCAAGTTTCACACTACTCTTGATGACTCACTTTATACCGAAAGTTCTGTTTTGGAACTTATTCATAATGAAAAAGTCACAGGACTTATCTGTGAAAATGACTTAGTCGCTCTTCAAACTATGAAGACTTTGCAAGATAGCCATTTTTCTGTTCCAAATGATATATCAATTATTGGTTTTGATGATATTCAAGCAGCAAGCTTATCAAATCCGCCATTAACAACCATTGCTCAAGATTTCATTGGTATGGGAAGAATCGCTGGCGAACTGCTTTTAGACTGGATTAAAAGCGGGCAAACCCCCAAAGATGTCAAAGTTCCAATCAATTTAATTAAAAGAAAAACAACTGAGGAGTTGAAATGAAGATAAACAAAATTGATACCCGTCATGGTACTGCTAATCAATCCACTTTTTCACATGGGAATTGCCTTCCTTACACTGGTTTTCCTTGGGGAATGAATTATTTTTCCCCTTCAACCGGTGCTGCTCGTGGAGCTTGGTGGTTTCATCCAGAAGACCGTACCTTTGAAGGCTACCGAATCACTCACCAACCCAGTCCTTGGATGGGAGATTTCTCACATTTGACAATGACGCCTGTTGCAGGTCCTTTGCCTGAAACTTCCTTGTGGCACACAGTGAGTTCATACCGTCCAGAAGAATCAACTTTTAATCCAACGCAACTCAAAATTACTCAATTACGTTATCAGATTACATCTCAGTTAATTCCATCAATGTATGGTGGAATTCTATCAATGAATTATCAAAATTTAAGCCTTAAAGATAATGGCTTGATGCTTCATCTCCCCGGTTCTTATGAACTTCAACAACTTGACGATTACAGCTTAGAGCTTTCAATTATTAATTTTGCGGGTTGTGAAGATGAAAATTTTACTTTCTATCTCAAATTTACTGCTGACCAACCTTTTGTTTTAAGTGGAAATTTATCTGATGAAGATTCTTCTGTTCGCTTAGATTTCAAAGCAGCCAAGCAGGTTCAAATACATTTTGCTACCTCTTTTATTTCCAAGGAACAAGCCGCTCTTAATCTGGAGCGTGAACAAGATAATTCAGCAGAAACATATTTGGAAAATGCTGAATCAGCTTGGAATAACCTTTTTTCACGTATCGAAATTGAGCATCATAATCAACAAGAAGTTTCCACTTTCTATCACAATCTTTATCGCTCATTTCTCTTTCCACAAACTTTTTATGAATTTGACCAAGAGCATCAAAAAATCCATTACGATACAAGCTCTAAAACTGTCAAGAAAGGCCCGCTCTATACAAACAATGGCTTCTGGGATACTTTCCGAACAGTCTATCCGCTTTATAGTCTAATAGCCGTTGACGAGTACGGTGATATGCTCGAAGGTTTCCTAAATTCTTATCGTGCGACTGGTTTTCTTCCAAAATGGCTTTCTCCTGATGAACGTGGTCTAATGCCCGGTACCTTGATAGACGCTGTCATTGCTGATGCTGCAAGCAAAAACATTCGTCCTGATTTGATGCCCGAGTTTTTGGAAGCAATGAAAAAAGGAGCCACAAGTCAATCTGAAAACTCTAATTACGGCCGTCGTGGCACAAAAGATTATCTAAAACTTGGTTATGTTCCGCTCACTCACCATGAATCAGTTAATCACACTTTAGATTACGCATTTTCTGATTATTGTATTTCTCAAGTGGCGAAACAAACCGGTGACAAAGAAATTTCAGACTTCTATGCCCATCAAGCAAAAGACTATCAAAATATTTTTGATTCTGAAACTGGTTTTATGTGAGCAAAAGATGCTGACGGAAATTTCAGAGCTGATTTTTTAGATATTCGTTGGGGTCGTGATTATGCAGAAGGTTCTGCTTGGCAGACTTCTTGGTCAGTTCTTCATGATTTTGCTGGATTGATTAAACTACATGGCTCAAGAGAAAATTTTGAAAACAAACTCATCGAGCTTTGCAACCAACGACCAAATTTCAATGTTGAAGGATATGGTTTTGAAATTCACGAAATGAGTGAAATGGCTGCTATCGAATTTGGACAAGTGGCTATCTCAAATCAACCAAGTTTCCATTACCCATACCTTTTTAGCTACATTGGTAAACCTTGGATGGCTACGCCTTTAATCAAAAATTTACTGACAGAAACATTTAATGATAGTCCGAAGGGCTATCCTGGTGACGAAGATAATGGAACAATGGCAGCTTGGTATATTTTTTCAAGTTTAGGATTCTATCCAGTCACAGCTGCTTCTAATCAATATGTATTAGGAATTCCACTCTGGGACAAAGCTAGAATCAACCTTTCCTCTGGTCAGCAACTTACTATTCTTGCAGAACCAAATGCTCCGCAACAAGTTTTCGTCAACCAAATCACATTTACTGACAAAAAAGTCAATGATACTTTTATCAAGCACGAAGAATTGATAAAAGGCGGAACCCTAAAATTTGATTTAGGAATCGTACCAAATCCACTTAAATATACGAACGAACAACTTCCTTATTCACTGACAGAAAATTAATTACTGACAGACCAGATATAATCATTCTGTCAGTAAAAAAACACGCTTGATTGATTAAAATCAGCGTGTTTTTTTATTTTATAAATTTAAGCCTATTTCTTTAAATCCGACCAAACCCATTCAGTAAAATCAGGAATATCAACTCCTTCATTTCTTGTCACTTCAAAGTGTTTAACTAGTGTCCGTTTCATTCGGTCAATGAAAGCTTTCGCTAGACCTTGATTAACTTTTCGGTTGACATATAGAACTTGCATGGCATCAATCGCTTGGTGGAAACGGTCAAGCTCAGAGTAAACCCGCATATCATAAGTCGTCGTGATGTCACCATCTTCACGGTAACCATGAACAATCAAACCATCATGTCCTCTTTGATAGAAAATGGATTCGATTAAATCTTCATATCCATGGAATCCAAAAATTACTGGAGTGCCTGAAGGGCCAAAGTATTTTTCAAATTCTTCATCTGAGAGTTCACGTTCTTGATTGAGTGCTCCCTTTTTCTTTTGCAACCGACCCAATTCAACCACGTTCACATAACGGAATTTTGCCTGTGGGAAAACTTCGTTTACAAGATGTAAAGCTGCCAGTGTTTCAATTGTAGGCTCAGCTCCTGCTGAGGCAAAAACTAAATCTACTGCTTCTCCATCTTTAGCCGTTGAAGCCCAATCAATTGTTGCAATTCCGTCAGTCGCCAATTTTTCAGCTTCTTCTTTAGTAAACCATTGTTGACGAGGTTGTTTAGAGGCTACAATATGATTAATTTTACTTCTATCTTGAAAAGCACGGTCAAATACGGCAAGCAAAGTATTCCCATCAGCCGGCAAGTATTGTCTGATAAAATCAGATTTCTTTTCAGCCAAATGAGTCAACATTCCAGGATCTTGGTGAGTATAACCATTATGGTCTTGTTGGAAAACGGTTGAGGTCGAAATAACATTAAGCGAAGGATAATCATGGCGCCATTTTTGGTCTGCAGCTTGACGAATCCATTTGAAATGTTGAGTTAACATTGAATCTACGACTCGCAAGAATGATTCATAACTTGCAAATACTCCTGTGCGTCCGGTTAAAGTATAACCTTCAAGCCAACCTTCTGCTTGGTGTTCTGATAATTGAGAATCAATAATGCGACCCTCAGGTGAGATAAATTCATCATTTGGATTTTTTATGACTTGCATCCACTGACGATTCGTCACCTTAAACATTTCCCAAAAACGATTAGACATGGTTTCATCAGGACCAAACAAACGGAAACGCGTAGGATTAAGTTTGACTATTTCAGCAAAATATTTTGACAAAACATTCATATCCATATTGTCATTTGTATCAGGGAGTAATTTCCCTCGATTATTTTCAGAAATTGGATTTGCAAATTCTTGCCAATCTGGTAAAACCAAATTAGAAGAATCAACTCCCCCATTTGTTACAGGGTTTGAAGCCATTCGCATCTCACCTTTTGGTGCAAAATCACGCAACTCTTCTTTCAAACTTCCATCAGCATTAAATAAAGTTTCTGGTTGGTAAGAAGTCATCCATTTTACAAATTCTGGTAAAGTTCCCATATTTTTAGAAGATAACGGAAGTGGAACTTGATGCGCACGGAAACTATGTTCAATTGGCATTCCCTTACCGTCAAATTTAGGACCTGACCAATCATTATAACGTGGACCACCCCAACCTTTTGGTAAACGTGCGATAACAATTGGCCAAGCTGGAATCTCTCCATTTTGATAACGATTATCTTCACGCGCATCTTTCTGAATTTGATGAATGTCTTCAATCGCTTTATCAAAAACTTCAGCTGCTAATTTATGATAAGCCATGTAATCATGAATATCATCATTTTCAATATAACGAGGTGAGTAACCCAGTCCTTCAAAGAATTTACGAATATCAACATCTGAAGTTCGAGCGAACAAAGTAGGATTTGAAATTTTAAAACCATTTAAATCAAGAATTGGTAAAATCGCCCCATCATTCTTAGGATTAATGAATTTAATAGAGTGCCAACTTGTCATCAACGGTCCAGTTTCAGCTTCTCCATCCCCAACAACAGCAAAAGCAATCTGTTCAGGTTGATCAAGAATAGCCCCTGTTGCATGTGATAGCACATAACCCAACTCACCTCCTTCATGAAGTGAACCAGGGGTTTGTGCTGTCATATGCGACCCTATTCCTCCAGGAAATGAGAAACGTTTAAACAAACGTGACATTCCTTCCAAATCTTGGGTAATCTCTGGATAAGCTTCTGTATATGAGCCATCAAGATAAGAAGGAACAACCATAGCTTGTCCACCATGTCCGGGGCCACCCATGTAAAACATCTTTTGATCATATTTATTGATTAGACGATTAGCATGAGCATAGAGGAAAGTTTGTCCTGAAACCGTCCCCCAGTGCCCAATAGGATTGGCTTTAAGGTTTTCCGCTTTAATTGGAGTACCTGTCACAGAGAACAATGGATTTTCTTTCAAGAAGATCATTCCTGCTCCAAGATAAGTTGCTGCTCGCCACCATTTATCAAGCTTTTTCAAATAAGCTTCTGAATTATATTCTGTCATTTTTTCCTCCTGATTTTCTTTCATTATAGGTCAATTATGCTTGATATTCTAATAATTTGTTCATATATCCACTAGGAAACATTGCTACTCTTCTTCTAAATGATGCACACGATGCAGTAATTCTGCTTCGATTTGTTCGAGTGTTTTGCCTCTTGTTTCAATAACTTTTTTTACTAGTAAACCAAATTGAGAGGAAACAACAAGCCGCATAAATCAGGAAAATTTTACCTGTTCCAAAAAATGATAATAATGGTAAGAATGTTAATGACACCACCCAGTTAGCAGCCCAGTTGACAGCAGCACCAAATGAATTTCCTAAGCCACGGATTTTAAGTGGGAAAGATTCACCAATCATCACCCACATTACTGGTCCCCATGTTGCTGAGAAGAAGGCAATATATACCGTTAAAGCGATAACTGCTAAATATTTACCAAAGCCAATATGAGCATTTTCTGCTAAAATCATCCCTACTGACATCAATACAAGAGAAATTCCCATTCCCCAAGCACCAAAATTGAGCATCCACCGACGATTAACTTTATCCATTACTCTCATTGCAATATAAGTTACAATAACATTGAAAATACCAATCCCAATATGAGCAAGTAAAGCTGCGCTTGCCCCAAATCCTACCGCAACAAAAATTGATGGTGCAAAGTATAATACTGTATTACAGCCCATAACCTGTTGAAAAATTGCCAGACCAATTGCCATAATCAAAACTGGACGTGACATTTGACCAAATAATTCTTGTAAGCCACCTTGTTTTTCTTCCTTAGCCATCAATTGAATATCAGAAATTTCTGCTTCAATCGAGTTTGGATCGTCATTTATCATCCCTAATATTTCACGGGCACCTGCTTCATTATCATGACGAACAAGAAATCTTGGAGATTCTGGCAAAAAGAGTCCACCGATGAAAAGAAGGGCTGCTGGAACAGTGGCCAAACCAAGCATCCAATGCCAATTTCCTGAAACTCCTTTTAAAGCATAGTTTGAGATATAGGCTAATAAAATCCCAGTCATAATCATCAATTGAAACATAGTTGAAACTCCACCACGAATTTTAGCGGGTGAAAGTTCCGATAAATAAGTCGGCACCAAAGCTGAAGCTGACCCAACAGCCATCCCGAGAATAACCCGAGAGATGATTAGTAACTCAGCACTATTTGAAAGTCCTGAACCTAAAGCTCCAACAAAAAAGATGACCGCTGACAAAAGTAACAGACGTTTCCGACCAAAACGGTCACTCATTGGTCCAATTACGACCGCGCCAATTACAGCTCCCATTAAAACTGCCGCTGTAATCCATCCTTCCATCCAAGCCCAAGAACTCACCTGCCAGCTCTCTTTTTCAATAAAAAGTAGCGCTCCCGATATGACGCCTGTGTCATATCCAAATAATAAGCCACCTAAAGCACCAAAAAAATAGATGAAAGTGGGAGAAAGTTTTCTCATAATAGTAACTCCTTAATTTTTATTTGCAAGTCTTCTTGCCTTTTTTACTACCCACAAATGATACCGCTTTCCACACTTACTTTCTTGTAATCCTTGATATTTTAAAATGGAAATGTTGCTCATAATAAAGCTAAAAACTACTCTTATGTAAGAGCAGTTTTAATTAGTTTATTCATTTTTTATTAAGCGTGCCGGATTTCCAGCAATTATGCAGTGGCTAGGAAATGATTTGGTCACCACAGAGCCAGCACCAACGACAACATCATCTCCTAAAGAAACTCCAGGCAAAAGAATCACTGAACCGCCAAGCCAACAATCATTACCAATTACTATTGGCCCATCATATTGCCAGCCTTCACGTCTTAAAAACACATCCCTGGCATGATGATTAGGTGTAAATAATTGACAATTTGGTCCAATAAAACAGTTTTTCCCAATCTTAACCTTACCCGCACTAATAATCTGAAGTCCACTATTAATAAAAGTATTTTCTCCGACTTTAAAACGATTGGGATATTCCAAAGCAATTATTGGAAAATATATTTCTGAACTTTGAGGTAAATTTGGAAGAAAATCCTCCAAGAGTTTTCTTGCTTCATCAATATTTTCTTTTGCCTTATCATTAATTTCAGAAATTTTTTGACTAGAATTTTTGACTATTTTTTGTAGTTCTACTTCTTTGCTATATTGGTACCAATCACCTTTATTTATTTTATCAAAAATAGATAGCTTTGCTAAACGTAATTTTTCTGCTTCATCTAACGTTCTCATCGACTTTTTCCTTTACTAAAAATCCCTTACTACAAATATGTAGTAAGGGATTATAGACTAATCAAATCTTGATTCACTTGCTTTCCAAGTATAAGAACCGTCTGGTAAGACCTTGTCTCCTAATTCTTTATAGTCAAAGTTATAAAATTCTGCAACTCTATCATATCCAGAATAATCAACGGCAGCAAGCCCGACAAATGCTCCAGTGAAGAATCCGCCATAAGTTTGTAAAACATAATCATCTGAAAGGACAGCCGCATCTAAGACTACAGGAATTTCTATGAATTTTTTGCCGTCAAAACTATATTCATAAGAATATGATTCTTTACGGACTTTAGTGCGGAACCAAACATATTCAGTTCCGTCAGGAATTTTAATGGCATTATCTTTTAAATAAGAAGTATAGTTTCCTCTGTTATTTTCAGCCACTTCAATAACAGCTCCATTGACTTCATTCCATGTGATAAAGACGAAAGACCAATGGCGGTCATTGTAATAGTTGGTTAATCCAGCCATTTGTTGGTAAGAAAATGGGTCAAATTTTACTTTGACTTCTGCGTCAAAATAGAAAGCTTGCCAACGTCTAGCAATCAAAGATAAATCAAAATTATTTGCCAAAGAGCCCTGACCAATTAATGTCAACTTGCCATTCCCAACTGAACCCATTTTCTCAGTAAATGGGACACGCAATGTATTCCAGTTAATATCCAAAGTAGAACTTGCAAAATCGTCTTTTTGACTGTGGTCAGCAGGTGCATTAGTTTGAATTGCATCTTTTGGTCCTTCAACAAAAGTTGTCCCACCATGACCACCAACAATACGTGGCCAACCTTCTTCGTCCCATTCCACTTTTTGGATAGAAGTTTCACGACCTAAAGAGCTCCAACCACGAGGGTCTGTGCTTGATTCATTTTTATGATTCCATGGTCGAGCGCATAAGGAAGCATAATACCACTCACCTTTGGGTGTAGATACAAGACCTCCGTGTCCTTGTTTTTGAATATAATTATCAGGAGTATCGAAGTTTGTAATAAATGGATCGCCGGGTTCAGTTTCAAAAGATAAAGTATCCAATGTTTTAGAGCGGGCCACGACTTCTTGGTGCGTAAAGACTGTTCCACCTTGAGCCGCAAAAAGATAATAATAATCATTAATTTGGTAGAGATGTGGGCCTTCAACTAATTTGACATTTGTACCATTGTAAATCGTTTTAGCTTTTTTAGGTTGTAACTTCATTGTTGTCATATCAAACTCAGTCAATGTGATTCCATCAAATGGATGCTTGTATTCACGATGATCCCATGTTTGTTGAACTAAGTATTTCCGTCCGTCTTTATCATGGAAAAGTGAAGCGTCAAAGCCAAGACCATTGAGCTTGATTGGGTCTGTCCATGGTCCTTTGATATCTGTGGCTGTTGTTAAATAATTGGTCATATCTTTGAAAGCACCATTGGCAACCTTAACATCTGTATAAACAAGCCAAAATTTACCATCCGCATAAGATAAGTCAGGAGCCCAGATTCCACCTGAAGCTGAGTTTCCTCTCATATCCAACAAAGTGGTTGTCGACAATGGACTTGGAAGTAGGCTCCAATGTTCTAAATCTTTTGATTCATGTAAACGAACACCGGGGAACCATTCAAAAGTGGAGTTCGCGATGTAATAAGTATCTTCTACACGAATAATGCTTGGGTCTGCATTAAACCCGGGAAGAATTGGGTTTTGAATAAGTGACATGATTTTGTCTCCTTTTAATATAAATTATTCCGCTTCCTTAAGTTGAGCACGTTTTTCATCAAGCTGTTGATTAATCTCTGCTACATCTTTATCAGAAATTGGATAGAGTTGCATAATAATCATTGATACAAGAGCAAGAACGGCTGGAATCCAAATTGCTGTGAGATTTATACCGGCTAGGGCGTTAGCATGTTGATGTGCTGCTGTCTCATTGAAACCATAAGCTGCTAAGAACCAAAGTGGAATTGCTCCACCTAATGTAAAACCAATTTTGAAGAAAAGTCCCATGATTGCGTTAATAATCGCAGCATTTCTTTTACCCGATTTGAGTTCTCCATAAGCGACAACTTCAGGAACTAATGCCCACATGAACCCTGTTGCTGAAGTTAAGCCCCATTGTTTAATAAAGGTTGCAACATAAGCTAACCAGAGGGCACCATGCATTCCATTAAGGGACCAAATATATGTCAAAATTTCTCCAACAATGAACATTCCGATAAAAAGATGAAAGAAACCTTTTTTACCGAAAATTTTCTTTAAACGAGGCCAAAAGATTGGGAAAACAATTCCTGGAATTGAAGCAATGAGGCCAATGGCTCCCATCCATTCTGAATGTCCAACAACAAATTGATTAAAGAAACCATTTACAGTATTCATAAAAAACATGAAAGTAAAAGCTAACATGAAGAAAATCCCTAGAATCACAAGTGGACGATTGTTCTTTAATTCAAGGAAGAGGTCAGTTGTTTTAACTTCTGCCGATTGTTCTGCTGTTGCAACCACACGTTCTTTGGTCAATTTATAACATAGGAATAAAGCTATTGCACCAATAATCATATAAACTGAGTAAACTCCAAACCAAGCATGTCCCGCTGAAGGGTCAGTATAATTCCCCATATGAAGTTTAAGGCCAAATAATCCAGTATCTTTAAGACTTCTTCCTTTCGGTGCTGCCATTTGGACAAACATTGGAAAGAGGGTATAGACTAGGAGATTGGCTCCATTTGCCAACATCATCCGTGTACTTGTCAGCTTATCAACGGATTCCGGATTACGAGTTAATGATGCATTAAGTGAACCATAAGGAATATTAACAACTGAATATACTAAGTCTAAGGCAAAATAAACGATAAAAGCAAAGGGAACAGACCCTTTAACACCTGGTAGAGGTGCAAAAAGTAAGGCGGCTAAAATTACCAGAGGTATACCTGCTCTTAAAAGCCAAGGACGATATTTTCCTGCTTTTGATGTTCTTTTATCAACAAAAGTCCCAACCATTGGGTCCCAAAATACATTAATAATTCGGACGAACAGAAAAATAAAACCGGCTGTTGCAGTTCCAATCGCATTGACTGTTGTCATATAAAGTGCTAAAAAGCCACCAACAGTCCCAAAGACAAGGTTTTGTGCAAAATCCCCCATTCCATAACCAATACGTTCTCCAAGCGTTAATTCATGATATTCATCATGTTGAACTTGTTTGATTTCATTACTCATTTTTGAGTACATCCCTCCTATTATTTTATTAAAATTATTTTTACTGATGAGTCTGTCAGTAAATTTTAATTCGTTGTAAATAGATATTCTGTTATAAAAGTCTTTTTTTGACCTGCTTTAAGCTCAATCGTTCCCCATTCAGGATGATGAACAAGGTCAGGTATTTCTTGAAATTCAATAGCAATTCCGCGATTTTTGGACATTGGTCTGCCATTAATCATTGACTCTATTTCTGGATTTGTGGCTGTGTAAATCACGACCGCTTGTCTATCAGTTTGAGCTACTAGTTTCCGACCAGATAAAGGGTCATAAAGCATTAAACTTTTATCTCCTTTGGGATTAAAAACAAAGCAATCATCTAGTCCTTCGGGATTATCTTTTAAAAGCTTTTTGATTGAAACGCTTTCTTTAATTGAATAAGAACTGTCGTCAACAGTTAGAAGACGACCAGTTGGTATATTCTCTTGATTGGTTTCAACTAGAAAGTCAACATTTGCTTGAATGAAATGCTCATGAGTCGTTGATAATTCTGCTGACAGATTAAAATAAGGATGCCAAGCCGGATTAAAGACTGTGTCAGTTACTGACAGACCTGATATTGTCACTTCTAACTTATTGTCAGTTAATTTATAAGTGACTTCTGCTTGGATTTGACCTGGAAAACCGGACTCCTCATCTCTTAAACTTAGTTTAATGCCAAGAGATGATGCTGTTTCAAAAGTTTCATAAGACCAAAATTGTCTTTCCCAGCCATGGCTTCCTGAATGTAAATTATTTTTTCCTTCATTTGCCTCTAAACTGACAGAATCATAAGTAGCACCTGAAATACGCCCGGCAACTGGACCGCAAATTACACCATAATATCCTCCATCATTTGCATAGGTTTCGGAATCGTTTTTGGATAAAAGAATATTTTCAAATGTTCCATTTTTGTCAGGAGTGAGGAGTTGATGGGCTCTTGCTCCATAATCATGGACAACGATGGTGAGTCGTTCATTTGATAATGTAATCTGACTAATTGATTTGTCAGCTCTAAAAGGCAAAGATTCTTTGGAAATGGTAAATGTCATAATTAACCTTCGTCATTGAATTCTACTAATTGATGAGAAATTTCAGAGGTATTTTTATAAACTTGTTTCCAAATTTGATAAATTTGCTCATAACGTGCTACATTTTTTGGATTTGGTATGAAACTGGCTTCCTTGTAATGAACAAAAGCTTTAGTGACCGCTTCTAAGCTATCAAAAAGTCCGCAACCAAAAGCAGCAATCATACAAGCACCAAGTCCCGGTCCCTGCTCAACCGTTAAGCGAATCATTTCAGAATTAAAAATATCTGCTTGCATTTGCATAATGTCGGGATTTTGCGCACCCCCACCTACGGAAATCAAACGTTTAAACTTCTTGTTTTTCGTTTTTTCCATGATATCTTTAGAATCACGCAATGAAAAGGTAATTCCTTCAAGCACTGCTCTTGAAAAATGTTTTTGTTCATGATGAGCAGAAATTCCTATAAAACTTCCGCGAATTTTTGAATCAAAATGTGGTGTTCTTTCACCTACAATATATGGCGTAAAGAGCAATCCTTCTGAACCAGGAGAAACTGTGTAAACTTCTGACAAAAGTTCATTGAAACTCAAGCCTTTTCCAAAAGTTTCCTTATACCAGTTTAAAGAATTTCCGGCAGCCAAGGTTACTCCCATTGAGTAACAAGCACCCGGAACCGTGTGATTAAAGAAATGAAGTTTTCCTTTATAATCTGCAATTTTAGGTTCATAAGCGGAAACGACTCCGGAGGTTCCCATTGAAATCAAGCCCACTTCTTCATTGATTAAACCAACACCCAGAGCGGCGGCAGCATTATCGGCTCCACCAGCAAATACTTTTACTTCATTTGTCAGTTTATAGCGTTCAGCTATTTCTGCTTTGACAAATCCTGTTCGGTCAGTGGATTCAATCAATTCAGGTAGAATTCTCCTATCAATATTGAATGCGTCAGTAATTTCCTCTGACCATTGTTTTTTCTCAATATCTAAAAGTAAAGTTCCTGCTGCGTCAGAAAATTCGGTATAAATATTTCCTGTCAGCCAAAGGCTCAAGTAATCTTTTGGCAACATTATTTTTTTAACTCTTGACCAAACCTCTGGTTCATTTTCTTGGAGCCAAAGAATTTTTGGTAAGGTAAATCCTTCAAGAGCAATATTTTTTGTAATCTCTAAAAGTCGCTGACCAAGTCTGTCAGTAATTTCTTGACATTGTTTGCTTGTTCTCACATCATTCCAAAGAATTGCTGGATAAACTGGTTTATTATTGTCATCTAAAACGACTAATGAATGCATTTGCCCCGAAAAACTAATGCCTGCAAGTTGCTGACCAAAATCTGAAATTTCTACTGACAAACCGGTCAGTACTGATTCAAGTGCCACAATCCAATATTCTGGACGTTGTTCAGAATAGCCTTGTTTGGGCGTATCAATTTGGTATTCAGCAGATTTTGTTGTAATTAAATTACCAACTTCATCCATCAAAATTCCTTTAAGACTTGATGTTCCTAAGTCAATTCCTAACACGTAAGTCATTATTATTCCTCGTAATAAAAGAGAAGGACGAGGAGGAATTCCTCGCCCTCTTTTAAGTTCTAAATTTTAAACAAGATAGTCATTCAATACTGATTTGATGTATTCCAAGTGATTAGAATCAAGTTAAATATCGTCACCATGTTCAAGTGCAAATGCGGCAAAACTTTCAAAAGTTGCTGTTCCATTTTCAATGGATTGACCAACTTCTGTATTTTTGTATGAAGTATAACGTTCGTCAACAATATCAGACAAGAATTTATCTTCAATGATTGCTGCTGCACCTTTCAAAGCACGCGCATAAGTATCCATCCCTGCAATATGAGCAAGAATTAAATCTTCTGCTTTGAAACTTGTACGACGTACTTTCGCATCAAAGTTAATTCCACCTTTGCCAAGTCCACCGTTCAAAAGAATTTGGTGCATCGCAAGTGTGATATCAATAACAAGTGTTGGGAATTCATCTGTATCCCAACCAAGCAAGTAATTTCCTTGATTGGCATCAATAGAACCCAAAGCATTGAAAGTACGTGCAGTATTTAATTCGTGTTCAAAAGTGTGACCAACCAGCCAAGCATGATTTGTTTCAAGATTGAGTTTGAAATATTTGTCCAAATCATATTTTTGCAAGAAAGCAAGAGCTGTTGCTGCGTCAAAATCATATTGGTGAGTCATTGGTTCTTTTGGTTTTGGTTCAATCAAGAAAATAGGCAAGTGGTTGATTGATTTTGCATAATCAATTGCCAAATGGAAGAATTTTGCCATGTGGTCCATTTCAAGACCCCTATCTGTGTTCAAAAGTGATTCATAACCTTCACGACCACCCCAGAAGACATAATTTTCGCCACCGAGTTTTTTAGAAAGTTCAAGACCTTTTTTAACTTGTGCAGCACCATAAGCAAAGACTTCAGCACCATAAGCAAAGACTTCAGCACGGTTAGAAGTTGAAACACCATTCATATAGCGGGGATTTGAAAACATGTTTGCTGTATTCCAAAGTAATTTAATCCCTGTTGCTTTTTGTTTTTCAAGAAGGTGGTCAGTAATTTCGTCCAAATTAGCATAAAATTCTTTCAAAGAATTTCCAGTAGGTGCAATATCAATATCATGGAAACAATAATATTTAACACCTAATTTTTCAGCAATTTCAAAGAAAGCATCTACTCGACGGTGAAGCACGGTCAAGTTCAGAACCACCTTCCAAATCCCAAGGACGTTCCATTGTTGCTCCCCCAAAGGGGTCTGACCCATCCATTGTAATTGTATGCCAAAATGCAAGGGCAAAATGAAGTTGTTCTTCCATTGTTTTACCAGCAACTACTTCTTCTGGATTATAATGGCGAAAGGCAAACATATTTTTAGTTTTTGTACCTTCGTATTTGATAGGTGCGATGTCGTTAAAGTAAGCCATTTTTATAGCTCCTCCTCTTTATGATATTAATATTATTTTCAAACTCGTAATTACTACTATACATTTCTTGTAATATATGTCATAATAATAGTGATTAGGAGAGAATGAACATGAAAAACGAATTAGAGAATATTTATCACTCAAAAATAAATAATCTTAATTTTCTACTTGTCGATATTACTTACAGAAAACCTCACCTTCATTTTGACATTGAATTAGCTTTTGTCTTAGAAGGGGCTGGTCAGGTAATAACACAAGAGCAATGCTTTGAAATCAAAGCTGGACAGGCAATTATCTTTAATAGTTGCCAAGTTCACGAACTATCTTCAAGCGACTCTATGAAACTTTTGATTCTACAGTTTTCATCAGAAATTTTTAAAATTATCTTCCCTCAGCTTGATAAAATTTATTTTGAAAGTCATCCTTTCAATCTAAAAAATCAACCTGAAACTTTAAAATTACTCTTACAAGCGGCTTTAAGTTATTTTGCTGATGATAAGAATAATTCCTTGCGTACTCACGGATACACTTCCCTTTTATTAGATCGCTTATTAAGTATTTCTGAATACAGTATTTTAAGCAGTTCTGAACAAAATAAATTAATGGATCTCCAAGAGCGAATGGAAAGAATTTCTTCTTACATTCATGAAAACTATGACCATAAAATTTCTTTAGAAATGATTGCTTCGCATGAAGGACTTTCCAGAACATATTTTTCCCATTTCTTTAAAAGTAATTTTGGGATTAATTTCAACGAGTATTTAAATAAGATTCGTTCTGAAAAAGCAAGAACATTACTTTCTTCTTCTAAAGATAATTTATTAAATATTGCTTACATGTGTGGTTTCTCAGATATCAGAACGCTCAACACTGCTTTTCTTAAATCTTATGGTGTTCTACCGAAGGAATTTAGAAAAAATAGTGTATTCTTCCCAAATCTCAACTACATGACTTTCAATCAAGATAAAATTGATAATCAAGTTTTTTATTCTGATAGAGGCTCTTTTGATATTTTGCAATATTATTTAGAAAAAAACTTTGAAAAAAACAAGTAGTCATTTTTAGACTCTTTATTTTTAACAAGTTAATGATATCGCTTTCTAAGAATCTTATCTTACTGTTTTGTTCTATTTTTCAGGGGAAATGTTGTCATTTTATCATGCCTAAATCAAAAAAAAAAAATACTTGGCTTTTACCAAGTATTTTTATTAATCCCAAATTTTAGTTGCTTTAATTTCATTAATCGTTTGGTCAAAATCATTTGTTAAGATCGTAACATGTCCCATTTTTCGGTTATGTTTAGCATCTGCTTTTCCATAATCATGTTGATGCCAATCGGCATGCTCATGATTAAGTTTCTTAACTGCCTCAACGTGTTGCCCTAAAACGTTCAGCATAATGGCAGGTTTCAAAAGTTTAGGTTCTGGTAGGTCTTCTCCTAAAATTCCTTTAATATGCAAATCAAATTGGTTGAAATCACAAGCTTCAATGGTAAAGTGGCCACTATTATGTGGTCTTGGTGCTAGTTCATTGACATAGATTTGACCATCTGCTGTTAAGAACATTTCCACACAAAGCACGCCAGATAGCTCTAATTTTTCCGCAATTGAGGTCGCAATTTTATAAGCATTCTCTGTAATTTCAGCAGATATACGAGCCGGAGAAATCGTTTGATGTAAGATGTTTTCTCTATGTTCGTTTTCAGCTAGAGGAAAAACCACATATTCGTGACCATTTCCACTAATAATAACAGAAATTTCACGTTCAAAAGAAATAAAATCTTCTAAAACACATTCTGAAAGTTCTGTCAGTGATTTTGCAGCTGACAATTTTTCATCAGTATTTAAAACCACTTGTCCATGACCGTCATAGCCTCCAGTTGTTGTTTTTAAAACTTGTTTTCTAGTTACTGTTTCTGGGAGTTTTTCCGCTGAATCTACGAGTTGCCAAGGTGCAACATTAACTTTAGCTTCGTTGGTCAAAAATTCTTTTTCAAAGCGACGGTTTTGCGTAATCTCTAACAGACGTATTCCTTGAGGAATCCTTACACAGCCTTCAATTTCGTGCAAAGCTTTTGCTGATACATTTTCAAACTCATAAGTAATGACGTCACAAGCATAGGCCAGTCTTAATAAATTTTCAACGTCATCATAAGGTGCAACAATCAGTTCATCAGATACTTTTGCCGCAGAACAGTTTGGATTTGGGTCAAGTGTAATGACTTTATGTCCCATGTATTGAGCAGCAATTGCCATCATCTGTCCAAGCTGACCTCCACCAATAATACCAATTGTTTGCTTTGTATTCTTTATCACAAGTCTTCCTACCCTTCATTATTTGAAATCCGACAACTTTTGAACTCTTTTTAAAGTAATGCTTTGTTTGATTCCTCAACCATTTCTTGCGCAGCAGCCCGATAGACCAACAATTTTTGGTATAAATTCTCGTTTGTATTCGCCAAAAGTTGCAAAGCAAATAAAGCAGCATTTTTTGCTCCAGCCTCTCCAATTGCCATTGTCGCTACAGGAACCCCTGCCGGCATTTGAACAATTGAATAAAGTGAATCCAGACCAGATAAAGCGCGTGATTTTATTGGAACGCCAATGACTGGAACGAGAGTCTGAGCAGATACCATTCCTGGCAAATGAGCGGCTCCACCAGCACCTGCGATGATAACTTTATAACCTGCCTCACGGGCTTGGCTCGAAAATTCAGCCATCAAAGCTGGTGTTCGGTGTGCTGATACGACCTTTTTTTCATAAGCTAAACCAAAGTCATCTAAAATTTTTGCTGTTTCTTTCATTGTCGCCCAATCTGAGCTCGAACCCATGATAATTGCTACTTCTGCCATTTTTCCTCTTCTTTTTTTCTTAACCAAAATTTTTATATTGCTCGTGAACCAATATCATGACGATAAAAGAAACCATCATTTTCCAATTTATCAAGTTTTTCATAAAGCAATTTTTGTGTACTTTTTACATCTTCTCCCGTTTCAGAAACAAGATAAACTCGGCCTCCACTAGAGATTAATTGATTATTTTCATTTTTGGAAACTCCTGCATAATAAACATTTAAACCTTCAGGAATTTCTGGAAGAATAAGTCCTAGTTTTGCTTGACTAGGATAGCCTTCTGCAGCAACAACCACACCCAAAGTCACACCAGACTCAAGCCATTCTAATGTTGGCTCATTTCCAGCTAAAATATCAATAATTGCTTGAGCTAAGTCACTTTTTAAACGGGGGAGAACAACTTGGGTTTCAGGATCCCCAAAGCGTGCATTAAATTCAATTGTTTTGACTCCGTCTTCTGTCAAAATTAAACCTGCATAAAGAACGCCTGTAAATGACTTGCCTTCTTCTATCATTCCAGCTACTGTTGGTTTAACAACTTTTTCCAGAGCCTCATTTACAACTTCCTTAGAAATATGTAGGACCGGTGAGTAAGCCCCCATTCCCCCTGTGTTAGGGCCTTTATCTCCATCAAAAGCTCGTTTGTGGTCTTGAGCAATCGGCATCGGATATATTTTCCCGTCATGGATAAAACTAAATAAAGAAAATTCTTCACCATCAAGAAATTCCTCAATCACAACTTTTCCTTGACTACCAGAAAAAATATCGGCCAGAGCTGACTTAGCGGTCTCAATATCAAAGGCAACCGTCACACCCTTTCCAGCAGCGAGCCCATCAGCTTTAATCACAAGAGGAACTCCTTTTTCATCTAGATATGCAAGAGCAGGCTCTAAGCTATCAAAAGTAGCATAATCAGCCGTCGGAACCCCATATTTTTTCATAATTGATTTTGCAAAATCTTTAGAACCTTCTAGCTCTGCGGCCATTTTATTTGGCCCAAAAATTGGTAATTCTGCTTTTATAAAAGCATCGACGACGCCATTCATCAAAGCTGTTTCTGGCCCAACAAATGTTAGTCCAATGTTTTGATTTTGAGCAAATTTAACTAATTTATCATTAGATAGTTCGGAAATATCAACTATTTGAATTCCATCTTTTTCCATTCCTGAATTGCCTGGAGCTACAAAGACTTCTTCAACTTGAGGACTTTCCATAAATTTTTTTGCTAAGGCATGTTCGCGGCCGCCAGAACCAATTACCAAAATTTTCATCATTTCTCCGATATTCCCAAACGCTTTTTATATACACAGACTTGTGTATTCAGCTATTTTATTTATTATTCAACAAATCTTGAACGAATAATAAAAGTCAAAGTGACGATAGCTCATCTATCTTTTCTTGCTTTATAAATCTTATAATTCTATCTTAAAAGATTTGTGATAAAAGAAAAAGCCTGAACAAAAGTTTCAAGAAATAAGAAGAGAGATTGTTCGGTATTTACTCAATTATAGCTAGAGTTTTCCCCTTACAATATTTAAATGACAAATTTGTTTATCAGCTTTTCTATCGCAATTTTCATTAAAAACATGTAAAATAAATCTAAGTAGAAAAAGAAAGCGAAAACTTATGGCGACTCAACCAACCAAAGATAAAATTATTAGTAGCAGCTGGGAACTTTTAGAAGAACTTACTCTCACAGAATTTTCAATGCGTAAGTTAGCTAGTCGGCTAGGAATGACAGTGTCTTCTCTTTACTACCATTTTTCAAGTAAAGAAGCACTTTTTGCAGAACTTATTGATAAAGCAAGCCTTGAAATTATTTTTCCAGCAAATGAGAAAACGTGGCAAGACCGCCTTTTCGTCTATGGTAAAAATATTTATACTGTTTTAGAATCTTATCCAAACCTCGCACAATTGATGATGGATTATCCACCAGAATCTGAGAACTATCTTCGGCTCTTTGATAAACTTTTAATGATTGTAGATGATCTCAAGCTTTCTGATGATCATAAATTTTACACCATTAACCTTTTTCTAAATTTTATTTACACCAGTAAAATAGATAGTGATCGTTTAGTAGAGCAACACGAAAAACCTCTTTCTACTGTCAAAATTCCTCTGGTACAACTGGCTCCTTTTCTCGATAAATATTGGCGAACTGAAAGCCTCACCAGTCTTGGCTCTTCTGAAAGTTTTGAGTTTGGTTTACAGCTTATTATTTCAGGAATTGAAAAAATGCTTAAAATTAATTAATTTATAAAAAACTTCCTGAGGAAGTTTTTTTCTTGACTTTATTTCAGAACAATGGTATTATTTTTAACGAACAGTGTTCTAAAAATATAAAAGAAGATTCTTTATGAATAATACTAATGATTTTAATTTAAAAAAAGTCTTACCTGCGGTTCTAACAATTGCAATTGGAATGCTTTTAGTAATGATGGATACAACCATTATGAATGTCAGTCTTCCGCATATCCAGTCTGCTTTCCATCAAAATCTCTCAAATAGTCAGTGGGTCATTACTGCTTATACTTTAGCTATGGCCACAGTTATTCCATTTGCTGGATTTTTGGGAGACCGCTTTTCAGATAAAAAAGTTTTTGCTTTAGCAATCATTTTTTTCACTATCGCTTCATTTCTTGCAGCTAACGCTCACTCACTGCAAAGTCTTATTATTTGGCGAATTGCTCAAGGCTTAACTGGTGGCGTTGTTGCTCCAATCGGAATTGGGATGTCTTTTAAAATTATCCCAATGGAAAAACGAGGTTCAATGATGGGCCTTCTAGGGTTACCAATGTTGCTCGCTCCAACAATAGGACCTGCACTTTCGGGTTTCTTAGTTAAACACTTCAATTGGTCAACTGTCTTTTTGATTAATCTTCCGGTTGGAGTTCTAGCTCTAATCTTTGTTCTCCTCTTTCTCCCCAATTTTCCTGCAAATAAAGCAAGTAAAATTGACTTAAAAGGGACTCTTCTTTCTCCATTTGCCTTTCCAATTTTAATTTATGGTGTACACGTTGGGACAGATAAAGGCTGGTCAAATCCTACTGCCCTCTCTTTTGTAGGCCTTGGTATAATCATGTTGCTTTTATTCATTATTGTTGAACTACGTGTTGAAAATCCTCTTTTACACCTTCGAGCTTTTGCAATTCCTGAATTTACAAAAGGAATTTCGCTCATGTGGCTCAATCAAATCGTTGTTTTCGGGGCCATGCTTCTTGTCCCACTTTACTTACAAAATGTCGTTGGACTTTCTTCTGAAAATACAGGGCTAATCATGGTTCCGCAGGCAATTGCTAGTTTTTTAGGAATGACAATCGGTGGACGTATTTTTGATAAATTTGGGACGAAAGCCGCAGTTCTGCCGGGCTTTATTCTGGGAGCTCTAAGTCTTAGTCTTTTTAGTCAAATTAAACCTAGTTCTTCTTTGGCTTTCACACTTTGTGCTATTGTTTTACTTGGTTTAAGTCAAGGTTTAGTCAATATGCAAGTTAATAATCACGCCCTTCAATCTGTTCCAATGAAAAATATCAGTCGAGTTACTCCACTAACAAATGAAATGATGCAAGTAGTCAACTCATTTGCCATTGCCTTTTTGACAGCATTTTTAAGTGGTCAAATCAAAAAACAGACTGGACTTTCTCCTTTACAAGCGAATCTAACTGCCTTCCATCATACTTTCTACTTACTTCTTATTTTTGTAAGCTTCGGTTTCATTTTAAGTCTATTTTTGAGAAAAAAGTGAAGGCATAATAAAAAAACACTGTTAAAATAAACAGTGTTTTTTATTACCAATTTTTAACCAAAGCTGGAATTTCTAATAGGTCTTGGATTTGCACATCTGGTTGTGCTTCTCCACTAACTTCCAATTGTTTTGGATTATACCAAATTGTCTTTATTCCAGCTCTATTCCCTCCTAAAATATCAGTTGCTAGGGAGTCGCCAACGATTGTAAATTCCTTTTGATTGGCCGCTTCAATGTGGTCAAAGACATAATCGAAGAAAGCAAGTGAAGGCTTATGATGACCCACTTCTTCACTAATAAAGATTTCTCTAAAGTGATCAGAAATTCCAGACTCAAATATTCGTGGACGAGAAACACGTGAAGTTCCATTACTAACCACATACATTTCTGCCTCTTTTTCTGACAGCTCTGTCAGTAATTCTTTGGCATGATTAATCAACTCATGCCCTTGTGATAAGTAAAGTTGATATTCATCATCAACAGCAACTGGATTATAATTTACTGACACATTTAAAGCTCTAAAAGCATGGTCAAATCGAGTAGATAGAAGTTCTTCACGTGAAAGTTTTTCTGATTCGTGTAAACGCCAAAGCGCTTTGTTTTCACGAGAGTAAGTCGCACGATTTTCCTGATTATCTTCAATTTGATAGTGGGTAAAAATTTTTCCCAAAGCATCATATTCTGCTTTATCAAAATCAAGTAAGGTGTTATCAATATCAAAAAGTAGTACAGTCATTTCTTTTCCTTTGCTAAATGTATTCTTTGCATTCCCTACATTATATCAGAAAAGGAGATAAAGATGAATGTTCTGAAACTTGAAAATTTTTTCAATGACAATAGACAGATGATTTTACAATAGAAATTTTAATATTAAATTAGAGAAAAAAATCTACCCTAAAGGTAGACTTTTTATTAATGTCTAAAATGACGAAGTCCTGTGAAGACCATCGCAATTCCATATTTATCACAGGCATCAATCACTTCTTGGTCTCGTACAGAGCCACCTGGTTGAACAATTGCTTTAATTCCTGCCTTAGCAATTTCATCGATATTGTCAGCAAATGGGAAAAAGGCATCCGAACCAAGAACCGCATTTTCTTGAAGTTCTACTGATTTATCTGCGGTTGCCTCTAAGGCAATTTTTACTGAGCCCACACGGTTAGTTTGGCCAGGACCAACACCAAGCGTCTGGTGGTCATTGGTCACAATAATCCCATTTGATTTGACAAACTTAACTGCTTTCCAAGCAAACTTCATGGCCTCCATTTGTCTATCAGTTGGTTGAACTTTAGTCGCCACTGTCCATTCTTTTGGATTTTCAACAATGACATCTTGATTTTGAACAAGTAGTCCTCCAAGAACCCCTGTTACAAGCGCTTCTTTTTCTGAGGCTTCTTTTTTAGAAAAATCAACGGTTAAAAGTCGAATATTTTTCTTTTTACTTAAAACTTCCAAGGCTTCTTTGCTATAAGAGGGTGCGATAATAATTTCAAGGAAAATCTTACTCATTTTTTGCGCAGTTGCCAAAGTTACTTCTCGATTTAAAACGATAATTCCACCGAAAATTGAAACTGGGTCTGCTTCATAGGCATAATCCCAAGCTTTTTCGATATCCGTTGCTGTTCCAATCCCACATGGATTCATATGTTTGAGGGCTACAACTGTTGGTTCTTCAAAATCTCTTGCAATCTGTAAAGCAGCATCTGCATCACGAACGTTGTTATAGCTTAGTTCTTTACCATGAATTTGCTTACTTTGGGCAATTGAATAAGTCGTAGGTATTCCTGACTCATAAAAATCTGCATTTTGTTGCGGATTTTCACCATAACGCATTCCTTGTTTAAGGTCGTAAGTCAAGGTTAATTTTTCTGGTTTTACATTTTCTACCGGAAATTCTTCTGTCAAATATTGTGCAATTAAAGCATCATAACTTGCAGTGTGGCGAAATACTTTTGCTGCAAGTTGCTGACGAAAACTTAAACTTGTTTCGCCTTTTACTGACAGCTCTGTCAGTACTTTTTCATAATCATTTGGGTCACAAACGACTGTGACTGACGCATGGTTTTTAGCTGCTGAACGCAACATTGAAGGACCACCAATATCAATCTTCTCAATCATTTCTGCTTGACTGCCCCCAGCAAGCAAAGTTTCTTTGAAAGGATATAAGTTTACAACAACCAAATCAATTGGAGAAATATGATGTTCTGTCATTGATTTCATGTGACTTTCCAAGTCTCTACGTCCAAGAAGGGCTCCATGAATTAGTGGATGCAATGTTTTAAGGCGCCCATCCATCATTTCTGGAAATCCTGTTACTTCATCAATTGCAATATTCGGAATTTCTTCTTGGTCCAGAACGGCTTTCGTTCCACCCGTTGAGATAATTTCCCAACCTAATTCTCGAATTTCCTTAGCAAATTCTACAATACCTTCTTTGTCTGAAACACTGATAAGTGCACGTTTTGACATGATTCCCTCCAAGTTTTCTGCTGACAATTCTGTCAGTAATATTTTTCTTATAAAAGAACTGACAGAACTGTCAGTAAATATTTATCATGTCTTTATTTTACATTTATCGTTTGGAAATAAAAAGCACCAGTTTTAAAACTGGGCTTTTTTTATTATAATTGTTCGGAAATTACTTTTAGTCTTTAATTAAAAACTCTTCATTGAAAATTCCAATATATGGCAACTGACGGTAACGTTCGGCATAATCAATTCCATAGCCCACAATAAAGGCATCCGGTACTTCAAAGCCAACATAATCAGCGTCAATATCAACTTTACGACCACTTGGTTTATCTAATAAAGAGATAATTTTTACTGAATGTGCTTGACGTCCTGTCAGCAATTTTTTAAGATAGAGCAGAGTATTCCCAGTGTCAATGATATCTTCAACAATCAAAATATCACGTCCATGAGCTACGGTTGATAAATCTTTCAAAATTCTAACTTCTCCAGAAGATGAAATCCCATAACCATAACTGGTAACATCCATAAAATCAACTTCAGCATCAATTGATAATTCTTTAAGCAGATCAACCGTAAACATGATTGACCCTTTTAATATTCCAACAACAAGTGGATTTTTTCCTTCATAATCGCGTGAAACAACTTCCGCAAGCTCTTTGACACGTTCGGCAATTTGTTCTCTGGTAAATAAAACTTCTTTTAAATGTGGATGCATTTTTCTCTCCAATTTTTTTCACAATATGTTTCTATTTTAGACTTTTTTAGAGAGAAGAAAAAGACCAGAAGTCTGACTTTGGTCTTTTTTAGCTTACAACGTTCGGAAATAGAAAATTTTCAAAACTATAATTTTCTTAATCAACTTTAATAACTCCCAAATCCAACATCGTTTGTGCCGTTTGAATAATCGCTGCTTCACCTGAACGTGGTTTCCAGCCTAAAAGTTTAACTGATTTTTCATTTGAACAAGCTGTGTTTTGCCCCAAAAATGTAGCTGGCATCGCCAAACTTTTATCAAATCGAGCTAAAATTTTAACTAAAAAGTCGGGAATTACCTGAGTAGATACTTTTTTAGCTTTTGTACCAAATTCCTTTTTCAAAAACTCAGCTTGCTTTTTGTAAGTAATATTTTGGCCTGAAGTTGCAATGAAACGCTGACCAATCGCTTCTTTTTTCTCAAGAGCTAGCAAATGTAAATCAGCAACATCACGAACGTCAACATAATCAAATGCTAAATTTAAAAGTCTGGGCATTTTACCTTCAAACATATTTTTTATAGCCGCACTAGAATGTGAAAAATCATTTCCAAGAATTGGACCCATAACAGCTGTAGGTAAAACCGATGCTCCTTCAATACCATAAGCTTCTGCAAGTTTCCAAAACTCCATTTCCGCCATCGTTTTAGAACGTTGATATGCATTAATTGGAGCATCAAGGTTTGTCCAATCTCTCTCTGTGAAGATTTCTGGATGATCCTTATGCCCCGCTAAAACTGCTCCCGATGCTGAGGTCAAAACCACTCGTTCAACTCCTGCTTCCTTGGCCGCTTTCATCACAAACTTCACTCCATCTACAGCCATTTTCACCATTAAATCATCAGCGTCAGGACGTTGCAAAGGTGTTGGTGAAGCCACATGAATCACAGAATCAACACCAGTCATGGCTTGACTCCATCCTTCTTCTTTTGTCAAATCAGTTTGTACAAAATCTAAATCTGTAAAATCTGAAATTCCGCCTTGTGCCATCATTTTTTTCACTTCTTCTTGTCGAGACATCGTCCGCAATGTCGCCCGTACTCGATAGCCTTTTTTCAATAAAGCAATCATGATAAACACAGCAATATATCCAGAACCACCTGTTACAAGAATTGTTTTTTTATTTGTATTTGTCATTTAATTTTTTCCTCTATTTTTCTTAATTCACATCTGTTACACTTGAAACTTATCTAAAATTATTGTACGATAGAAGTGTAAAAAATACAAGCCTTTGAAAAGCTTGTGTGACACAATCAGGAGAAGTGTAATGGCAGCGACAAACTATTCCCAAACTATCAAAAACGATACAAAAGATTTTATTACTACAGCAATTTTGCAACTATTAGGAATTCAAAAAACATTTGAAAAACCGAAAAATCTTGCTCAACTCACGGTTTCAAACGTTTGTAAGAGGGCCGGAGTTAGCAGAATGGCTTTTTATCGTAACTTTGAGTCCATTGACCAGGTCATTTATCAATACTATCAGCCTCAAATTTCTCAAAGTTTTGAAATCATTCGTCAGAATGTTTCTGCCAGTTCAAAAATTGAAAACCAATTAAAATTCTTTGAAGAATTTAAAGATGACCTCTTCCTTTCTGAAAGTCAAGGTTACGAACCAATTATTCGTCAGATTTATATTGAAGAAATTGAGAAATTTTATGAAAAGACAAATGACGAATATTTCATTACTTTTGTCGCAAATGGAGTTTATGCTCTTTGGCGTAAATGGTTAATGAACGGTCAAGATAAGTCAATTGAAGAAATACATGAACTCATTAGAAAAATTGTTACAATTTAAGTAAAAATAAAAAGACACTTGCACGTGTCTTTTTAATATAAATTTATTTTTTAAGCAATTTCCTGTCCTAAATGAATCACCTCATCCAAATAACTTTGAGTTTCATCATATAGATGGTGTGTAATCATAATCACCGTCAAATCAGGATTTTCTAAAATATTTTTTTCTACAGCTAGAGCTGTTTTTTTGTCAACACTCGCCGTACTTTCATCCATCACTAAAATTGGCTTACTGCCCATTAATTCTCTAGCAACAGATAATCTTTCTTACTGACCTCCTGATAAATTTTTATCATAAACCGTATCAAGTTTATTAAATACAAAGTCATCAGCACAAGCAATTCTAATCGACTTATCAAAGATATCTGGCGAAATTTTACGCCCTAAAGTCAAATTTTCTTCTACTGTTTCCTTAAAAAGATAGGGAAATTGCATAATCACACTCATAAAATGAGGCAAAGATTTTCGATTAATTCCTTTATAATCTTTCCCGTCTAATAAAATTTCTCCTTCATAGTCTTGCTTATTCCCAACCAACAAATTAATCAAGGTTGATTTTCCACTTCCACTATCGCCAATAATCGCGTATTTTTTTCCTTTTTCAATGACAATTTCTGGATACTCAATTTTTTGCCCATCAGGAAATGCAACTGCCAGATTTTTTAATTCTAATTTACTTTCAAAAGCTGTCACTTCTTCTCCGTCAGTAACTTTTGATTCGTCAGTAATTTTTCCATATTTCTCTAGCAGCTTTCCAGTTGCATTGAGCAATATTAAACTATTTGCTACACTTTTTGAGTAATTAGTTACTGTTCCTGACAAATTTCCGACACTCATGACAACACCAATGCCAATTTGCCCATTCATGATAAGAAAACCAGCAACAGCTAAAATCAAAAACTGCCCTAACATACTTGTCCCTAATAAAGAATACTGCATCCAAGCACGAAAAAAATTAATTTCACATTCGCCGTAGCTAATTGATTAAATTTCCCCATGGTTCGCTCTTGCATAAGACCCAATTGTTTATTATGATAAAGCACTTCATAACCACGCAAGTAATCCGTAGATGTCGCTAAGGCATCATTTGCAAGCTCCGACACTTGTTCCGTATCTCGTTCCACTGATTGTTTAAACATTTTTGGAAAATAGAACAAAAGTGCTCCAACCAAAAGGGTTGTCAAAAGCAATACCCAGTGGAAAAAGATAATAGCAATTCCTGAGAATAGCATCGCAACAATTCCCGTATAAACAAAATAAATCTGGTGGAAACCATTATCATAAAGTAGTTTTGTATCATTATTTAACCACGAATTATAATCTTCCTTACTATTTTTTTCAAAATCAGAATAAGAAATTTCCGTCAGAGGCTCAATGATATCCCGGCGTACAGCATTAAGCTGTTTTTGTATGGCAATTTCTTTCCAAACATCACGCGCTCCTTGAACAAAACTATCGACCATCCAAAGGATAATATCAATAGCTAACCATAAGAAAAATTGATTCATCTCTTTTGCAATCAAAGAATTGAGCACATTTGCTAAAAAGACCGAACTCAAGACCGCAAGAGCAATATCAATCGTGATAAGTAAGAAAACCATAAAATTTTCAAATTTGAATTCTTTAAGATACTTTACCATTTTTCCTTCTCATATTTTACTTAAGATTATGTTACCACTACATTTTAGCATTTAAATTTCAAAAGTAAATAGCGCTTATAAAAGTATTTTAGATGTTTTATTTTCTTAAAAGAACTGAAAATTTTCTCTTATTTTTATTAAGCTAAAACGTAAGAAAAAAACTTCATCATTGCTGATGAAGTATAATTTGGCGAACGACTTCTGGATAGAGCTTGTGCTCTGCTTCATGAACAGAACGCTCATAGACTTCTAAATCTTCGTGATAAGCGAGCGAGATTTGAGCAATCAATTCCCCAGTATCAACCCCCTCATCAACATAATGAATACTGATTCCCAACCCCTTTTTTGCCTCATGTGATTCTTCAATCGCATGAGGTGAACCGGCAAAATCCGGAAGATAAGAAGGGTGAACATTGATTATCTTTCCTTTATATTTTGATAACACCGTCGCACCAATAATTTTCATGTAGCCCGCCAAGAGAATTAAATCAATTTCTTGATCTTTTAAAATTTCCACCAAGGCCTTTTCATAATCCACTTTTGAAGAAAATTCTTTTAACTCCAAACTTGCCTTTGCCACCCCTAATCGCTCAGCACGTTCAAGTACATAAGCATCATGATGGTCTGAAAAAACAAATTTCACTTGGTCTGGAAATTGTTCAGCTAGTGTTTGAAAGTTTGAGCCATTTCCTGATGCAAATACTGCAAATTTCATGCTATCCCCTATTCTCAATGAAAAAATTTATTTTTTAATCACTACTGCTGAATCTTGTCTTTTGACCATTTTACCAATTTCAAATGCATTCAAGACTTTTTTGAGAGCTTCAGCATTTTCAGGAGCAACAGCAATTACCATTCCAATTCCCATATTGAAAATTTCATACATTTCTTCATGTTTGATATCCCCATATTTTTCAAGAGCTTTGAAAATTGGTAAAATATTCCAAGAACCTTCGACAATTTCAGCTGACAAGCTATTTCCGAACATTCTTGGTAAATTCTCGTGGAATCCTCCGCCTGTAATATGAGCAATCCCTTTTATTTTATTTTGTTTAATCAAGGGTAAAAGCTCTTTGACATAGATTTTTGTCGGAGTTAAAAGAGTATCAATCAAAGATTGGTCAAGTTCAGGCAACGATTCATTCAAATCAAAGTCAGAAAAAACTTTCCGAACCAAAGAGTATCCGTTAGAATGAATCCCAGATGAGGCAAGACCAAGCAAAACATCGCCCGCTTCCACATCTTTTTCGCCATCAATTAATTGTGATTTTTCAGCCACACCCACAGCAAAACCAGCTAAATCGTAATCATCTTCATCATACATTCCGGGCATTTCAGCTGTTTCTCCACCAATCAGCGCTGCTCCTGCTTGCAAGCAACCTTCGGCCACTCCAGCCACAACTTGCTCCAATTTTTCAGGAATATTTTTCCCTGTGGCAATATAATCCAAAAAATACAGTGGTTCAGCCCCAGCAGCAATAATATCATTGACGCACATGGCTACGCAATCAATCCCAATCGTGTCATGTTTGTCTGCTTGAATGGCTAACATCAATTTAGTTCCCACACCATCTGTCCCCGAAATCAATACAGGCTCTTTCACATCAAGCACAGATAAATCAAAACTTCCACCAAAACCACCCAGTGCCCCAAGCACACCCAAACGTTCGGTTTTAGCTACATGCTTCTTAATACGAGAAACCACCTCATATCCTGCTTCTACATCTACCCCAGATTTTGCATACGCATTCTCAGACACTGTCATTCTCCATTTTCTGATTTATTTTATTCTACTTCCATGTTAAATGATTTTCAAACATAAAAAAAGTTCCAGCGGGTAGTACTGAAACTTTTCGATTGAATCGTTCGGAAATAACAAATCATTTCAACTGTAATTGTCTATCAAATATAAAAAACCGCCAGCATCAGCTAACGGTTTTTTTCTATTTATTCAGCAATCGTTTGAATATCAAAGTCAATCTTGTTTTCTACAAGCGTTACAATAACTTTTGATTTTGGTGGAATTTTTCCTCCGATAATCAGCTTAGCTAATGGATTTTCGATGACTTTTGTCAAATAACGTTTGAGTGGACGTGCACCATAAGCTGGTTCATAAGCATTTTCGGCAATCCAAACTTTTACTTCTTCACTCAACTCAAGTTGAACATCCATTTCTTCAAGACGATGTGAAAGTTGGCTAGTCATTTTAACGATAATATTCTTAATATCCTCAAGTGCCAATGGTTTGAAAAGAATGGTATCATCAATTCGATTTAGAAATTCTGGTTTGAAATGTGCCCGAAGTTGAGACATCACGTTTTCAGTTGTTTCTTCCGAAATTTCACCATTTTCTCCAACATTATCAAGCAAATATTGAGAACCGACATTTGAAGTCATAATCAACACTGTGTTCTTAAAGTCAACGAGAACACCTTTAGAGTCAGTCAAACGGCCGTCATCCAAAACTTGCAACAAGATATTGAAGACATCTGGATGTGCTTTTTCGATTTCATCAAGCAAGATGATTGTATAAGGATTACGACGAACAGCTTCAGTCAATTGGCCTCCTTCATCGTAACCGACATATCCTGGAGGTGCTCCGACTAACCGAGAAACTGAGTGTTTTTCCATATATTCACTCATGTCAATCCGAACCATATGTTCTTCTGAATCAAAGAGATTTTCAGCCAAAGCTTTCGCGAGTTCGGTCTTACCTACCCCAGTTGGACCGAGGAAGAGGAATGAGCCAAGTGGACGATTAGGGTCTTGAATTCCTGCACGCGCACGAATAATGGCATCAGATACGGCTTCAACAGCTTCATCTTGTCCAACGACCCTTTGATGCAGTGTTTCTGGCAAGTGAAGTAATTTTTCACGTTCACCTTCAACCAATTTGGTAATTGGAATACCTGTCATGCGTCCAACAACTTCAGTGATTTGTTCTTCAGTGACTGATTCTTGAACTAAGGATAAATCATCTGATTTTGCTTTTTCTTCAATAGCTTTGAGTTCTTTTTCAATTTCAGGAATTTTACCATAACGAAGGGCTGCTGCTTTTTCTAAGTTTCCTTCATTTTGAGCTTCTTCCAATTCGTGGCGAGCATGTTCTAATTCATTTCGTTTTTCAGAAATATTGCCCACTTCTTTTTTCTCAGCTTCCCATTGAGCTTTGAGTTGATTATTTTCTTCTCGAAGTTCAGCAATTTCACCACGTATAATTTCAAGACGTTTCTTAGAAGCATCATCTCGTTCTTTTTTGAGGGCCGCTTCTTCAATTTCTAATTGCATCAAGCGACGATTAGCTTGGTCAAGTTCAGTTGGGAGTGAATTCATTTCTACACGAATTGTTGCACTGGCTTCATCAACCAAGTCAATGGCTTTATCTGGTAAAAATCGGTCAGTAATATAACGATTTGAAAGGGTTGCTGCTGCGACTAAAGCATTATCATGAATGGTCACTCCATGGTGAATTTCAAAACGTTCTTTTAGACCACGCAAGATTGAAATTGTATCTTCAACAGTAGGTTCAGTAACCAATACCTTTTGGAAACGACGTTCAAGTGCTTTATCTGTTTCCATGTATTTACGATATTCATCCAAGGTAGTTGCCCCAATCAAATGGAGTTCACCACGTGCAAGCATTGGTTTTAAAAGGTTCCCAGCGTCCATTGAACCTTCTGTTTTACCTGCACCAACAATCGTATGAAGTTCATCAATAAAGAGGATAATTTGTCCATCTGATTTTTTCACTTCATTAAGGACTGCTTTCAAACGTTCTTCAAATTCACCACGATATTTCGCTCCTGCAATCAGGGCACCCATATCAAGTGAAAAGATTGTTTTATCTTTCAGATTTTCAGGAACGTCTTTTCTGACAATCCTTTGTGCCAATCCTTCAACAATGGCTGTTTTACCAACCCCAGGTTCACCAATAAGAACGGGGTTATTTTTTGTTTTACGAGAAAGCACTCGAATGACATCACGAATTTCTTCATCACGTCCAATGACAGGATCTTGTTTACCTGATTTAACTTGAGCAACGAGATCTACCCCATATTTTTCAAGTGCTTTGTATGTTTCTTCTGCATTTTGACTGGTCACTTTATCACCTCCGCGTAATTTTTCAATTGCAGCTTGCGCTTTTGCTTTTGTTAGTCCATGGCTAACCAAATAACTGGTCAATGGATTTTGTTTTAATTCAAAGAGGGCAAGGAGAATAATCTCAGTTGATAAGTATTCATCGCCCATTTTTTGCGCAATTTTGTCTGCTTCAGTAAATATTTGGAACAAATCTGGACTTAGGTTTTGACCATAAGTAATATTTGAACCTTCTACTGAATTAATTTTGTCAATTTCTTTTTCAATTAAATTTGTATAGTCATCTAGGTCAATCCCTAAATCTTTATAAAAGTTCGCCCCAAAACTATTAGGTTGAACAAAAATTCGCCATAAATGTGGAACTTCAATCACTTGGTGATGACGAACTTGCGCAATTTGTTGCGCTGAACCAAGTGCTTCTTGCATCGTTGTTGTCATTTTTTCGATGTCCATAAAAACACCTCATTTCGATTTCATAGTTAGTAGTGATTATTATCTTTTTCTCACTACATTCTAATTATAATACTTTGGTCAGTAATGGTCAAACTTTTTGATTCGTTATTTATAAAAAATTATTTACTCTTTTTAAATGAATTATTTATGTACTAATCATAGTGAAGCTGTCTTTTTAATACACTTTGCCTTATAATGGATTTAGATGTCAAAATAGAAAAGATAGGAGAAAAATGACTCAACAACTAAATTCTTTGGGAAAGTCTGCCCTCTTAATATTAAGTAATACAATTATTGTCCTTCCATTCATGATTTTTATTCAAATTGCAAAAGGAACCTCGCTTCTTGCCCTCCTTCCTTTTTTGCTCTTTTATACTTTCAGAATGACTGGCGTATTCTTTATAAGGGGAATAAAAACAAGAATTAACAGCTATAGTCTTTTAAAAATTTCATTGTATGCCGGTTTACTTGGTTGCTTGTTAGGATTTATGGGTTCTTTCTACTTTCCTTTCTATACTTTATCCGGTATCCTTTTAGGAGTCAGTGCAGCTTGGTTGCCGATGTCAAACACTTCGGTAAATTATTATCTAAAAAATACTAACCAGCTTATCAAAGGAAAAACCTTAGTTAGCTTACTTTTGTTTTTAGCCCTTGGCTTTTCTTTTGTCTTGTCCCCTTCTCTAAAATATCCCTTGTTCTTTGTATTCTATGGAATAGTTTATCTTCTCTCCTTCCAATTAGTTGGAAATTTGGATAATTACAAAGTTGATCCAAATGATTTAGAAAAAGCTTCATATAAATATCTTATTTTATTTGCTTTATTTTTTGTTTGCCTCTTTCTATTACGTTCAAGTCGATTACTTGCCAATAGTTTAGAATTTGATTATTTCATTTTCGGATTTTTCTTTTTGGTCACTCTCTATATTGTCGCTACGAATTTTTTCAAAAATAAAATTCAAAGAAATATCCCTCGTAAATTATCATATTTGACAGCTATTAATGGGGCAGTGGGAAATTATTTATTTCTTTTTTGTTCTTTATATGTCGCTGGTTTTTATGGTCATCAGCATTTATTTTTACAGTTTTATCTTCCTTATGTTTTAGGAATTGTCTTTGCCTCTAAGATCAAAAATTTACTTGGAAATAATGTCAAAACCTACTCTTTAATCGGCATTTTTCTAGGTTTACTTTTGATTGTTTTTAGTCCTCTATTTGCTCTAGGTTTATTCCTTACTAGCTTATTCAAAGGAAGTTTAAATTCAAGCTTAACTCAAGACTATGAAAGTACTATTAATATCGTTGAAGATAAACGGATCTGGGTAAAATATACCATTCAAAATATCGGAAGTATTCTTCACCAATTTTTGTTGATGCTTTTAGGTTCACTCATCATCATGAAAAACGGCTTATCTATCAAGACCCTGTTCGTTATTACTTCAACCCCTATTCCTACAGCTCGAAGTATTGAACTAATGAAATCATGGAATCTTATTGCTACGTCATTGATTATCTTAATTATCATCGCCTATCTTATTTATCCAAAAATAGTTCCACTTCTTAAAAAATCAAAGTAAATTAGAAAAACTCATGTCTAAACATGAGTTTTTTATTTAATACGAGAGGTCAGTGAACTTTCTTTTCCTTCGATAATTTTATGAATCTCTTTAGCAAATTGACTTCGTTTAATTGGACGATAACTTTTTAAGAAAGAAAAAATTGGAATTTTTATGAGTGGTTCCAATAGGCGTGCTGGAAAATAACTGCTTTTTCGTGAAGCATCATAGACAATTCCTGGAAAAACAGAAACAAATCTTGATTTCAAACGTTTTTGACCATAAGCCTCCACTTCTTTTTTAGCTCTCATATAGTCATTCATAAAAAAAGGACCATCATTTGCCGAAATAAAAAGACATTGATTTTCTGAGTTAACTATTGTATCAATAATTATTTTTGCTGGTTGAATACTATTTTTTTCATAAGTTGTTCCCTTTGATTTACTTGGAAATAGAATTCCTACCGCATCAATCACCCAATCTGATTTTTGTAAAAGTTCTTGCCAATCACCGGTTTCATTTAGATTAGCGGAATGATAGAGGACTGGCTCAACTAGATTATCTTTAGATTTACCATTTCTTGATAAACTGTGTAATTCATAATCCACAACTTGAGCAAGCTCTTTGAAAATACCTTGGCCAACTAGTCCTGTTCCTCCAACTATTGTAATAATCATTTGCTCACCTCACTTGCTTTTATTTCTTATCCTAACATATTAAAAGGAGTAATCTAAAATAATCGCTTTAGAATTTAGCTAAAAAAACTAGAGTGAGCACTCTAGTTTTTCATTTCACGCTATTTTTCGCTAACGATTCCAAATAGTCAGCTTCATAATCATAAAGCGGCGTTGGATATTCGCCATCAAAATATGACAAGCAAAGTTTATCATGACCAATCGCCTCGACAAGTCCTGTCTGGCTGAGATAGGTCAGACTATCTGCTCCGATAGCTTCTCTGATTTCATCAGTCGTGTGTGTAGCTGCGATGAGTTCGTCACGATCTTGAATATCAATGCCATAAAAGCAAGGATATTTGAGAGCGGGACTGGCGATTGCCACATGAACTTCAGCGGCGCCTGCGTCTTTGAGGAGTTTGACAATGCGACGGCTGGTTGTCCCACGCACAATACTATCATCCACCATAATGACACGTTTGCCTTCTACAACACCTCGAACAGCACTCAATTTCATGCGAACGCCTTGTTCACGAAGTTCTTGAGTCGGTTGAATGAAGGTTCTTGCCACATACTGATTTTTAATCAGGCCCATTTCGTAAGGCAAGCCAGATTCTTCAGCGTAGCCTGAAGCGGCACTGAGTGATGAATTAGGCACACCGATGACAATATCAGCATCAATTTGGGCTTCTTGGGCTAAAATTTTTCCTGAACGTTTTCTGGCAGTATGAACATTAACTCCAGCAATATTACTGTCAGGACGGGCAAAATAGATGTATTCCATTGAACAAATGGTCATGTTGGTGCTGTCAGTAAATTGGTCCACATGAATGCCGTCGTCATTAATTTCAATGATTTCACCGGGTTGAACATCTTGAATCCAAGTGGCACCAACGACATCAAAAGCACAGGTTTCTGAGGCCACAACGAGCGCACCATTGCTCATTTTTCCGATTGAGAGTGGTCGAAATCCATTAGGATCAAGGGCTGCGACAATTGAGTTTTCAGTCATAATGAGATAGGCAAAGCCACCTTTGACCGTATTGAGCGCTTCTTTGACTCTGCCCATAAATTCTGGATGATGACTACGGCGAATCAAGTGCATGAGAATTTCCGTGTCTGAATTACTAGAAAAGATTGCCCCAGATTTTTCAAGTTCACAGCGCAATGATTGGGCGTTGGTTAAATTTCCATTGTGGGCAAGTCCAAGTGCTCCGTCATGAAATTCAAACTGGAAAGGCTGAATATTATTGATATTTGCTGAACCAGCCGTGGCATAACGGACGTGTCCAATGGCTGACGAGCCTGTCAGCTCTTCCAAATCTTTTTCGTCACGGAAAACTTCTGTGACCAGACCCAGACCACGATGACGATTGAGTTTGCCATTATTATTGACCAAAATCCCTGCGCCTTCTTGCCCGCGATGTTGGAGAGCATGAAGTCCAAAATAGGTCAGGCGAGCAGCATCAGGATGTCCCCAAACACCGAAAAGTCCACATTCTTCATTTAAATGAGATCGTTCGTCATCTGGATGTTGTTGCCACCAACTATTTTCATTGGACGAATTCTTCCCCCGCACTCTTAAATCAAGCGTCTGTTCTTTGCCAAACATAATTTTTTCCCTCTATCGATTCTTTTATTATATTTTAATTCTATCTATATTGTTTGGAAATAAAAGGTCCTAATAGGACTTTTTTAATTTTTTCAAGTTAATTGTTCGGAAAAATCATTTCCAATAATCTTCTTCTCCAAAATCAAGATGCTTGGCATCTTCTTTATATTTTTCAAATTCGGCAAGAGCTTCTTCAAAAACTTGTTTAGAAAGTTGGTAAGCATCTTTGCCCATAAGATAGTGCATTGGTGGATTTTCAAGTTTGGAAACTTTGATAAATGCTTTGGCTGCCGATGCTGGATTCCCTACCTGAGTGCCAGAATATGAATTTAGATGTTCAAGCAGTTTATGCGCCTTTTCATAATCTGAAAACTTATCTGGCGCACTCTCTTTGGAACGCCCTGCCCAATCTGTCCGAAAAGAACCAGGTTCAATATTTGTCACAAAAATCCCTAAAGGTTCAACTTCTTTTCGGAGCGTTTGAAAAAGTCCCTCCATAGCAAATTTTGTAGCATGATAATAAGAAAGGTTTTCGGTTGTTGTCAGTCCACCACGGGATACCGTATTTAGAATATGCCCCGATTTTTGTTTACGCATATATGGTAGAACCGCTAAGGTCATATATTCGCTCCCCAGAAGTTTGTGTCCATGATCTTACGCACTGCTGATTGATCAGATTCTTCCATGACACCAAAATAGCCAAATCCTGCATTGTTAACCAGAACATCGATTCGTCCAAACTTAGCGATTGTTTCAGCAACAGCTTTTTGAATAGAATCTCCTTTCGTCACATCAAGACTTATTTTTAAAATATTTTCTTTGTCAGGAAGCTCTGACAAAGTTGATAATTGCCGAGCAGTAGCAACTACTTTATAGTCTTGAGCAATTAATTCTTCAACCAAAGCTCTACCAAAACCCGTTGAACTTCCAGTAACAAGCCATACTTCATCTTTTTTCATTTTGAAACCCTCTTTCGATTAAATATAACGAAATTATACTTCTTTGTTTCTTTAGTGTAAAGTAAATGATTTTTATTAATTTTAAGTAAAAAAAGACATCTATATCAACTTTTATTTCATCAGAGCTGGCAACGCTCCTTCATAAATGCTGACAGCTTCGTCAGTAGAAATAGAAAGTTCATTCATTTCCAAAATTCCGCTGTCAGTAACTTTTCCGATTACTTCGCCACTGACCGAACTTTCTGTCAGTAATTTTTCAAAAGTAGCTTGATTTTCTGGTGAAATTGAGAGTATAAAGCGACCTTGCGTTTCTGAGAATAATTGGGCATTGGTTATATCAACTTTCACATCAACGCCTAAGCCATTTGCAAAAGCAGATTCAGCTAGAGCAATCGCCAATCCTCCTTCTGCCAAGTCATGTGCTGAGCTGACCAATCCGTCAGTAATTGCTTTTAAAACAAAATCTTGATTGATTTTTTCAGTTTCTAAATCAAAATCAATTCTTCCAGAAATTTCGCCTATCAGCATTTTTTGAAGTTCAGAACCTGAAAAATCATCAAAGGTTTGACCGACTAGCACAATCAAATCACCTGCTTTTTTAAATTCTTGAGTCGTAATATTTTTTACATTCTCAATCAAACCAACCATTCCAATCATCGGCGTAGGTAAAATAGCTGAACCGTTTGTTTCATTGTAAAGACTAACATTTCCTGAAATAACCGGTGTATCAAGAGCCAAACAAGAACGTGAAATTCCGTCAGCCGCCGTTGTTAATTCCCAAAATTGTTCTGGTTTTTCCGGATTTCCAAAGTTCAAACAGTCAGTAATCGCAAGCGGTTTTCCACCAGAGGCCACGATATTACGAGCCGCTTCAGCAACTGCGATTGCTCCTCCTTTTTCTGGATCAAGATAGAGGTAGCGAGCGTTACAGTCCGTTGTCATCGCAAGTGCTTTGTTAGTTCCACGCACTCGTAAAACTGCGCTATCTGAGCCTGGTGCAACAACAGTGTTGGTCATCACGCGCGAATCATAAGTTTCATAAATTGATTTCTTGCTAGCAATTGTCGGTTGAGCCAAAAGTTTTTTGAAAATTTCACTGACCGCGCTGTCTGTAATTTCTGGAAGATATTTTTCGCTGTCAGTAAATTTTTGAATTCGCTCAGGAACTTTTGCCTCACGGTAATAAGTTGGAGCATCTTCCGCCAATGAATCAACTGGAACATGAGCCACCATTTCCCCTTTATGATAAAGCGTATAAAAGCCATCATCAGTCACTTGCCCAATATTCACAGCATCAAGGTCGTATTTTTTAAATAAATCAATAATTTCTTGTTCATGTCCTTTTTTGACACAAAGCACCATACGTTCTTGTGACTCAGACAACATCATTTCATAAGGAATCATTTCTGTTTCACGCTGAGGCACATTATCCAAGTTAAGACGCAGACCTGACCCAGCTTTTGAAGCCATTTCTGATGTAGATGAAACCAATCCAGCTGCTCCCATATCTTGAATTCCGACTAAAATATCGCCATGATTTTGAATGACTTCAATACAAGCTTCAAGCAATAATTTTTCCATAAATGGATCACCGACTTGAACCGCTGAACGTTGTGTTTCTGAACCAGAACCAAATTCTTTAGAAGCAAAAGACGCCCCATGAATGCCGTCACGTCCTGTTTTCGCTCCGACATAAAAAATAGAATTTCCCACACCTTTAGCTTGTCCTTTTTGTATGTGTTTATGTTCAATCAAACCCACACACATGACATTCACCAAAGGGTTTCCAGCGTAAGATTCATCAAAGGCTACTTCGCCACCAACCGTCGGAATTCCAATACAGTTTCCATATCCCGCAATCCCGGCTGTCACTTGGTCCACAATATGACGTGTTTTACCATTGTCAATTGGCCCAAAACGTAAACTATCCAAAATTGCAATTGGACGAGCTCCCATTGAAAAAATATCACGAATAATACCACCAGAACCAGTTGCTGCACCTTCATAAGGTTCAACGTAAGATGGATGATTATGAGATTCAGCTTTGAAAACAACCGCTAAATCATCACCAATATCCACAACCCCAGCTCCTTCACCAGGCCCCATCAAGACTTGTGGCCCAGTCGTCGGAAATTTTTTTAAGACAGGTTTTGAATTTTTGTAGCAGCAATGTTCTGACCACATCACGGCATACATCCCAGTTTCCGTAAAGTTTGGCAAACGGCCATCAAGAATCTCATCCTTGATTTTCAAATATTCTTCATCCGTCAGTCCCCACTCACGGTATATTTTGCTTTCTTGAATCTGTTCTGGTGACATCTCCAAAGTCATGTTATTCTCCTATAAGATATGAGAAACGCTTGCTTAAAAACGTAGAAAACTACAGCCCAATTTACTGCATTAGTAGTCTAAAGAATATACGTTCCAACAGAAATGCAACTTGTATATTCTCTACTTTAAAAGCTTTCAGCGCTCTGAATTCAATTATTTCAAATTACAAATTTACTGACAGATTCGTTTTTTAAAATCTAAATTCTGTCAGTAATTTTTTTATTTTCCAACAAAGTTTTTCAAGACAGAAGCAAACAAATCTACTCCATCAGCGCCACCAAGCAGTTCTTCCATGGCCCGCTCAGGGTGAGGCATCATCCCAAGCACATTTCCTTCTTTATTGACAATTCCAGCAATATTTTCAACTGACCCATTAGGATTTTCGTCAGCATAAGTGAAAATAATTTGCCCATTTGCTTTAAGTTCAGCAAGCTGAGCTTCGTCAGCAACATATTGACCCTCACCGTGAGCAATTGGTAAATTAATCAAAGCGTCCTTGGCATATTCAGTCGTAAAATTACTTTGATTATTTTCAACTTTAAGAGCTTGCCATTTGGAAACAAATTTCAAACCCTCATTGCGAATCAATACACCCGGTAAAAGCCCAGATTCAACCAAAATTTGAAATCCATTGCAAGTGCCAAAAACCGGTTTCCCTTCTTTAGCCAAACGTTTGATTTCCGGCATAATATTGGCAAATGACGCAATCGCACCACAGCGTAAATAATCACCATAAGAAAATCCCCCTGGAATCAACACTCCGTCAAAACCTGCAAGCGACTTCTCATCATGCCAGACAAATTCTGCCTCAGCTCCCATAACATCACGAATTGCCCAAAGTAAATCAAAATCACAATTTGACCCTGGAAATTGAATGACTGCAAATTTCATTAATTAGCTCCTTCGCTTTGTTCATTCAAAATTTCAACTTTATAAGTTTCCATATTTGGATTTGCCAACAATTCATTGGCAATTTCAATTGCTTTTGCGCGAGCAATCTCAGCTTCTGCATCAAATTCAAAATCGAAAAATTTTCCAACATTTAATTCTGTAACTTCTTGATAACCCATTTTATGAGTTGCCGCTTTAATCGCTTGGGCTTGAGGGTCAAGAATTGAGGCTTTGTAAGCCACGTAAACACGTACTTTAGTCATTTTAAAATTCTTTCTATATAAGATGTGAGGAACTGTCCTAAAAACTAGAACTCATTTATTTCGCATTTTCTAACAAATTCAAAACTTCAGTATAAGTTTCAACTAAATCACCAATATTACGCCTGAAAACATCTTTATCCATATGCTGACCATTCGCATCCCAGAGACGTGAAGTATCAGGTGAAATTTCATCAGCAAGAATAATTCTTCCGTCAGCAAGGCGGCCAAATTCAAGTTTGAAATCAACCAAAGTTAAGCCGATCTCAGCCCATATTTTTTTAAGAATCTCGTTGATTTTACGCGTTTCACTCTTTAAAAATTCAATCTCTGAATAAGTTGCAATGTTCAGGAATCTAACATGTTCATCATTAATAAATGGGTCATCTAAAGCATCATCCTTATAGTAAAACTCAACAATTGGTTCTTGTAAAACAATTCCTTCTTCAAGACCAAATCGTTTGGCAAAAGAACCAGCAACAACATTTCTTAAAACAACTTCTAAAGGAATTATTGAAACTTTTCTATTCAATTGTTCGGTTTTTGATAACTTTTCTATGAAATGCGTTTCTAAACCTTCAGCATTTAATTTTTCAAAAATTAATGACGTAATTTGATTATTTAGAGCACCTTTTCCCGTAATTTGTTCTTTACGAGCACCATTTAATGCAGTCGCTTGGTCACAATATTCCACCCAGAGCACCTCTGAATCATCAGTAAAATACAGTTTCTTAGCTTTTCCTTCATAGAGCATCTTTTCTTTTTCCACAATATCCTCCATCCATTTAAGGGATTCTTTATGCTTCTTATTCTATTCTAATGAGCCAAATAAAAAAAGCTCTAGCGGATAAAACTAGAACTTTTTCAATTTATTGTTCGGTTTTGCTGAATGTTCGGAAATACTCTTTTATTTTATAAGTTTTCATATTGTTCATCAGAAACTTCTTCTAACCAAACTGCTTCTCCTGCGGTAATGGCCACATGACTGAACCAGCTATCTTTTGTCGCTCCATGCCAATGTTTAACTCCTGCATGAGTAACAATTGTATCGCCCGCATGTAAAAGTTGGGCCTCCTTACCCTCTTCTTGATACCATCCCTCACCGGCTGTAACCAATAAAACTTGATAACCATCTTTATGAATATGCCAATGATTACGACAGCCCGGCTCAAAAGTCACATTTCCCACACCAAAGGGCAAGTCCTTATCCGCAATCATTCCTTCTAAATAAGATTGGCCAGTAAAATAAGCGCCATAAGGATTTTTTTCACCTTGAGGAAAAATAAGTACATTCTCTAATTCTTTTTTATTCATTTCGTTCTCTCTTTTCTAATCAATCTGTTGATAACGCGTTACCTTTAGGCGCAGTTGATATTTTTCTCTCAATTCAGCAATTTTTGTCATCATCGGACTTTTATGATGAATGTCAATTGCTTCTTGGTTTTCCCATTCATCAATCAATAGAATTGCTTGTTGATTATCCAAAGGAACAAAATATTCATAACGTAAATTTCCACTTTGTTGACGTATTTTATAGACAAGACCAGAACTGACCATTTCGTCAGCAAAGAGATGGGCCTTCTCCCCCTCACCTTGGTACAAAATGTTGACCGTAATTGTCATAGCTTTCCCCTCTTATTCTCAAATTTTTTTTGCAATATTAAAAGCCGACCAAGCCTTTGGCCACCCCACATAAAAACTCAGATGAGTAATTATTTCTGAAATTTCTTCCTGACTTATTCCGTTTTCTTTTCCTTTTGCCATATGAAAATTTAATTGTTCAAAATTTCCACCAGCAATCAAAGCAGTAATCGTAATGACACTACGTTCATGTGCTGAAAGTTCTTTTTCACGACTCCAGACTTCTCCAAAAAGAATATCATCATTTAATTCAGCAAATTTTGGGGCAAATTCTCCAAGTTGTTCATGTCCTGCGGTTTGTTTTTCCATTTTAACCTCCAATTTTCTTCAATTCTCAAGGTGTTTTATCTTATGCTTTTTCCAAGTTCCTTCAAAAATTTTAGGCGCATCACTGTTGGTCTAAAATTTTTCTCCCAAGCAGGGTCCCAGCTATAACCTGAACGTTGTCGATAAGAATCAATAAATTTATCAATATTTTCTTTATCTGTCACAGGTTCAAATTCCACTTGATAGACTTTCCCGTCAATGTGAATTTGACCCTTACGTGAAATCATTGCCGAATTCCACCAACTTGATGCCCTTCCGCGACCTGCTGCTACCGCTAAATCATCATCAATATAAGCAAACCAAATCCAAGCAGGACGATGTTCTTGCGGGTCTGGGCTAATATAAATATCTTGTATCTTAGAAAACTTTTTGACATCAATTTTCATTTTTTCTCCTTTTCTTACCAAGGTTGTGTTGTAGGTCCAACAGTAAACTCGCTGACGTTAACGTCTTCAGGTTGTTCAAGAGCAAAAGCAACAATGCGAGCAATTGCCTCTGGACTAATCCCATATTGTTCATACAGAGCTGTCATTCCTTCTGCTGCATCTTTGTCAGTGATTGTATTCAGTAACTCAGTATTTATAGCAGCCGGATAAATAGTAGCTGTCCGAATATGAGTTCCTTCTTGAGCAGATTCCATTCGGAGTACCTCCATTAATTCACGAACCGCCCATTTTGTTGCCCCATAAACACCACCATTGGGATATGCTTTTAGGCCAGCAACTGAACTCGTTGTGATAACATGTCCTGATTTTTGAGCTGTAAATTCAGGCAGTACAGCAGCGAGCCCATTAAGTACACCTTTTAAATTAATATCAACCATATTTTCCCATTCTTCAACATGAAGAGCTGATAAAGGGGAACTTGGCATGATTCCTGCATTCAAGAAAATAGCATCAATTTTGCCAAAATTTTCTTTCGCATATTGTACCAACTTTTTACTTTCTTCTGGATTAGTTACATCTGTCACTTGATAGATTGCTTGTCCACCAGCCTTTTTAATTTTATCAGCCAGCTCCTGCAAACGATTTTCACGCCTTGCTGCTAGTACAATTTTGGCTCCTTTTTTAGCAAGTAATTCGGCAGTTGCTTGGCCAATACCGCTTGAGGCTCCTGTGATTAAGACGACTTTGTTTTCAATATTGTTTGACATTTTTTCTCCATTCATTTTTAACTTCTGTTTTCATTATATTCCTTGAAGTTCACTTCAAGTCAACTCAAAAGCTTCACATTGCTTTATCTTTTCGATGATTTTATTATAAAATATTTTTTACCTGCCGTGAAATGCTTTTTATATCAATAATTATGCTTTTTAAGCATACTATATTAAATTATAAAAAAAGCTTCGTATCATTACGAAACTTTTTTAATCAGATTTATTTTATCTTCTTGTTCAAAATCAAAGTATAGAAGACAAAATTAAGCAAAGCAAGACAAAGGAAAAACATAAATACATGTTGAGTTCCTGTTGTTAAATTACTTGATTTTGTTGCAATAAGACTAGCTGTAGCTGTTCCTGCTGACGCTGCAAATTGAGAAGTTGTAGTAAACCAAGCATTACCAGAGGCAGCTTTATCATGAGGAAGTTGAGCTAAACTATTGGTCATGGTTGTTGCAAAACTTGAAGAACGACCGATTGTGAATACAACATAAAGTCCCATCACACCCAGTAAAGTCAGATTCTTAGTAAAAATCGTTAATAAAACAAGAGCGATAAAGAATACAGTATTTCCACTATATAAAATCCCCTTGGCCCCTTTGCGGTCATAGAGCGCACCAATTGGACCTTGTGCTGCTGAACCAATTAATGAACCAGGCAATAAAGCAAAACCTGCTAATGTACTTGTAGTTCCTAACGAAACTTGTAAGAAATTAGGAATGATAAAGTTAATTCCCAAATTGACAAATTGTAAAATACAATAAACTAGGACAGACAAAGTAAAAGTTGGGCTCTTAAAAACATTGATATCAATAAAATTCAATGTACTTGTTTTTGAACGCCAAATAAAAGCAATCAACCCCAAGATAAAGACCACTAACCAGATCCATGAAAAATGAGCACTTGAAAGTGAATCTAAAGCTAAAAGAGCGCTGGTCATTGCTAATGACAAAAATATAAAAGCAATAAAATCAAATTTGCCTGGACGTTTTTTTTCACTTTTCTCAATAGCCCAAGCTCCTAAAGGAAAGAGACAGATTGGGATAATCAAAATAATTGCAAAAATCATTCGCCAACCTAAAGTCCCTGTTAAAAGTCCACCATAAGTTGGTCCAAGTGCTGGGGCAATACTCAAAATCATCCCAGCAAATCCCATCCAAAGTCCTACTCTCTCACGCGGAATTTTAGTTAAGACAAGATTAAACATTAATGGAATGGCAATACCAGTCCCAATTCCTTGAATTAAGCGTCCCGCCATTAAAATAGTAAAATTCGGAGAAATTAAACTCAGTAAATCTCCAAGGGTAAAAAAGATTAGTCCTGAAAAAAATAAAGTCCTATTTTGAAAGCGTTGACTAACATATGAACTCGTTGGCATAACAATCGCAACAACTAATAAATAAGCGGTCGTTACCCACTGAACCGTACTCAGTGGAAGTCCGAAGGTCTTTTCAAGCGTTGGAAACGTGACATTCAAACTTGTTTCTGCTAATATCCCCATAAAAGCCACAAGGGCCACGGCGACAATTGAAAAGCGCGTTTTCGCGCTAATTTTATGATTGGCTGTATTTGTTTCTAATTCTGTGTTCATTCTTTTCCTTTCTGCATGCTAAAATTATTAAGAAATTTTTCAACTGCAGCAATCTCCTCTGCTGACAAACCCGCCAAAGCTTTTTGATTATGACCTTGGATATATGTTCTAATTTCAGGTAGATATTGTTTGCCTTCTTCAGTTAATTCAACTGATTTTTGACGAGCATCTGTTGGGCTCGCTTTTCTCTTAATCAACTGCCGTTTTTCCATACGTTGCAAAATTTCCGTTGTTGTAGAACGTCGGATATTAAATTCTAATTCAATCATCGTCTGACTGATTTCTTTTCCTGAGTCTTCTTCACTCTGATTTCCAAGAAAATCTAATATTGACATTTGCTGACCCGTCAAATCAAGCTGAGCTGCAAAATTATCAAACTCTCGTGACATTTGATTGCTGGCAACTTTTAAAAGTCGTCCAATTGCTTCTTTTTTAGTTCGCATACGAATTATTATAACACAATCTTTTTTGTTCGTCAACGAACAATATTTAAATTTTTATCAATAAAAAAGTTACTGACAGAGTTCTGTCAGTAACTTTTTGGTTAATCTAAATTGCCAAATCAAATTTTAATTGAGGTTTTACCGGTTCATAGTCCACAAGCTCAAAATCTTCTGGTTTAATATCGAAAAAGTTTGTTCCGTCAGGAACATTAAGCACCAAACGGGGCTCCTTGTCAGAAGCTGTTCGCTTAACTAACTCATTTGCCTGTTCAAACTGATTATCATAAATATGCAAATTATTTACGAAATAGAAAAATTTTCCAACTTTCCAAGAAAAATGTTTTGCAATCATCATTTGTAAAGCAACATATTGCATGGCATTGATATGATGCGCAACAAGCATATCATTTGAACGTTGAATAAGAGTCGCATCCAAGTAAATCTGACCATCTTGTTCACGGCGAACATCAAACATTGTTTGGAAAGCACAAGGCAAAAGTCCTTCAGTTTCCTCAAAATCTTCATATTGCCAAAGATTAATGATATTACGGCGATTCCAAGGATTTTTTGCTAAACCATCCAATAATTTTCCAATAATATTATATTTTTTGACTGTTGCCCCATAGCGTTGTCCAATCGTACCGTCGCCAATTCCCCATTCGCCCCAGTATTTGACTCCATATTTTTCTTCAAGAATAGCAAGTTCACTTGTTTGATCTTGATAAATCCACATCAATTCTTTAATTGCCGATTTAATTGGAATTGGACGCAAAGTGGTAATTGGAAACTCACCTTTTTGCAAATCATAAGTAACGAAAGAGCCTGTTACATACTTACTATTTGCGGTTTGACCATCCTTATACTTGGGACGTGCATTTTCTGAAAAAACACCGTTATCAAGGATATTTTGGATATTTTGTTTAAAAATCTTGTCTGCGTAAGTCATGAATCTTCCTATCTTTTTATTCCTTTCATTATAACACAGTCTGCTATTTTGATTCAATAGCATTTATCAAATATTTACTTGTAAAAAATAAGATACTAATTTGTATTCTTTCTTCTATTATCAAGAATATCAGGATAGAGTTTTCGCAATTTTCTCGCTGACAATAGTGCAAAAATAGCAGCTGAAACTTGTAAGATAAGCGTCACCAATCCCAATAAGACCCCTACCGCTAACTCCAAAAGATTATGCGCCTGATTTGCTAAAATAATCAAAACAACACCAATAACACTCAAGATATTAAGACCATATACTAAAATCGAAGCAATACTTTTTATTTTTAATTTATGATTTTGGGTATGAAGAGCAATCGCATAAATTAAAATAATTAAACCAAAACCTAAAGTTAAATATTGGTCTGTAATAATTTTTGTTATTTGTAGCAAAAAAATGATGAATACAGCGATAATCCAGATTCCAAGAAAGATATTATATTTATATGCTTTTTGAATCACTTCTTTTTCTTTATTTTCGTCAATCTCTTCTTTCATTTTTCAATCTCCTTTCTCTTTTCTAATTCTTTAATCGCTAGACTTCTAAATTTTCTTGCTCTACTGATATAAAACCAATAAATATAGACAAGCATATTGACAAGAATTAAATCACTAATATAGATTAACCAAAGTTCCATATCCCCTGACTCAGTATAAGCCCCACTTAAAGTTACTCCTATTCCTCCAAAAATCAGAACACAGATTATAAGAATATTCCCAGATACCCTGTCCTTGATTTTATAAAGTTTTTCTAGTCTTTTTATATCTTCTACTTTTTCAAACTTTCGATAATTAGAAAAATTTTCTGAAATATATAAGCTCAACCATGCTATAACAAAAGATAAAATTAAGAAAATAATCGTCGTCAAAATTACCCATTTTACAGGAGAAATCTTGGGAGAATGGCTTTCTACAAAATTTACCGTAAAAGACTGAAAAACTGATGATAAGATTGCAAAAAGTTACTATGCCCATGCCTGTTATTTTTTTATTACTCTTTATAAATAGTTCTTTATTTTTATAATTATAGCCATATCGCTCATCCGAATTTCCACCAATATCAACAATAATTTTATTTCTATGTTCTTCTTTCATTTTTATTTCTCCATAGATATCAATGTCCAGAGTCAAAAGATTCCTTCTTTTTTCATCTTCCTAAGTAGTTTGTAACGCTTAGGAATTGTTATGATGAATGTTGTTGAAATTGAACTTAAAATCATCATTACGACAAGGGCAACTAAAAACATGACATTAGTATAATCAATAAAATAAATTGACATAACTACCATTACCAGAGGCGCAATCCAAGCAACTACGTAAAATATTGATGCCCTATAAATCCTATTGAACAGATAAGCATCATATGATTTATCAATCTTTTTGACAATTAGTCTACCACTAGAGATTATCCTTTTGTTTCTTTTAATTTGATAAATTGGCAGAAAAATGGAGGAAATAATGATGATAAGCCACATTAATAGTACAACTATAAATTTATTTTCAGGGTTAATCATAAGAATATTTCCTTTAAAAATTATTCCCAAAACAGTGGCTATCGCCCCAGATACACCCACCAACTGAGGAACATTAATTGTTTTTTGTTCTGAATCGGTAAATAATCGGTAGGTTTCAGTATCAATAAAATAATCAACACCCTCATTTGTCAGTAGAAATATTTTTTCTGAATTTTCCATTACCATTTTCTCCGTTTAAACCAATATCAACCATATTTTTATTTCTGTATTCCTCTTTCATTTTTTTCCATAGACATCATGTTCAGAGTTAAAAGATTCCTTCTTTCTTCATTTTTCTAAGAAGTTTGTAGCTTTGTGGAATATTCAGAGCAAAAGGAACCGCCAATGAGCTGAGCATTGTTGCGAGTATCATACAGACGAAGAACAACATATTACCATTTCCTACAAAATAGAAAGAACCCATAATCATTCCTATAGGGGCAAGAAAAGTGATCGATAATAGATAGCTCGCCTTATAACTTCTGTCCAATAGCCCCTTATCCTCTTTATTTCTCTTTTTTAAAATTAACTTTTCGCCCATTTTTATCTTTTTCTTCTCTCTTATCACTAAAATTGATAATAATATGGCCGAGGGTATTGCAATTCCCCACATAATGGCGAGAATTATTAGATTGTTTCTTGGATTTTCAAAAATATTATTTCCCTTGGATACAATCCCCAAAATTGTCGCAATACTTCCAGAGAATGAAACAAGTTGTACCCCAGCGGCTGATTTGCTATTAGGCGAAGAACGGGTATATAACTGATAATTTTCTACATTGATATAGTAATTAACCATATTTTCAGTACGAAGATATATTATTTTAGTTTTTTCCATTACCATTTTCTCTTGTTTTTTTCTCCCATTTATCAACAATCCTTTCTTTTTTAATTGCCAAAATTAAATATGGAAAGAGTAAAGTGAACAGAAAAAATACAATACCATATAGAATAAACAGTCTAGGTTCTGAAGTTGTAACATATAGTCCTCCAAATATTGGAGTTAAGATTAAGAAAAACAAACAGATTAATATAACTATCCTAATATGCTTTTTCACTTCTCTAAGTATCCTCAACTTTTTTTCGGGCACCAACACAATAGCTTTGTATTTCCAAGCTTTTAATCCTCTATCCAAGTCTTTAAATCTTGGATAATCAAACATTCTCTCAACAAAATATAAAAGAGAAGTGATAAGAACTGTTAAAATAACCATTCCTAAAACTAAAGATATTTTTACCAGATAAGTTGGTGAAGAAATAATCGATTGTGCTAACACTCCAAGAACAGTTGCTAGAATCCCTGAAAATTGAGCAAAATTTTTCCTCTGATTTGAAGAAGAATTATTAATCTCAGTTTTTATATAAAAAAGCTGAAAGGTCTGTGTATCAATGTAATATCTCTTCCCAACTTCTTCATATAAAAATTGTTTATGAGAATCAAAGATAGAACTTTTCTTTTCTATATTTACCATTATCTACCTCCTTCTTTTTTTAATTTTATCGTAAATAAAATCAAAACCAACACCAAGAGCCGCACCTATTCCAATTCCAATAATTGTACCAACCCCAGGAGCAAGAGCAGTCCCAAGCATTCCTCCAATTTCTTCTGCAACATATTCACCTGCTACATCTCCCACCGCACTCAGTCCAGCATGAACAGCCGTTTTATTTAGAGCATCATTTGCATCCTCTCCCGATACAATCTGTGTCCCATAGTCCACAAAACTACTTATTTGCCAAGGAGCAAATCGTGTCACATTTTTTAGGCTTTCTCCCAAACTAGAAGACCATACACTTTCTCCAAAATTCAAAAGTGAGTTATCTTCTTTATCCGTGGAATAATTTACTTTAGATGAATTATTCCCACCTTCTTCTGCTACAAGTTGAGCTTCTTTAGAATAATAAGCAGATTGTGGGACATAATTTGGATAGTAAGCTCCGCTAGAACTACTATATCCACCTGATGAATAAGCATAACCTCCAGAGTAAGAGTAGCCTCCACCATAGCCATAACTATCATAAGTTGGCACATAATAAACAACTGGCGGAATATAATTCGGCACATACTCGTAACCATTGGCATAATAAGTCGTCGCATAAGGATTGCTCGTGTTGTAATAAATAATCGGTGGAACATATTTGTAGTAAACGTTTAGCGTTTCATCATGTTTCGGATAAAGTCCAGACCGCGTCGTGCTTCCTTCGATATAGTAATTGCCAAAATTATAAGGCACATTGACCGAATAAGAATGTCCATAAAGCCCCGTGGTGGATTCTTGACCGAGATAAACCCCGTCCATACCATAGTAATCATAAGTGACGGTACTTTGGATATGATAATAATCACTAACATTTATCGTGTTTCCTTTGGTCGTTTGGTTTTGCCAACCGTATTGATAATGCGGAAAATTACTTACTGGAACATTCCAAGAAACATTTGGAAACCAGATAAATTGGTGCTGTGGCACAATCAATTGATTGTTTTCATCGGCGTCGTAATAGTTAAGATAAACGATATCTCTGACTTGGGTGGTTAGGTGTGCTTGAAGTGCTGAGCCAAAGAGGTCATAGCGAACCCCTTGTGAATATTGATAAGAATCTCCACTACGAGCGGGTGCTGGACTATAAAAATCATAGTCAAAGTTTGACAGAAAACCGACACCCAG
>UMKW01052618.1_pt1 | contig 121293 bp, 83 predicted proteins | sample 1966391 | NCBI WGS metagenome assembly UMKW01 (sample SAMEA4836183, study PRJEB28245) | human gut metagenome | biome: gut microbiome; material: fecal sample | place: Denmark | collected 2008
CGGAGAATCCTGCCGAATGTGCCAATGCCGTATAGTGTTTGGTTTAAAGCAAAGGAAGTATTGATATGGAAAAGTATTATAGAATGGTTATAGACCTCTACAGAGAAGTCCTTTTAATTAACCGGGTAAACCCCGATAGGGTATTAGATGCGCAAAGGGAAATATCCAACGCTATTACTACGGCTATAATAACCAATGAGCCTACAGGTGAATTGGAGTTGCTAAAATCCGATATAGAGAACTTGAAGAGCCATATATCGCAATGAATACCGTTATAAGCAAGCAAATAATGGAAAGGTTCTATAGTGCGCTGGATGCCATTATAGCCATGAAGAAAATAAGAGGAGTAAATACATACTGTAGGCTCAACAACATAGATAGAAGAAATTTTATTGCGCAAAGAAAAGACTTGGAGCGTGGATGGTTTCAATTATCTTGGTTGTATCCTATGGTTAAGGAGTATGGAGTAAGTGCCAAATGGCTGCTTACTGGATTTGGAAGAATGTTTGAAGAACAAAAATAGCCCCATGCAAACATTATTAGTCTGCATAGGGCTATTTCTTACAAACATTCTATATCATAAATTAGCGAGCCATTTCTTGCCTGATTTTGTTCTTAGCCAAATCATAAATGCACCCGTCACGACTATTCCAACGGTAAAGATAGCTCCTAACATTTCCATATCATAAATTAGCTAACCATCTTTTACCGCTTTTGGTTTTAAACCAAATTAAGATTCCAATGCCTATTACTGAGCATATAGAGAAAAACATAATCATAAAATCCATATTTCTATCTTTTTAAAATGTTATAACCTATAGAAGCAAATATATATGTCAGTAGCATTCCTGTTGCGAGCAACACCCCTTGTTTTATCTGAGGCTCATCAATTATCAGCGAAACGCCCCCAACTAAAGCCATAGCCGTAAATACAAGTTTAGCCAAGTCGTAGAAGAATTTTCCAAGCGTTTCCCTACTTGTTCTTTCTTTCTCCTTGACCTCTTTCTTAGCTTCTTGTTGTACGCTCCAATTACCCATATAAACTACTATTTTCTACAAAGGTACAAAATCCCCGCTTATTTGGAAACAAAAACCTATATATTTTTGATACGTCATTATAAATATAACACTGCAAGACTATTTTTATAACAAATAATACACTATATTTGCTGCTGAATTAAAATATCACTAAATAGCATTGGCTATTGTTGTAGGGATTAAGAAAACGACCAAATTTCAGAAACAGCCCTCAGACAATTTGCTAATGCCTGCGCTTTGCGTGGGCATTACTCTTGTATGGGCTGTTAGGTGCTTGGTCGTACCTCTTAATCCTCGGAGTAATCCCACGCTTTCGTGTGTATTACAGTAGCTTGCTAAGTACAACCGTTAAATACACACTTATGAAAACTTTGCTAATGCTTTGCCTGATAGCTTTGATAACAGGATGTAATAGCGACACTCCGCAACGTAAAGCTGAGAAACTAATAAATAGGTATTTGGAGAATAATTTAAAAGACCCTGATAGTTATGAGTGTATGGATATGGGGAAAATAGGAATAGTCACACCTATGTCTAAAGCATTAGTGGAAACCGTTAAAAGAGCAACGGATGGAGAGTTCCCAACAGATAGCATTAACTCAAAATTAGAACAAATCAAAGCTATGTTTGAAAACAAGGGTATAAATCCATACGATACTTTAGCTTGGGAGATTTCCCATAGATATAGAGCCAAAAACTCCTATGGGGGATATGCAATTACTAATTGCACTTATCATTTCAACAAAGATATATCGGACATAATTAGCGTAGAAACAAAATAGAATCTACCAAAGTAAAATTACGGCACTTCCATAAGTGCCTTTTTTTGTTCTTCCCCCACACCCCTATTTCATATATTTACTCTTAATTAACTATATAATATTATATATTAGTATATATTATCCCTTATAACTTGCATAAAATTTTGCCTAAGCAAAAATAGGCTTGTAAATCACTGAACTATAACAGCTTACAAATTTTGCTTAGGCAAACGAAAAAAGGCTATATTTTTGCTTAGGCAAAATAACGCTTATAACACACTGTATTTCAATCATTTGCAAATTTTGCTTAGGCAAAACGCTATTTTTAGGCTTAAAAATAACTATTTATTTGATTATCAGAATATTACAATTTTTGCTTAGGCAAAATCATTTTGCTTAGGCAATTTGCTTAGGCAAAATCTGCAACTATCTGATTATCAGAGATAATACAGATTTAGAGGATAGATAAACACCTATTAAAATTTTGCCTAAGCAAAAATAGGCTTGTAAATCACTGAACTATAACAGCTTACAAATTTTGCTTAGGCAAAACACGCTTATTTTTGGGTATATACTTCTTTTCTGTTACATCATCCAAAGATAGCTTGACATAATCCAATACCTTACGGTTGGCAGCATCTATGCTGTCCCACGATTTCGCAATATAAATATCCGTCACTCTCATATTTTCGTCCACGTGGTTAAGAGCTGTGTGAACGGTGTATTTATCTACTCCGGCTTCATTGCTTGCAATGGTTGCCCATGTATGGCGTGCTGCGTAAAACTCCAAATCATCTATTCCCAAATCATCACCAATCTTTTTCAAACCCTTGTTAATTGCAGCCGTAAAGCTATCCACGCTTGAATACAGCTTGTAGAAATTAAAGACCCTTTGCCCGGTATGGTCTTTATATTTTTTCATAAGGGCTTTTAGTTCAGGCTCTATCCTCACAGATATTTCCGCTTTGTCGGCTCTCCGATTCTTTGTTTTTGTCCGTTGGTATGTAATTCGTCCTTTCTTCAAATCCGTACAAGTGTACAAATCTACCGCATTCATTCCGATTAAGCAGAAACTCAAAAGAAAGACATCCTTTGCGAGATTGTACCTGTTTGTCCCCGGTTGCATAATCAAAGAATAAGGCAGCTCCGAAAATTTACGAAGTAAATCCGTAGAAATAGCCCTTTTTCTTGTAACTGGAACTTTGGGAATTTCCACCCTCTTAAAAGGAGAATAGGGAATGCGTATCAGCCCGGCATCCTCATCGTTAAACTCTTTCTTTGCTCGGTTGTGTATGGCTCTTAGCTGGGATATATATAGGCTCTGTGCCCTTTCTCCGTGATTGGCTTCGGGTTTGGAACGTGCCGGATTCTCTTTTATCCACTTTATCCAATCATTGACAAACTTAACCGTGATTTCTTTTATGCTCACGCTATCCCTGCCAACAAAGCGTACAAGGTTGTTAATAGCTACTTGGTAAGAAAGCGCATTGCCTGTATGCCCGGTTTCCTTTAAGTGCAATATGTATTGACGGGCATAAGCCACTATATCCAAATCGAAGTGTTCCCCATTGTCGTTAGTGATTGCATCTACCACCTGCTCAACGGTCATGGATTTAAGCCGTTCCCCCATGCGGTCACAAATGGAACGGTATTTCTTTATCATATCATCGGTGGCATCTATGTACTTTTGGTTTTTCAATTTGAAAGTCGTGCGTGTCAAATCATCCTTTGTCACGTAGTAAGTGGTCGGGATGTACTTTTTCCTCTTTTGGTGTATAACCCTTATCTTTATATTATATGTGCCGTCAGCCCTTTTTTGGTGAGCGTACACCTCTGCTTTGAATGTAGCCATAATCTTTGTAGAACTATAGTAGAACTTTTATCCGCAAATATACCTATTTTTTGCTGTAAATGCTGTAAAAAAGAAGTCCACCCCGTAATGGAATGGACTTGAAAAGTAGCTCCGAGGGGAATCGAACCCCTATCTAAAATTTAGGAAATTCTTGTTCTATCCGTTGAACTACAGAGCCTTATGTAATAATTATCGTTATAACTTCCTTTTCTTATTTACTATAAATCTAAATTTTACTACCTTTGCATTGTTTGGAAGAACATACGTTTAGGAAACTTCTATTCTATCCGTTGAACTACAAGGGCAATCTTCCGCAAAAGTAAGTCTTTTTATTGAATATCCATGATTTTGGTATGAAAAAAGCGGTTCCCTGTTGATTTTTACACCTTTTTTAGCTGCCATGGAAAACCTCGAAGCGTTTGGAAGAAAACGCCAAAGCGTTTTGTTTGAAACGCAAGTTCATTTTACTTCAAACGCACTTGCGTTTCATATCGAATGCACTTGCGTTTTTTTAAAACGTACTTGCGTTCTGCTGGTGCGAAAATAAACCTCGTATTTCTGGCTCGTTTTGTTTGAAAAATTGATATTTTTGGAAGAACGAATTCTAAAAATTACGATATCTATGGGAAAAATAAGTCAGTTTGTAAAGGCGGGGGCTTTGCTTTTAATGATGGCAGGATGTTCTTCGCCGAATTCCGGAGGAAAGGATGCGGAGATGGACCGCTTTATCAGTGACCTGATGGGGCGCATGACCTTGCAGGAAAAGTTGGGACAGCTGAATCTGCCGGCAGGAAATGATTTGGTGTCGGGAGCAGTGAAGAACAGCAAGATGGCAGAAGCTATCCGGGCTGGTGAGGTCGGTGGCTTTTTCAATGTGAAGGGAGTGAACAAAATTTACCAGATGCAGCGTATGGCGGTGGAGGAGACTCGTCTGGGAATTCCTTTGATAGTGGGTGCCGATGTGATTCACGGGTACGAAACAATCTTCCCGATTCCGTTGGCCCTGTCTTGTAGTTGGGATACGGCGGCGGTAACGCGTATGGCACGCATATCTGCCACGGAAGCCAGTGCCGATGGAATCAGCTGGACCTTCAGTCCGATGGTAGATATCTGTCGGGATGCCCGCTGGGGACGTATTGCAGAAGGAAGTGGAGAAGACCCATACCTTGGCGCGCTGATGGCCGGAGCGTATGTGCGCGGTTATCAGGGTGACGGCATGAAGCAGAACAATGAAATCATGGCTTGTGTGAAGCACTTTGCGCTGTATGGCGCTTCGGAATCGGGACGTGACTATAATTCGGTGGATATGAGTCGTAATCTGATGTATAATGTGTACCTGGCTCCTTACAAGGGTGCGGTGGAAGCCGGAGTGGGCTCGGTGATGAGCTCGTTCAATACCATCAACGGGGTGCCTGCTACAGCCGACAAATGGCTGCTGACGGATTTGCTCCGCAATGAGTGGGGATTCACGGGTTTTGTGGTGACCGACTACAATTCAATTGGTGAGATGAAGACTCATGGGGTGGCCGACTTGAAGGAGGCTTCTGCACGGGCGTTGAATGCGGGAACGGACATGGATATGGTGGCACATGGTTTCTTGCATACGCTGGAAGCTTCACTGAAGGAGAAGGCCGTGACGCAGGAACGGATTGACGAGGCTTGCCGTCGGGTACTGGAAGCCAAGTATAAGTTAGGATTGTTTGAGAATCCTTATAAGTATTGTGATACGCTTCGAGGTCGCAAGGAACTGTTTACGGAGGCACATCGTAAAGCGGCACGTGAGATTGCGGCCGAAACGTTTGTATTGTTGAAGAACGAGGGTAAGTTGCTGCCTTTGCAGAAAAAGGGACGCATTGCATTGATTGGGCCGATGGCCGATGCGCAGAACAATATGTGCGGCACGTGGAACATGGATTGTCAGACAGACCGTCATGTGACGATGTACGAAGCTTTCCGTCGTGCGGTAGGTGATAAGGCTACGGTTTCTTATGCCAAAGGAAGCAACGTGTATTATAGTGGGCATATAGAGAAAGGGGCGGTCGAACCTCGTCCGCTGACACGTGGCGATGACCGTCAGTTGCGGGCTGAGGCTTTGCGCGTGGCGGCCTCGGCCGATGTGATTGTGGCCGCATTAGGTGAGAGTGCCGAGATGAGCGGAGAGTCTTCTTCTCGTACGGATATTCAGATTCCAGATGCGCAGAAAGATTTGTTGAAGGCACTGGTGGCTACCGGAAAGCCAGTGGTACTGGCTTTGTTTACCGGTCGTCCGCTAGATTTGTGCTGGGAGTCCGAGCATGTACCGGCTATCTTGAACGTGTGGTTTGCCGGCAGTGAAGCAGGCGATGCCATTGCCGATGTGATGTTTGGGGAAGTTTCTCCTTCGGGTAAGCTGACCACGAGTTTCCCGCGTGCGGTGGGACAGTTGCCGCTTTACTATAATCACCTGAATACGGGGCGTCCGGATACGGATGATACCACTTTCAACCGTTATGGCAGTAACTACATTGACCAGAGTAATGAACCGCTTTATCCTTTTGGTTATGGCTTGAGTTATACCACTTTCCGTTATGGTAATTTGCAGTTGAGTGCCGATTGTATGGCCAAGGGCGGTCAGTTGAAGGTAACCGTGCCTGTAACCAATTCCGGCGAGTGTGACGGAGTAGAGATTGTGCAACTGTACCTTCACGATGTGTATGCAGAAATCTCTCGTCCGGTGAAGGAGCTGAAAGCTTTCCGCCGTGTGGCCCTTAAAAAAGGAGAGACACAGAATGTGGAGTTTGTGCTCGACGAGGATGATTTGAAGTATTATAACTCTCGTCTGGAATATGGATATGAACCGGGAGAGTTTGAAGTGATGGTAGGTCCGGACAGCCGGAATGTGCAGCACGCGACTTTTGTGGCTGAATAGCAGTCAGGTCATATAAAACAAAAAATGGTCCGCCTTTGTGAGAAGATTCTGAGGTGGACCATTTTTTGTTTTATTCAAGTTGGACGTTGCGTACATGTACGTTTGTGCAGTGTAAGAATACCGAAGCCGATTCCCGGAATTTCTCGACCGATTCTGTGGTGAGAAACTCCCGTCGCTTGTTCTTGGAACAGCGTGCGTCCATGTCCGGATGACGCGACAGATAGTCCTTCAGGCTTTCGCTTACATACTCGCCTTGCGTTACCAATCGGATATGCGAGGGAGTGTACTGCCGTATCTTTTGCAGAAGCAGGGGATAGTGCGTACAGCCTAAAATCAGCGTATCGATGTCCGGATCTTTCTGTAGGATGGTATCAATGTATTTCTTGACGAAATAGTCGGCTCCGTCACCGTCGTATTCCTTGTTCTCTACCAGTGGTACCCACATGGGGCAGGCCATTCCTGTGACCTGAATGTCCGGAAAAATCTTTTTAATCTCCAGTGGATAGGATTCGGAGCGTACGGTGCCGGCTGTGGCCAGCAGGCCTACGTGCCCGTTGCGGGTGATTTCACCGATACATTCCACGGTGGGACGTATCACTCCCAATACGCGGCGGGTCGGATCCATGTGAGGAAGGTCGTTCTGCTGGATGCTGCGGAGCGCTTTGGCTGAAGCTGTATTGCAGGCCAGGATGACCAGCGGGCAGCCCAGCTCAAACAATTTCTTGACAGCCTGTAGGGTGAAGTCGTAGACCACTTCGAACGAACGTGTACCGTATGGGGCGCGGGCATTATCTCCCAAGTACAGGTAATCGTACTGTGGCAGTCGTTCGATGAATTTTCCTAAAATGGTAAGACCTCCGTATCCGGAGTCGAATACTCCGATAGGGCCGGTGTGAGGGGCAGATAGAGGGTACATGGGAAAACAGTTGAAAGGTTTGAAAAGAAAAATGTCATTCAGAGAAATCTTTTGCGTGTTTCTCTGAATGACATGTAGTCAGTACGACAAAGAGTTTCTTTAATTACTGAGCAGGAGTTGCTGCAGGTGCTACTGGAGTAGCAGGAACTGCTGTCAGGCTGATGCCCAATTTAGTCTTGATGTCGTTTGTAATATCTTTTGACTGAGCTTCGTCAATGTAAGGGATGTCAGTACGATTCAGGTCGAATACGTAAGTATAAGCACCAGCTTTACCTACAGCCTGTACAGCATCTTCCAGTTTCTTGTAAATCGGTTCCATCATGTCAGCGTATGCTTTCTGCAACTGCTGCTGAGCATCCTGCTGGAACTGCATACCTTTTTCACTCAGTTCCTGCAATTCTTTCTGGCGGCGTTCCTGAATATTCTGCGGCAAGTTCTTCTGTTCCTGCTGGTATTCTGCATATTTCTTGTTGAATTCGTCAGAAGCACGTTTAATTTCGTCTTCATATTGTTTCTGCATAGTCTGGATGTCTGTCTGTGCCTTTGCGTATTCCGGCATTACAGGGATGATATCCATTGATTTAAAGTGCGCAAATTTTTGTGCGAATACACTCATCGGTGCGATGAGTAAAAGTAAAAAAGCAATTTTCTTCAACATAATCTCAAGTTTCTATTTGTTATTAATTAATTCGATGTATAAAACAGGGCTTATTATCACCCGGTTGCAAATGTATAAAATTAATTTGAATATCCTAGTTTTGCAAGAACCTCATTGCTTATATCAATGCGTGGAGAAGCAAAAATCATGCTCTGTGCCGAGGCACGGTCTATTACGGCATCGTATCCGCGCTGGGTTGCAATTTCTTTCACTGCATTGTAGATGGCATCCTGAATCGGAGAAATCAGTTCCTGGCGTTTCTTCATCAGTTCGCCTTCCGGTCCGAAATATTGCTTGCGGAGCTCTGCCGCTTCTTTCTCTTTGGCTACGATAGCTTCTTCCTTGCTGGTTTTCTGAGTAGCTGAAAGCGTGTTGGCGCTTTTCTGGTAATCTTCGTACAGCTTCTTCGCTTCATTGGCTTTGGCCTCAATCTGGCTTTGCCATTGCTTTGACAGTGACTCCATCTGTTGGTTGGCCTGTTGATAAGAAGGTATCTGCTTGAGGATATACTCCATATCTATCAGGGCGAATTTCTGTGCTGAGGCCATACCCACGGCGGCCACTAACAGCATAACGGATAAAATGAGTCTCTTCATAATCATTGGTTTTTAAGTGTTAGAATTCTTGTCCGATGATAAAGTGGAACTGGCTTCCGCTGTATTGCATTGAACCGTCAATCTTGTCGAAACCGTAAGCCCAGTCAATACCCATCATACCAATCATCGGCAGGAAGATACGTACACCGAATCCGGCAGAACGTTTCAACTGGAAGGGGTTAAAGTCGGTCACGTTGTTCCATGCGTTACCTGCTTCCACGAAGCCCAGTGCATAGATACTGGTGGAGTTTTCCAGCATCAGCGGGTAGCGAAGTTCGGCACCCAGACGGATGTAAGCATAACCTTCACTTCCGTACGGAGTCAATGAACCGTTTTCATATCCACGCAGGGCGATGGTTTCGGATGCATAGTTGTAGCTGTAACCAGTCATACCGTCACCTCCCACGTAGAAGGTTTCAAACGGTGAACGTTTGTATTTGTTGAAGTGACCGAGGATACCGAATTCTGTACGGGTCATGATAACCGGACATTTCTGAATATCCATCAAGGCTGTATAAGTCTTGGCTTTGAATTTCCACTTGTGGTATTCAATCCACTTGTACATGCTGGCAGCATCGTGGTAGTTGTCTTTACCGTAAGTAGAGTAGTCCTTCTTGCTGAACAGAGAGTACGGCGGAGTAATCTGCAAAGAAGCCGAGAATTCTGATCCGTAACGCGGGAAAATCGGGTTATCCGTAGAGTTACGTGACAAGGTCAGGTTCAGGCTCAGGTTATTACAGTTACCGGTGTTCATGTACTGGCCGTTGTTCAGTTTGATATAGAGGTAACTCCAGTCTTTCAACATGAATCGCTGGTAAGACAATTCAGCCGACAAGGTAAAGTAGTCATCCGGCCAGCGCAGACGTTTACCCCATCCTACAGATACACCGAACATCTTGATTGACTTGTCGGGGTCGTAGTAAGATTCGTAGTTGTCATAATAGTTTCCATAACCTCCGTAGTATCCGTATCCGCTCAACATGTTGTAGTAGTTGTTCATGTAAGCAGAGTTGTAATACTGGCTGCTCACGTCGGTCTGGATAGAGTAGAAGGCAGAAACAGAGAATGAGTTCGGGCGCTTGCCGCCAAACCATGGGTCGAAGAACGATACGCTGTATGACTGATAGTAGCGTCCGTTGGTCTGTCCACTGATGGTCAGTGTCTGTCCGTCACCCTGTGGCAGGATACCACGGTAGTTGTCGTTTTTGCGGAACAAGTTCGCAAATGAGAAGTTAGTAAACTTCAAGCTTAACTTACCGATGACACCAGTCTGTCCCCAACCTGCGGAGAATTCCACCTGGTCGTTGGCTTTTGATTCCAGTCCCCAGTTGATGTCTACTGTTCCGTCCTGGAAGTTCGGCTGTACATCCGGTTTAATATTTTCAGGGTTGAAGTGTCCCATCTGTGCAATTTCACGGTAAGAACGTTCCAGTGCTTCCTTACTGAAGAGGTCACCCGGACGTGTACGCAGCTCACGACGTACGATATTTTCATACAGACGGTCATTACCGTTGATGCGTACGTGACTGATGCTGGCCTGCGGACCTTCGGTGATACGCATTTCCAGGTCGATAGAGTCACCGTCAATGTTTACTTCCACCGGATCGAGGCGGTAGAACACATATCCGCGGTTATAGTAGTTGTTACCGATTGCATCTTCATCGTTAGAGATACGGTCGTTCAGCAACTTCTGGTTATATACATCACCGCGTTTCATGCGGAGCTGTTCGTTCAACAGGTCAGATGGATATACCGTGTTACCTACCCAGGTGATGTCACGAAGGTAATATTTTTGTCCTTCGTAGATTTTCATGTAGACATCTACCGTCTTTTCATCGTATGGTGATACACTGTCTACTACAATCTGTGCGTCACGGTAACCCAGCTCGTTATATTTATCGATGATTTTCTGCTTATCTTCTTCGTAACGTTCATTGATGAACTTCTTGGCACGGAAAAGGTTAATCAGCTTACCTTTTTCGTTGGTCTTCTTCATGACACGCTTCAACTTCTTGTCAGTCAGGACCTCGTTTCCGTCAATGGTAATCTGGTGGACTTTGACTTTAGCTTTCTTGTCAATGTTCACATCTACATATACCTGCTCCTTGTTTTCCGGGTCTTCGCGCTCAATGATGTTTACTTCCGCATTCTTGAAACCTTTTTCGTCAAAATGCTTCTTGATTAAAATCTTGGCACGGTCAATCAAGTTCGGTGTAACTTGTGTACCTTTGGCCATACCCAGTTTAGCCTGCAAATCTTCACGTTCACTCTTCTTCACACCGTGAATTACGATGTCGGTAATACGTGGACGCTGTGTCAGTTGGATAGACAGGTAGATTTTATTGTCTACAATCTTATCCGCAGTGATTTTCACGTCAGAGAACAAGCCATGACGCCAGTATCTTTTTACTGCCGAGGTGATGTCATCTCCCGGTACGGTGATAGTTTGTCCGACAGCCAAGCCGGAAATACCTATCAGGACATAATCCTCATAGTTCTTTACTCCGCTGACCTTGATGTCGGCGATTTCATATTTTTTAGGTGTTCCGTTGTAAAGGATAACTGGCTTATCGCTTTGTTCAGTTGTATTATTGTCCTGTGCATATCCCCCCATTGGAGCAGACGAAAGACATGCAGCAATCAATAGAAGAAGTGAAAAACGGTTTTGCATTGTTCTTTGTTAAATTTGTTCACTGGTTTTGCCGAATCGGCGTTCTCTTTTTTGAAAGTCACAAATAGCCTTACACAATTCTTCGGCCTTGAAGTCCGGCCAGAAAGTGTCACAGAAATACAGTTCCGCGTAGGCGCATTGCCAAAGCAGGTAGTTGCTCAGACGGATTTCACCGCCTGTTCTGATTAACAAGTCCGGGTCGGGCATATAATGAGTGGCCAGGCATCGGTCGATGGTCTGGTCTGTAATTTCTTCGGGAGAAAGGCTTCCTTCCTTCACTTCACGGGCAATTTTTTTGACAGCCTCCGTGATTTCCCATTTAGAAGAATAGCTTAATGCTAATGTCAGACACATTCCCGTGTTCTTTGATGTACGTTCGATACACTTGTTCAGTCGTGCAAGTACGTTTTCCGGCAATTTTTCTGTTTCACCGATGATGCGGAAGCTGATGTTGTTCTTCATGAAGGTTTCTTCTTCAATGGAGTCCATAAGCAAACTCATCAAAGCGGCTACTTCGTCTACCGGACGATTCCAGTTTTCAGTAGAGAATGTATAAAGAGTCAGATATTTCACGCCTAGCCGTGCGGCTTCTTCCGCAATGACATGTACGGTCTCAGCGCCAGCCTGGTGTCCGAAAGTACGGGCGTGTCCCTGCTGTTTGGCCCAGCGTCCGTTACCATCCATAATGATGGCTATGTGTGCCGGTATCCGATTTTTGTCTATTTGGTCTTTATATAGCATGGCTTATTGTTTTTCAGGGTTCTTAGATTACCATTTAGGAGTAAATCCCAATCGGTTGATGCGTCCTCTGCAGATACTTCCATCTTCCCACACAATCCAGATAAAATTACCTCTGGATGTTTCGCTCTCCAATTTCGGAGTTACGGCACATGAGTAATTTTTGCTATGTGCGGTATAAAGTTCACTGAATTCTGCCGGGAAGGCCATACATTCCGTTACAGGTCTCCAGCAAAGTCCGTTGTCGGTAGAGCAATAGAACTGGCTGAAAGGCTTGATTTCTCCGTAACCACCGCCGAAAGCATACAACTTTCCGTCATAGTAAATCATGGTGACATTTTCCAAATTAGGAAGCGGAAGGTTCTGCATTCTTTCTTCCCATTTGTTGTCACTTGATATACGGTTGAATACTAATGCAGTCGTATCATTAGCTGTATTGCCCTGATTATAGCAAAGCGCTACAGTGGTAGTAATATTGCTGTTGTAAGATGCAGTAGTTGTATTCGAGAAGAATGGCTGATCTGCTTGGAATTGAGTGAATGGGTCAGTATCTTTTGTCCATGTATTTTCTCTATATATACCACTTTCCCCATTTTTTACCGCGTAAAGTTCACTTTTTATGTCATTTCCTCCTATTAGCATTTCAAATGTTTCTGTGCCTACAGAAGTAATTTCATTGCTATTTACGTCTAGTTTGTAGAGTTGCTTATTATTTCCTGCCAGGAAATAGATGTATCCTGCACATACTGTAGCAGAATAGGTATCAATGTTTGCAGGTATACTTGCAACAGGAGTCCATGAAGTAGGATTGTCATTTGATACATCCGAGTATTCAATCTGGGTGTTGTTGCCATTTTTCCCAAATACATATACTTTCCCGTTAGCATATACAGCTTTCTGTTCACTCAAATTTCCGGCGCTGAATGAATTGTCAAATTTCTTCCATGCGATAGTATCAGGAATTTGCTGGTGTACGTTGACTTTCACTTTGTAAGCTTGTCCAATGGCACCGCTGTAAGCATATACCTTAAATTCAATAGGGGTGATAGTTGACATTTTATAAGTATCTCCAGAAAAATCGATGGAATCTGTAGAGGTCCATAAAGTATCTGTATCTGCTCCTTTGGGTCTATAAGCGAGTGCACCAGCGTCATAAGTAATGCTGGTTATTACTTTGTCAATATGGGTACCATAAGGCAGAGAGTCCTTATTTTCAATTTCTCTTGTCAACTGGTTGATGGTAAATGGATAGTCAGAGCAATTTAATGTATCTACGTATGCACTATCTTCTCCATTCTGGTCTTTTCCCATGCGATCGATATTCAATGTCCCCAAAGAGAATCCCGTAATACTGGTTTCAGATGTATACGTAATCTGTTCTACATCATTATCCAAACACGATGTCATTATAGATGTTGCAGCAAAGAGTACTGCAATCAATGGCAAAAACTTTATTTTCATCTGCAAATGAGTTCTTTTAATTACAAGTTGCAAAAGTAGAAAGTTTTTCCTCGATTCCTCGCTTTTGGGGGAAGTTTTATATAAAATTATATTGTTATCTCCTCTTTATCAAGCTCTGTTGCATATTGTCCTGTTTTGTTAAAGGGCACAAGTCTGTGTAAAAAGTCGCTTTTTCAGCATGTCGCAAGAACTTTTTGCGGGCAAAAATTGTTTATATTTCCTTTATATATCGATATTGTCCTGTATAAAACGGTTTTATGCAATTTATTTCCTGAAAGAACGGATAATTTTGTCATCCAATAAAATGAATAAACAATTATGTACAGACAATTAATTTCTAATTCATGGAAGGCATGCCTTCTTTTCGTATGTGTATTCTTTTCCGGTATAACAGTGAAAGCAGATGATAGTTTGTACTCTCCTAATAAGAAAATAGGAGTGAGCTGGGATAATCCGGTGAAAGGATTGCGTGTGATATATAAAAAAGGAGATGTTCCGATTTCGGTAGTTCAGTTAGAGAATATAGGACTTCAGCTTCAACGTGCATCCGGAGATGAATTTAATTACGTGTCTTCTTCTGCCGTGACTTCCATACGTGAGGATTATACCATGATAACGGGTAAACGCCGTCATTGCACGAACGAAGGAAACCAGCAGGTATTTCATTTCGAGAACGGTCAGAATGTATCGCTGGATTTGGAACTTCGGGTGTATGATGACGGTATTGCTTTTCGCTATGTGTTTCCTCAGCCGACAAAAGAGATATGTGTGACCGATGAAAATACAGCTTTTGTCTTTCAGGAAGGAATTACCCGATGGACACAGAAACTAAATCAAGCTTATGAAGACTTCTATCTGAAAAATAAAGGACGTGTGCAGGGATATACTGCTGGACAATGGGGATTCCCGGCATTGTTTGAAGTGGCAGGTTCTGTTTTTACCCTTATCTCAGAAGCAAATGTGGCGAAAGGTAACTGTGGTTCCTGGTTGAACAATGCCTCCAGTGTATCGAGCTACAAAGTGGAGATGGCAGAGCCGACCAACGTTTCCGGCAGATGGTGTTCACCTTGGCGCGTGGCCATTATCGGTTCTTTGGCTGATGTGGTAGAATCTACCCTGGTGACAGATGTCAGTGAACCTTGTCATCTGAGCGATGTCTCCTGGATTAAGCCGGGAGTTGTTTCATGGATTTACTGGGCTTACAATCATGGTTCAAGAGATTATCAGATAATAAAGAAGTACATTGATTTTGCAGCAGATTTTCATCTCCCTTATATGCTGATTGATGCGGAATGGGACGAAATGGGGAACGGCGGCAATGTGGAAGATGCCTTGGCTTATGCAAAACAGAAGAATATTGCTCCTTTGTTATGGTATAATTCTTCCACCGCGTGGTGTGCGTTCGGTCCTTTGTATCGTTTGAACAAGCCGGAAATGCGTCAGAAAGAATTTGCCTGGCTTGAGTCCATGGGAGTAAAAGGGATAAAAGTAGATTTCTTCAGCCAGGACAGTATATCTACGATGAATTATTTTGTGGACATTCTGGAGGATGCGGCTAAATATCATTTGATGGTAAACTTTCATGGAGCTCCTATTCCACGAGGCTGGCAGCGCACTTATCCTCACATGATGTCAGTAGAAGGAGTATATGGAGCTGAATGGTATAATAATAAGGAGACATTGACCGACAGTGCGGCATGGCATAACTGTACATTGCCTTTTACGCGTAATGTAGTGGGCCCGATGGACTATACTCCTTGTACTTTTACAGACTCTCAGCATCCACATATCACTTCGAACGGGCATGAACTGGCTCTGCTGGTTGCGTTTGAATCTGCCTTGCAGCATTTGGCCGACCGCCCCGAAGGATACCATGCCCAACCAGCTGAAATACGTTCGTTTATCTCTTCGCTTCCCACCGTTTGGGACGATACGAAATTGCTAAGCGGTTATCCTTCCAGCTATGTAGTGCTTGCCCGGAAAAGTGGTGATTGCTGGTATATTGCCGGCCTGAACGGAACGAACGAGAAGAAATCGCTTGCTGTAGATTTGAGTTTTATTCAGAAGCCCGTCAAAGAGATCACTTTGTATGCCGATGGAAAAGAACGTAATCAGTTTGATATACAGATGCTCTCTGGCTTGAAGAAAGCTATACATGAGGTGGACTGTCTGCCGCGTGGAGGATTTGTGATGAAGGTTCAAATGAAAAACTAGTCTATTAGATGATTTATTGTGAAGAATGCCTGTACACTATGAAAATAACGTCAGTCATTCTTTTATGTTTTCTTGCCGGGAACTATATGTTTTAAGTTCCGGAAATGTAGGTTTCCCGGATGTGAACCGTATGGCTTATGGGAGAGAAACGTAGAAAGTGCTTTGAGAGTATATGTTTATCATCTGGCAGTTATATAAAAGTCTTTTCGGAAAATGTGATTATAATGACTAGTGTGAGTATAACCGGCGATATTCTTGGGGAGTCATACCTGTGATTTTTTTGAACAGCCGGTTGAAATAAGAATAATCCTCAAATGCCAGTCGAAATGCAATTTCTTTTACAGCGAGTTCTTCTGTAAGTAAAAACAACTGAGCTTTTTCTATCTTTTTTTGATTGACATATTGTAACGGAGTAGTACCCATTCCTTTTTTGAAAAGCCGGATAAAGTGGTCTTTGGAAAGGCAAGAGATTTCCGCAAGTTTTTCTAATTCAATTTCTTCTGCAATATGTTTATGGATATAGCGTACAGCCTTGGCAATTCGGTTGTCTTCCATTTCATTTTTAGGCTGGGCATATTTTAGGAAATGTGACAATAGTTGCAGTACAATGCCTCTTGATTCTACTTTGTCACAGAAGGCTCGTTGCCTGTTTCTAAGTAGATTTCTCATGAGTGTAGGATTGTTGTCATAGGTTGTCGGGTCTGACTTCTGAAGATTCATGTGTGGATTAATTTCACATAAACGTTGGAAAAGAGATAAATCAAGTGGACTTGCCTCTATTTCCAACGGGAACTTCCAGTGTTCCAACCAGTCGTCTTCTGAGTAGTGATCTTCATAAATATGTAAGTAGTAGTGCTCAAAATGTGAATCGCAGATATTGGTGTGTACTGTAAATGATGGAATAAAATACATGTGATGCGGATATAGAGTATGTATTCCATCGGGTAATTCTATCTGTGCGGTACCTTCTGTGATATAATATAAACGTGTAAACGGACTGTTTACGTTTTTCCAATTCCAGTCGGCATTATGTATAGCCAGTCCCACATTCAGGACGAGTGGATGCATTTGTTCTACTTGCAAGTTCATAAGCAATTCTTTTTCGCCCTAAAATTACATGATTATTTTTTCTTTTCCGAATGACTCCTTTAATAATCGATATTTGTCAATAAAAATCGATATAGTCACATTGAATCTCATTGAAATCTTTTGTTTTGTCGATATTGACACATAAACGCTCAGTTTAATCCTATCCCTTGTTTAAACTTCTCCGTACATTTGTTTTTGTAAAAACACAATCAGAATAATACTTATGAAAGCAAAGCTTATATTCGCCTCTTTATTTTTATCCATGGCCGGATTGTCGGCACAGACTTATCAGGTACCAGTATCGGAACAGGATGAACCGATGATGAAAGGAAAGTTTGAACCCACATGGAGTTCATTGGAAAACTATCAGGTGCCGGAATGGTTCCGTAACGTGAAATTTGGTATATGGGCTCATTGGGGACCGCAGTGTGTGGAAGGTTCAGGCGACTGGATGGCTCGTTCCATGTATATGGAGGGTACTCGTGAGTATGAATATCATGTAAAACACTACGGACACCCGTCGGAAGTGGGTTTCAAGGATATTATTCCCTTGTGGAAGGCGGAAAACTGGGACCCGGATAAGCTGGTAGCCTTTTATAAGAAAATAGGTGCCCAGTACTTCTTTGCTTTGGGTAATCATCATGACAACATGGACTTGTGGGACAGCAAGTATCAGCCCTGGAATTCAGTGAATATGGGGCCGAAGAAAGATATTTTGGCCGGATGGGAAAAAGCGGCAAGAAAATACGGATTGTATTTTGGAGTCAGCTTGCATGCCGACCATGCGTGGAGCTGGTATGAGCCTTCTCAGCGTCATGATACGAAAGGTCCGAAGAAAGGAATTCCATACGATGGAAAACTGACCAAAGCAGACGGAAAAGGAAAATGGTGGGAAGGATACGATCCGCAGGATTTGTATGCACAGAACCATCCGTTGAGTGAAAACAGCTGGGACAACGGAATGATTCACCGCCAGTGGGCTTGGGGCAATGGAGTTTGTGTACCGAGCCAGGAATATTGTACAAACTTCTATAACCGTACACTCGATGTGATCAATCGCTATAATCCCGATTTGCTGTATTTTGATGTGACAGTAGCACCTTTCTATCCGGTGAGTGACGCGGGATTGAAGATTGCGGCTCATTTCTACAACCACAATATGGCTACTCACAAAGGGAAACTGGAAGCGGTGATGTTTGGTAAGATTCTTGATGAAAATCAGCGAAAAGCCTTGGTGTGGGACGTAGAGCGCGGTGCTCCCAATAAAATTATCGATCAGCCGTGGCAGTCGTGCTCCTGCATTGGTGGATGGCATTACAATACGTCTATTTACGAGAAAAACGAATATAAATCAGCGGCATACGTAGCTAAACTGTTGGTAGACATTGTGAGCAAGAATGGAAATCTGTTGCTGAGCGTACCTCTGCGTGCAGATGGAACTTTCGATGAAAAAGAAGAGAAGATCCTGAATGAATTTGGGGCATGGATGAACATTAACAAGGAAGCTATTTATGATACCCGTCCGTGGGCAGTGTTCGGAGAAGGTCCGATTGCGGAAGAAGATATTCCACTCAATGCCCAGGGATTCAATGAAGGTTCTTACAGTCAGGCAGGAGCAAAGGAAATTCGTTTCACACAGACTCCGAAGTATTTGTATGCTACTGTATTGGCATGGCCGGCAGACGGAAAGGTGAACATCAAGTCACTGGCTGCAGACAGTAAACTTTATGAAGGAAAGATTCGTAAGGTGGAATTATTGGGATACGGAAAAGTCGATTTTGTCCGTACTGTTGAAGGCTTGTCGGTTACGCTCCCTGCGCAGCCGTTAAATCAGATTGCTCCCGTATTGAGAATCACGAAATAATTAAATATGTAATAAGATGGAAGGATATAGAGTAAAAGAGTACGGTATGCCCGTCAAGCGATATTGTCAGGCATTGGATTTGAAAAACAACCCGGAACTGATAGCGGAATACCGGAAGATACATAGTCGTGAAGAAGCCTGGCCGGAAATTCGGGCAGGAATCCGTTCAGTGGGGATACTGGAAATGGAAATCTATATCGTAGGCTGCAAGCTGTTCATGATTGTGGAAACACCGCTTGATTTTGACTGGGATAGCGCGATGAAACGCCTGGCACAGTTGCCCAGACAAGCAGAGTGGGAAGATTATGTGGCACGTTTTCAGGAATGTGTGCCGGGAAGCAGCTCTGCCGAGAAATGGCAGTTGATGGAGCGTATGTTTTATTTGTATGAATCTTAAAAAGTTATCACTATGGAATACCATGAAATAGGAAAGACGGGGATGAAGGTATCCTCTTTGAGTTTCGGAGCTTCTTCTTTAGGGGGAGTTTTCCATGACATTAAAGAAAAAGAAGGTTTGGAAGCGGTGTTTACCGCCATTGATTTGGGGATGAATTTTATCGATGTGTCTCCTTATTATGGACATTATAAGGCCGAAACGGTATTAGGAAAGGCGCTGAAGGAGATTCCTCGTGACAAGTATTATCTCTCTACGAAGGTAGGACGTTATGGGAAAGACGGGGTAAATACCTGGAATTATTCTGGGAAGCGGGCGACGGAGAGCGTGTACGAAAGTATGGAACGCCTGCATGTGGACTATATCGACCTGATTAATGTGCACGACATTGAGTTTGCCGACTTGAATCAGGTGGTTAATGAGACTTTGCCGGCTTTGGTGGAGTTAAGAGAGAAAGGGGTAGTAGGTCATGTGGGTATTACCGACTTGCAACTGGAGAATCTGAAATGGGTGATTGACCATTCACCGGCAGAGACGGTAGAGTCGGTGTTGAACTTCTGTCATTATTGCTTGTGCGATGACAAGCTGGTCGATTTTCTAGATTATTTTGAATCGAAAGGTATTGGGGTGATCAGTGCCTCTCCATTGTCTATGGGATTGCTGACCGAAAGAGGTGTACCGTCATGGCATCCGGCCCCTCAACCGTTGGTAGAGGCTTGCCGAAAGGCTATGGAGCATTGTAAGAGTAAGAATTATCCGATAGAAAAACTGGCCATGCAGTATGCAGTGAGCAATCCGCGCATTGCTACGACGTTGTTCAGTACGGCCAATCCGCAGAATGTGAAGAAGAATGTGGCTTACATAGAGGAACCGATGGATGAAACTTTGGTGCGTGAAGTGCGTGAAATTATCGGCGACCAGTTCCGTGTAAGTTGGGCTAATTCTTAAAGGAGGAATTTGTATATGGGGTTTATAATAATCGATGCACATTCTCATTTGTGGTTAAAGCAGGATACGGTGGTTGAGGGACTGCCTATCCGCACCTTGGAGAATGGAAGGTCATTGTTCATGGGGGAAGTGAGACAGATGCTTCCCCCGTTCATGACCGATGGAGTAAACAGTGCCGAAGTGTTCTTATCTAACATGGACTATGCGCAGGTGTCTGCGGCCGTGGTGACACAAGAGTTTATTGACGGTTTTCAGAATGATTATTTGGCGGAGGTTGCGGCCCGTTATCCCGACCGTTTCTTTGTATGCGGAATGTGTGAGTTCCGTAAGTCGGGCTATCTGGATCAGGCGCGTCAGCTTATTGCACGGGGATTTCAGGGGATTAAGATTCCTGCACAGCGCTTGCTGCTTCAGGAGGGGCGTGTAAGATTGAACTGTGAGGAAATGATGCAGATGTTCCATTTGATGGAGCAGAATGGGGTGCTGCTTTCCATTGACATGGCCGACGGGGCTACACAGGTGGGCGAACTGGAGGAGGTAATTCAGGAGTGTCCTAAGTTGAAGGTGGCCATCGGGCATTTCGGTATGGTAACCCGTCCTCAGTGGAAGGAACAGATTAAGTTGGCGCGTCATCCTCATGTACGTATTGAATCGGGAGGAATTACCTGGTTGTTCAATGACGAGTTTTATCCGTTTAAAGGGGCGGTAAGAGCCATCCGTGAGGCTGCTGAGCTGGTTGGTTTTGAGAAACTGATGTGGGGATCGGATTATCCGCGTACCATTACGGCTATTACTTACCGTATGTCGTACGACTTTGTGAGTAAGTCTACTGAGTTGACGGAAAGAGAGAAAGCCCTCTTCTTAGGAGAAAATGCCCGCAGTTTCTATGGCTTCCATAATCTGCCGGAACTTCCTTATATCAAGAATATGTCGGAATAAACAAACGGGGAAATGATGAAAAATAATAATAGCTATAAACTGCCGCTTGCACTGGTTTTCAGCCTTTTCTTTTTGTGGGCTATCAGTAGTAATCTGCTGCCTACCATGATTCGGCAGTTGATGAAGACTTGCGAGCTGAATACCTTTGAAGCGTCTTTTACGGAAACTGCTTACTGGCTGGCGTATTTTATTTTCCCGATTCCGATAGCCATGTTCATGAAGCGGTATAGCTACAAAGCCGGTATTATCTTCGGTTTGGTGTTGGCGGCAGTAGGTGGTCTGTTGTTCTTTCCGGCTGCCATGTTGAAGGAATATTGGGCTTATCTGTGCATCTTCTTTGTCATCGCTACCGGGATGTGTTTTTTAGAGACTGCAGCCAATCCGTACGTAACGGCTTTAGGCGATACGGCTACAGCTCCTCAACGCCTGAATCTGGCGCAGTCATTTAACGGGCTCGGAGCTTTCATTGCAGCCATGTTTTTGAGTAAACTGATATTGAGTGGCACGCACTATACGCGTGAAACGCTTCCGGCGGATTATCCTGGCGGATGGGAAGCCTATATCCAGTTTGAGACGGATGCCATGAAAACTCCTTATCTGGCATTGGCGGTATTGCTGCTGGTTATTGCGGGAATCTTTATTTTCTCCAGATTACCTAAGATTGGAGATGAAGGGCAGCGGGGCACTTCTAAGGAAAAACTGATTGATTTCAGTGTATGGAAGCGGTCGCATCTGCGGTGGGGCGTCATTGCACAGTTTTTTTATAATGGCGGACAGACGGCTATCAACAGTCTGTTTTTAGTCTATTGCTGTTCGTATGCCGGAATCCCGGAGTCAGAAGCTACCACCTATTTTGGTTTGTATATGCTGGCCTTTCTGTTGGGACGATGGATTGGTACCGGACTGATGATTCGTTTCCGTCCGCAAGATATGTTGCTGGTCTATGCATTGGTGAATATTCTGCTTTGTGCCGTAGTTGCCGTGTGTGGAGGCTGGATTGGTCTGTATGCCATGCTGGGCATCTCGTTCTTCATGTCCATCATGTATCCTACCCAGTTTTCATTGGCACTGAAAGATTTGGGCAGTCAGACGAAAAGTGGCTCTGCTTTTCTGGTGATGTCGATAGTGGGTAATGCTTGCCTGCCCCAGTTTACGGCTTATCTGATGCACGTTAATGAACAGATGTATCATCTGGCCTATGTGGTTCCGATGGTTTGTTTCTTGTTCTGCGCCTATTACGGGTGGAGAGGATACAAGGTATTGGATTGAAAATAGTCTATCTGAAAATAAAAATAACAAGAAAATGAAAGCGGTTCAAATTGCAGCTCCCCAGAAGATGGCGGTCGTAGAGATTGAGAAGCCTGAATTGAAGGCTGGGGAAATATTGGTAAAGATTGAATATGTAGGTTTCTGTGGTTCTGACCTGAATACTTATCTGGGGCGGAATCCGATGGTGAAAATGCCGGTCATTCCGGGACATGAGGTCGGTGCGGTAATAGATGCCGTAGGACCGGGCGTACCGGAGAGTTTTAAGAAGGGTATGAATGTGACACTGAATCCCTATACGAATTGTGGAAAATGTGCCTCGTGCCGGAATGGGCGGGTAAATGCCTGCGAACACAATGAGACGTTGGGCGTGCAGCGTAACGGAGTGATGTGTGAATATGCGGTGCTTCCCTGGTCAAAAGTGATTCCGGCAGAGGGTATCTCTTCACGTGACTGTGCGTTGATTGAACCGATGAGCGTGGGCTTTCATGCCGTGTCACGCGCGCAGGTGATTGATAATGAAATTGTAATGGTGATAGGCTGCGGCATGGTAGGTATGGGAGCCATTGTACGTGCTGCTTTGCGTGGAGCTACCGTGATTGCCGTCGATTTGGATGACGAAAAATTGGCGCTGGCCCGTGAAGTCGGAGCTACGTATGTCATCAATTCACGCACGGAGAATGTGCATGAACGTGTGCAGGAATATTCCGGCGGTATGGGAGCCGATGTGGTAATCGAGGCGGTAGGCAGTCCGGCCACTTACGTGATGGCGGTCGATGAGGTCAGCTTTACGGGACGCGTGGTATGTATCGGTTATGCCAAGAGCGGGGTCGAATTTCAGACAAAATATTTTGTACAGAAAGAGTTGGACATCCGTGGCTCCCGAAACGCATTGCCTGCCGATTTCCGTGCTGTAATACATTATATGAAAACAGGAAATTGTCCGGTAGAAAAATTGATTTCAAGCATTGTGTCGCCCGAAAATGCATCGGAAGCCATGGAAGGCTGGACGGCGAATCCGGGTAAGGTATTCCGTATTTTGGTGAAATTCTAAAAAGCCTCAGAAAAGGAAGATTTGAGGTTTATGTGTTTAATAATAGCGTACTTGCGTCTCTTGAAGAAGTGCAAGTACGTTTTTTTATGTCAGATTGTTCCGTTTTTGTGCTGAAAAGTTGTACTTTTGGCATATCTTACAAGTTTATTTTAATCAACCATAAATTAATGCGTAGATGAACACAAAAAGCATCTTTTTAGCTCTGTGTTGTCTGACCGCCTTTTCATCCTATGCACAGCATGTGCCAACCCTGGAGGAAGTGGTGAACGGAGGTCTGATTGTCACGAAGGGCGAAAGCCGGGTAAACTGGCTTTCAGAGGGGAACAGTTATTCAAAGAAGGAGAAAAATCCGGCTGGGGGATATGACATCGTTTCGTATACGCCCGGTAAGAACAAGCGTGAGGTACTTATTTCTGCTTCCATGTTCGTCAAGCCGGGTACTTCCGACACGTTGTCTGTCCGTAGTTTTAGTTTTGACACTTCCCATAAGCAGGTTCTGGTGTATACCAATACACGGCGTGTGTGGAGGTATGATACGCGCGGAGATTATTGGGTATTGAACATGGAAACGGGCAAGTTGAGGCAATTAGGAGCACAGTTGCCGGAGAGCAGTCTGATGTTTGCCAAATTCTCGCCCGATGGTACACGTGTGGCTTATGTAAGCGGCAATAATATCTATGTGGAGCATGTTTCCGACGGAAAGGTTGTACAGCTGACCCGCGACGGAAGCAATACGATTGTGAACGGTACATTCGACTGGGTGTACGAGGAAGAATTCTCTTGCCGTGACGGTTTCCGCTGGAGTCCCGATGGCAAATACATAGCCTATTGGCAGAGCGATACGGAAGGTACCGGATGGTTTGATATTATCAACAATGTCGATTCGCTTTATCCGAAAATCCTTCGTTTCCCTTATCCGAAGGCTGGAACTACGAACTCGGCGGTTAAGGTGGGATACGTAGCAGCTTCCGGTGGAGAGACTACATGGATTGATCTGCCCGGTGACCCTCGTCAGAATTATATCATGCGAATGGATTTTATACCGGAAAGCAATGATTTGTTTATCCAGCAGATGAACCGTCCGCAGAACACGAACAAGGTGTGGATTGCTACCATCGGAGGCGGTGCTCCGAAGAATATCCTGACAGAGACAGATGCTGCATGGGTGGAAACAAATGATCAGGTGACTTGGCTGAAGAATAATACTTACTTTACATGGCAGAGTGAACGAAGCGGCTGGCGTCATCTTTACCGTGTAAGTCGTGACGGAAAGGATGTGCAGCCCATTACCAAAGGAGAGTTCGACTTTATCGAACAAGTGGGCATGGACGTGAAGAAAGGTCTCGTCTATTTCATTGCTTCACCCGATAATTATACCCAGCGGTACCTTTATTCTGCCGAGTTGTTGGGAAAAGGTGAAGTGAAACGCCTCAGTCCGATGGATGAGCAGGGACAGCATCGGTACGATTTGTCTCCTGACGGAAAATATGCGGTACATACGTTCAGCAACTCTGTGACTCCTCCCCGGATAGAGATGGTGGCTTTGCCTTCTCATAAAACGGTGTCGGTTATTGAAAATAACGAGGAAGCTGCATCGCAGTACCAGCAACTTCAGTTGAGTCCGAAGGAGTTTGTCAAGACCCGTTCCGGAGAGCTTCAACTGGATGCATGGATGATCAAGCCCGTTAATTTTGATCCGTCGAAGAAATATCCGGTCATCATTGATGTGTACGGTGAACCTGCCGGCTCTACGGTGCAGGATGTATGGCAGGGAGGTGACTTGTGGCATCAGTACCTGGCTAATCAGGGATATATTGTAGTCAGCATCGAGAACCGTGGGGCTGCGGCTCCTCGCGGACGGGAATGGAGAAAGTGTATCTATGGAGAGGTAGGAACTTTTGCTTCGCAAGACCAAGCGCAGGGAATTCTGGACTTGGCCCGTCAGTATTCATTCATTGATACTTCCCGTATCGGTATTACGGGCTGGAGCGGAGGAGGCAGCCAGACGTTGAACTGCATGTTCCGCTATCCGGATGTATTTTGTACGGGTATTGCCATTGCCTTCGTGTCTGACCAGCGGTTGTATGACACGATTTATCAGGAACGTTACATGAATACACCGCAGGCAAATCCGGAAGGTTATCGTAAGGGTTCTCCTATTACATACGTAGAGGGGTTGAAGGGTAACCTGCTACTTATTCATGGTACGGGTGACGACAATGTGCATTACCAGAGTTGTGAGATGCTGGTGAATGAACTGGTGAAGCACGGTAAGGTCTTTTATCAGTTGTCCTATCCCATGCGTTCACATTCCATCAGTGAGCGGGAAGGTACCACGTATCATCTTCGCAAGTCTATGACAGATTATTTTTTGAAGAATCTTCCGGCAGGAGGACGATAAAATTAAAAAAGACAGGCTAATCTCAGTTCTGAGGTTGGCCTGTTTTAGTATGCACTTATTTGTTATCACTATTGGAGTTCTCGGGCTTTTACAGTAAGCCTTATTAACCGCACAATTTGCGGCTTATTATTTGCAAGAATAAAATAAAAAATCCTGATTCTTTTGAGAATCAGGATTTTAAGTGGTGCCACCAGGAATCGAACCGGGGACACAAGGATTTTCAGTCCTTTGCTCTACCAACTGAGCTATGGCACCAGCATTTTTATGTTTGCAACCAATGTTTCTCGATTGCGGTTGCAAAGGTACGCAAACTTTTGGAACTTGCAAATATTTTAGCAAAAAAATACGTTAAAATATAATGCGCAATTAAACTGTATAGTGATATTTAGTTTGTAAATTATTGCTGTCCGATAAAAATTGTGTGGGAGTATAAAATTAGGGCTGATTTCATTTGCGAGGTCAGCTCATTTCCGTTAGATTTCTGTCGCTAAATAAATAATCCAACTGTATACATTTTAGCGGACAGACGCAAAAATAGGGATGCAGTCTGGATGAAACGTCTTCGGATTATTGACTCCACTACTATCACACTGTTCTCCAATCTGTTATTCAAGGGTGTGGGTCGTCATCCCAAGACTGGCAAAAAGAAAGGGGGCATAAAGGTGCACACGGGTCATACACGCCAATGCGAGAGTCCCTTCAGATATTAAGTTTATATCTGCAGTCACCAACGATTCTTTTATGTTAAGGCCGTCAACACTGGGCAAGGGAGACATAGTTGCCATGGATTGTGCATATATTGACTATGAGAAACTGAAAACTCTCACATAAAGAGAAGTATTGTATGTGACAAAATGAAGAAAAAAACTGAGATACAGCATTATAGAGGACTGTATGTACAAGAACACAGACGGCCTTATGGAAGTGCGCATATAATATATCACATTCTCAAAAGTTCTGAAGGGAAGTGGATTGCTCGTTCATCATGCCCTTATCATCACTTATGCCGATGCAAAAAGAACAAACTGATAGCATTGCTTACAAACGATATGGAGTCAGACTCGAACGAGATTATAGAGATTTACCGTAAACGCTGGGAAATTGAACTGCCGTTCAAACAGATAAAACAAAACTTCCCGTTGAAATACTTCTATGGGGAAAGTGCAAATGCCATCAAGATACAGATTTGGGTGCGCTTATAGCCAATCTGCTTCTGATGGTAATGAAAAAGGACTGACACGTTCTTAGAGTTTCTCCGTACTTGTCACCACGATGTGGATTACACTTATATATTATGTGGATTTCTACAGTATGTTCAACCATCCCGGAAAAGGATTGGAAGGCACTATTGAATGTAGATCAGGAAGAAGATTATTAACTATCCATCTTTTGACGGGGCTTGGAATAAGACTCGATCACTGAAAACACAATGGTCGAACGCTACATTTTTATATTTAATCGTTTTTATCGGATTGCAATATTTGTAAATATACATTTTCCCTCATTGCCTAATCATTGTTTCTTCTATTGAAATCTTGTCCGATAACCGAAATTGGACTGAAAGCGAGAAAGCAGGACTTTCAATCCAATTGGCTATAAACTTACTTACGATTTATTCGTAAACAAATTTGGTCTCATTAAGTATCTATATACAACTTGAACTTGCTAGACTAAGTTTGTCATTCATGTTTTCTGTTATTAAAGGATTTCAGCATATCAAGACGAATAGTAAGTGTAACTATCTTTTTTCCAAAGCCAATGAAGTTTTTTCAGTCTTTAAAATGGGAGTAACTTGCTATATGCAATCGCACAAATTAATCAACCGGGCGTATAATCACCCTTCTATATCCAGTCAGTGCAGGAGAACCATTGTCCATTACTTCACAAATTATATGTAATTCCTTGCCTGCTGCATCTTGTGGTATATCAAAGAATGCGACAGGCTTATCAGTTTGCATAATCTCTATATGGCCTGTATAGGTACCAGCTTCTGGCAATATCCACCAATGATATGCTAATGAGTCATTATCCACATCAATTGATTCAGATGCGTCCAGCCATATTCTTCGTCCCACTTTCGAAGTAATGATGATAGGATCCAAACCCTTTTTGCCATTTACATAGACAGACGGATTATGATTTCCTTCGCCACAAGCTGCCCAATCCATCCGGGCTGCAAAATCGGCAAATATGGCCGGATAAAAATATTTCTCGTATTTCTCGGATACAGCTTTAACATCCGGAGCTGCATTGGTGTAACACTCCGTCAGGCTGTCAGGCGAAAGCGCCCAACGGAAATAGCCGCCCCAACCCACCTGATTGCCCACAGCAGGATTATTCAACCCATTGGGAAAGACATGCAGATAAGAAGGCGTATCCCCTTCTACTCCATATTTGTTTTTCGGATAGACCTTTCCTAAATGGCCATGTCCCTGTATATGGGTGGCATATTCATTCCAATTCATACTTCCAAGCGTGTTCTGCACAAGCCAGGCACTTTCATCCCAGAAGAAACGCAACTCCTTTCCGCAAGTCTTACGCAGCCATTGATGGGAACTGAACGCATAATCTACAGGAGGCCCCCCACATACGTCCTGATCTGTAATCGTATATACACACAGTTTATCCAGAAACTTATGCACCTCCGATTCGCTCCGTTCCTTTCTAACCCGCCACACAGCCTGTGCCAATGTGTTGGCACCGCCCCATACCGTAATCCATAACGGACGGCTGTCCTCTTCATCAACCAGCTTGATTATCAAGTCACTTCCCGGAGAATCATTGTTTTCACCAATCCGTTCTATTCCCAGCCCTCTGCTTCCCAACACCGTCCGACTGCGCAGATAACCGGCAGTGGGCCAATAGCCCAATTCCTGCTTTCCGTTCTCCTGCCTTTCCGGTAAAAAACCTTCCTGCTCCGACCGCTTCATCAGATTAGGCAAATCTTTTTCATAAGCGTCGATGACCGTCAACAAACTGTCCATCCAACTTTCGGGATAGGTACCGCCACAGATATTCCATCCGCCTGTAGCGACCAGTCCTTCTATCTCAAACATATCTGCATGAGCCAACAAACGGACCATGGATTCCATATCATCAGGCTCAACATCAGCCGGAGCAATATCTGTCAAGACGACAATACGAGGTTTCAATAGGGATTCATCATTTTGCTTGCTTGTTCCCGCTGATGCAGAAAGACATAAAATCAATAATCCAATAGAGGTCCACAATTTTCTTGCTTTTAAATTCATGGCTTTTTAAATAAATTTGTATAACTAATCAATTGTAATTTTTACATTAGCTGATTGTAATCCGTTAGATGTTGCCACTAAATGTGCCGTACCCTGCTTTCCCCTATTCTGAACCACAACCAGACATTTCCCATAGAACGCCCGGCGTTTGTTATCCTTGAAGCGTTCCATCGAAATCGGACTTCCATTGTCCACACCGGCAATGAATGCGTCACCTTCAACTTCAAAGTTCACCAGATTGTCCGCATTCGGACATAAATTTCCTTCTTCATCCAGAATCTCTACAGTGATAAAGCTCAAATCCTTTCCATCGGCCGTCAACTGCGAACGGTCAGGAGTCAGACGAATCTGTACCGGTTCACCCGCCGTACGGATTTCTTTTTCTCCGACAACTTTGCCATTCTTCCGTGCTATAACTTTCACGCTTCCCGGCTCATATTCCACGCGCCACATCGCATGCAGGCAGTCCGGAGTCTTTGACTTCACTCCCTGCGATTTTCCATTGACGAACAATTCCACTTCATCCGCCTTGTTGTAATAGCACCACATATCCACAACTTGCCCCGGCTTCCAATTCCAATGCGGGAAAAGATGCAAGACCTGCTCCTCCGACCATTCTGACTGATACAGATAATATGTATCCTTCGGGAAACCTGCCAGATCCACAATGCCGAAATAGGAACTGCGCGCCGGCCATCCGAAAGGTGTCGGTTCACCTATATAATCGAAACCTGTCCATACATACTGCCCGCTGACAAAGTCATTGTCACGTACCAGTTTGAGTGTCTCCTCATGCGTATTGCCCCACGGAGCATGACAATTGTCATAAGAAGAACAGGAGAAACTGGAATCATAGAACGGCTTGTCCCATCTCTCCGGCCAAAGAAGCTCCTTGTCGCTCGGCATCCTGTAATATCCGCGTGTAGCCAATGCCGAATTGCTTTCAGTAATGATGAACGGCTTTCCCGGAAAGTTCTTCGGCACATCCGGAATATTGGCATTATGATAGTTATAACCTATAATATCCAGTGCCCCCGATTTAAACAAATGATTGCCCGGAGCCGGTTCATTACAACCTGCCGTAACAGGACGCGTCGGGTCAAGTGCCTTCACGAGATCCGACAGTTTCTTCGTAAGTAGGGAATTCACACTCATTTCTTCCTCCTTCGCCAACATACTCTTTGAATGGCCGAAGTTTAGAATCAAGTTCGCTTCTTCCAGACTTAACGTATCCGCATCCGCATGGCTCCACTGTTCAAGCACTTCGTTACCGATACTCCACATAAAAATCGAAGGATGGTTACGGTCGCGCATGATAAAGTCGTGCAGGTCGCGCTCATACCAGTCATCGAAATAGCGTGCATAATCATGCACCGACTTTTTCTTGCGCCACATATCAAAAGCCTCATCCATTACGATAAACCCCATCCGGTCGCACAGGTCAAGCAATTCGGGAGCGGGAGGATTATGGGAACAACGTATGCCATTACAGCCCATTTCCTTCAGGATTTCCAACTGACGTTCAATGGCACGAATGTTCACGGCAGCTCCCAAGCAACCTAAATCATGATGCATGCACACTCCGTTTATCTTAGTCGGCTTTCCGTTCAACACAAAACCTTTTTGTGCGTCAAAGCTGAACGAACGGATGCCTGCGACAGTTTCATACCGGTCGATACAATGCCCGCCATCCATCAATTCCGTTACAAGCGTATACAGATAAGGGGATTCAATATCCCAACGATGCGGATCTGCCACACTCAACTGCTGGACAGCCACTGCATCCGCCTGTCCGCCGACTCGACACAAAGTATCAGCTTTGGCTACACATTTACCTTCCGCATCAAACAGCGATGAACAGACGGTCACTTTTATATCCACATCTGTTTCATTGGAAACGGTCGTCTGCACACGCACAATAGCCTCCGACTTGTTTACAACAGGAGTCGTGACATAATTACCCCACTCGCCGACATGCACAGCTTCCGTTTTCACCAGCCATACATTCCGGTAAATGCCGCAGCCCGAATACCATCTGGAGTTTGGCTGTTCCGAATTATCCACACGCACTGCCAGCACATTCTTCTCCCCCCATTTCAGATGAGGAGTCAGATCATAGCTGAAAGTTATATAGCCGTAAGGACGACGTCCCAACAGGATACCATTGAGATATACTTCCGAATTCATATAGACTCCATCGAACACAATCCGGAACTTCATGTCTGAATCCGCTTTTTCAGGGACAAATGTCTTTCTGTACCACCCTATGCCGCCGGGAAGCGCACCGCCTCCCGTACCGGAAGGATTGTCCTTACTGAAGTTACCTTCTATGGCCCAGTCATGGGGCAGGTCTAGCAACTGCCAGCCTGTATCCTCAAAATTTGCATCGACAGCTTCAGGTTCATCTCCATTGTGAAAACGCCAGCAATCACCGAAGTTTATCCTTTCACGGCAGGTACTAACAGTTGTACTAAATACCATAAAGCAGGAACAACAAAACACATGTAAGAAAAGCAATAATTTCTTCATATTTTACTCTTTCTATTGAAAACCTATTATATTACCCGGTCATTTACAAAGGCAAAAAAGCCCTCGAGATCATCCCTGTTGTCGGGATTTTTCTCTCTTTGAAAAAATCAAACGTACTTCAGCAGTTGTTTAAATTTTTTTTCGGTGAAACGACGCAATCAGACTTCTTCTGCTTCCTGTCTGTTTCCCTGGAACAATTCACCAAATAAATCTAGCATTATTTAAACAGGTCCTCAATCAAATCTTTATTGAAACTTCTTTACCCGTATATTGCACATCAATACCTTTGGCTTTTATATCAAAAGCCTGCGGTCTGTCCTTATTGACCACCACTACCGTAAATGTACGTTCCTTCAACATACCCGGGAACGAGCCTTGACGTTCGCCAATAGTCAGCGTACGGCTGTCATCGTCATATTCCATCGGAATCATCGCGTACATCCCCTTTTCATAGTTGTAGTTCACGCCTTCGTCCTCATAAAGTGTAAACTCGCCGTCCGCTCCCTGATATACATAAAGACGTATATGTGCGGCGGGCTTTTCATCAGAATACTGTATGTCCTCACCGAACGGGACAATAGAACCGGCACGCACATACAGTGGAACACGTTCGTAAGGAGCCTCCACTTCTGCTTTTACTCCGCCTTCCCGGAACTTTCCGGTATAGAAATCATACCAGCCTTCTGACTTCGGGAAATAGACCTCACGGCTGCGGTCTCCATAACGGTAGACCGGAGAAACCATAAACGCCGGACCGAACATGAACTGGTTACCGATATTGTTGACATTCACATCCGACGTGAAATCCATAACCAGCGGACGCATGATGGTATAGTCCTTGAACCAGGTCATGCCGGCAAGCGAATAGATGTAAGGCATCAGGTTGTAGCGCAATTTCGTATAATATACGATGGAATTGTATGCAGGATGACCTTCCGGAGCGATTTCCCACAGCTCACGGTACGGATATTGCCCGTGCGCACGATACAGCGGGCAGAAGGCTCCGAACTGGAACCAGCGCGTGTTCAGTTCACGCCATTCCTTGCAGTCTGCATTTTCTGTCCTTGTAGCATTCCATTGCTGTTGTCCCGCCACATAACGGTTCTCTACACAGAAGCCACCTATATCCATTGTCCAATAGGGAATTCCGCTGACTGCAAAATTCAGACCGGCGGAAATCTGTGCCTTCATATCTTCCCAACGGGTCGCGATGTCACCGCTCCATGTAGCGGTGGAATAACGCTGCAAGCCGGCAAAGCCCGAACGGGTCAGCAGGAATACCCGCTTGTTATTGTCTGCACTGCGCTGTCCATTGTAGATTGCATCCGCGTTCATCAGCGCATACGCATTGAAATATTCTGTCGACGGCCCCAATGCCGTAGGCCCGCACAAGTCCTTACGGTACTGTAAATCCGTACAGTCGCGTACGTTCGGTTCGCTGGCATCCATCCACCAGGCATCGATGCCCAATGGATAATAGTGTTCGTACATCTGTTTCCAAAACAACTTGCGTGCCTTGGTACTGTATGCGTCATAGAAACCGTATGTGTACCCTTTGCCAATCCAATCCTTCAGGCTGTCCTTCACGGACTGCGGATAAATCCAGCCGTTCCTGTCAAATTCCTTGTAATGCTCGGTCGTGGTATAGAACTTCGGCCATACGGACACCATTATGTGCCCGTGCATTGCATGAATGGAATCGACCATCGCTTTCGGATTCGGGAAATGTGCCTTGTCGAACTCATGGCTTCCCCATGCGTTTTCCGGCCAGTGGCTCCAGTCGAGCACAATGTTGTCTATCGGAATTTTCCGGTCACGGAAACCTTTCAACGCACCCAACATTTCATCCTGCGACTTGTAACGCTCCCGGCTCTGCCAATAGCCCATCGCCCATTTAGGCATGATGGGAGACTTGCCTGTCAAGGTACGGTAACCGCTGATTACATCATCCATATCATCACCGGCGACAAAATAATAGTCCAGCTGAGGAGTCATTTCACTCCACCACGACTGTTTGCCCTGCTCTTTCGGGTCAACCGGACTGAACACACGCAACCCGGAATAAGAAACCGCTCCGTCCGGATTCCATTCCACCTTCAACGGCACACGCTTTCCGGCCTCCAGATTCACGGAGAACTTATAGCTGTTCGGATTCCATGCCGTGCGCCAGCGCTCCGGAACCACCAGTTTGTTGTCGATATACACTTTGGTATAGCCTGCATAATAGAGGATGAACTTGAATTCCCCGCTCTGCGAAGGCTCAATCTCCCCTTCATAAGTGACCTTTGAGCCATACAGCGGAAAGTCTTCCGGCAAATTCACCACATGATTCAGGTCGCCTCTGACCAGATGCTCAAAATAAAGCGAGTCCTCCCGGCGGACCAATGTTCCGGCACCCGATTCCGGAGCGGGGACATAAGTACCTGTTATCGCTCCCTCTTTTCCGTCCTTGTCATACAGCTTGAACACATCCCCCAACTGGGAATAATCGTTCGGATTGCCGAAACGGCAGAGCGAATAGCTGTCAAGAAGCACGCCGTAATTCTTGTTGGAAATGATGAATGGAACGGAAACCTTCGTGTTGTACTGGAAGAGTTCTTCATTCTTTCCCTTGTAATTGAACTCATCCGATTGGTGCTGTCCCAGTCCGTAGAAAGCCTCATCGTCCGGTGACTTAAAAACCTGACGGATAGTATAGCCTTTGGTCCCTTCTACCTCTATAGGAGTGAACGTCTTGCCGCCTCCCTTGTTTTCCTGAAGAATCATGTTCCCTTCTTCATCTGTAAACCAGACCTCCCCGGTCGATGCAAGTACGGAAGCACGGAGCTCGGAAGTAACGACCGTCACCGTATCACCTTTCTGCTCCACACCGAACGGCGTCTGTTCCTTCTGCGGAATCACAACCAGACTTTGGGGGTCGGCGAACTTACTTTCCGGTGTCGCCGACACGTGGACAAGTTTGTCGCCCATCACTTGCAGACGTACCAGCTGCACATCTGTATCGTTTTTCTGTTGTACTTTTATAATCACTCCATTATCTGTTTCTTCATAAATTTTTGAACATGAGCCTAATAACAGACAAGCTAGTAGATAATAAGAAATGTTTTTCATATCCATATCCCTGATATTAAAGTTTAATGATAATATTTCTTTTTGTAAAGGTATAGGTTATTATCCAAACTTGTGAATCCAAATGTTTCATATAAAACCTGCATTTATCTATCATCTGTCTTATATGTTTTCACTCAGGGTATGATTTGTTACTTTCCCTCTTTTTCCTGGTAGACGGAAGGTAAAACTCCGAACTCATCCTTAAAGTAACGGCTGAAATATCTCGGATTGTTGAAACCTACTTCGTATGCTACTTCCGACACATGGAGTTGGCTTTCACGCAACAACTGTGCGGCTCTTTTCAAACGGATTACGCGGATGAACTCAATCGGAGTCTTGCCCGTTATTTGCAACAGCTTCTTGTACAGATGCACACGGCTCATCCCCAGTTCGTGGCTCAGTTCCTCGACCGACAAGTCACTTCGGGAGATATTGTCTTCCACATACTTGATTGCCTTTTCTATCAACTTTTCATCCAGAGAGGTAATAACAATTTCACTGGGGGCAGGATCAATCGTCGCATGGGTGACCTGGCGGTAATGGCTCAGCTCAATCAGCTTACGGATACGCAGAACCAGCGCAATCATATTGAAAGGCTTGGTCACATAGTCGTCCGCACCCGTTTCAAGTCCCTCTACCTTCGACTCATCCCCCTGACGGGCAGTGAGCAGGATTACGGGGATATGCGATGTCCGCTTGTCCGACTTAATCATCCGGCACAGTTCGTTCCCGTCCATACCCGGCATCATCACGTCACTGATTACAAGGTCTGGACGGCTCTCCTTCTCCTGAATCATCTTCCATGCCTGTTCCCCGTCCGAAGCCGTCTCCACACGATACTGCAGCTCAAGGCTGTGCTTCATGAACATGCGGAAGTCCTCATTGTCGTCCACAACGAGCAGAAGCGGGAAACTGCTACGGTCGGTCTGCTCCACAACCTGCTCCGATACACTATCTGCATCCGATTGCCCCACAACAGGTTTCGGCAGTTCGGCCATGACATCCACATGCCTTACCGGAATGCGCACCACAAACACAGTCCCTGTCCCTATGTTGTCGAACACTTCCACTGTCCCCTCATGCAGACGGACGAAATCACACACCAGACTCAACCCAATTCCGCTACCCGTCGTTTCCTCCATACCCTTATGGTCAGTCTGATAGAAACGCTCGAAGACATGCTCCTTATCCGCATCAGGAATGCCGATTCCTGTGTCGGAAACTTTTATCTCCATCATTTCCTTTTCACCCTCTATACGCTCCATTATCACGGTCACACGTCCACCGTCAGGAGTGTACTTGAATGCGTTTGAAAGTAGGTTCATCATCACTTTCCCTACTTTGTCCACATCGAAGGCCATCGAAAAACTTTCCACTCCGGAAAAGAAAGAGAAACGGATATGCTTCTTGTCGGCCATCAGCAGAAACGAATTGCAGACCTCACGGACATACGACACAATGTCTCCCTCCGCCAACGATAGTTGATGTCCGCTCATCTCCCCTTTCCGGAAATCGAGTAACTGATTGACTAGCATCAACAGCCGCCTTGCATTCCGGTACATCAGCGTCAACACCGATTTACGCGACTCATCCTTCTCCTGTGCCAGCAGTTCTTCCAGCGGAGCGATAATCAAGGTCAGCGGAGTCCGGAGTTCATGACTGATATTCGTGAAGAAACGAAACTTTATCTGATTCACCTCCTCATTCTTAGCTGCTTCATGTTCTATCTGCTGCATACGATACTTTTCGCGTTCCCTTCGTAGGATATGCCTGCGGGCAAGAAACAGCAGCGACACAAAAACGAACGCATAACACAGCCATGCCCACCACGCAAGCCAGAAAGGAGGATGCACCACAATCGTCAGGCGGGCGACATCTGTACCTTCATATCCGTCACTGTTTGTGGCCTTCACATTCAGTGTATATGTTCCGGGAGCAAGACTGGTAAAAGTCACACGGTTTATCCCTGCGGGAAGGACGAGCCATCCGTCTCCCAACCCCTTCAAATTATATTGGTAGGTTGTCTTGTCCGGCAGATTGAAGTTGTCTGAAGCAAACTCCACGGTAAAGATATTCTGGTCATAGTCCAGTTCAATCTTCCTGAACCGGTTCAAGTCCCCCGGAAGGATTACACGTCCGTCATATTTTTCTCCGGTCTTCACTTCCTTGTCGAACAAATAAAGAGACGAGAACATCACCTTGGAAAGTACTTTGTTATAACGCATTTCATCGGGATTGAACACATTCAGTCCATAAAGTCCGCCGGCCACAATCGTGCCGTCTTGTAAGGTCCTTATCGCCCGTAGATTGAAGTCGCAGTTCTGCAGGCCGTCTTTTTCATTATATACGCGTGGCTCGAACACATATCCTCTGCGGCTGTCCCCGGAGAATTTCAGATGCACCATCTGACGTGTAGAAGAAATCCACATGTCATGATTCCGGTCTTCCGTTATTCCGGATATGATTTCACCTGACACACCCGTTATGTCCGGAAAGACTTTTACGGAATGGGCTTTCTTGTCATAGACTTTCAGATTACCGCGAGTGGCAATCCAGATTAGACCACGGCTGTCACTGTACACCTGATTCACCTCATACTTGTCAGTTCCGCCTCTCTCAATTTTGTCGTTACTCCCCACCCGATAGCACTTGTCAGGATTCTGCAAATCAATCAGAGCCGTCCCACCTAACATGCCGACAGCCAGTTCGTCATCTTCCGTCACATCCAGTGACGAAACCATATCTTCAATCTGTTTATAGGTATGAAGCTCATTCCGCTTCAGGTCTATATATTGAAGCCCTCCTTCCAGAAAACCGAGCCAAAGTCTGGAACCTTCTGTCTCCAATGCCCAAACGCTCTTGTTTAGCAACCCGTCTGACATGGTATAATGAAGCAGACGGCCATGTTCCATACAATAAAGTCCGCCATTGAATGTACCAATCCACAACCGCCCGTCAGATGACTTCTGCAATGAGACTACCGGACAGCCCAAGTTATAGGATTTTTCTGCCAAGCCTGTATTTCTGTTCCATAAAATGAGTCCCCGGTCGTTCGTTCCCAACCACAGACGTTCATTGTCCATCTGTTCGATGCAGGTAACGTCACCCACTTCATGCATATTGAACTTGAACATGCTCTCCCCATACATGGAAACGCCTTTCTTATAGGTTCCCACCCACATCACTCCATTACGGTCAGCATACAGTGCATAGACAGTGTTGTGCGACAAGCTCCGGGGGTTCTTCACATTATTCGCCACATTAATCACCTTCCTGGTTTTCTTGTCGAGGACATCGATGCCCCCATAATCCTTCCCTATCCAGATTCTTCCCTGCCGGTCCTGAGATACCGAATGGACAAAATCTGACTGATTCCTCCATGGCTCTACCAAATCTGCAAGCCATCTTCCTGCCTCCACATCATAAGCCCACAAACCGCTCACACAACTTATCCATACGCAGTTGTCTTTGTCCACAAAGAGAGAGAAACGTGCCGTTCTGTCTTTCACCTGTTTTTCAATGTCGTCCTTTATCCATCTTATCTTCATATCCGAAGAGTCTAGACACACCATTCTTCCCGAAGCATAAAGCAGGAGAATTCCGTCACAGCATTCGGCTATGGCATTGACTCCGTAATCAGGAAGCTTCAGGGCATGCAGAGACCGGAACTGTACCTGTCTGTCTTTGCTTACCCGGTAAAAGCCTTCAGACGGCACACTGAGCCACGTGTTTTCCAACGAATCGACATACACGTATTCCGGCCCTTTCATCTTGCTTCCTATACTCCTCATAAACTCTTCCAGATTTCTATTGAACCGGTCTTTTGTCTTGTCGAACAATGCATATCCCGTACTCAATCGTACCCACAGGAAATCGGGAGCGTCCATCAGGCCGATTACATTATTGTCGGGGATGGATGTCGAATCCTCGGCAAGATGCCGGTAGACCTTAAAACGATATCCGTCATAACGGTTCAGTCCGGAAGCTGTCCCGAACCACATGAAACCGTCCTTATCTTTCAGAATGGCATAAACGGAGTTATTGGAAAGTCCGTCAGCCACCTCCAGATGCTTGAACATGAAATTCTGGGCAGACAAAGAAACCACCACCGACAAAAAACTTAATATAAACAGGAAACGCATTTTCATTCTGATAGACCAAAAATGTTTTTTTGAGTGTACAAAAGAAGAAAAAAGAAAGGAAAAAAGCAAATGCCAATTGCATTTTCACTACGTGTCCGGACAAAAGAAAAACAATAGGGGTGTACCCCTACGGATATACCCCCATCTTCTATTTGGCAATCAGTCTGTTTGCTTATTCTCCTGATCCGCGAACTAGCTGGATTTTGTGTATTGCAACACCATTTCCCTTAATAGTAAGCGACTTTATTCCAAATCCCTCTCTATTTTCTCTAAGCTCTAACAATCTTTGGCATATCTCCTCATTAACAGCAATTTCAGCTACACCATCCCCTTCTGTCTCTATTGACTTGTTAAAAATTACAGCCTCACTACCTTGTGGTTCTGGCACTCCTTCAAAATATGCACCTTCAGAAGCACTAACGTAAGTAACTTTAATAATATCCCCTGATTTTAAAGAAGCAGGAACTCCCATCTTTAAAGTGCCATAGTCCAACCAACAATCACCATCACCCACTTTTCCTATCTCTTCTTGCTCAATCATATGGCACCATAGCAAATTAGAATAATTACTTTCTTCATCAGTATTCGGCACCAATTCAATGCGGTTTAATTGTAAAGACAAATCATCCCTCCAATCCTTCTCAAAAATCATTTCACCATTATTTACAGCTACTTCATCACACATTGAAAGAGTCACAACATTTATCAAACTATGACTATTAATATCAAACGAACCTAAACTTCCATCAAAATGCATACGCAAAGTCCCTAACCACAATAACTCAGCTTGGGATTTATCAGTTACCCCTTCACCGAAATAGCATCGTAAAATGGCACCTGGAACAAAGAACTTCAATTGTTCATCACTAAGTTTAATACGCGCCATAATCGGCCTATAGCCTGCATTTTCTAATCCTTCCTCGCCAGCAATTCCGTTTCCGGCTGTTCCATCACCAGTCCAAAGCGTAATAGGGAAACCAATGTTTTCATTAGTATAAACCAAAACACTCGTCAGCATAATGCCTGAATTATTCGAAGACACATCAATGCCTGACGTATTATCCCCAGCAGCTATTAAGAGTGTACCAGAAGTTAACCCCTCCTGCAAAGTATAGTTTTTACCAGATATCGTAATAGTAGCATCATTTGCAGCATCTGTCCGTGTATATTTGAGGCTATAGACATCAGTTGCGTTCAGTTGTCCTCTAAAGTCTCCAAAATGGGAACCTTCTATCGTCAGTTCAGCAGGTTCACTCAATAACTGATAAGAAATCTTTCCCTGAATCTCAAAACTTTCTCCTTCACCAAATATCCATCCGCTTTCAATCCGTTGTTCTGTCCAATTTTTAACAGTCGCTGTAGCATTAACAATTGTACCTTGAGAGGCAGTTCCACTTTCCGGATTAAGAGTTACTGAAAAAATCATTTTACTTCCTGAGTCAAAAGCGTACATATCTACCGGACAAGGATAGTCTACATTGTTATAAGTGATTGTTATCACCCTTCCTTGCGTTGCGGCAGAAGGCATTACGATTGTCTGATACTCTCCCGACACCTCAGAATTGCTTGCAAAATTCAAGGTTGCATCGGCAGTACCGGTACTTGTCACCGTACCGTCAGCCAAATTCAACGTACCGCTTATCTGCTGGTTGTTTATTTTTACCGTTGCATCGGGTAAAGGGTTTCTGTTCTGATCATAAACCTGCATGACCACCTTTACCAACTTATGCTTGAAAGTCAAGTCGACATTCTTCGTACCAGGCGTTATGCCAGTCATTGAAGAATACATCACATCATTATTACTCAACGAAGCTCCCTCTCCTGTTGCAAGAGTAAATGAATATTTTCCATTAGCTACCGCATCAGCCTTATACGGATATACCCCTTTAAAATCTACAGTTTCCGCACTACCTGCAGCTCCCCAGGTCATCGGGTTTGTGGAAGTAAATCCTCTTCCGTCCGCAGTGGTATACTGCACATTGGTGGCATTCCCTACAAAACCGCTTTCCGTATACATGGAAACACCGATTGCGTCACTGGGTTCAAAACTTGTGTCTGTCGCACGTGACATTACAGACGAAGTGAAAGTGATTCCCTCGCCGGCAATCCCCTGCCGCAAGTCATCTTCTTCCGAACAGGCAGTAACCAACATCGCGGCCGCCAGCCCAAACAAAATTGTCTTTCTCATAAGAATTAAATGTTTAATGATTCAACAAATGCATTAAAAACCGCTTTTTACAGTGATAACAAAATTACGGAATATTATTATATATGTACCGACTGATTCGTTTCAGGGACATGAGAGTTTGTTATGTAACATGATAAAATGTTACCGGATAATGTCCGTTTTGTTTCCTGCTTTCCCAATTCAACAATTGGAGCATCAAAGCGAAACATACGCCCCCTCATTTTCAATATCCATGCGATGGAGAATCTGTAGGAGGATACGGGAAAAAGACTATCTTTGCAGACGGGAGAACGATTGGAGCATCCGCAGCCGGAAATGCGGAGTATCTGCTAAAATAGTATCGACATAAACGGCAAATTCCCCCTTCGTACATTTGTATATTACAAACCAAAAATAGATAAGAATTTCATGAAAAACATTTCCAAATTCGCAGTGGTATTCATGCTATGTACAGGTGCTCTGCTACAGACCGGCTGCCAACAGCACACGGCAAGTCCCGCCATCCCTTCCGATCCACAAATCGAAGAAAGCATCAAGCAATGGCTGGACAAGATGACATTGGAAGAAAAAATCGGACAGATGTGCCAGATTACCATCGATGTAGTGACCGATTTCGATGCCAGCCGAAAAAACGGATTCACGCTTGACAAGGCGAAACTCGACACCGTAATAGGCAAATACAAGGTAGGTTCCCTGCTGAACGTACCTTTGAGCGTGGCACAAACAAAAGAAAAATGGGCGGAAGCCATCAGGCAGATTCAGGAAGTATCAATGAAGGAAATCGGAATCCCCTGCATCTACGGCGTAGACCAGATACACGGGACAACCTACACGCTGGACGGAACCATGTTTCCGCAGGGAGTGAACATGGCGGCCACATTCAACCGGGACCTCGTAAAACGGAGTGCGGAAATCTCTGCCTACGAGACCAAGGCCTGCAACATTCCGTGGAACTTCGCGCCGGTAGTCGATTTGGGAAGAGACCCGCGCTGGTCGCGCATGTGGGAGAACTTTGGCGAAGACTGCTATGTGAACGCCGAGATGGGCAAGGCAACTGTAGAAGGCTTCCAGGGGAACGACCCGAACCATATCGGGAAATACAACGTGGCGGCCTGCATGAAACACTACATGGGTTACGGAGTACCCGTTTCAGGAAAGGACCGTACGCCTTCATCCATCTCACGGAGCGATATGCGCGAAAAACATTTCGCCCCATTCCTTGCCGCCGTACGTGACGGAGCGTTGAGCGTAATGGTCAATTCGAGCGTGGACAATGGAATGCCTTTTCATGCGAATGAAGAGTTCCTCACCCAATGGCTGAAGAAAGACTTGAACTGGGACGGACTTATTGTGACCGACTGGGCGGACATCAATAACCTTTGTGTCCGCGATTATATCGCCGCCACAAAGAAGGAGGCCATCAAGATTGCCATCAATGCCGGAATAGACATGTCGATGGTGCCATACGAACTGAGCTTCTGCGACTATTTGAAGGAATTGGTGGAAGAAGGTGAAGTGCCGATGAGCCGCATCGATGATGCGGTGTCACGTGTGTTGCGTCTGAAATACCGCCTCGGACTGTTCGAGCATCCTTACTGGGATGTGAAAGAATACGACAAATTTGGTTCGAAAGAATTTGCGGAAGTTGCACTGCAGGCAGCCGAAGAATCGGAAGTGCTGGTAAAGAACGAAGACAGCCTGCTCCCGCTCGCAAAAGGGAAACGAATCCTGCTTACCGGTCCGAACGCCAATTCGATGCGGTGCCTCAACGGAGGATGGTCGTACAGCTGGCAAGGACACCGTGCCGACGAATGTGCGCAAGCCTACAATACTATCTATGAATCACTGTGCAACAAATACGGGAAAGAGAACATCATCTATGAGCCGGGCGTAACCTATGCGCCCTATAAGAACGACAACTGGTGGGAAGAGAACACGCCGGAAATCGGGAAGGCCGTTGCCGCAGCAAGCCGTGCCGATGTAATTGTCGCTTGTGTAGGTGAAAACTCCTACTGTGAGACTCCGGGCAACCTGACCGACCTGAACCTGTCGTCCAATCAGCAGGAATTGGTGAAAGCACTGGCAAAGACCGGAAAGCCCATCGTTCTGATTCTCAACCAAGGCCGTCCCCGACTCATCAAGGATATTGAACCGCTTGTTAAGGCTATCGTGAACGTGATGCTTCCGGGAAACTACGGCGGTGATGCATTGGCAAACCTGCTCGCCGGAGACAGCAACTTCAGCGGAAAGATGCCGTTCACTTATCCGAAACACATCAATGCACTCGCTACATACGACTACAAGTCCTGTGAGAACATCGGGCAGATGAACGGGAACTACAACTATGATTCCGTGATGGACATCCAATGGCCGTTCGGATTCGGATTAAGCTACACTACTTATAAATATGCCAATCTGAAATTGGACAAGACAACTTTCAACGCTGACGATGAACTTACATTCACGGTAGACGTGACCAATATTGGAAAAACGGCAGGAAAGGAAAGCGTGCTTCTGTTCTCGAAAGACCTTGTGGCAGGCAGTACACCCGATAACATCCGCCTGCGCAACTTTGACAAGATTACGTTGCAACCGGGTGAGACTAAGACTGTCACGTTGAAACTGAAAGGAAGCGACATGGCTTTCGTTGACTATGACGGCAAATGGAGACTGGAAGAGGGTGACTTCAAGTTCAAGTGCGGTGACCTGTGGATTGACGCAAAGTGCAGCAACACCAAAATCTGGGAGACGCCAAACAAATAAACTTAATAAAAAGAAAATCTTTGAGGGTCAAGGGGATGTCAAAATAGAATCCCGCCATCAACAAGCAATGTCATCTTGAACGTATTGACAAAAAGAAAATGACATTTTATTCTGACATACCCGCTTACTGACTTTTATGGGTTGTGTGTATTCGGGGAAAAAACTGACATAAAAACAATCAGCCATCATCCGAATGCGCACAACTTTTTTAATTCATAGGCTATCTTAAAATATTCATTCAATAAAACGATAAAAATGAAAAGAAATCTATTCCTGTTTATAATGAGAATGCAGATGCGGAAAATCCTGTCATTAGCCGCCATTCTCAATCTAGCAATTCTTGCAGCATGGGGACAACAGAAATCCTGGACAGCCGACAATGGAAACGGGACCTTTACAAACCCTTTGTTCTACGATGAATTTTCGGACCCCGATATGATTCGGGTAAACGATACGTTCTATCTGGTAGGTACAACAATGCACTGCAATCCCGGTCTGGTTGTTCTGGAATCAAAGGATCTTGTCAACTGGGAGTTCTGCAGCTATGCATTCGACCGCATTCCGGTCGATGATTCCAGATTCCGGCTCGAAGATGGAAAGGAAGCATACGGACAAGGCATCTGGGCTCCCTGCATCCGATATCATGAAGGAAAGTTCTACATATTCTCGAACATCAACGGAATCGGAATGCAGATTTTTGTTTCCGAAAATCCGAAAGGTCCATGGAAACACCACAATATGGGAGGGGCTACCCACGATGTATCCGTATTGTTTGACAATGGGAAAATATATGCGATTTACGGCTATGATGAGGTTCATTGCGTTGAAATCAAACCAGACCTGAGCGGTTTTGTGGAAGGCAGTGACCGTTGCATTATACCTCGTGGAAATGCTATGGGGGAGGGACATCACGCCTATAAGATTAACGGAAGGTATTACATTATCAGTGCTGACTATGCGCCTATGGGACGGATGATGTGTGCGCGTGCCGACAAATTGGAGGGCCCTTACGAGACACGCGTAATCAGTTGTCGGGAAACAATGGGAACCGAGCATTCCACGTGGATTACAAATGTACCGATGGACGGTGCCATGCCGGAAATGAAGAAATGGAAGATGGAAATCCGCAAGCCCAATGCGGACAATATGGGATGCGCGACACTTCATCAGGGAGGGATAATCCAGCTGGAGAACGGCGACTGGTGGGGCTTCTCCATGCTGGACTTCCTTGCAGTCGGACGCACCACTTGCCTTTCACCCGTAACATGGGTGGACGGATGGCCGTATTTCGGACTTGAAAACAACCTGGGACGCTCCCCGAGAACATGGTTCAAGCCCGATGTGTCAACGAAAGTCACGCCCCACGCCCCATACGTCCGCAGCGACAACTTCGACTCAGGGAAACTATTGCCCGTCTGGCAATGGAACCATCTCCCCGACGACAGCAAATGGGCCATAAAGAAAGGCAGGCTCCGCCTGCACACGATGCCTGCAAAAGACTTCTATTGGGCAAAGAACACCCTGACCCAACGGGGCATTGGTCCGGTTTCCGTCACTACCGTAACGCTGGACGCTTCTCACATGAAAGAAGGAGACATTGCCGGTCTCGGACTGCTGAACATTCCTTATGAGTGGATAGGTATCGCCATAAAGGCCAAAAAGCCCTGCTTGCACTACTATGATTTGGGTACGGACGAAACTATAGAAATGCCTCTGAACCAACTAAGAATGTTCCTGCGCATCACCGGCGACTTTGAACACGAATGGGCAGAATTCAGTTACAGCTTTGACGGCGTCAATTTCTGGAATATAGGAAAACGGTTACCGATACCATATCAAACCAAGATTTTTCAAGGAGCGAGATATGCACTGTTCGCATTCAATCGGCAAGGAAAAGAAGGCGGTTATGCTGAATTCGACGATTTCAATGTGGAAGAGCCTCTTGCCGACCGTAGCCGCAATATCCCGTTGGGCAAGACCGTCAGTTTCCTGAACCTCGGCAACAGACAATGGATGCAGGCAAACCCGCGCAAAATGGTCTATTCCGTATGGGAAGACATGAAAAAGCGCAACCCTTCGGACTGTATGTTTGAAGTGCAGGACAGAGGAAACGGGAAAGTCGTCCTCAAGGCCGTAAACGGGACAGGCTATATGGCCGTAGCCGGTTTGGGCATGTCCGGTGACCTGCGTCTGTCTTCAGTGGAAACGGAGGATTGCCTGTTCATGTGGCAGGACATGCTTCACGGACAATGTATGCTGATGTCATTGAAAACACACCGCTATGTAGGACTGGATCCTGCATCGGGCGAAGCCTATGCCGCCGACTGGCCGGGAACATCGGCAAGCCGGATGAACGGAACAGTATTCCTCTGGAAGGAAGTGAAAAGCAACGGCAAATGAAAAGGGGAAACGGAAGCCGGCATACATGAAAGACGACTGCCAAAGTCCGACATTTGTCTGGAGAAGGGGTGTGTCAAAATAGAAATGGCTTTTTATTTGACACACCCCCTTCTGTCCGATGCAAGTTCCGACTTACAGCAAGCACACGAAAAGGTACAACATACACGCAGTGATTCTAGAAGCTTGTTCCCTAGTCTTCAATATTCTTTGAAACGGGTATGAAAAGTTCCGGAAACATTCTATACATCCGAAAAAAACATTTAAACATCCTATCTTGAAAAAACAACACACCTCAAAAACATCCTGGCATCCGCTTCGGTACAACTTTTCTTACATTTGTCTAAACAAAAAAATAAACAGATAAAAAATCAGAAACGATTCAGTTAATCTTAAAAATGTTGTATCATGAAAAATGATTTTAGGACAAGACGAAAAAGTCTTTATCTGTGGTGCATTGCGTGGATCTTATTTTTAATGGGTTCTGCCAATCCCACTTCCGCCAGTCCACTTCAGAACAGGACAGTAACGGGAACAGTTACATCTGGGACTGACGGCGAAGCCCTGATTGGGGTCAGTGTACAAATACAGGAAAGACCTGCAGTGGGAACAATCACTGATCTGGACGGGAAATATTCCATCCAGGCCCGTTCCAACGAAACACTGATTTTTTCCTACATCGGCTACCAAACCCAGAAAATCAAGGCGAACAAAACGATTGTCAACGTACAGTTGAAAGAGGATTCAAAAATATTGGATGAAGTAGTTGTAGTGGGTTACGGTACGATGAAAAGAAGTGACTTGACAGGTGCGGTGACTTCTGTTAGCGAAGACGAAATCAAGCAATCGGTCGTCACCTCACTTGACCAGGCACTTCAAAGCCGTGCCGCTGGTGTATCCGTCACCCAGAACTCGGGAGCTCCGGGCGGAGGTATTTCCGTCAGCATCCGCGGTATCAACTCACTCAACGGAAACGAACCGCTCTACGTGGTGGACGGTGTCGCCATCTCTGGAAACAACAACACCAATTCGAGTGTCCTTTCAGCTATCAACCCGTCTGATATCGTATCTATAGAAATTCTGAAAGACGCTTCCGCCACAGCCATTTACGGCTCGCGTGCCTCAAACGGTGTCGTCCTCATCACTACCCGACAAGGCAAAGCGGGGAAGACGCAGATTTCATACGAAGGATACTATGGTCTGCAACAGCTTCCCAAACAGTTGGATGTGCTGAACCTACGCGAATATGCCGAATATTACAATATGCGCACGGCAATCATCGGATTTGGGGAACGTACCGAATTCCAGGATCTTTCCTTGCTGGGCGAGGGGACAAACTGGCAGGATGAAATTTTTCAGAATGCTTCGATGCATAACCATCAGATAAACATTTCGGGAGGAAACGACAATGTGAAGTACTCCATATCTGGCGGTTACCTGAAACAGGAAGGAATCGCCATCGGTTCCGACTTCGAACGCTTTTCCGCACGTGTTAACATCGACAACAAAATCACCAAATGGCTGTCTACTGGACTGAGGGCTTCCGTGGCAAAAACCATGCAACGCAACACCATTGACAACGGAAATATCATCCGCACGGCAATCCAACAATTTCCCGATATGCCGGTACGTAATCCGGACGGAACATGGGGAGCACAGGAAACTGATAATTTCGGCACACATTATATGAATCCGGTTGCAGAAGCTCTCCTGCGCGAGAACTATGACAAGGGGACACAAATGTACATCGACTTCTTTGCAGACCTCACACTTTGGAAGGGACTCGTGTTCCGTGCCGAATATGCCGCAAATTATTCCTACAGCAACAACTATTATTACCAGCCATTCTATGATTACGAATATTATCATCAGACTTCAGAAGGAAGACGCAGTGCCAACAACGGATCAAACTGGACACTCAAGACCTACCTTACTTACAGCGGGACATTCGGGAAGCACAATGTCTCGGCAATGGTCGGTCATGAAGCACAGGAAAATTCGTGGGAGAATCTTCAGGCAAGCCGCACGAACTACCTGTTCAACACGATACACGAATTGAACATGGGCGATGCGACCACGGCAAAGAACAGCAGCGGCAGAGGTTCGTCCGCAATCGAATCCTATTACGGAAGATTCAACTACGGGTATGACGAACGCTATCTTGCCACATTCACACTCCGCGGAGACGGGTCGTCCACTTTCGGTCCCGCCAACCGTTGGGGAGTATTCCCGTCCGTAGCGTTGGCATGGAGAATTAACAACGAGAAATTCCTGAAAAACGTCAAATGGCTGAACAATCTGAAGCTCAGGGCCGGATGGGGACTGGTAGGCAATCAGTCGGCAAACAACTATGCATACGGAGTGACGATGGCGTCAGCGGCCAGTACTTGGGGTACGGGATTCTATGCAGGGAACTACCCGAACGACAAGCTTAAATGGGAGGAGACCAAAGCCTATAATGTCGGATTTGATTTGAACCTTTTTGACAACCGGGTGGAATTCATTTTCGACACTTATTTCAAGAACACAGACAATCTGCTGATGCAGGCCTCACTGCCTACCTATGTGAGCGGCATTATCACCTCGCCGTGGGTAAACGCAGGTGCCATGCAGAACAGAGGGGCTGAATTCACTCTGAATACGGTCAACATCTCAACCAAAGATTTCGTATGGCGCTCGGGGCTGACTATCTCTTTCAATAAGAACAAGATTACTAACCTGTATACGGAAACATCAAGCATGCCGGGAGTCTTGGACGGAACGCAGACATTGACCCTCTCTGTTGTAGGACAGCCGGTAGGGCAATTCTACGGCTACAAAGCCATCGGCATGTTCAAGACGGAAGACGACTTCTACCAAAGGGATAGGGATGGGAATTTCCTCCTCGACAGAAACGGAAGCCGAATTCCGGTCGCCCTTCCGGAAAACAATCATATCACCCCCAACGAAACATGGATAGGTGACTTCATCTTCGAAGACCTGAACAAGGACGGAGTAATAAACGAACAGGACCGCACCTTCCTTGGAAATCCGGAACCCAAATTCTCCTACGGGTTCAACAATACGTTCACCTATAAAGGCTTCGACCTGAACATCTTCATTAACGGTGTCTATGGCAACAAGCTTATGAATCTTCTGCGCCAGGACTTTACCAACCCGATGGAAAACAGCAACCTGCTGAAGGAAGCTACAGGTATAGCCAAAGTGGAGGTGATTGACCCTGCGTCTCCTTCTGACGCAATCTGGAACGTGCGGCTGAGCAATCCGGAGTCTGCCACCGTACAGCGTCTCAGCACGACCAATGGTAATGATAACAACCGTATGAGTGACCGTTTCATAGAAGACGGATCCTATCTGCGCATCAAGAACATTTCGCTGGGCTATAGCTTCCCCAAGAAATGGATAAACAAATGGAAAATAGAGAACCTTAGAATCTATATGAATATCCAGAATGCCTTTACATTCACCAAATACAAAGGTTATGACCCGGAAATCGGAGCGTATAATTACAATGTACTCCTTCGGGGTGTAGACTATACACGCTATCCGTCACAACGGATTTATACCTTCGGACTGAACCTGAGCTTCTAACCACATAAAACTGCATAACAATGAAAAGTAAAATAATATCAGCATTGATTGTATTCGCAGGCATCTGCCTGCCGGGATGCAAGGACAGCTTTTTGGAGAGAACTCCTGAAAACTCATACACCGATGAGAACTTCTATGCCTCGGACGATGCTCTTGACGCGGCTACAGCTCCACTGTATAACAAGGCGTGGTTCGACTACAACAGCAGGCCAATCATGTATCTGGGCAGTACACGCGCCAATGATTTTTATAGTCCATACGCTTTCCCTGAATTTACGACATTCCAAGTGACTGCTTTAAGTGAAGACCTGGCAAAAGCATGGAAATCATTCTATAGTGTAATTACTCTGGCAAACCAGGCCATAGACGATATAAACAACAAATGCACGGTAGACGTAAGCGAGAGCGCAAAGACAAGAGCCATTTCCGAAGCCCGGCTGATGAGGGCCTGCGCCTATTTCTATATGCTAAGAGCATGGGGACCTGTCATTATCATCGAGCATAATCAGGATGTGGTCGACAATCCGCTCCGTCCGCTGAACAGGGAAGAAGATGTGTTCCAGTTCATCATCAACGACCTGACCTATGCAGCGGAGAACTTGCCCGAAATGGGAAGCCAGTCGGGAAGAGCGACACGCTGGGCAGCCGAAGGGATGCTGGCAAAAGTTTATCTGGCACGTTCCGGATGGAAAAAAGGGGGACAACGCGATGAAGGTGATTTGGAACTTGCCAGACAATATGCAGCGGACGTCTGCGACAACAGTGGGCTTGAACTGCTCCCTAATTATGAAGACCTGTTCAAATACAGGTTCAACAACAACGAAGAGTCACTGCTCGCCATGCAATGGGTACCGCTGGGAGAATGGGGAGTACAAAATACTTTAATAGCTGAATTAGCTTTCAATTCGGAAGTAGTGGGAGGACTGGCCGGCTGGTCAAGTCTGCGTGGCAGCATTGACATGCTGCAGCAATATGAACTTGCGGACACTTTACGCCGCAATGCGACTTTCTTTACCAACGGAAGCTATTATCCCTATATATGCATCGCTGAAGGAGGATATACCTATACAGGAACAGAAGTGCCAATAAAAAAAGGTGTTCCGGGAGGTCCCGATGATGACAATGACGGATATGTAGCTGACATGAACTCACCGCTCAACACCTATATGCTGCGTCTGGCGGACGTGTATCTGACTTACGCTGAAGCATGTCTCGGAAACAACGAATCCTTGAATTCTGGTCCCGGACTGGAGTATTTCAACAAAGTACGCTACAGAGGATTCAACGGGAAAGGGACATGGGAAAAGTCTTCCATCACGCTCGATGACATTATCAAGGAACGGAGAATAGAGTTCTGTGCAGAATTCAGCAACTGGTATGACATGGTGTCATGGTACTGCTGGAAACCGGAAAAGATGCTGGACTATTTCAACAACAAGCAGTTGCGCGGATATACTACAGACGCCACCATAAAAGACAACAGAGGCTACTTGCATTACGGACGCTATGACACTTCCGGGAATTTTCTGGAAGGAGTAGAATTTTACAATGCTCCTACGGTGGAGATAAACATCACTGATGATGATATATTCCTGCCTTATCCGGAATCCGATGTCATCCAGAACCCACTGCTGAGAGAAGATCCGGTACCTTATAAATTTAATGAATAAATCATGCACACATGAAAACACTTATCAAGAAAATCATTCACAAAGGATGGCCGGTTGTATTCTTGCTGGCGATTCTGACACTTTCTACCGTTGCGTCATGCAAGGATGATGACGGCGGGAACAATTTGCCTGTGATACACTATTTAAGATTGACCGACCCGGCTCTGGCAGACAGTACCTTTACGGATGTAGAACCGGGAACCATGCTGGCTGTCATAGGTGAGAACCTGGACGGTGTAATCGAAGTCTATATCAATAACCAGAAAATCAGCTTCAATTCCACCTATTCTACACCGACCAGTCTGATTATAACGGTTCCATACGATGAAGATTTCAAACTGACATCCACAAACCCTGAACTTCAGGCCGAACTGCGAATAGTCACAAACCACGGAACAGCCACGTTCCCGATGCACGTACTCTCACCGGGACCGAACATATTCTTTGTTTCGGCATTCTATCCCATCGAACCGGGTGACGAGGTAACCTTAATGGGACAGAACTTCTATGAAATCAAGCGGATTTATTTCAGCAAGGACTCCGTTGAGGTGACCATGCCGATAACTGACTATCAGGTAAGCAACGACTACGAACAGATTACATTCAATATGCCGGACAAACTAAAGGAAGGAGGCTATATCTTTGTCGACTGCTATACTGACGAAGCAAGCATCGAATTTGTACCAACGGGACCGAAGCCGGCCATCACCGGAATCAGCTCCACAATGCCGATGCCCGGAACGGAAGTCACCATTGTAGGCAAGAACTTCATCAATGTATCAAATGTCAACATAAACGGCGAGTTCGACATTCCAAAAGAAGACCTTGAAGTTTCCGAAGCCATGAACGCCATTACATTCACAATGCCGGAGGCTCCGAAAAATTCGGGAAAGATCATCGTGGCCACTATTGGCGGAACTGCAGAATTGGAAGGATTCTATCCGCGGGAACACATCGTTCTCGACTTCGACAACAGAGGCAGCCGTAGTTGGGGCGATAACTCCGATACATGGACAACTGACGGAACAACCGATCCGTTTATTGCGGACAGAAACTATTCCGGTATAAAGGGAACAATCTCAGCCAATAACTCCTGGTGGGGACAAATTGTAACCACTACTTTCTGGCCTGGCAATGACATTATACCGGACGACACGCCGATTTCAGGATTGGAACTACAGTTCGAATGCTATATTACAAAACTATTCGACGGCCCGGTACTGGAAATCCAACTTGGAGGAAATTTCGATGCTTCACTGAAAGATTATGTACTTGTAAGCTCATTCACAGGAAAAACAGAGACTGCGGAATGGATGCAATGCAGTATCCCATTGGAATCACTTGTGGCAGAAGCGACATGGAAGGAATTTACAAGTCGGGTCAAAGAGTTGGGAATCTATGTAAGAAATCCGAGTAACAAAAACGATGTATCCGTTGAATTCTACGTGGACAACTTCCGCATCGTTCCTATCCAAAAAGAAAATTAATTTTTAAGCAAAGCAAATATGAAAACGAAAATAACATACCTTTTTCTGCTCCTTATGACAATGGTTCTTGGACTGCACTCCTGTAAGGCCGACAAAGTGGACGGAGCGGTTTTCTCACTCAGCATTGACGGACAAGAATCGACAAGTATTACGTTCGGCTACGGACAGACTTTCTTCATGGCGAAGCTTTCCTCCAATGCGGGATGGAGCCTGTCAAGCGACCAACCCTGGTGTACCTTATCAAATGTATCAGGCAACCCGACTGACGAACAATACATTAAAATCGCGGTAGAAAGAAATACAACTGATGCGGAACGTACAGCAACCATAACTATGAACGCAGGCGGAAATATCCGCCAGTACACAGTCACTCAGACCTCAAAGAATGCGGAGACTTATCCAGCGGGAATGGAAAAGGATGCCATCGAAACCATCAAGTCCATCCAGATGGGTATCAATCTGGGGAACACGCTGGAAGCTCCAGGCGGAGAGGAAGCCTGGGGAGCCCCTCGTACGACCCAAGCTATAATTGACCAAATGAAAGCATGGGGCTTCAATGCCATCCGTGTCCCCTGCTCATGGAATCAGTATCTGGAAGCTGACGGCATAACCATCAATCCAGACTGGATGAAAAGGGTCAAGCAAGTGGTGGACTACTGCATGAAAGCAGACATGTACACTATCATAAACATCCACTGGGACGGAGGATGGATGGAAGGTTCCTGCGATGCTTCCATGATGACCTCCGATTCCATTGCAAGAGTGGAAGCAAAAGTATATAAATTATGGACACAGATAGCCACCACATTCAGAGACTATGACGGACGGTTGCTTTTTGCTGGAGCAAACGAGCCTGTAGTAGAAAGTCGTGAAGACATGATTGTCCTGAACAGATACGAACAAGCATTTGTACATGCCGTAAGAAGAACCGGCGGAAACAACCTTTACCGCAATCTTGTCATCCAAGGACCGCGGACCGACATCAACAGAACGGACATGTGGATGGAATTGCCGGAAGATACTGTCTCAGCACGTACAATCGTGGAAGTACACTATTACGACCCGTTCAATTTCTGTCTGAATGATGATTTGAGTAGCTGTACCTATTTCTGGGGAGAGCCGTATGCCCAGTATGGACGGATTGACGATGGATGGCAGGAATTACACGTATGTGAACAATTCGAAAAAATGAAAAAGAAATTTGTGGACAAGGGAATACCTCTCGTATTGGGAGAATATAGTGCCATGTACCGTACTCATCCTGACAACTCGCTCCAAGAAGTCTGCCATGAATCGGAAGGCTACTTCACAGGCTATGTTACAGAACAAGCTAAAAACAACGGACTGGCTCCTTTCTTATGGGATATACAACATGGAGGACTATTTGACCGCGATAAAGGAACAATACTGCTGCCGACTGTGTACAACCAGCTGAAAGAAGGAGCGGAAAGAGGACAATATCCATTCTAAGATAAATCTTAAACTCAAAGGCACAAAGACACATAGTCCTTCAAACTACTGTCTCGCAGGCTGTGTGCCGATGTGCCTTTGCCTTTTCACCAAAACAAGAACAAGACAACATGAAGAAATTGGCATTCTATTTGATTACACTATTGTTCCTGGCCACAGGGAGCAGCCTTGCACAAGGATATAAAAATCCGGTCATTCCCGGATGCCATCCCGATCCGAGCATCTGTAAGGCAGGAGAGGACTATTATCTTGTGAATAGCTCATTCGAATATTTTCCGGGAGTTCCCCTTTTCCACAGCAGGGACCTCGTGAACTGGGAACAGATTGGGCACGTGCTGAACCGGGAATCCCAACTGAAAATCAAAGGAGGAAACATGTGGGGCGGTATCTATGCACCCACTATCCGTTACAATGATGGTACTTTCTATATGATTACAACCAACACTTCAGACAGGGGAAACTTTCTGGTATATACCGATAACCCGTATGGAGAATGGTCAGACCCTGTCTGGATTAGGCAAGGAGGCATCGACCCTTCACTCTATTTCGAAAACGGTCGCTGCTATCTGGTGAGCAATCCCGATGGTGCCATCTGGATCTGCGAAATCAACCCGAAGACAGGAGAGCAGCTTTCCGAGTCGAAGCGTATATGGGGAGGCACAGGAGGACGTTTCCCCGAAGGACCGCACATCTACAAACGTGACGGATGGTATTACCTGATGATAAGCGAAGGCGGAACGGAATACGGGCACAAGGTGACCATCGCCCGCAGTCGGAATATCGGAGGCCCGTATGAGAGCAACCCTGCCAATCCGATTCTGACCCACATCAACCAGAACGCAGAAAACAATCCGATACAGGGAGTCGGCCATGCCGATATGGTGCAGGCACACGACGATTCCTGGTGGCTGGTATGCCTCGGTTTCCGCACGCAAAACGGACAGCACCACGTGCTGGGACGCGAAACATTTCTGGCTCCCGTCGCATGGAATGAAGACGGATGGCCTGTCGTAAACGGAGACGGTACCATCAATCTGGATATGAAAGATGTCAAGACACTTCCCCAAACCACCGTCAAAAACAGTCCGGACTGGGATTTCAACAATCCGCAGTTAGGAGCGGAATGGAACTGGATTGGCATCCCAGACAAAAAAAACTATTCGCTCACGGAGAAAAACGGATTCCTCCGCATAAAAGGAAGCGAAAAAAAACTGGATGACTACGGCTGTTCACCAACATTCGTGGGACGCAGACAGGAAGACATCGATTTCCAGGCCACCACAAGAATGCAGGCAAGAGGAAACGGAAACGCCGGAATGACTGTCTACCTTTGTCCTTCCGCTCATTATGATCTGTTCGTTTCCGAGAACAAGCTGAAGCTGCGCTACCGCCTGAGCGAACTCTGCTACGAAAAGGATATCTGCCAGGTGCCTGATGATTTCATTTATTTGAGAATCAAAGGAGATGCGGCCACATACACCCTGGCTTATTCTACAGACGGCACACATTACACTGAAGCAGGACGTATGAATACCCGTTATTTGAGCACTGAGACCAACGGAGGGTTCACCGGTGTCTATCTGGGACTTTTCGCCGAAGGGCAAGGATATGCGGACTTTGATAATTTTAAATATATGTCTATCGTCCCAGAAGTCTCTCCAAAACTGACTTCAAAAGATGCAAATCCGATATTGGATTTCATTTTTACAGCCGATCCGACGGCAATCGTCCACGACGGACGACTATATGTTTATGGCACAAACGATCAGCAGCAATATGAGGCAGTAGGGCGTGACGGCAGAAATACGTATGAATACATTAAGACACTAGTCATGATGTCAACGGATGATATGGTGAATTGGACTTATCACGGTCTGATTAAGACAGACAGCATTGCTCCGTGGATTGTGGCTTCATGGGCTCCATCCATCGTCAAGCGGAAAGAAAAAGATGGGAAGACACATTTCTATCTCTATTTTTCCAACGGTGGAGTTGGCACCGCTGTACTGACCTCCACTTCTCCTGTCGGTCCGTGGTCCAGCCCGCTCGACAAAAGCCTCATCGACGGGAACAATCCCGAGTTGGGTGACTGTAGGGTCCCTTTTGATCCTGGAGCCGTCATTGATAACAAAGGTATCGGGTGGTTGGCTGTCGGGGGGGCATGCGCGCGTATCATGCGATTAGGAAAGGATATGGTTAGCATTGACAGTTCAATAGTACCCATCTATGCTCCACATCATTTTGAAGCAAACGAACTGAATTTTATCAACGGAACTTATGTCTATACATACAATACCGACTGGCAGGATTACAGCGATTGGCCTTTACCGACAGAGAAGCCAACTACTTGTTGCATGACATATATGACTAGCAAGAATCCGCTTGACAGTTGTAGCTGGGAATACCGCCACAATTATTTTAAAAATCCGGGGGATTATGGATTCGATTTCAGCAACAATCACACCCATTTGGAAAAATACTGTGGAAAATGGTATATATTTTACCACACGATGAGTCTGCAACACAGTTATAATACGGATGGAGGATTCCGTAACATTTGTGTAGACGAAATCAAGGTGGATGAAAAAAATCTTAATATCCACATGGGGAATCAGACGCTGAAAGGCGTAGAACAGATACGACCTATGAATCCGTTCATTGTTCAGCAGGCAGAAACTACAGCTGCCACACAGAATGTCAAATTTGTAAACGGGAAAAGAATTGGTGACATGCATGCCGTGACCGTTCCCAACAAGACAGGTATCATTGCCGTCAGAGGGGTAGCTTTCAGTAAAGTTCCTTCCAGTTTAGAAATTAAGGCATCTGGGAATGGAACCATAGATGTTCGTCGGAACAGTCCGGATGGAGAGGTTATCGCTTCAATTAAAGTTAGCAATTCGCAAATGAAATTCATCAAATCTGAAATTCAAACGAAGATGAAAGGCTTCGTAGACCTTTGTTTTGTTTTAAAAGGAAACAATCTCACATTTGATGAATGGCAATTTAAATGATGCTTCCCAAAAGAAATAAGGTTGTCTTCAAAGTTTTATAAAAAGCTGAGATTGATTTATTATAATCTATAAGTTTAACATAAAAATCTTCTGCTTGTAGTTCTATAAGTGACGTAAACAAAGGCTAAAGCAGGAGATTTTTTATTTTTAGGTTTCAATCTTATTTTTGAAATTTATTTTGAATCTCATTCCTCTTTCCTTTCTCTTGAATCTAATTTTTCTGCCATATTTTAGAGACGCTTAAATTTGGCTTAGACTTTTTAGCCGCTTTGCTTTCCTTAGATTTTCATGTTCTGCGTTAAAAAGCCTTCCTTTTCGGCCCAGGATAAGCGAGAAGAACCAAAAAGGAAGGTCTTTCATTCTAAGTTATAGGAGGCTTTATCCTTTCAACGGATTCCAGCCCTGTGCTTTCAGTTCAAGTTCATTTCCGTCGCGGGTTACGAGGGCACATCCTAACTCGGGTTTGGTGATGTGACCGATGACTTTCACGTCTTTCATCTGAGATACGACTTCATGCGCAGTCAATGGTACTGTGAAGAGCAGTTCGTAATCTTCGCCGCCGTTCAGGGCACAAGTGCTCAGGTTCATGTTGAATTCTTCGGCCATTACGGCTGTCTGGTAGTCAATCGGAATGCGTTCTTCGTACACGCGGCAACCGGCATGGCTTTGTGAACAGATGTGCATCAGCTCAGATGATAGTCCGTCGGAGATGTCCATCATGGCAGTGGGTTTGATGCCGGCTTTAGCCAGGCTTTCTACAATATCCTTGCGGGCTTCTGGTTTTAAGAAGCGTTCCAGCAAGTATTCTTTTCCTGCAAAGTCAGGCTGTACATCTTTTTCGCCCTGGAACACGGCTTTTTCTCGTTCCATCAGCTGAAGACCCATGTAAGCGGCTCCCAAATCGCCTGATACGCAGATCAGGTCAGTTTCTTTGGCGCCGTTGCGGTACACTACCTTGTCTTTATCGGCTTCGCCAATACAGGTGATGGAAATGGCCAGCCCTGTAACGGAAGAAGTGGTGTCACCTCCTACAAGGTCTACCTGATGCTGTGCGCAAGCCAGTTTCAGTCCGTCGTAGAAATCTTCCAGGTCTTCGATGCAGAAGCGTTTGGATACAGCCAGTGATACGGTAATCTGCTTCGGAGTACCGTTCATGGCGTAAATATCGGAGAAGTTCACCATGGCCGATTTGTATCCTAAGTGCTTCAGCGGGGTATATACCAGGTCAAAGTGTACACCTTCCATCAGTAGGTCGGTGGTGACCAGTACCTGCTTGCCGGGAAATTCCAATACGGCTGCATCGTCGCCCACACCGTATTTCGTTTCCGGGTTCTGTAATTTAATATCTTGGGTGAGATGCTTGATAAGCCCAAATTCACCCAACGTTGAAATTTCTGTTCTGTTTCCTTCGTGCATAGTATTTTTACGCTCTGTTGATAAGTTCTCTCATAATGGTCGTCATGCGGGGCTGTGCTTCGTCGGCAGCCTTCTGCACTTCTTCGTGTGATACTTCCACAATCTTGCCTTCCACGCCCAGGTCGGTGATGACTGATACACCGAATACCTTAATGCCGCAATGGTTGGCTACAATCACTTCTGGTACGGTTGACATACCTACGGCATCAGCACCCAGAATGTGGAACATTTTATATTCCGACGGAGTTTCGAATGTTGGGCCTTGGGTACCGAGGTATACGCCTTGCTGCACCTTGATACCTTTTTCCTGTGCAATTTCCAGTGCTTTTGCAATCAGTCCTTTAGAGTAAGCTTCACTCATATCCGGGAAGCGTGGTCCGTATTCGATATTCTTCCCACGAAGCGGATGTTCCGGGAAGAGATTGATGTGGTCAGTAATAATCATCAGGTCACCGATTTCAAAGTCGGGGTTGGTACCTCCTGCAGCATTCGATACGAAGAGGGTCTTGATGCCCAGTTCACGCATCACGCGTACAGGGAAAGTCACTTCCTTCATAGAATAGCCTTCATAGAAATGAAAGCGTCCTTGCATGGCCATGATGTCCTTGTTGCCCAGTTTCCCGAAAATCAGTTTCCCGCTGTGTCCTTCGACGGTTGAAACCGGGAAATTCGGGATTTCCGAATAGTTGATTTCATACTTGTCGGTGATTTCGTGCACCAGACTACCCAATCCTGTACCCAGGATGATGGCTGTTTCGGGGTGAGTGTGCATTTTAGCCTTTAGAAAGGCTGCTGTTTCTTGAATTTTTTCTAACATACTCAATGATTTTAGGGTTAAATACTAGTTCTCCTTTGTGCAGAAACTCCACTTCTATGGGGAGCACGTAAATATAGGGTTTCAGTTCTTCGCTGAGCTGCGGATGACCGATAAGTCGTGAGGCATCCTTTTCGGTGGTCAGGATGAGGCGGCGGGTTTCCGGCAGTTGGTGGAACTGCTGTGCAATCTGTTGCATGTCGGTACCGTCAAAATTGTGATGGTCGCCGAAGAGCAGCGGAGTGATACGGGCGGCGTGTCGGCCGACTTCCTCCATTAGTGGTGCCGGTGAGGCAATGCCGGTGACCAGCAGCACTTCTTTATCTTTTAACGCATCCAGCGGTTGGGCAGGAGCATCCATAAATAGGGAATACAGTTTCCCGTAGGCCAGGGTAGTGAAAAACACTTCCTGATGCGGAAGTGGCTGTATACGTTGCCTGATACGTTCGCATTCCTCCTGGCTGAGATTAGGCGGACATTTCGTAACGATGAGCAAATCGGCTCGTTTCTTTCCGTTGGCAGGTTCCCGAAGGCGTCCAGCGGGAAGAAGTTGGTCACATTCCACAGGGCGATGGTAATCCATCAGCAGGATGCGCAGTCCCGGTCGCACGTAACGGTGCTGAAAGGCATCGTCCAGCAGGATGACTTCCGTATCGGGTGCTCCTTGCGGAGAGGTAAGTTGACGGATACCCCGGCAACGGTCTCCGTCTACGGCCACGTGAATGCTGGGAAACTTGCGGGCCATCTGGTAAGGCTCGTCACCGATGTCTTCCATTTGGGAGGTAGAAGAAGCCAGTACGAAACCTTTTGATTTTCGTTTGTAGCCTCGGCTCAGTACGGACAGCCGGAACGAGTCCTGTAACAGCCGGATAAGGTATTCCGTGTGAGGAGTTTTCCCGGTACCGCCTACGGTCAGGTTACCGATGCAGATAACGGGTAAAGGGAAGCTTTCTTCATGGAGCCAGCCCACGTCGAACAAAAGATTCCGTACCTTCACACCGACGCCGTAGAGGACACTGAAGGGCCATAGCCCCCAATATATCTTGCATTTTCCGTTCATGAACGCGCCTCTTGCTTATTGGATACGCATATTGAACGGCAAACGGGCTTGCAGGCGGTCAGATTGTTCCACGTGGCGCAACCATTCAAATCCTTGATAATATTCACCGAATGTTTCCTGCAGCTGGCTGTGAATGTAGCGGTCGGCACGGGTATTCAGCAGTTCTGTCAGGAAATCCTGCTTGGTCGGGTAGCTTTTCAGCTTATAGTCTTTTACTTTTCCCAGTTCGGCAGCCAGCTGGATGGCAGTATCCAGTCCTCCCAATTCGTCTACCAGTTTCAGTTCTTTAGCCATGCTTCCAGTCCATACGCGGCCTTCCGCAATCTTGCAGAGCTCCTCTAACGGAATATTTCGTCCTTCGGCACAGCGTTTGGTGAACAAGGCATATCCCTGATTTATCATCTGCTGCATCAGAGCTGATTCTTCTGCATTAAACGGACGCCCCATGCTGCCCATGTCGGCCATCTTGTGTGTCTTGACTCCATCAAAATGAAGTCCCAGTTTGTCGGTCAGTAATTCAGAAGCGTCGGGTATCATACCGAAGATGCCGATAGAACCTGTCAGGGTAGTCGGTTCAGCCACGATTTTGTTGGCAGCGCAAGAAATGTAGTAACCGCCGGAAGCAGCATAGTCACCCATAGATACGACGACCGGTTTTTCAGCTTTCAGCAAGCTCACTTCACGCCAAATCTGTTCCGAACCGTAGGCACTTCCTCCCGGAGAGTTTACGCGGAGCACAACCGCTTTCACGTTCTTGTCCTTACGCAAATCGCGCAAGTCCTTCGTTACTTTCTCGGAGTTGATACCTTCGTCATACGAAGAAACGTTGTCAATTTCTCCGTAAGCATAATAAACAGCTATCACATCTCTTGTTTTGCTTTTCGGAGTGGCCGATTTTACACGAGTCATTTCATCCAGACTCAGGGTATGGAGGTTATCTTCTTCGGTCAGTCCGGCGAGTGATTTCAGGTAGCTGAGCACTTCGTCTTTGTACATCAGTGTGTCGGCCAGTCCGCAGCGCACGTATTCTTCGGCTGGACGCAGGTCCATGTGCCTATCGGCTAATGAATTTAAGGAATCGACAGAAATATTTCTGGAAACGGCTACATCGTCCACGATGTTCTTCCACATAGATTCCAGAAAGGCCTGTGTTTGTTCACGGTTGGCCGGACTCATTTCGGTATTGGTCATCGGTTCAACGGCCGATTTGTAGGTACCCACACGGAATATCTGCATTTTAACTCCGATTTTGGCCAGGAAATCTTTCAGAAACATGGTCTCGCTGGATAATCCGTGCCAGGAGAGGTTTCCTGCAGGATTTACAATTACCTTGTCGGCTACACTGGCCAGGTAATAACCGCCCTGTGTGTACATGTCGGCATAGGCAATCAGGAACTTGCCGCTTTGTTTGAAATCAGTCAGTGCACGGTGAATGGCCTGCAAAGAGGCCGTAGAACATGCTAATAATCCCGTATGCAGGTAGATACCCTTAATCTGTTCGTTTTCCTTGGCTTTCTGGATAGAACTCAGAATATCTTCCAGTCCGTATGTGGAAATTCGGTCTTCAAAGAACTGGTCTACGGGACTAGGCTGATAGCGCTCCTGAACGGTACCTTTCAGTTCAAGCGTAAAAACAGAGTTGGGCATGACTAAGGTTTCGCTTTCAGAAGAGGCCATAATTCCGGCCAGTATGCCGATACCTAGGATGATAAAGATGAATCCGCAAATCAGCACGCCTGTAATGGTAGCCAGGGTGCTCCGAAGAAATTCTTTCATTATAAGTCGTTTTTTGATTAATAAACAAAGTTATTCTTTTTGCCTGAAAAAGCAAAAATACAAGAGGGTAATTTTCTTTATTTACAGAGTGGTGATTATGGTCTTAAATTTGATTTTAAATTTATTTTAGGTAGCTTTTAAAGGGATTTTTATAGTACAATATAATAAGGTAGTGTCGAGGGCTTGATTCAATAGTCTGCTGCAAAATTTATTGTTGGATTGTAATTTGTTGATATTTAACTTGTTATATAATATTAATCCATCGTGAAGGTCTGCGCATTGACGAGCGTGAAAAAACGCACTTGCGTTCCATCCAAAACGCACTTGCGTTTAAGATCAAACGTCCTTGCGTTTGAAGTGAAACGCACTTGCGTTTTATATCAAATGCACTTGCGTTTTTTGAGAGGTTGCAGAAAATATCTCCCGATTTATTTTGTTTTTTTACGGAACTTCCCCAATTTTGCCAAAATTGATTTTGTGAACTTTAAATAAATACGATATGGCAGAAGAAATGATTGTCAAGGAACTGGACGAGGTAGTAGTCCGTTTCTCGGGTGATTCCGGTGACGGAATGCAGCTGGCCGGTAATATGTTCTCCAATATTTCGGCAACCGAAGGAAACGATATCAGTACATTCCCGGATTACCCGGCGGACATTCGCGCCCCGCAAGGTTCATTGACTGGTGTGTCTGGCTTTCAGGTGCATATTGGTGCCGGGAAAGTATATACTCCGGGCGATAAATGCGATGTGCTGGTAGCCATGAATCCGGCAGCCTTGAAAACACAGTATAAATTTTGTAAACCGCAGGCGGTAATTATCATCGATTCCGATTCATTTACTAAACGTGACCTGGAAAAGGCTAAGTTTACGTTGGAAAATCCCTTCTCGGAACTGGGTATTAAGAATGAAGTCGTGTCGGCAGCTATCACTACCATGTGTAAGGAAAGCCTGAAAGACAGCGGGCTGGACAACAAGTCTATCTTGCGAACAAAGAACATGTTTGCTTTGGGGCTGGTATGCTGGCTGTTCCATCGTGATGTGAAGGTGGGTGAAAAAATCCTGCGCGAGAAATTTGCCAAGAAACCGGAAATTGCCGAAGCTAATGTGAAGGTACTTTACGACGGTTATCACTTTGGTGAAAATACCCATGCTTCTGTTTCGATGAGTTATACCGTGCCGAGCAAGGCACAGAAAGAGCCGGGAAAATACATGGATATCAACGGTAATAAAGCGACGGCATACGGTCTGATGGCAGCTGCTGAGAAAGCAGGCCTGCAATTGTATCTAGGTTCTTACCCTATTACACCGGCTACGGATATCTTGCACGAGTTGGCCAAACATAAATCGCTTGGTGTAAAGACGGTGCAGTGTGAAGATGAAATTGCCGGATGTGCTTCTGCCGTAGGAGCTTCGTTTGCCGGCGCATTGGCTGTAACGACCACTTCCGGACCGGGTATCTGTTTGAAGAGTGAGGCCATGAACCTGGCGGTGATTACGGAACTTCCGCTGGTGATTGTAGACGTACAGCGTGGAGGCCCTTCTACCGGACTGCCAACTAAATCAGAACAGACCGACTTGCTTCAGGTGTTGTTCGGACGTAATGGAGAAAGCCCGATGCCTGTGGTAGCCGCTTCTTCACCGACCGACTGTTTTGATGCGGCTTATCTGGCCTGCAAGATTGCCCTGGAGCACATGACTCCGGTCGTTTTGTTGACCGATGCCTATATTGCCAACGGTTCTGCTGCATGGCGTTTGCCCGATTTGAATACTTATCCATCCATCTGTCCGCCTTACGTGAAACCGGAAATGGCCGATTCGTGGACACCGTTCCAGCGTGACCCGCAGACAGGTGTACGTTACTGGGCTACACCGGGTACCCCGGGCTTTATGCACCGTATCGGAGGATTGGAAAAGAGCAACGAGACCGGAGCCATTTCTACGGAACCGGAAAACCACTTCCTGATGACGAAGTTGCGTGCCGAAAAGGTAGAAAAAATTGCCGATTCACTGCCACCGCTTACAGTGGAAGGCAATCCGGATGCCGATTTGCTGATTGTAGGCTTTGGAGGTACTTACGGACACTTGCATTCTGCCATGGATCAGTTGAACGCCATGGGCAAGAAAACGGCACTGGCACATTTCCGTGTCATCAACCCGCTGCCGAAAAATACAGCCGAAGTATTGCGGAAATACAAGACCGTCGTGGTGGCCGAACAAAATATGGGACAGCTGGCAGGCTATCTCCGCATGAAAGTGGAAGGTATTCACCTGCATCAGTTCAATCAGGTAAAAGGCCAGCCGTTCGTAGTGAAAGAGCTGGTAGAGGCTTTCAGTCAACTTTTTTAATGATTCATCAATAAATATTCTGGAGGAAGAACAATGAGTGAAACAAAATATACGGCAGCAGATTATAAATCCGGACAGCCTCGCTGGTGTCCGGGCTGCGGCGACCACGCTTTCCTGAATTCTTTTCACAAGGCTTTGGCCGAACTGGGAGTACCTCCCCATGAAATTGCGGTGATTTCCGGTATCGGATGTTCTTCGCGTTTGCCTTATTACATGAATACGTATGGCATGCACACCATCCACGGACGTGCGGCAGCCATTGCTACGGGAGCCAAGGTGGCTAATCCGAATCTTACTATCTGGCAGATTTCCGGTGACGGTGATGGTCTGGCCATTGGTGGTAACCATTTCATCCATGCTATCCGTCGTAATGTAGATATTAACATCATCCTGTTGAATAACCGTATTTACGGATTGACCAAGGGACAGTATTCTCCGACTTCAGCCCGTGGGTTTGTAAGTAAATCTTCTCCCTACGGTACGGTGGAAGATCCTTTCCGTCCGGCAGAATTGTGCTTCGGAGCTCGCGGCCGTTTCTTTGCCCGTTGTGCGGCAGTAGATGGCGGTCCTTCTGTGGAAGTGCTGAAAGCAGCTGCCCGTCATAAAGGAACATCGGTGGTGGAAGTGTTGCAGAACTGTGTCATCTTCAATGACGGTACGCACAATGCTGTGGCCAAAAAGGAAGACCGTGAACGCAATGCAATTTATCTGGAACACGGTAAGCCTATGCTTTTCGGTCCGAACAAGGAATTTGGCCTGATGCAGGAAGGCTTCGGACTGAAGGTGGTGAAATTAGGTGAGAACGGTATCACAGAAAAAGACATCTTAGTGCACGATGCCCATTGTGAAGACCATACCCTGCAATTGAAACTTGCGCTCATGGAAGGTCCGGATTTCCCGATAGCCTTGGGTGTGATTCGTGATGTGGATGCACCGACATACGATGAGGCGGTGGAAGCCCAGATTGAAGAGGTCTCAGCCAAGAAGAAGTATCACACGTTTGCCGAACTGCTGGAAACGAATGATACGTGGGAGATTAAATAACGTAATAAGATAGTTCTAAAAGGAGCCGGTGATTTCTTTCATGCGGCTTCTTTTTGTTGTGCTGTATTGTGCTATTCATGTGCTCTCTGTTTTACTTTGTATAAAGTAGAAATGCCTTTATTTTGTTGGTATTCAATGTGTCTCCTTTGTAGTGCTGTCCTTTATAAGGACATTTGACAAGATGAAGGTAGGTTGTCTTTTAAGAGGAAAGAAATTTCACCTATAACAGCTATCTTTGTAAACATAATAATGCTAAATCTTATTTTATACTATGTTTCAAAGAATACACATTTGTCTGATAGCCGGACTTTTTTCGCTTTCAGTTTATGCGCAGCAAAAGGCTGTAGATTATGTCAATCCGATGATTGGAACGGACGGGTATGGAAATGTATATCCAGGAGCACAGATTCCGTTTGGAGGTATACAGATAAGCCCGGATACGGATGCCAAGTTCTATGATGCTGCGGCCGGATACAAGTATAATCACACTTCCATTCTGGGATTCAGCCTGACGCATCTGAGCGGAACCGGAATTCCTGATTTGGGTGATTTCTTGTTCATACCTGGAACTGGGGAGATGAAACTCGAACCGGGTACACGGGAGAACCCCACAAAAGGTTATCGTTCGCGCTATTCTCATGAGAAGGAGTGGGCTTCTCCTAATTATTATGCTGTAGAACTGTCTGATTACGGTGTGAAAGCTGAAATGACAGCCGGATTACGTAGTGGCATGTTCCGTTTCACCTATCCTAAATCGGACAAGGCATTTATCATGATTGACATGAACCATACCCTTTGGCAGAATTGTGAATGGTCAAATCTGCGTATGGAGAATGATTCTACCCTGACAGGCTACAAGTTGGTAAAGGGCTGGGGACCGGAACGTCATGTCTATTTTACCGCAGTATTTTCTAAGAAACTGAAAAACCTGCGTATCATGCAAGATAAGAAACCGGTTATCTATAACACTTCCCGTTTCCGCAGTTGCTATGAAGCGTGGGGAAAGAACCTGATGGCTTGTATCTCCTTTGCAGCCGAAGAGGGAGAGGAAGTGATTGTGAAGACATCAGTGTCAGCTGTCAGCACGGCCGGAGCGATGCTGAACTTGCAGGAATTGAACGGTATGACATTCGATGCTTTACGTGAAAAGGGAGTCGGTCTGTGGGAAAAGGAATTGTCCAAATATCAGATTGAGGCCAAACCGGAAGTGAAGGAAGCTTTTTATACGGCCGCCTATCGTGCAGCGTTGCATCCGTTTGTTTTTCAGGATGCGGATGGCCAGTTCAGAGGGCTGGATAAGAACATTGAGAAAGCGGAGGGTTTTACCAATTACACTGTCTTCTCATTGTGGGATACATACCGTGCCTTGCATCCCTGGTTTAACCTGGTGCATCAGGATGTCAATGCAGACATCGCCAATTCGATGCTGGCCCACTATGACAAGAGTGTAGAGAAGATGTTGCCGATATGGTCTTTCTATGGCAATGAAACTTGGTGCATGATTGGCTACCATGCAGTGTCCGTACTGGCAGATATGATTGTGAAAGGCGTAAAAGGCTTTGATTATGAACGTGCCTATGAGGCCATGAAGACTACGGCGATGAACGAACACTATGACTGTCTGCCGGAATATCGTGAGAATGGCTATGTTCCTTTTGATAAGGAAGCGGAATCTGTGTCAAAGACGCTGGAATATGCTTATGATGACTACTGTATTGCGCAGGCTGCCAAAGCATTGGGTAAGACAGAGGATTACGAGTACTTTCTGAACCGTTCGCTTTCTTACCAGACTTTGGTCGATCCGGAAACAAAATACATGCGCGGAAGGGATAGTAAAGGTGAATGGCGTACCCCATTCAGCCCGATAGCCTATCAGGGCCCGGGTTCTGTACATGGATGGGGAGACATCACTGAAGGCTTTACCATGCAGTACACCTGGTATGTGCCTCACGATGTGCAGGGATATATTAACCTGGCTGGAAAGAAACTTTTCCAGAAGCGACTAGATGAACTATTTACTGTGGAGTTGCCTGAAGATATTCCTGGCGCTCACGATATACAGGGACGTATTGGCGGATATTGGCATGGAAATGAACCTTGTCATCACGTAGCCTATCTCTATAACTATTTAGGTCAGCCTTGGAAATGCCAGTATTGGGTGCGTGAGATTACTTCCCGTTTCTATGGCAATGAGCCGGGGGCGCTGAGTGGAAATGACGACTGCGGTCAGATGTCGGCATGGTATATGTTCAACTGTCTGGGATTTTATCCGGTAGCTCCTTCCAGCAATTTTTATAACATCGGTTCGCCTTGTGTCAAGAGCCTGACAGTGACATTGAGCAATGGCAAGCAGATAAAGATGACTACGGAAGGTTGGTCAGAAGAGGCAGTTTACGTAAAGGACCTGTATGTGAACGGACAGAAATATACGAAATCCTATTTGCCGTACGACATGGTGAAGGAAGGAGTGACACTGCATTTTGTCATGAGTGAGAAACCTTCTTACAAAAGAGGAGTGGCTAAAGGGGATATACCGCCTTCTATATCTTCAGGCAAAGAAACTGTCCTTTATAAGAAAGGGAAATGAATGATTGAAATTACAAAAAAACGACGAGGATTATCCCCCGTCGTTTTTTTTGTATCTTGTTTATTCTTTTTCTCCATAGCATAAATCGCCTGCATCCCCGAGTCCTGGTACAATATAGGAATGAGCATTCAATTCCGGGTCGATGGCACCGCACCACACGGTGGTTTTCTCTGCAGGGAACACTTTTTTGATATGTTCGATGGCCTGACGACTGGCAATGACTGAAGCAATGTGTATATGAGATGGTTCTCCCTTGGTAAGCAAAGCTTCGTATGCTAGTTCCATGGAACTGCCGGTAGCCAGCATCGGGTCGGTCAGAATCAGAACCTTTCCGTCCAGTCGTGGAGAAGCGATGTATTCAATGTGAATGTCGAAGTTATCTTCGTTGATGTATTTACGATAGGCCGATACGAAGGCATTTTCCGCATGGTCAAAATAGTTGATGAAGCCCTGATGAAGTGGAAGTCCTGCACGAAGGATGGTGGCTACCACAGGTTGCTCGGAAGGTACATTCTCTACGGCTGTAGCCAATGGGGTTTGTACGGATACCGGATGGTAAGGAAGTGTCCGGCTGATTTCGTATGCCATGATTTCGCCTACACGCTCTATGTTGCGGCGGAAGCGGATGCGGTCACCTTGTACATGCACATCACGGATTTCAGAAAGGAACTGGTTGAAAAGGCTGTTGCTTTGGTTAAAGTTGATTATTTTCATAAACATTTTCAGGTTCTTAGGGGTTTTATTATTTAGATTCCAGTTTGCAAAGAAACAAAATAAAATTGATTTGTAAAGTGGATTTGGCAATTTTGTTACACAAGTATAAATCTTTAAATGATTACGGATTTTTTTCTGTAATAACTTCTTTGAATTAAAAATATCTACTACTTTTGTAGCGCCTAAAACAAGGAGATGTTGAAGAGCAGAAAAAGCAGATTAGGCTTACAGATATAGACAATAAACATTTGATATAATAACCAAATTAATCATTTGAACAATGGCAAATTTAGATCTTACTAAGTACGGTATCACTGGAACCGTAGAAATCGTACACAATCCTTCTTACGATGTATTGTTTGCAGAAGAAACAAAAGCTGGTTTGGAAGGCTTCGAAAAAGGTCAGGTAACTGAACTGGGTGCAGTAAACGTAATGACTGGTATCTATACTGGTCGTTCTCCTAAAGATAAATTCTTGGTAAAAGACGCTACAAGTGAAAACACTGTATGGTGGACTTCAGAAGAATATAAAAACGACAACAAGCCTGTAACTACAGAAACTTGGAATGTATTGAAGAACTTGGCTGCTAAAGAATTGTCAAACAAGAAATTGTATGTTGTTGATGGTTTCTGCGGCGCTAACGAAGCTACTTGCTTGAAAGTTCGTTTCATCATGGAAGTTGCATGGCAGGCTCACTTCGTAACTAACATGTTCATCCGTCCGTCTAAAGAACAGTTGGAAAACTTCGAACCTGATTTCGTTGTTTACAACGCTTCTAAGGCTAAAGTTGAAAACTACAAAGAACTGGGTCTGAACTCAGAAACTGCAGTTGTGTTCAACTTGACTACTAAAGAACAGGTTATCCTGAACACTTGGTATGGTGGTGAAATGAAGAAAGGTATGTTCTCTATGATGAACTACTTCAACCCGTTGCGTGGTATCGCTTCTATGCACTGCTCTGCTAACACTAACATGGAAGAAACTGAATCAGCTATCTTCTTCGGTTTGTCTGGTACTGGTAAGACTACTTTGTCTACAGACCCGAAACGTAAGTTGATTGGTGATGACGAACACGGATGGGATAACGAAGGTGTATTCAACTACGAAGGTGGTTGCTACGCTAAGGTTATCAACTTGGATAAAGAATCTGAACCAGATATCTACAACGCAATCAAACGTGACGCTCTGTTGGAAAACGTAACAGTAGACGCTAACGGTAAGATTGACTTCGCTGATAAGAGCGTAACTGAAAACACTCGTGTTTCTTATCCTATCCACCACATCGAAAACATCGTGAAACCTATCTCTAAGGGTCCTCACGCTAAACAAGTTATCTTCTTGTCTGCTGATGCATTCGGTGTATTGCCTCCAGTATCTATCTTGAATCCTGCACAGGCTCAGTACTACTTCTTGTCTGGATTTACTGCTAAGTTGGCTGGTACAGAACGTGGTATCACTGAACCGACTCCGACATTCTCTGCTTGCTTCGGTGCTGCTTTCTTGAGCCTGCATCCTACTAAATATGCAGAAGAATTGGTTAAGAAGATGGAAATGACTGGTGCAAAAGCATACTTGGTTAACACTGGTTGGAACGGAACTGGCAAACGTATTTCTATCCGTGATACTCGTGGTATCATCGACGCTATCTTGGATGGTTCTATCGAAAAAGCTCCTACTAAGACTATTCCTTACTTCGATTTCGTTGTTCCGACAGAATTGCCGGGTGTTGATCCGAAGATCTTGGATCCGCGTGACACTTACGCTGATGCTGCTGAATGGACTAAGAAAGCTGAAGACTTGGCTGGACGTTTCATCAAGAACTTCGCTAAGTTTACAGGTAACGAAGCTGGTAAGGCTTTGGTTGCTGCTGGTCCGAAATTGTAATTCGACTTACAAAATCTTAAATATGAAAGCGGTTTCCTTCGGGAAGCCGCTTTTTTTGTATCTTTGGTCGTAGTTTTAATTCGTAAATCTAATTAATTATGAAAAAGTCTATTCATCTTCTATCCATTCCAGTTGTGGCTTGTTGCTTGTCGTGTACTTCCGGAAAGGTGCTTCCGCCTGAACCGATTCTTCCTGTGCCTGAACCCAAGCAGGTGGAATGGCAGCAGATGGAAACGTATGCTTTTATCCATTTTGGCCTGAATACTTTTAATGACCGGGAATGGGGATATGGAGATACGGATCCGAAAACGTTTAATCCGACGAATCTGGATTGTGAACAATGGGCGCAGACACTGGTAAAAGCTGGTATGAAAGGAGTGATTCTTACTGCCAAACATCACGACGGATTCTGCTTGTGGCCGTTTGAAGGTACAGACTATAGTGTAAAGAACTCTCCGTGGAAAAACGGACAGGGAAATGTAGTGAAAGAGTTGTCGGAGGCTTGTAAGAAATATGGTCTTAAGTTTGCCGTTTATCTTTCGCCGTGGGATCGTCATCAGGCTAATTATGGTACACCTGAGTATTTGCCTTACTTTTATGCACAGTTGCATGACCTGCTGACGAATTACGGACCTGTATTTGAAGTATGGTTTGACGGAGCGAATGGTGGTGACGGATGGTATGGCGGTGCCAAGGACATACGTACCATCGATCGCAAGAACTATTATAATTATCCTCGTATTTATGAAATGCTGGATAGTATTCAGCCTCAGGCTATCATTTTCTCGGATGGAGGACCTGGTTGCCGCTGGGTAGGCAACGAGAAAGGTTTTGCCGGGGCTACCAACTGGTCATTCCTGCGAAAAGGAGAGGTGCATCCGGGATACGACAAGAGTTATGAATTACAATATGGACATCCGGATGGAAATCAATGGGTGCCTGCAGAGTGTGACGTGTCTATCCGTCCGGGATGGTTCTATCATCCGGAGGAAGATGACAGAGTAAAAAGTCCGGATCAGCTGGTGGATTTGTATTACCGCAGTGTGGGACATAATGCGACTTTATTGCTGAACTTTCCGGTAGACCGGAGGGGCCTGATTCATCCGATAGATTCTGCTAATGCAGTTCGTTTCCATGAAATGATTCAGCAGCAGTTGAAGACGAATTTGGTGGCAGGAATGATTCCTAAGGTTTCAAATGAACGTGGAGGAGATTTTGTGGCATCTGCCTTGACCGATGATAATTTTGATACTTACTGGGCTACAGAAGACGGGGTAACTACAGCTGATATCGAATTCTCGTTTGATACGCCTACTCGGATGAACCGTATGATGCTTCAGGAATATATTCCATTGGGACAGCGTGTAAAGGCATTTGTGGTGGAATACCTCGACAAGGATACATGGCTTCCGGTGAAACTGAATGAAGAAACTACTACCATTGGATACAAACGGCTGCTACGCTTTGAAACGGTGGAGACCAAGGGGATACGCATTCGGATTACGGATGCACGTGGTCCGCTTTGTTTGAGTAACGTAGGAGTGTATGATGCAGGCAATGTTTCTGATTCCTTTGTAGAGAAGGTGGAAGACATTGAATCTGTACCTTACCTCTTGCCGGATGTAAAAGCTGAAGAGGCGGCAAAGGCTTCTGACAAGCAGGCGCAGACGACTTGTTTTGTAGAAGGTGACCGTTTGTTGATTGAACTTCAAGAGGAGCGACTGGTTTCTTCTCTTCATTTCTTGCCTGATCAGGGTGAACCTAACAAGGGTCTGATTGCCAATTATGAAATACGTGTCGGCGTGAGCAAGGATGCAGTGAATCAACTGGTCAAATCGGGTGAGTTTTCAAATATACAGAACAATCCGGTGATGCAGTCGGTATTCTTTACTCCGGTAAAAGCTCGTTATATAGAGTTGAAGGCAACGCGTATGATTCACGCAGGTGAACCGATGGGATTTGCCGAATTGGGAGTGAAATAACTTAGTGAAAATAAGAGTTTATGAAAAATGTAATTTATTCAATGTTGGGAGCAGGATTGTTGTGTCTCTCCAGTTGTGCCGGACAAGTACAGAAGGAGCAGACCCCTGCGCCTGATGAATCTTCGGTTAAAAATCAGGTGATTGAAACTATCATGACACGGCGAAGTGTGCGGAAGTATCTGCCGCAGCCGGTAAATCGTGATACAATGCAGATGATTCTGGACTGTGGTATTCATGCACCCAATGGGCAGAATAAACAGTCATGGGCGGTACGCGTGGTGGACAATCCGGAGTTTATCAACGGTATTACGGAAGTGTATAAGAAGGTGAATCCCAAAGTAGCAGAAGATCCGGGATTCAAGAATATGTTTCGCAATGCACCTACGGTAGTGTTTATTGCCAACGATACTTCGTATGATATGTCGCAGATAGACTGTGGGCTGCTGGGAGAAAATATGATTCTTTCGGCCTGGTCAATGGGTATCGGTTCCTGCTGTCTGGGAAGCCCCATACGCTTTATGAAGACAGAGCCTCAGGCAGCAGACTATCTGAAACGCCTGAATATACCCGAAGGCTATGAATTGTTGTATTGCATAGCCTTCGGATATCCGGATGAATCACCGGCAGCTAAACCGCGTGATGCTTCGAAAGTGATGTTTGTGGAGTAAAAATTTATCGCGCTCCCAAATCGTCATAAGAAGATTGTAGAATCGCTTTCCCCAGTTCTGTGCGTCGTTCGTTCGGAGCTGGGGATTCTATTAATGCCTTGCCGGAATTGTTATCAATCAGTGTAGTACCGGTGCTGTCGCGGAAAGCAAATCCGTTGTTATAGGTGTAGTAAGCAAACGGATATTTGTAGTCCTTTCCTAACACGTTACGGCTAAAGTTAAATTCCTTGTGGCTGATTCCCAATTGTGCCAGCAGGGTAGCGGCCATATCACTTTGGTTCATCAGTTTGTCAATGACCATAGGCTGCTTGATGGCGCCTCCTAACCACAGCATTGGAATATGATGAATACGCGGGTCGTGCACCAAACCTTCTTCCGGATAATAGAAGCCATGGTCTGGCAGGCAGATGACAAGCAGGTTTTTCCATTGAGGAAGAGCTTTGAGCTTATCAATAAATTTTCCCAGGCAATCATCAGTGAAAGCAAACGCATTGGGAATTTTTTCTTTCAGACGATGATAGGGTACTTCAAACGGTTCATGGCTGCTTAGGGTAAGAAAGGCTGTATGCCAGGGCTGGTCAGTATTCCGCTCCTTTATCTGACGGTAGAGGTACTCGAAGGTGATGTCATCATTTACTCCCCATGGATTTTTTCGTTCGTTTATACTGAAGTCCACGTCTGCAGTCAGATGCTGGTATCCACTGCCCAGTAAGTAACTTTTCATGTTGGTGAAGTTGATGTCACCTCCATACAGGAAATCCGTGGCGTAACCTTGTTCCCGCAGTTTTCCGGCAATGGAAGGCAAGGTGCGGCTTTTGGCGGGAGATTTCATGACGGAAACAGTGGGGAAGCTTTGGTAACCGCTGAAGGTACAGACTGTGCCTCGGTCTGTGCGGAAACTGTTGGCATAGCAGTTGGTAAAGAAGACTCCTTCCTTGCTCAGACGCTCCATATTCGGACTGACGCCGGGTATTCCTCCTAATGATTCTACGAATACTCCTCCAAAACTTTCCATGAGAATTATCAGTACATTGGGACGGTTGGTAGTGAGTAATGAAACTTCATTTTCTCCCGTGTCTGCATACAATCCTTCAAATAAGTCGGCCCGTTTTTCTTCATCGAAGAAATTAAATTGCTGGGTGAAATCGGTTGTCTTGCTGATGGAGGATAGCAGGCTGAAATCCGGGTTAATGGCAGAATGATTCAGAAATTCATCATTGCAGAAATAGGCTTGTCCTACGTTGCTGGTGGATTCGGTTACACCTCCTCGTATGATGATGAAGATGACACCTCCTAAAAGAATGGTTATCAGACTACCAGCAATGCGCTTCTGGACTTGTGGCAGATTGGCTGGGGTAATTTTGTACAGCCCCCATGTTACTAAGGCTGATAAGATGAGGATGCACAGCAGTCGTATCAGAATAAATCCCAAGGATACGCTGGCCATGGCATTCTTTGGTGAGTCCAGATAGAGGAAGATGGAAGCGTCCAGTTTAAATCCCCAGAACGGATAGAGTGCCATATCGCCAATGAAGATAAGTGTGGTAGCCAGACTGATTAAGACGTAGTAGCCGATAAGTATCTTCTTCAGAGGAAAACGGCGGAACCATATACTACAGAGAATAACCAGCCAGGGAATAGCCGTCAGGTAGCCGGTGGTAGCAGCATCAAGCGTAAAGCCATGGAACAATACCCGGAGGTAGTCTGTGAAAGCGGTTCCTTTCTCACATGCACCGTTATAGAGCATAAAGATTGGTTTCTGAAGCAGGAAATAGCCCAGTATGCTGGCGAAAAAGCATCCCAGATATGTAAGTCTCTTTTTCATCTGTTTGAGTTTTTGATTATTTACGTCCGAAGTCAGCGGGGACTTCTCCCCATACGTCAGTCTCCCACTTGAGCAGGGGAGTGGTATAAGTGTTTTCTTTCAGCCATTTTTCAGCCCGTTCAATTAACTGGAAGAGCGCTTCTGTTTTTTCAGTACGTTCCAGTTTGGTCTTGCATTTTTTTTGCTTCACCCAGGAGAGGGCATTACGGCTGTCGGAATAGATGGGCATGTTCAGGTTCTTTTGTTTCAGAAGTGCCAGCCCGTGAACGATGGCCAGGAATTCTCCGATATTGTTGGTACCGTAAACCGGTCCGAAATGGAAGATTTCCTGTCCTGTTAGCAGGTACACTCCGCGATATTCCATGGGCCCGGGGTTACCGCTACAGGCAGCATCTACTGCCAGGCAGTTCAAGTTGAAGTTTTCGGGGAGTTGTGCCTCGGCTTTTTCTGAAGACGATGCACGATGACGGTTCATGTACTGATACGCAGGAGTAGCAAAGGCATGTTCTGCTTCTTCCTGTGAATCAAAAGACTTATATATAGCCCCTTTATAGCCTTGTATTTGCAGTTGGCAGTCGGTCCATGAAGAATAGATACCCGGATTCACTCCTTTCCAGACCACGTAGAATTTTTGTTTAGCCATAAGATGGTCTTTAAAAAGAAAGTGGCTGTGCAAAAGGAGTGTGGTCCACTCCTTTGCCAGCCACCTGATATACAAGATTGTGATTACATGCGTTCAGGTACTTCGATACCCAGCAAGCCCATAGCCAGTTTGACTACTTTGCCTACATTCTGGCTCAAAGCGAGACGGAATATTTTCAGGGCTTCATTTTCTTCACGCAGGATGCTGAAGTCATGATAGAACTGGTTGTATTCTTTTACCAGGTCGTAAGCATAGTTTGCCAGGATAGACGGGTTGTAATCTGTTCCAGCCTGTTTCACTACGTTGGTAAAGTCGGCCAGCATTTGAATCAAACCCTCTTCTTTCGTACTCAGTTCAATACCGCTTGGGATGACAGCCGGGATGCTGAGTCCGGCTTCTGTAGCCTTACGCAGAATGGACTGGATACGTGCGTATGTATATTGGATGAACGGACCTGTGTTTCCGTTGAAGTCGATAGACTCTTTCGGGTTGAAGGTCATGTTCTTGCGGGCATCTACTTTCAGGATGAAATATTTCAAGGCGCCCAAGCCTACGATGCGTGCGATGTCGTCTGCCTCTTCCTGAGTCAATCCGTCCAGTTTACCCAGTTCGTTGCTGGTTTCCTTGGCCGTTTCAATCATGGCTTCCATCAGGTCGTCGGCATCTACTACTGTACCTTCACGGCTCTTCATCTTTCCTTCCGGCAGTTCCACCATACCGTAAGAGAAGTGTACGAGGTCTTTACCCCATTCGAAGCCCAGCTTGTCGAGCAGGATAGACAATACCTGGAAGTGGTAGTTCTGTTCGTTACCTACCACATAAATCATCTTGTTGATAGGATAATCCTGGAAGCGCAGCTTGGCAGTACCGATGTCCTGTGTCATGTATACAGAAGTACCGTCACCACGGAGCAGCAATTTGTGGTCCAAACCTTCCGGAGTCAGGTCGGCCCATACAGAACCGTCTTCTTTGCGATAGAACAGTCCTTTTTCCAGACCTTCCATTACCTTTTCCTTTCCTTCAAGGTAAGTCTGTGATTCGTAGTATATCTTGTCGAAGCTTACTCCCATCATCTTGTAAGTTTCATCGAAACCTGCATATACCCAGTCATTCATCTTCTTCCAAAGGGCACGTACTTCCGGGTCGTTAGCTTCCCATTTGCGAAGCATTTCGCGTGCTTCCAGCATCAATGGAGAGTTTGCTTCAGCTTTTGCCTTTGCTTCTTCTTCGCTCATACCTTCAGCCTGATATTGAGCCATGAGCTCTTTTACCTCAGCTTTGTAGTGCTTGTCGAAAGCTACGTAGTAGTCACCAATCAGGTGGTCACCTTTCTTGCCTGATGATTCAGGAGTTTCACCGTTACCATATTTCAACCAGGCCAGCATAGACTTACAGATGTGGATACCACGGTCATTTACAATGTTGGTTTTTACCACCTTGTTGCCGTTGGCTGCCATGATGTTAGCCAGTGCGCTTCCCAGCAGGTTGTTACGCACGTGACCCAGGTGAAGCGGTTTATTGGTATTAGGAGAAGAATATTCAATCATGACAAGTGGAGCGTTTGCGTCAGCTTTTTGTATGCCCCACTGGTTATCGGCATGGATGCGGTTCAGCAGTTCAATCCATACGTCAGATGCAATGGTCAGGTTCAGAAAACCTTTGATTACATTATAATTTGCGATGGCCGGTTCATTCTGTTTCAAGTATTCCCCGATTTCTTGTGCAGTCTGTTCCGGACCTTTCTTAGACATTTTCAGAAAAGGAAAGACAACCAGTGTCAGGTGGCCTTCAAACTCTTTCTTCGTTTTCTGAAGTTGAACCATTTTGGCAGGAACTTCCTGATTGTATAAGGTCTTTATACCGTTCAGGATAGATTCGGTCAGTTTATCTTCTATTTTCATGTGTATATAGTTTATGTAATTATCCTATCTTAAGCGTACAAAGATAGTGATTTTTACGCTTTTCCTGCCGTTCTGTTGCGTATTATTACATATTCTTTCTCCATTCAGACGGAGAGACTCCTTCTTGGAGTTTGAATTGTTTGCTGAAGTGAGCCAGATCTGTGAATCCTATTCGTTCGGCTATTTCCGATAAACTTCGTTTAGGAGTTTGGCCCATCAATAGCTTGGCTTCTTCTATGCGCAGGTGATTGATCCATAAGTTGAAGTTTAAGCCGTATGTGCTGTTAATATAGTTCGAAAGATAAGTCCGGTTTATTCCTATAATTTTGCATAATTCTATGATGGTAAACCTGGAGTTTAAGAATCCTTTGCTTTCTACCCATTCTTCCAATCTGTCTTTAATGATTTCATTCTTTTTCATAGTTCCCCTATTTTTTCTCGAAAATTAGGAAGTTTTGAAAATGTATGAAAAGACAAAAATTAAACTTTAAGAGTATATGTCTGTATCCTGTTACTAAGTGGCAGAAAAAGTGGATTATCCGGTATAAATTTACTGATAAATCAGGGTAGAAAGATAGTTTTCAGCAAACATTTCATTGGCTATGTCAAGGAGTTGGCTGGAGGTGAGACTTTCTATCCGTTTGAAGACTTCTTCTTTTTCTTCGTAAGTATGATAGTGCAGAAAGCATTTTCCCATGTTGAGCGCATTGTTCTCAAAATTGTCTCCGGCCACCCCTATTTGTCCGATGATTTGTTTTTTTGCCGCAGCCAGCTGCAATTCAGTCAGGGCATTCTCACGGATTTTCTTTAGTTCTTTATGTACCAATGAGATACAGTGGTCGGCATCGTGCAGGTCACAGCCGAAATAGATACAGAATGTACCCGTATCCGTATAGGATGTCAGATTGGATTCTACGTTGTAAACCAAGCCTCTTTTTTCACGTAAGGAGATGTTGAGCCGGCTGTTCATGCCTGGGCCTCCCAGAATATTGTTGAGCAGATAGAGTCCGGTACGCTTCTCGTCGTAAGCGTGGTATCCTCTTCCGCCAATCATGACATGTGCCTGATGGGTATCCTTGTGAAGAATCAGTTTGTTGGGTTTGTATTCAGACGGTAGCTTGCGCGTTTTGCTTCCCTCTTCAAATTGAGGAATATCCGAGGTTACTTTCTCAAGCGTACGGATGACTTTCTGAAAGGGAATATCTCCTTGAACGAAAAATATCATGTTTTCCGGTCGGTAATGGGAATGTACGAATTTCCGTGCATCCTCACTTGTAAATTGACGCAGAAGTTCCGGATTGCCAAGTATGTTTCGGCCTAATGGGTGGTTGGGGAAAATCAATTCCTCAAAATCATCAAAAATGAGTTCCGACGGACTGTCTTCATAGCTTTGGATTTCGTCGATAATGACTTCCACTTCTTTCTCAATTTCATTCTGTGGAAATACACTATGGAAGACAATGTCAGCCAGTAATTCTGCTGCCCGGTTGAAATGCTCTTTCAGAAAAGCGCTGTAAATGACGGTTTCTTCCTTGTTGGTATAGGCATTCAAATCGCCTCCTACATTTTCCATGCGATTGAGAATGTGCCAGGCTTTTCGCTTTTCTGTACCCTTAAAAATCAGGTGCTCTACAAAATGGGCCATACCTTGTTCTTGCGGAAGCTCATCGCGTGTTCCGGCATCGATGGCAAAGCCACAATAAGCCACGTTTGTAGGACTGGTGGTATGAATAAGTCGTAAGCCGTTAGGGAGGGTAAAAGTTGAATACGCCATATATTGAGAAGTATAATTTCTTTTTCGCTGCAAATTTACAATAAATACCTATTGCCTTTCTTCAAAAAATGCAGATATTTGCAGTGTGTGATATTTAAAACTAATATATGAATAAAATTGCAGTCTTTTGTTCGGCCTCAGATGCGATAGAACCTGTATTCATGGAGAAAGCCCGGGAACTGGGCGCATGGCTGGGGCAGCATCGTAAGTGGCTGGTTTACGGCGGTTCCAATACCGGACTGATGGAAGCTCTGGCAAAAAGTGCGAAAGAGAACGGGGCAATGATTATGGGAGTTGTTCCCACAAAGCTGGAGGAACACGGAAGAGTCAGCGATTTGCTTGACGTGACATTCCATTCTGTGAACTTGAGCGACCGGAAAGATATTATGTCGCAGGAATCGGACGTGATGGTGGCCCTGCCAGGTGGAATAGGTACACTGGACGAGGTGTTTCATGTGATGGCTGCATGTAGTATAGGCTATCATCAGAAAAAAGTCATCTTTTATAATGTGGAAGGTTTCTGGAATGACCTGCTGGCTTTTTTGAACCGGCTGGAGGAAACGCATTTTGTACACCGTCCGTTGAAAAACTATTTTGAAGTGGCGAATACATTGGAAGAACTGACCCGCTTATTGGAATAAAATTATAATTTAATCATAATCTTATGAATTCATCAATAAAAGATTTATTACAGCGTGAAGCACAGGCCGTGTTGAACATTCCGGTAACAGACGGATATGAGAAAGCGGTAAACCTGATTGTGGAACAGGTGCATGAGAAAGGCGGAAAGCTGGTAACCAGCGGTATGGGCAAGGCTGGACAGATAGCCATGAACATTGCCACTACATTCTGTTCTACAGGAATCCCTTCTGTGTTTTTGCATCCCAGTGAGGCGCAGCATGGTGATTTAGGTATTCTGCAAAAAAATGACTTGTTACTCTTGATTTCCAATTCCGGAAAGACAAGGGAAATCGTGGAACTTACCGAACTGGCTGCGCGTCTAAATCCGGAATTGAAAAAGATTGTCATTACGGGAAATCCGGATAGCCCGCTGGCGGAAGCCGCTGATATTTGTCTGGCTACAGGTCATCCTGATGAGGTTTGTTTGCTGGGAATGACTCCTACGACTTCTACCACTGTGATGACGGTTATTGGAGATATTCTGGTGGTGGAGACCATGCGTAAGACCGGTTTTACGATTGAAGAATACAGCAAGCGCCATCATGGCGGTTATTTGGGAGAACGCTCCCGGGCATTAAGCAAATAAAATATGGGTGTGCCTTTCGCACACCCATTTCTTTTTACGGAAAGAAGCAAAACGTTTCTACCTATTGTGCTTATTCTTAATTATTGTAGTTTGTAGACTTCCGTACCAGCCAGGAGGAAGCATCCCACTCCATAGTCTTCAAAGTCCGGAACACTTTCGTATGTGACTGGCTGACCATCTTTAGGCTCTTTCCCGGTACCTTGTACGTAACCCAGGAAACCGTTGGGGTGGACTGCCTCCTTTACCATGGCATTCCATCCTTTTAATAAAACGGGTAAATATTCTTCTTTATCCAGTAATCCGTTTCGTACTCCCCATGCCATTCCGTAGACAAACAGGGCAGTCCCTGTAGTTTCTTTTCCTCCGTAATTTCCGGCATCATGAAGACTTACATTCCAGAATCCGTCTGTACGCTGGCATTTTTTTAATGCTTTGCTCATAATCAGGAAATCGTTGATGTAGTCTTGGCGGTGTTTTTCATTGGCTGGAATTTCGTCAAGTACGCGTACCAGTGCGGCGTAGGCCCATCCATTTCCCCGGCTCCAGTAACAGTCTTCTCCATTGGGTTCTTTGTATGGAGGCAAGAAATCAGCGTCTCTCCACCAGAGACCGTCGGCCAGATTGAACATTCCTTTTCCTGCGAGTTGATTGCGTGAGAACTCATACATATCCCACATCTTGTCGAAATATTTTTGTTCTCCCGTGAGGTGTCCCATTTTGGCCAGTACGGGCATTCCCATCTGAATAGCATCTACCCATGTCCAGTCGCCTACCTGCGGTGTATTGACCAACATATTCATGTTCGACTTGATGTTCTTCAGCATTTCAGGTTTGGGACAAATGTTATATAAGTCGATATAGGTTTGTCCGCAGCAATAGTCGTCGGCATTGCGTGTGGTGTTGCCATTTCGCATTCCCCATTCATGGTATTCAGCCCAGTTGTATGCATAATCGTAGAATTCTGCACGAGGATAGATGGAATATAGAGCCATTAATCCTTCATAGTACACTCCTCGAGTCCAGATATTGCTGGGGCGGGTTACATTACGAACGAAACTGGGAGTCCGATAATCGGCATATTTCTCCATGAAATATTTGTTTACTTTCATTACCACATCGAGCGTTTCTTTTTGTGGTGGTAGTTTTTGTGCAGAAGAAGTGGTGAATCCTGCACTTATTGTAAGCAATAATACAACAAGAATTTTTCGCATATCAAATAAGGTATTGGTTTAAAATTTATAATTGCAAATGTAGCGGATATACTTACATCTGCACATGGAAAATCATGCAAATACATTGAAAATCATTCAAATTTCTTCATTTGATGTAGCAGCTGTTCCTCTAAAAGCATACTAATGCTTCTTTTAAGTGTTGAAGTAAGGTTTATATTTTTCAGAAATCTCCCGGACATTTCTCTGTTTCATACTGCGGGATATGTATTTCACAGTGTGAAATATGTATCCCACACTGTGGTTTTTGTATCCCACAGTGTGAAACAGAGAATTTGTCAAGTCATTCTTTCTTTTGTAGAAGGGGGTACATAAGAATTGCCGCTGTTATATGATTTCAGGAGTTATCTCCAAGTATTAAAGAATACAAGTGAAGTTTTGTACAAAAAGACATGTTATTGCATGATTTTCTATTTCCTTTTGTCGAAAAAGTTTCCTATTTTGCTTTCCGTATGATCGTGATTTAAAAGTATTTGAAAAATGAGGGAATATTGTATCAAGTATTTGTTTCTATGTTGTTTTTTGTGGCTGGCTGGAAGTGTGTTCGCTCAGGAAAGGTTTCCTGACGGCACTCCAATACCGGATTGGTTTGCAGACAGCCGGGTGATTCCGGTAGAGGAGTTGGGCAGAATTTACTGTATTACGGATTATGGAGTGCAGAATGACAGCACACTGCTGCAGACGGAACAGATTCAGGCAGTCATTGACAAGGCGGCTCAAGAAGGAGGCGGAGTAATTTGTATCCCACAAGGTACGTTTTTATCAGGGTCACTTTTTTTCAAACCTCGCACCCACCTTTATCTGGAAAAAGGAGCTGTGTTGAAAGGGAGTGATGACATCAGTCATTTTGATGTGATTGATACACGCCTGGAGGGGCAGAACTTGAAATATTTCGCAGCCCTGGTCAATGCCATAGGGGTGGACGGATTTACACTTTCAGGAGAGGGAAAGATAAACGGGAACGGACTTCGTTTCTGGAAATCTTTCTGGTTGCGTCGGCAGGTCAATCCTCAATGTACGAATCTGGAGGAATTACGTCCGCGACTGGTATATATTGCAGATTCAAAAGACGTACAGTTGTCTGGAGTCAGATTGGAGAATTCTCCTTTCTGGACAACCCATTTATACCGGTGTGAGAATGTAAAGTTGCTGAATCTTTCCATTTTTGCTCCCCGTTCACCGGTAAAAGCACCGAGCAGTGATGCTATTGATATTGATGTCTGTAAGAATGTGCTGGTGAAAGGGTGTTATATGTCGGTGAATGACGACGCAATAGCTTTGAAAGGCGGAAAAGGACCTTGGGCAGACCAGGATAAGGTAAATAACGGGAGCAACTTGAACATAATCATAGAAGATTGTGTATGGGGATTCTGCCACAGTGCATTGACTTGCGGAAGTGAATCCATTCATAACCGTAATGTCCTGGTGCGACGTTGTACGGTGGAACATGCCCAGCGCTTGCTTTGGTTGAAAATGCGTCCGGATACACCGCAAAATTATGAGTATATCCGACTGGAGAATATTACAGGTTCTGTGGTCAATTTCTTGTTTGCCCAGCCTTGGACACAGTTTTTCGATTTGAAAGATAGAAAAGATATTCCTTTTTCTTATTCAAGCCATGTTACCATGCGTGATATTCGGTTGGACTGTGATGTGCTTTTTGCAGTCAAGAAGGATGAGACACAGTATAAACTGTCGGATTTTCTGTTTGAGAATCTCGAAATTACGGCACGCAAATCGGGGACTATCCAGAAGGGATATATTCATGGACTGCAACTTCGGAATGTGGTAGTAAATGGTGTACGTTTAAAATAGAAAAAAGCTGGCAGAAAGTTGCTCTGCCAGCTTTTTAAAATTATGTTAGTTTATATTCATCCGGATAGTAAACAAAGTCGATAATAGCTCTTTCGTATTCAAACAGTTCTTCAGGCTTGAAGAATCGCTCTATTTCTTCAATAGCCGTTTTGGGTGAATCGGAGGTGTGGATGATGTTTTCCTGTGAACTTACACAATAGTCACCTCGAATAGTCCCCGGAACTGCTACACGACCATTGGTAGCTCCTGTCATGGAACGTACCACTTGAATGGCATCGACTCCTTCATAACAGCATACGATAACCGGGCAGGCCATCATGGACGCTTTTACACGAGAAAAGAACGGTTTCCCAGCCAGGTGTGCATAATGTTCATTGAGCAGGTCTTCGGTAAGCTGCATCATTTTCATACCCGCCAGACGCAAGCCTTTACGTTCAAATCTATGGGTTATTTCTCCAATAAGTCCGCGTTGTACGGTACTTGGTTTTAGAATCACTAATGTTTTTTCGAGACTCATAGTTCGTTTATATTAAGGTGATACAAAGATTCATTGCGCTCAAATATACGAAAAAAAGAATATGAGCCCTAAAAACGGGTAAATTTTTATTTCGAATCCAATGGGATTATTCCAAGGTTAATGGCTTTTAGAACAAGATCTACCGCATTTCTTGCTTCCAGTTTACTCATGAGACTTTTCCGGTGTGTTTCAATCGTATTGTTGGAAACATGAAGTAAATCTGCAATTTCTCTTGTGTTGAATCCTTTGGCAATAGCTTGCAATACTTCCATCTCTCTTAGCGTGAGCTGTTCCTTGATTTGTTCCTCTGTTTGCATCCGGTTTAAAATCGTTTTGAACCGTTTACAAAGATACTGTCCTCCTTTCAAAATAGTCTGGATGGCCAGTGTCAGTTCGTTAATATCTGCCGACTTTAATATAGCTCCACTGATGGATGCTTTGGTAAGCCTCTTGAGTATCCATATTTCTTCGTGCATGGTATTAACCAAGATGCGTGCTTCCGGATGTTTTTGCAGAATCTTGTCTATCAGTTCAAATCCGTTGGTATCCGGAAGTTCCACATCAAGCAGATAAATGTCAAATGGCTGCATGTCTATCAGGAGCATCGCTTCAGCGCCCGATGAGGCGGTATATACCTTTTCTATTTCAGGCATTTGGGAAACCACATGCTTGATGCCTTGCAGTATGAGGGTATGGTCATCGACTAATAGTATTTTGGCTTTTTGACTTGTCATTTTGTCGCATTTTTATACTGCAAAGAAAAAAAGATTCATCGAGAAGATTTTCACTGAAAACCGTGATTTTTTCAATGAAGAAATGCCTGAATATGAATATTTACTCCTGTATCGTCTTTTTCTATCTTGTAATTCCCTCCAATGGTTTTTAATCGGTCGTTGATGGTACGTAGGCCGATTCCTCTGGATGAATCGGTATGCGGGTTCCAGTCTCCGTCATAATGCAGGTGAATGACAAGTTGAGTGTCTTCTTTTTTTAGTTGAATGTGAATCTGTTTTGCCTGAGTATGTTTTAAGATGTTTCCGATGGTTTCCTGCATGATGCGGTAGATTTCATATCCTATGTGTTCCGGAATTGTGGCCCAGTCTGTGTGGGCGTGGGGAGCATAGGATATGTTCACTCCTGATACTTCCTGCATTTTCGCAAAATAGTCGGCCAGCATTTCGTTCAAATCAGTAAACTGGAAATTAGGTGGCATCAATTCGTGCGAGATGGCTCTTACGCCATTGCGTATTTCTTCCAGCGTCTGAATGGTAGTTGTCTTTTGTTCTTTGGAAGAAATATGCTGCTGTATTTGGAGTATGGCTCCTAACAGGTCGTTGCAAACTCCATCGTGCAAATCCTTGGCAAGCCGTTTACGTTCATTTTCCAGGCCTTCAATGTACTGGCGTGCAGCTATCAGCTCGGTTTCTTTCTTCTGTACTTTCCGTTTATGCAGCAGGATGGAGATGGCAATTAAAAGCAGTCCGATAACTGTAAGGTAGTAGACGGTATGGCGCAGACGGGTTTCTTTCTCTTGTGCTTGATTCCTTTCCAAAAGAGCAATCTTCAATTCCTTGTCGCTATTCCTTAATTTTTCATTCAGCTCCGACAGCTCATTTTTTATTTTTCCATCGAAAACGGAATCTTTATAAATACATGCTTCCTGCATGCAGTGGAATGCTTTCTGATAGTTGCCCAGTCCTTCGTAATTACGTGCCATCAAAATATGATACTTGTCGTATGGAAGTTGCGTCTGAATCAACGACTTGTTTGTCAGAATGTCGAGACTTTTCTGAAATTCTCCAATCCAGTTGTACAGGCTGGCTTGAGTGCCATAGAATTCAAGTGCTGTCGGACTGTTTTCCGGAATCTGATGGATCAGTTCTTCTCCTTTTTTCAGAAAAATTCTGACAGAATCTTTTTTATTCCACAATTGGTAGGTACTTAGTAAGGGACTCAGGGAACTCATGGCAAGTAGGGGATATTCTATCTCTAATGCTTTTTGGACATTTCTTTTTAGAATCTGACTTGCTTCTGCATATTTCCCCATGTTGCAATAGCATCCGCCTATAAGCGTGTTGGCATATAATTCCATTAATGTGTCTTTTGCCTTTCGAGCATAGTCTGCCGCTAACTTGCCTTGTTCCAAGGCTTCTTCATAGCGTTTGTTGAGATGGTAAAGTACGCCAATATTGTAATAAGTGGAGGCGATGTCCTCGTATTTTTCTGTTTTCTTACAGAAGTCTAGGGCGCGATTATAGTGATATACGGCTGAATCCAACATGCCTAATTTACGGTAGCAAACGCCAATGGAAGATTCTACTACTCCTTCCAAATCGTATCTTCGTTCTTTGAGCTTGGGGGCATGTGCAGCTACTGTCTTGAATGTTTCTTTGGCTTGCTCTAACTTTCCTTCCATGAAAAGATAGTTGGCCAGTGAGTTGAGCAGCTGCAGGTAGCCTTCTTCCTCAAAGGCAGGTCGCGGGTAAAGAGAGAGTCCCTTTTGTATATAATGATAGGATGAATCGTGGTCCAGAGTTTCATATTCTGCACCCAGGAATTGATATAATTCAATTAATTTTTCTTTGGAAGAGGGTTCTCGTTCGGCTTGTCGTATTTCCTGTTTTAGACTGTCGATTACCGTATTTCCTGCTTGTACTGACAGGGAAAATATAAGGTTCAAGAAGATGCCAAGTAAAAGGATATGCTTTTTCATGTAATGTATTTTTGTGATTTTGACAAAATAATCCCTTTTTGTGGAATATACAAATTTCAGGGGAAAATATCTTAGATTTTGACTGAAATGATTGAATGATATGACATTGTGAGTTGGGTTACCTGCTTCAGAACTGACAGAAATAGGAAGTCAGCTCCCTTTTGTATTTTTGCGAGATACAGAGTTCATTGATGTGATGAAAAGGAGGATACATGATGCAGTGGTTGTTTTGTATCATGCACAAATACTGTATGTTGATGATATAGGATTGATGGATTTGTATAAATCGGTCATTATATGCACATAAATTTTTCGCGCGCAGGTTTCCTTTTAGCCGGACAAAGGAGCCGTCGGTTAATGCTATTTCCCAACTTTTTTTGGTCGAGATGTATTTGAAATAACCGATGTGGTTGGAGTGTAAGACACGCAGGTTTCCCATTAAGGTTTGAATAAGCAGAGGTTTCCCCAATCTTATGTCGGAAAGCTGCTTTAGACGTTCTAAGGCTGTTTTATATCGTTGTATTTCAGCTATTTCCATCTTTCCTGTGTTTTTTATTCCTTTAGGGTCAAATATAGTCTGTCTTATGAGGAAGGGAAACACGGAAAACCGTGATTTTTGTATAAAAGTAAAAAAGCCGCCTCGCAATGCAAGACGGCTCTTCGTTACAGTGTGTTTGTTCTATTTTGAAGTATTGATATTAGCAGACGGGCGGAAGTCGAACATCAGGTTCAAATGTAATCCTTCATCCCCTTGTTTAATGCGGATATTTCCAGGTTGGCTGTTGGGACCTTGTTGCTCGATGGGTTTGAAGGAGCAAATGGCCGGTATGTCAAGCAAGAAAGATATATCACCCTCAGGGAATTGCGGCATGGTTCTTCTGACACGTCCTACAGGTTCTTCCGGTGTAAAGATGTGATAGAAGATTCCATCGTTTCTTGAATAAACAGTAAACGGTGTTTTGTCGCTTTCCAGTGTTGCCCAGTACATGTGGGCATGATATCCTTTAAATTCTGGATAAATCAGGTTCTCAAAACTTTCTCCTGTAATGGTATTGTTATAATCTTTATGCCAGATGTTATAGTTGGTACCAGGAATACGGTTCTTCCATACACGATAAGGACCACGTCCCAGCCATTTCATGCCGGTACAGTTTGCTTCCGGGTAAGAGAAGGTCAATCCGAGGTTGTATACCTTGGTATCCATAAAGGCATCGTCAAATCCTCCTCCTCCGGATGCGCGGTTCAGCAGGATGGCATCCATATAAAGCAGTCCTTGATCGGTCAGACACCAGACAATGGAGTCGGCTGCTCCCTTATATTTGGCACAGAATATAGCTCCTTCTTGTGTCTCACGCACGTAACTGAGTGAAGGCTCATAGCGCATTTTCATTCCTACAGCTACCGGACCGTCCTTGAACGGAACCTCTGTTTCTCCTGCTTTTACTTGTTTGATGATACCGGTAGTGGCATCAAACGTTACACTTACCTTCGCACTATTCAGTACGATGTGGCTGGCATTGCGTGAGGCAGTCGCTTTGGGGAGTGCTTCCAGGGTCATGGGCGATTGTGCCATCTTATGGTCAAAATATTGTTTTACCAGACGGATGGGGTAGCTCCAGTTGCAGATGCTATGTCCATTTTTATCGAAAGCTTCCAGTTCCAGTACATCACCTTCATGGAAGTTGTCCGGAAGGTCGAAATGAGCTGTGCCGGTTTCTCCTGGCTGGATAGCAGGGAGAGTAACTTCTCCGTGGTTTAATTCAACGGATTGTGTTACACCTTTCAATGGAGTATCGCATGACAATACTTTGTACGTCATTTTGCATTCCTTCAGATTCGTGTAAGTATATTCGTTGGTAACCAGGAAATTACCGTTAAAATGAGAGGTGATGAGGAGTGGCTTCAGCTGGATGGGTGACCATTGGGCACGGATGGCATAGAAGCTGCCTTCTTTTTCACGCCGAGGACCAACTACTCCATCAGGGGCATTCGATTTGTCAGAATCCAGAATACCTCCTTTGTCACTCCGTTTGGGAGCTTCATCGCAGAAAACCCAGATAAATCCTCCGGCAAACAAGGGGTTCGTATTCCAGCGATCCCAGAAGTCCCGTAATCCGGCACCTCCTCCCTGGTCGTACATGGCATGCATGAATTCTGTAGGCATGAAGACTTTATAGCCATTGGTGAAGCGGGCTACTCCTGTCAGATAAGCCGGATAATGGTGCGTATCCAGATCGTTAAAGTCGGCCCATGGGTGGACTACATGCCGTTTTTGAAGCTTGTCGTATTGAGCAAACAGTTTATCCAGCTGATAATTCCATCCTCCTTCATTTCCATTACTCCAGATGATGATGGACGGATGATTGACATCGCGCTGTACCATCTCTTTCACCAGTTTGCTGCCCACTTTTTCGTCGTAGCAATTCTGCCATCCTGCCAGTTCATCCATATATACGATACCCAGTGAATCGCACATATCCAGGAAATGTTCGTCGGGGGCATAGTGCGATCTTACTGCGTTCATGTTCATTTCCTTGATGAGAAGTGCGTCCTGACGACTCATGGCTGCACTGGTGGCTCTTCCTCCGTCTACGGAGAATGAATGGCGGTTAATACCTTTTACGACGAGTTTGGTTCCATTCAGATATACTCCGTCTTGTGGGAAAAACTCGACGGTACGGAAGCCGATTCTGGTTTCGCGTGTCTGAATCACCTTTCCTTCCGGTGATTTCAACTCCAGACGAGCTACATATAGGTTAGGATCTTCTGTGGACCAGGTTTGAATGTCTGCCCATTGTCCTTCTATCTGTTGTTCCTTGCCGGAATCTGTAATTTTCTTGGAAAGTGCAGATTGTCCCGTATTTGTCAGGACAGTTTTTCCGTCTTTCAGGCCTCGTACCGATACGTGAAGTTCATATCCTTTCGCATCGCCATACATTTCACATGAGGCTTGAAACTTGCCATGCTGGTCGGCATTAAGTACAAAGTGTTCAATGTGTACCTGTGGAACAACTTCCAGCCATACCGGACGATAAATTCCTCCATAAAGCCACCAGTCAGCTTTACGTTCTGCGGCGTTGATGGATGAATTAGCAGATTCCTTAGCGACTTTTACTTCAAGTGTATTTTTCTTTCCGAGAGTGAGTAAGTCGGTGATGTCATAACAAAAACGGTTGAATCCGCCTTGATGCATTTCTCCGGCCAGTTTGCCGTTGATTAAGACTTCCGTATCGGTCATGACTCCGTCAAAATAAATTTTTACCCGCTGGCCGCTCCATGATTTGGGAGCCTCGAATTTGTGGCGATAAATACCTGTTTCATCACTTGGCTTAGCACCTTTGATGGTATACCATCGTCCGTAGGTATATTCTCCAAATCCTTGCAGTTCCCAGTTGCAGGGAACTTCTATCTTTTTCCATTTGCCGCTGTTTTGTCCTTTTGAGCAGAGAAAGTCCCATGTCACGGTATTGTCAATACCGGTTCCTGAAAGATAAATTCGTTCCGGATGTGGGGCTTGCGCTTGCAAATGCAAGCCAGGCACGTTGCAGAAAAGGCTGGCAAGTAGGGTCAGTCTGATAAAGTTGTTTTTCATATCCGTGTTTATTGATTTGTTTTCTACAAAGATACGCACCTTCATGAAATGAATGAATGGAATAATGTACATCTTGCTCGGAAGATTGTGTATCAGGCGTACAAAAATCCATGAATCTGTACATTCCTATAGTTGTAAAGGCTGTATAACTTTTATCTTTGCAAGTATGAAACCTAATTTGTAATTCCATGAAAAAGAACAGCATCTTATTATTTCTTTTGTGCTCTGCGATGGGGGCGGCTGCACAAAACTGGCCGGAGGTGAGACCTGAAGCACGTCCCGGCAGCCGCTGGTGGTGGTTAGGAAGTGCCGTCGATAAAGATAATCTGAATTATAATCTGAAAGAATATGGGAAAGCCGGACTGGGAAGTCTGGAGGTTACGCCTATTTATGGGGTAAAGGGAAATGAATCTCATAATATCCGCTTTCTGTCACCCGAATGGATGGAAATGTTCCGTTATACGCAGGAGGTGGGTAAGATGAACGGGATAGACATTGATATGAATACCGGAACAGGATGGCCTTTCGGAGGCCCCGAGGTATCTCTCTCACAAGCAGCAGCAAAAGCTATTTTTGAATGTTATGAGGTAAAGGGAGGTGAATCGGTAAAGTTGGAAATCGACATTCGTGATCCTAAAGAAGAGAAACAGCGGGATGTGGCTTACCTGGATTGTCTGATGGCTTATGGGGCAGACGGAAAAGTGGTGAATCTGACCAAGAAAGTTAAAGGCGGATATTTGCAGTGGAATGCTCCGGCAGGAGACTGGAAGCTGGTAGCATTGTTTGTGGGACGGACTTTTCAGAAAGTAAAGCGTGCGGCTCCCGGGGGAGAAGGATATGTTATGGATCATTTTAGTCCGGTGGCCGTAAAATCTTACTTTGAGAAGTTTGATAAGGCTTTCAAGACAAACAAGATCAACTTTCCCCGTACCTTTTTCAATGATTCGTATGAGGTGTACGGAGCCGATTGGACTCCTGCTTTCTTGAAAGAATTTGCCGCACGTCGTGGTTATCGGCTAGAGAATCATTTTCCGGAGTTTATTTCACAGGAACGAACTGAACTGACACGGCGTCTGGTGTCTGATTATAGGGAAACATTGGGAGAACTTCTGGTTGAGAACTTTACGACTGCATGGACCAAATGGGCGCATGGGCATGGAAGTACGACCCGTAATCAGGCGCATGGCTCTCCTGCCAATCTGATTGATACGTATGCTTCGGTGGATATCCCGGAGTGTGAAGGGTTTGGGTTGACTGATTTTCATATCAGAGGATTGAGGCGTGATTCACTTACACGTCCTAATTTCTCGGATATTTCCATGCTGAAGTATGCTTCCTCGGCTGCACATATTGCGGGAAAACCTTACACCTCTTCTGAAACATTTACCTGGTTGACGGAGCATTTTCGTACTTCTCTCTCTCAGTGTAAGCCTGATATGGACTTGATGTTTGTGTCGGGTGTGAATCATGCATTTTTTCATGGTACACCCTATTCTCCGAAGGAAGCGGCCTGGCCTGGTTGGCTATTTTATGCCACGATAAACATGTCGCCCACCAATACGATATGGCGTGACGCACCGGCTTTCTTTGAGTACATAACTCGCTGCCAGTCTTTTCTGCAATTAGGTAAGCCTGATAATGATTTCCTGGTTTATCTCCCGGTATATGATATGTGGAATGACATTCCGGGGCGTTTTGTCGGTTTTGACATTCATAAGATGGACCAGTATGCACCGAAGTTTATCAAGACGATACAAACCATTATGGCAGGTGGTTATGATGTAGACTATATTTCTGATTCTTTTATTAAAAGTACATCGTGTCAGGATGGTATGCTGAAGACACGTGGAGGTGCTTGTTATAAAGCACTCATCGTTCCTGCAGTAAAATTGATTCCAGTTTCTACCTTAAAGAAGTTGCTCGCATTGGTACGTCAGGGGGCAACCGTAGTGTTTGTGGAACATTATCCGGAAGATGTGCCTGGATATGCTTCATTGGAACAGAATCGGAAGCAACTATTTGCGCTACTGGAACAGTTGCCAGGAGAAAAGTCTTTCCAGGGCACACAGGCTTTTAATTTCGGGAAAGGACGTATCATCGTGGGAAGTGATTACCATGAGGCATTAGAGCGTACGGGAGTTCCGGCAGAAGAGCTGAAGACACGTTGGGGGGCACAGTTTATCCGGCGTACACATACGGAAGGACATCATTATTTTATTTCCAACTTACAGGCCAAAGATATGGAAGGATGGGTAACATTGAATGTGCCTGAAAAACATATCATGTGTTTTGACCCGATGACGGGTAAACGGGGAATTGCAAAAACGCGCGAGGTGGAAGGAAAAACTCAAGTATATATGCAATTGAAGTCGGGAGAGAGTATCATTCTTCAAACTTTTACTCGTTCCTTGCAAGGAGAGCCTGAATGGAAATATAGGAAGGAAATGGACTATAGTTTGAGTTTGGATCATGGTTGGAAACTGAGATTCGTGGAAAGCTATCCGGCTATTGAAGGGGAGTTTATAATAGATACGCCTTCTTCATGGACAGAGATTGCACATCCGGCTGCGAAGATTAACCGGGGTGCTGCATTGTATTCATTGGAGTTGGATTTGCCTGACTTATCGGCGGATGACTGGATTCTGGACCTGGGTGATGTGCGTGAGAGTGCACGTGTGCGTATAAATGAGCAAAAAGCTGGTGTAGCTTGGGCTGCTCCCTTCCGTTTAAGTATAGGACAGTTGCTAAAGCCTGGTAAGAATCTCATAGAAGTGGAGGTTACCAACCTTCCCGCGAATAGTATTGCTGAGATGGATCGTCAGGGCAAGCAATGGCGCATTTTTGAGGACATCAATATGGCTAAGCTGAATTACGAAAAAGGTACTTACGGGCATTGGGAAACACTTCCTTCCGGGTTGAACGGAATAGTCCGGTTGATACCTGTTAAATATTTATTTTGATTGTCTGGGCTGGATAGGTTATTATCCGGCCCAGTTTTCTCTGTCCAGATTGCGATAGCTGATAGCCTCTGCCAAATGTTCTGGACGTATCTCATTACTTCCTTCCAAATCGGCAATGGTACGTGAAACCTTCAGTATGCGGTCGTAGGCACGGGCTGAAAGATTTAGTCGGTTCATGGCATTTCTTAGTAGTTCCAGTCCGGCGCTATCCGGTTGTGCATAGAGGTGCAACAGCTTGGGTGTCATTTGGGCGTTGCTATAGATTCCTGGTTCGTTCGCAAAACGCTGGGCTTGTATCTGTCGGGCACGGATTACACGTTCGCGGATGCAGGTACTGCTTTCTCCCGGGGTGCTCTTGGAGATTTCTTCAAAGGGAACAGGCACAATCTCAATTTGGATGTCAATGCGGTCGAGTAAGGGACCGGAAATCTTGTTAAGGTATCGTTGTACTTGTCCCGGACTACATACACAGTTTCGTGTGGGATGATTGTAGTATCCACATGGGCAAGGGTTCATCGACGCGATTAACTGGAAATTGGCCGGATATTCCAGGCTATACTTTGCTCTTGAAATAGTGATACGATGGTCTTCAATAGGTTGTCGAAGCACTTCTAGTACACTTCTGCTGAACTCAGGAAGTTCATCAAGAAACAGCACTCCATTATGTGCCAGACTGATTTCTCCGGGTTGAGGTGTAGCTCCTCCGCCTACCATGGCTACCTGAGAGATGGTGTGGTGCGGACTGCGGAACGGTCGGGTAGCAATAAGTGAAGAACCCTTTTTCAACTTTCCGGCAACTGAGTGTATTTTGGTCGTTTCCAAGCTTTCTCCTAATGAAAGCGGGGGAAGAATGCTGGGAAGGCGTTTAGCCATCATAGACTTACCACTGCCTGGGGCGCCGATGAGCAGTACATTGTGCCCGCCTGCTGCAGCAACCTCTAGCGCTCGCTTCACATTTTCCTGTCCTTTTACTTCTGCAAAGTCAAACGGAAAAATAGATTGGTGTTTGTAGAATTCCTCACGCGTGTTGACAATTGTAGGCTGTAACGTGTGTGTGCCGTTCAGAAAATCAATCACTTCTGTAATGCGTTCCACACCATATACATCCAGGTTATTTACGACAGCGGCTTCCGAAGCATTCTGTTGCGGAAGAATAATTCCCTTAAATCCCTGTTGGCGGGCTGCAATGGCGATAGGAAGTGCTCCTTTGATGGGCTGCAAGCTTCCGTCGAGGCTTAGTTCCCCAATGATGAGGTAGTCTGCCAAGTGTTCAGAGGAGATTGTTTCATTCGCAGCTAAGATACCGATAGCCAGCGGAAGGTCGTACGAGGCACCTTCTTTCCGGATATCGGCTGGAGCCATGTTGACTACTATCTGTCGCGCAGGAAATTTGTATCCGTTTACTTGTAGAGCGGATACAATACGTTCATGGCTCTCCTTGACAGCAGAGTCCGGAAGTCCCACCAGGTAAAATTTTATACCGCGCGAACAGTTGACTTCAATTGTCACGATAGTGGCGTCAATGCCTTGTACGGCGGCTCCAAAAAGTTTGACAAGCATTTAAGGTCAGTTTTATTTGTGTTTATTTTTGTTGTTTGTCTTCTGCTATCAAGGCTTCAATCTTGGCCTGCAAAGCTTTACCGTAAAGATTGGTACCTAAAATCTTTCGGTTTCGGTCTATCAGTATGTTGAATGGAAGACGCTGTACGTTTTGTTGCTTCAGAATCTGATTATTCCATCCTTTATAGTCGCATACCTCAATCCATTGTTCTGTATCTTTCCGGGTATTTTTCTGCCATTCTTCCTTGTTATAATCCAGTGAGAAGTTGATAATCCGAAGGTTGTTTTTTGAGAATTTCTCGCATAGAGTATACAAGGAATCTTTTATTTCTAAACTTTTCTTATCCCAGCTGGCCCAGAAGTTAATGAGTGAATATTGTTTTTGCGTGCCGCTGCTGCTCCAGGACAAATATTCTCCATTTCTTTTCTTTACGGACATGTAGTTTAGGTAGGCCGACGTACTTTTCCCTTTTTCTGGCAGCTTCTGTAAAACTTGATTTAATACTCTGCAATCTTTCACCTTACCAGTCAGAGGTTCCGATAGTCGGGCGATGAGGGCTAAGTTCGGATTGGCAGATTGTGAAAAATATTGGTACAGGATATAAGCTGAAGCAGGTGAAGCCGGATGACTCTTGATGAAACTTTCAGCTTGCTTACACACTTGCGCGGAATCCTTCAGCGTAGCTATGCTTTGCAAGAATTCCTGATACTCATTATTGGTTCCTTCCCCTTTGATTTCCGGATGTGCCAAACTGCCTTTTATTGAAACCTTCCAGCCTTTTTCTGCGAATATGGGAAATGTTTCACCGGAATCGTTCACCAATCGGAATATATTCAGAGTGTCGGGAGTGAAGGTATAGGTGAACTTACCTTCTCGTGGGTAGATGGTATCCAATTTAGACTCCGGATCGTCGAAGACTACCAGAATCATGTCGGAAGTAATGCCTTCCAGTTCCCCTTTGAGCTCAAATTCATCACTTTGTCTGCACGAATCCAGGCAAAACAGCAGATATACAGATAAGAGGAGCAGATATAATTTTTTCATAAACTGTATTTTATTTTTGCGAAAATACATATTTTCATCTTATAATCTTTCATCTTCTCCCGATTCTTTCCCATAAAGGCATAAAAAAACCGGAATCACTTGGAGCGATTCCGGTTCCTTTTATGTAATTAAGTCAGATTACTTTACTTCGTTTGCATATTTTGCAAATTCGCGGTCGTTCTGAGCTTTAGCAGCCAAAGCAGCATCCTGCTGTTTTACTTTGTCCATGCTGCTCTTAACCAAGTCAGCGTTGTTAGTTCTAGCACCTACAACTGCCATCAGGTAGTTAGTGTAAGCGTCCGGATTCTTCACTGCAGACAAAGTAGATTTAGCTTTGTTGTAATCTTTAGCCAAGATCTGAGCCAAAGCAGCTGAGTTAGTCTTAGTGTCACCGAATGCCTGTACAGCGCGGTCATACTGACCTTGTTTGATGTACAAGTTACCCAGAGCTTCGTTAGCAGTGTTAGCACCAGTAGACTTGCTCAAGTAAGTTTCAGCGTTAGCTACGTTACCCTTAGTCAATTCAATCAAACCAAGGTTAGTGTTAACTTCAGCAGCGTTAGCGTTCTTGCTTGCAGCCTGTTTGAAGTAGTTTTCAGCAGTAGCCAAGTCACCGTTAGCATAAGCCATCATACCCAAGTTGTTGTAAGCACGGAAGTCGTTCGGATACAATTCAACAGTTTTCTTATAGATAGCTTCTTTACGAGCGTTGTCGTTAGTCAGAGTTGCAGCATACAGCAATTCATCGTTGCTCAATACTTTAGCGTCAGTATCGAATGCAGCGTTGATTTCTTCATCGCTACGTCCGATTACATCGTAGTTAGCTGTCAAGCGAGCACGACGCAACTGAGGCAGGATTTCGTCAGCCAAAGTTTTGTAAACTGAAGAAATGTTCTTGATTTCAGTTTCACGCTGTTCTGGATCGCTGTACATAGAAAGAACACGCAAGATCAGGTCTTTATCCTGGATGTTAGATTTAGAAACCAATTCCTGGAATCCGTCCCAGTCCTGAGCAGTGTATTTAGCATCTACTTCAGTTTCGATCTTACCTTTCTTCAACTGCTGGTTCATGTATTTTTCAGTGTTGTTCTGACGGTTTTCAGCCAGAGTAGTATTCAGTTCAACACCACCATCAGGTGAAGCGTAAGCAGAGATTTCGATGTTGTTCAGTTTGTAGTTCTTAGTGTCACCAGCTACAGCTACCACTTGTTTGTGGAATGCTTTCAAGCTGTCAGACTTCAATTCGCTTGCGCGGAGGTTAGCCTGCTGGATCAAGAACATGATCTGAGCTTCTTTAGCCTGCTTGATGATACGCTGGAATGCATCTGGAGCGTAAGCAGCGTTAGCAGAGTTTACAGTAGGAAGTTCTGAAGTAGCGATTACACCGTCAGCAATCTTTACAGAAGGAATAGTGTATTCTTTTTTACCTTTCTTAATTTTGAAATCCAGGTAAAGTTCAGATTTAGCCATTTCAGGAACATAGTCGAAAGAGGCTTTCATTGTATAAGTACCACCAGTCTTGTAAGAGATAGTCTGGTCGTTACCTTGTACTTTTTCACCCTGGAATGTAGCTGGCTGACCTTTAGCTTCGCCACCTTCCCATCTCAAAACCGGAGTAACTTCAACTGTTGCGTTTTTCTTGAAGTATTTTTCCGGGAATTTTCCTGTAATAGTTACAGGTACCTTACCACCAATAGCTTCCAACACTTCAGGGTTGGTAGTGAAGTAGTCAGGAGATAATTCGCCCATCTTGCTACATGAAGAGAAAGCAAGGACTAACAATGCCACTAACGGCAAATACAACTTCTTAATCATGATGTTAAATATTTAGTTTGTATAAATGAATAATCTTATTGTTTGATTATTTGGGGCAAAGATAAGAAAAACTCTATTACGTGTTAATCATTATCTGTTTTTTTTTGTAGGTCCGTTCGAAAAAAGCTTAAAAAAACGCATTTCTCTAATTTTTAAGTCGATTTCTAGGGTGATGTTCCAAGATTTCCTGCCGTAATCGGCTGCGGTCAAGGTGGGTATAGATTTCGGTAGTGCCTATGCTTTCATGCCCTAGCATGCACTGTATGGCGCGCAGATTGGCTCCTCCTTCCAGCAGATGGGTAGCGAAGGAATGGCGGAAAGTATGAGGGCTGATGGTTTTCTTCAGTCCGGTTTGTTCTGCCAGTTCTTTGATGATGTGGAACACCATGATGCGTGAAATGTTTTTTCCGAAGCGGCTGATAAATACAAAATCTTCATATCTGGGTTTTATCAGTCCTTCGTTGCGATCTGGGAAATACAGTTCCAGTTCGCGTATGGCACGTGAAGAAATGGGAACCAGGCGCTGCTTGCTTCCTTTGCCTTCTACTTTGATAAATTTCTCTTTCAGGTAAAGGTCGGACAGTTTAAGATTACACAATTCGGATACACGCAGTCCGCAACTGTATAGGGTTTCCAAAATAGCCCGGTTACGCTGTCCTTCCCGTGTGCTCCGGTCAATGCTTCCGATAAGGGTGTCAATCTCTTCTACCGTCAGTACGTCGGGCAGGTGTTTGCCGATTTGTGGCGATTCCAATAGTTCTGACGGGTCTTGCTGTATGTAGTCTTCAAGCAAAAGAAAACGGAAAAAGGAACGTATTCCGGACAGGATGCGGGCCTGGGAACGTGGGTGAATGCCAATGTCACGTAATCCGGCTGAAAAAGTTTCCAGATTTTCTAAAGTGACATCTGTAAAGTGAATGTTTTCCAGTTCCAGAAAGGCGAACAGCTTGTCCAAATCCGTAAGGTAGGCCTCTACCGTGTTGGCCGAAAGCGACTTTTCTAGTTTCAGGTATTGCTTATACTTTATTATTATGTTTTTTTTATCGGCCTTTTTCATTTCTTTTTCGTATCTTTGTGCCAAATTCTTCTACAAAGTTATTAAAATTCAGCAGAAGTATACAGATGAGAATACAAATAATCAATGGCCCGAACATTAACTTGTTGGGCAAACGGGAACCTTCCATTTATGGAGCCGAATCTTTTGAAAGTTATCTCGAGAAATTGAAAGAGTGGTATCCATCGGTAGAGTTTGCATATTACCAGTCGAATGTGGAAGGGGAGCTGATTAATAAAATTCATGAAACAGGCTTTTCGTATGATGGTATTGTGCTGAATGCCGGTGCATATACTCACACGTCCATAGCCTTGCAGGATGCCATCCGTGCAGTTACGTCTCCAGTCGTGGAGGTACATATTTCCAATGTTCATCGGCGGGAGGAGTTTCGTCACAAATCAATGATTTCCTGTGCATGTGTAGGAGTAATCTGCGGATTCGGCCTGAATTCTTATCGTCTGGCTGTAGAATCCATTTTATTAGACAACAACAAATTATAGTATATTTATTATGATGCTTAAACAAACAAAAATCGTTGCGTCCATTTCGGACTTGCGCTGCGAAGTAGATTTTATCAGAGACCTTTTTAATGCAGGTATGAACGTGGTACGTATGAATACCGCACATGCCAGTCGTGAAGGTTTTGAAAAGTTGATTAATAATGTGCGTACCGTTTCTAACCGTATCGGTATTCTGATGGATACCAAAGGTCCGGAAGTACGTACTACGGCCAGTGCAGAAGGCCCGATTGATTTCAAGACAGGTGAAAAAGTTCGTATTGTAGGAAATCCGGAGCAGGAAACTACTCATGAATGTATTGCTGTGACATATCCGGGATTTGTGCACGACCTGTCAGTCGGAGCAGATGTGTTGATGGACGACGGCGAACTGGCACTGAAGGTTATCGATAAGAATGAAGATACTTTGTTCTGTGAAGTACGCAATGATGCTACTTTGGGAAGCCGCAAGAGTGTGAATGTGCCGGGTGTACGCATCAACCTGCCTTCTTTGACTGAAAAAGACCGCAACAATATTTTGTACGCGATTGAAAAAGACATCGATTTCATTGCACATTCATTTGTCCGCAATCGTCAGGATGTACTTGATATTCGTGAAATCCTGGATGCACACCACAGCGACATTAAGATTATCGCTAAGATTGAGAACCAGGAAGGTGTGGATAACATCGATGAGATTCTGGAAGTAGCCGACGGCGTAATGGTAGCTCGTGGTGACCTGGGTATCGAAGTGCCGCAGGAACGTATTCCGGGTATCCAGCGTATCTTGATTAAGAAATGTATCCTGGCTAAGAAACCGGTAATCGTGGCTACTCAGATGTTGCACACCATGATTAACAATCCGCGTCCGACTCGTGCAGAGGTTACTGACATTGCAAATGCCATCTACTATCGTACCGATGCATTGATGCTGAGTGGAGAAACTGCGTATGGAAAATATCCGGTAGAAGCTGTGAAGACTATGGCAAAGATTGCAGCTCAGGCTGAAAAAGACAAGATGGAAGAAAACGATATTCCAATTCCTTTGACTCCGGCAAATACTGACGTAACCAGCTTCCTGGCAAAACAGGCAGTACGTGCTACCAACCTGATGCCTATCCGTGCCATCATTACCGATAGCTTCAGCGGTTTGACTGCCCGCAACCTGGCTGCTTTCCGTGGAAAATATCCGGTATTGGCTATCTGTTATAAGGAAAAGACCATGCGTCATCTGGCTTTGTCATACGGTGTAGAAGCTATCTATATGCCGGAAAAGGCCAACGGACAGGAGTATTATTTCGCTGCATTGCGTAAGCTGATGGACGACGGTGTGCTGTCAGAAAACGAAATGGTGGCTTATCTGAGCGGTGGTAAACAAGGTACTCATACTTCATTCCTCGAAATCAACCAGGTGGGTGATGTATTGAAGAGCGGAGATGACTACGTTTTACCCAACCGTAACCGTTACTTGTAATCATGAAAGAGACTGACGCGCTCGATGAATACATTCTTCAGCATATTGATGAAGAGAACGACTACCTGAAAGCGCTGTACCGGGCGACGCACGTAAAACTGCTGCGTCCCCGTATGGCTTCGGGGCACTTGCAAGGTCGTATGCTGAAGATGTTCGTGCAGATGATACGTCCGAAGCAGGTGCTTGAGATAGGTACCTATAGCGGATACTCCGCACTTTGTCTGGCAGAGGGACTGGAGGAAGGAGCTATGCTCCATACTTTTGAAATCAACGACGAGCAGGAAGATTTCACTCGTCCGTGGCTGGAAAATTCACCCTATGCCGATAAAATCAAGTTTTATATCGGTGATGCCCTTGAAATTGTGCCCGGCATGGACATCGTGTTCGATCTGGCATTTGTAGATGGGAACAAGCGTTTCTATGTAGAATATTATGAAATGATTCTGCAGAAGATGCATTCCGGCGGTTATATCATAGCCGACAATACCTTGTGGGACGGACATGTGCTTGAAGAACCGCATCACACGGATACGCAGACCATCGGAATTAAGAAATTCAATGACCTGGTGGCTGCCGATACACGGGTGGAAAAGGTAATCCTGCCCTTGCGTGACGGTCTGACTATTATACGTAAAAAATAAAAAAGGTAATATGGAAACAACCAGACAAAACAAGATTGCCCGCCTCATTCAGAAGGAACTGAGCGAAATCTTTCTTTTGCAGACCAAGTCAATGCCTGGTGTGCTGGTTTCGGTCAGCATTGTCCGCATCAGTCCCGATATGAGTTATGCGCGTGTATATCTGAGCGTCTTCCCTTCAGAGAGAAGTGAAGAAATCGTGAAGAACATCAATGCCAATATGAAGTCAATTCGTTTTGAGCTGGGAAACCGCGTACGCCATCAGTTGCGCATCATTCCCGAACTGAAGTTCTTCGTGGACGATTCTCTGGATTATGCAGAGAAAATTGACGAACTGTTGAAGAAATAATGTATCCGATATTTTAGTAAATACTCACAGAAGAACATGGAACGTTGCTTCCGGCTTCTGTGGGTTTTTATTTTGTGTTATATATAAATAAGGTATAACGGTGAACTTTCCTTTTTACATAGCCCGGCGATATTTGTTCTCCAAGAAATCACACAATGCCATCAATGTGATTTCCGGTATATCCGTGTGTGGAGTGGCATTGGCCACATTGGCGCTGGTTTGTACGCTTTCCGTGTTCAACGGTTTTCAGGACCTGGTATCTAATTTGTTCACGGCTTTCGACCCGGAACTGAAAATTGTGCCTGCTACCGGGAAAGTGTTCGACGGCCAGGATAAAGCTATTGCAGCCATTCGGAAAATGCCTGAAGTAGCCTTGGTGTCCGAGTCGTTGGAAGACAATGCTCTGGTGCAGTATCAGGGGCGTCAGGCCATGGCTGTCATAAAAGGAGTAGAAGACAATTTTGAAGAGCTGACACCGATTGATACCATCCTTTTCGGAAGGGGAGAGCTGATGTTGCATGATGAGGTGGTGGACTATGCCATCCCTGGCGTACAGCTATTGGCTACCTTGGGTACTGGCATTCGTTTTCTTGACCCGTTGGAAGTGTATGCTCCCAAGCGAGGGGCTAAGGTGAACATGGCCAATCCGGCAGCTTCCTTTACAGGAGGAAACCTGTTCTCGTCCGGACTGGTGTTTGCTGTGAATCAGGAGAAATATGATGGTTCCTATATCCTTACTTCTTTGAAATTTGCCCGACAACTGTTTCAATATACCACCGAAGTCAGTGCCATCAATCTGAAAATGAAGGAAGGTACCGATATAGATGCCTTTAAGCGTAAACTGGAAAAACACCTGGGCGAACGTTTTCGTGTGCTCGACCGATACGAACAACAGGCCGACACGTTCCGCATCATGAAGATAGAGAAATTCATATCCTATCTATTCTTGACCTTCATCCTGATGATAGCCTGCTTTAATGTCATCGGTTCCCTGTCCATGCTCATTATTGATAAGCGTGACGATGTGGTGACGCTTCGTAACTTAGGGGCCAATGACCGGCAGATTGTGCGTATCTTCCTTTTTGAAGGGCGTCTGATTTCATTTATCGGAGCCGTGTCGGGTATTGTGTTAGGTGTGCTGCTTTGCTGGTTGCAACAGACTTTCGGACTGATTTCCTTAGGGGCAGCCGGCAGCTTTATTGTCGACGCCTATCCCGTTAGTGTACACTGGGAAGACGTGGCGCTCATTTTCTTTACTGTACTGGCTGTAGGTTTTCTGTCTGTATGGTATCCGGTGCGTTACCTGAGTCGTCGGTTGCTGTCGAAGTAGTTTTTTTATCTAAAAAATGGAGTGCTTATTGGTAGTGGCTATTGGCATTCGTATTTCTTTTCCAAGTGGTTCTCGAGTATGTTAATTCCCGAACCGTGAGATATCTACTTCCTTCACTTCTTTTTTCTTGTAGCCACCAAAACGGTAACTGAATGAAAGGGTAATGCTCTGCATGTAGCTTTTGGTATTCATGTCGAGATGTTGCGCCCCGTTCCGGACTTTTGTTTTGGGATTCATCGTATTGAATAAATCACGTCCTTTCAGTTGAAGCATGGCTTTGTCTTTGGCAAAGGTATAGCGCAAGGCTGCATCTACGAAGGCCACTGGCTGAATGTCGTAACTGCCTTGTATGGATTTTGTTTGTCCGAAAGCGGTAACCTCCATTTTCAGGTTGGGCTGGCGGCATAGCTGGAAGGTATGTGTCCAGTGTCCTACGCCGACCCATTGCTTCTGATTGAAAGGTGCATCGTAATATACACTGGCTTTGTCGTGTTTCAAGGTAGCCTGCAGGGTGAGGCGGCTGTCCCACCAGCTTCCTGCCTTGAAAGGAAGGATGGCCGTGAAAGAAAGGTCCTGAGCGTAATCCCAGTTCTGCCAGTTGTAGATGGCTTTCAGACGGTCGGAATCCAGGTAGACGGTCTGCATGAAGTAGTCGGGTGTATAGCTGTAGCTTGCCTGAAAAATGTATTTGCTTTTCAGAATGTAGGTCAGGTCGACGTTGTAATCGGTGTAGGGACGAAGGAATGGGTTGCCTAGACTTTCGTTGTAACCGTTCAGGTAGCTGGTGGCGCCACTCAGTGTCCAGTAATCGGGATAAGTCTTGTCAGAGCTGAAAGACAACTGGAGAATGTGGGAGGCAGACGGCATGTAGTTTAACTGGAGAGTGGGGTAGACAGCCCATTTCCGGTAATCCTGCATCTGGTAGTATTCCAATGTGGCAGAGGCACTCAGGGTCCATTGGGAGTTGAACGCCTTGTCGAATCCGGCGTAGACGTTATAGGTGTATTCACGGATACGGCTGTGCAGGTTGTTGCCTTGCATTTCCGGCAAATCATAGTTTTGGGTGTTCCGGTTGTTGACGTAGGTAAAAGAAGTCCCGTAGTTCAGGGCCCAGTTTTGTGGCAGTGTGTGATGCTGGTCGGCATAGATTTTCCAGCGGTCAATGTGCTGGTCGGAACAGCTTATGAAGCGGGTTTCTACCTCTTCCGGACTACGGTCGAAAAAGTCTTGCGTATCGGTCGAGGTAAAATACGTGTAGTCGGCTCCTGCTTGAAATCCGAATCCGGAGGTATAATACAATGCGGCATTGTGCATCTGATGGTGAGCCTGAGAATGATTGAATGATTCGGAAATATTCCCGTTGGAATGGCTGTCGCCGGTTTTGTCCGGACTGAACTGGGTGGTATAGGACAAGTTCAGCGAGTTGTCTTTATCAAATTTATACGTCCCTCCGGTGCGCAGGGTGTGTGTCAGGCTACGTCCTTCATTGTCCGTCACCTGATTCACGTCATATACCTGCTCCTTTACCGTATGACGGGCGATGAAATCAATGTAGCCACGAGTATAGTTGCTCTGAAGGTTATACATGAAATCGAGGTCAATTTTAGGAGAAGTATAGGCCAGTGTGATGCCTCCGTTGCCCCCGGCTTCCTTCTGCTGTTTATATTCACCGTTGACTTCTCCTTGCAAGCCCCCTTCGCCGGGTTTATATCCTTTCAGTACGAGGTTGATAGCCGCACCGCGCACGTGGTATTGCGGAGGAGCGCTGTACATCACTTCCGCTTTTTCCACGCGCGAGGCCGGTATACCCTTTAAGAGAGTGATGAGTTGTTCGTAGGTCATGGACGAGGGACGTCCGTTCAGCAGCAGGCTGACTCCGCCTGCTCCGGCCAGTGTCAGAACATCGTTCTGTTCGATAACGCCCGGAAGTTGTTTGAGGGCTTCGTACGCGTTGGTGACTAGCCGTTGGGAGGTCAGCTGCGGTATGTCATAGGTCAGTCGACTGCCTTCCACCGTGACCAGCGGGCGTTCGCCTTGTACCACGACTTCCTGAAGGGCGTAGTCTTTCGGTTGCAGTGTAAACGTACCGGCATCGGTTCCTGTGCCTTCTTTCTCCTGTGGCTCATATAGCAGGTGCTGAAACAGAAGGCGATAGTGTGTCGGCTGGTGATTCAGTAGGAAAGTACCGTCAGCATTTGTAATGGTCGCTTCTACAAATATGGAATCGGGTGTCTGGAGCACGACCGTGGCCCCGTCAATAGGTTGACGGGAAGGGTCGGTAACTTTGCCTGAAATGGTTTGTGCGGTGGCTGTTCCGAGCATTGTACCGAGCAGTAACAAGATGCTCACTAAAAAATACTTTTTCATATCGTTCGTGTCTTTATCTTTCATTATCTTTGACACTGCAAAACTAAAAAGCCCGTTTCGCTTTTTGGGTTAAGGCAAGGTTAACGCTACGTTAACGTCTTTCGTTTACGTGAAGAATATACGCTTATGAAGATGAAACACATTCGCTGGATTGCGGTAGTGGGACTGATTGCAATTGTCGAACTGCAGTATGTCTGGCTGGTCAACACCTACAAGCTGACCCGTGAGAACGTCATGCGGCAGAGCCATGAGCTTTTTAAGGATGCGGCACTTAAGGAGGCTTTTGATCGGATGGGCCTTTGGAAAGAGTTACATGGGAAGAAGGATTCCACGTACACGTATCGGTTTGACCTGAATGAGGACGTGGAGGATGACGAGGCTCAGACTCCAACTCCGGAAACACGTCAGTTTATTGAATCGGCTGTATTTATAGCCATACAGGAAGGGGTATCGAATACGTTCAAGATGGATGTGTCCTTGCATAATCTGGATTCTATTTATGCTCACATGCTGGATTCGGTCAGTATCCCGGCCAAGGTGTCGACTTGTGTGACGGATTCGTTAGGTAATGTGTTGCGGGCATCCTCTCCACAGGCAAAACTGGAAGGACAAAAATACTTAAGAACAAGGCTGGTACCTATAAATAAGGCATATACCCGCTATCTGCAAGGGGTGATTCTGAATCCTTACTGGGTGATTTTCCAGCGTATGACCCTGTTGCTGATTGCCACGGTGCTGATTATGGTACTGGTCATTATCTGTATTGTGTATCAGATTCGTGTCATTATCCGGCAGGACAAGATAGCTAAGGTGAGAGAGGACTTTTCGTATGCCATGATTCACGATATGAAGACTCCACTGAGCTCCATCCTGATGGGGACGGAGATTCTGGAAAGCGGACGTTTGGACGGACAGCCGGAAAAGAAGGAACGATATTTCCGTATTGTGAAAGAGGAAGGAGAGCATCTGCTGGCGTTGACCAACAAGGTACTGACGCTTTCCAAACTGGAGAATCATGCATTGAAATTGCAACAGACGGATTGTCTGCTACGCCCGATTCTGGAGGATTTGGCGGAGAAGTATAAGGCAAAAACTGCTAAGCAGGTTGCGTTTGTATGGAACTTGCAGGAAGAAGTGGTTTGGGCAGACGAAGAATTTCTGAAAGAAGCGCTCAGTAATTTGATTGACAATGCATTGAAATATTCGGGCGAAGCTGTGGAAATTACATTTCTTACGGAACGGAAAGCGGATGGAACGGTCTGTGTGACAGTAGCCGACAATGGTTTCGGTATTCCGTTGAAAGATCAGCGGAAGATTTTTGAGAAATACGAACGGGCGGCAGCCAGTGAACGCAGTCGTTCTGGTGGAGCATCTGGTTTCGGACTGGGACTGAATTATGTGCTTCGGATTATGGAAGCGCACGGCGGACGGGTCACGCTGGAAAGCATGGAGGGGGAATACAGTCGGTTTACCTTGGCTTTTCCTCCGGAGAGTGCCCTGGAGAATAAAAAAGAGGAACGATGAAATGGAAGAGATAATCAAATTGTTGTTGGTGGAAGATGACGCGAATCTGTGTTATATCATTCAGGGTGGTCTGGAGGATATGATTGGAGGGTATAAGGTGCTGACGGCATCCAATGGCGAGGAAGGACTGGCCGTTTGGAAGGCACAGCAGCCGGATGTCATCGTAGCCGACATTGAGATGCCGGTAATGGACGGATATGAGATGGTACGGCGTATCCGGGAGCAGGATGAGCATGTGCCCATCTTGTTTACTTCCGGGCGTGTGTCGCCGAAAGATGTGGTGAAAGGTTATGAACTGGGGGTGAATAACTATGTCAAAAAGCCATTTCTGGCCGAGGAACTGCATGCACATATCACGGCATTGCTGAAACTGACGCGAGGGATGTCGGCGCAGAAAGAAGTCCAGGAGGTACCCATCGGGAAACTGTTCTCCTTTGATACGGTGCGTGGCGTATGGAAACAGAAAGGGGGAGAAAAACGGATGCTGACGGCGCGGGAAGCTGATTTGCTGCGTATGTTGTGTGAGCACAAGGGACAGATTGTGCGGCGGGAAGTCATCTTGTTGCGTCTATGGAATACGGAGGAAGATTATTTTGCTTCGCGCAGTTTGGATGTATTCGTGTCTCGCTTGCGCAAACTGTTAGCGGCCGATGATACGGTGGAACTGAAGACCGTGAAGGGAGTGGGTTTGATGTTGGAAGAAAAAGTCTAATTTAAAATACAAAACGAATATGCAATATTTTAAAAGTGATTACATGGAAGGAGCGCATCCGTTGATTTTGGAGCGCTTGTGTCAGACGAATATGGAGAAAACTTCGGGCTATGGTACGGATGAGTATTGTGCATCGGCTCGCCGGAAAATTGCAGAAGCTTGCGGATGTCCGCAGGCAGAAGTACATTTCATGGTAGGGGGTACGCAGACCAATGCCACGGTCATTACGGCCTTGCTTCGTCCGTATGAAGGAGTGATTGCAGCAGAAACGGGCCACATCAATCAGCATGAAGCTGGGGCAGTGGAAGCAGGAGGACATAAGGTACTGGCTTTGCCTCACCATGAAGGAAAGCTGGATGCGGCAGAAGTAGACCGTTATGTGACGGCTTTCTACCAGGACCCGAGCTGGGATCACATGGTGGCTCCGGGAATGGTGTATGTATCGCATCCTACGGAATATGGTACACTTTACACGCTGGATGAACTGAAGGCTTTGTCTGCTGTGTGTCGTAAGCATAAGATTCCGTTGTTCCTCGACGGGGCTCGTCTGGGTTACGGACTGGCAGCACGGGATACGGATGTGACTTTGAAAGACATCGCTTCCTTGTGTGATATTTTCTATATTGGCGGAACCAAGGTCGGGGCTTTGTTTGGCGAGGCGGTCGTAATTCCGCAGCCCGGACTGATTCGTCAGTTTGATACAATTGTCAAACAGCGGGGTGTGTTGCTGGCCAAGGGACGTCTGTTAGGTTTGCAGTTTGATACCTTGTTTACAGATGGTTTGTACCTGAAAATTGCCCGTCACGCCATTGATATGGCTGACCGGATTGTGGAAGGACTGAAAGCAAACGGTTATACATTCTACATTCGTCCGCAGAGCAACCAGTTGTTTGTACAGCTTGAAAACAGCTTATACGAAAAGCTGGCACAGCGTATCGGCTTTGAGGTGTGGGAAAAACGGGCTGACGGTACGACAGTGGTACGTATCGCGACCAGTTGGGCCACACGTGAAGAAGATGTGGCTGAGTTGCTGGAAGAGTTGAAGAATAAATAATCTTAGGTAAAGATAAAAAGTAACAACCTCGCAATACTTACGGAATTGAATGCCGTAAACCTTGCGAGGCTGTTTTTTATTTCTCGGTTTCTTCCTCTTTGAACCAGGAAGCATACATCAGATATCCGTTGGCAATTTTCTGATTCAGTTCCTTGCTCTGTGCAGGGTCAACTTTCTTGATAAACTTGGCGGGTACGCCGCCCCAAAGCGTATGCGGTTCAATGACGGTATTGGCAAGTACCAGTGCACCGGCAGCCACGATGGCTCCTTCGCCTACTACGGCATGGTCGAGCAGGGTAGACCCCATTCCAATCAGGGCATTGTCGTGCACACAAGCTCCGTGAAGTGTCACGTTGTGGCCGATGGATACGTCATTGCCTATTTCTACGGTTGATTTCTCATATAACGTATGAAGCACGGTACCGTCCTGAATGTTTACACGGTCGCCGATACGGATGGAGTTTACATCTCCCCGAAGTACTGCATTGAACCATACGCTGCAATCCTTTCCCATTACTACATCGCCGATGATGGTGGCATTGTCGGCCAGATAACAATTCTCACCGATTTGAGGAGTAAACCCTCTTACTGATTTGATAAGTGCCATAGGTAAATCATTTTTAAGAGGGGCTAAGTTAGCGGATTTTTCTGAATATCAAAGAAGCTCCAGAATTCTTTTTTCCCGTTTCAGGTCCTCTATGTTTTTATCGGGGGAGACCAGCATCATGCTTTTAATTACATCGCCTGTATGGCAGGTATAGTCATAGTAGTCAGCTTCTTCCGGAGTCAGCTCTTCTTTAGGAATGACTTTGGTGCGCAGGTTGGCAAATTCTTCCAGGGGAATCTCGTCTCCTTGTCTGACAAACAGAATGCGGCGTGCTATCGGATTCCGGTTGTAGTCGTGAGTCAGGTAAATGCCCTTCACCAGGTTGGGATATTCGATGATAGGCAGTTGCAGATAGATAACCTTCAGCGCCAGTTGCAGGCGTTTCTGTTCATTGAACATCAGGTATCCTATTTGAAATGGCGAAAACAGTCCGATGCCGGCATAATAATCGCCCGACATACTCTGGCTGTAAACTTTAGGTAAGGTTTCCCCGTCGGTGATGGAGGCAATCATGTAAGGCTCTACTTTCAGACCGTCTGAGAAAGAAGAGGAACTATAGGCCAGGTACAATCCTGTGTAGACGCCGGCATTGGGCAGGTACTTGATGGCTTCCCGCTCGATGTCATCCAGGAAAGGACGTCCGCTGTTCTTGGAAGAAACAAGACGGGGTTCGATGTGGCAGACTTTTTCATACAGCTCATCCAGGCATCCTAACAATTTACGCTTGGAAACATTGTTGACTTGTTGCAAAGCCTTGTCCAGTGCCGTTTCGGGGTCATCTCCTCCGGAAAGCAGGTTTACATACATAGGAAGAACAGAAGAATAGAGTGAGGACAACACACTCGAAGCAATATCTGTTTCTTCTGAAATGTCTTTCATTCTGACGCCCGATTCCCGGAGCTTTTTCATTCTTTCATAAAGTAATACCAGTCTGTTCATAGATGATGAGGTTTGCAGCAAAGATACGTCATAGTTGTTACAACGGTATGTCATTCTTTACAAAAATATGTCATAATCATCATATTAATATGACATTATACAGCCTTCAAACAGCCCCTCTATTATACATGATAAATTAATTCTTTCAGATTTTGGTCTGTGATAGCTTTGCCTCAGAAAATGAAACGAATGTGATACGAATATGAAACAGACAACCAATCAAAAACATTTATCTGATGCACTGCTGATACTTTGGGCCGGTGGTGCGGCATTGCTCTCTTATTCCCTGGTGTATGCGTTGCGTAAACCGTATACTGCTGCTTCGTTCGAGGGGCTGACTTTTATGGGAAGTGACTATAAGGTGGCGGTGACTACTATCCAGATTTTAGGATATGTTATTGCCAAGTTTTTTGGAATAAAAATTATATCAGAACTGAAAAAGGAAAATCGCTTCCGCTTCTTTGTTGGTTCTGCGATTCTGGCGGAACTGGCCTTGGTAGGCTTCGGACTTCTGGAAGCACCTTATAATGTGGCTGCCATGTTTGTCAACGGACTTTCATTAGGTTGCATGTGGGGAGTGATTTTCAGTTTTATCGAAGGTCGGAAGGTGACGGACATTTTGGCCAGTCTGCTCGGGGTGAGCATGGTGTTCAGTTCGGGAGTTGCAAAAAGCTTTGGCTTGTTTGCCATGAATGAAATGCAGATAGACCAATTCTGGATGCCGGCAGTAATCGGAGGTTTTGCCTTGCCTTTGCTGGTCTTTATGGGATATATGCTGAAACGTTTGCCCCAGCCTACGGCAGAAGATATTGCGTTGCGTAACGAGCGGGTAGTACTTGATGGAAAAGGACGTGTGGCTTTGTTCCGGAAATATACTCCGATTCTTACGTTGCTTTTCATCGGTAACTTTATGTTGCTGGTCTTGCGTGATATTAAAGAAGATTTCCTGGTGAACATTCTGGATATGAGCAACCAGTCTTCCTGGTTATTTGCCCGCATTGATACCATTGTCACATTGATTATTTTGGGAATATTTGCCTTGTTTGCATTTTTCCGCAGCAATATCAGAGCGCTGTTGTGGTTGATGACGCTGGTAATAGCCGGATGTCTGACCATGACATACGTGTCTTTCCATTATGAAACGCTGGACTTGAAACCGGTTACCTGGCTGTTTATCCAAAGTTTGTCGCTTTACATAGCTTATCTGACTTTCCAGACCATTTTCTTCGACCGTTTTATTGCCTGTTTTCGTATCAAGGGAAACGTGGGATTCTTTATTGCACTGATTGATTTTATCGGGTATCTGGGTACGGTAACCTTACTTTCTACCAAAGAATTCCTGAACATCGAGTTGGAATGGTTTGCCTTGTTCAACCATATAGCCGGTTTTGTAGGAGCCACTTGTTCGATTCTGTTTATTGTGGCCAGCATCCTGATTCACCGGAAATATATGCAAGGCTTGAAACTCAAGAATACAGATTTTTATATAAACCCTCAATATAATACGATTTAAGATGAAACAAGATTATGACATTATTATTATAGGAGGCGGACTGCTGGGATGTGCTACCGCATATCAGCTGGCGAAACGTCATGCAGGGAATATCCTGTTGCTGGACGGAAATGAAATTGCCTCTCAGGCATCGGCCCGTGCGGCTTGTCTCCTGACGCGTGCTCGTACTAAACCGGCATTGATGGAACTGGTACAGGAAACATACGACTGTATCGAGGAGATAGAATCTCTTTTAGATGAGTCGCTGGAACTCCAGATGTGCGGAAGTATTACAATTGCTTCATCTGAAGCTTCTTTGAAAGGCTTGGAGGCGTTGGAAGAAGCGGCCTGCCGTTTTGGAATACCCAATGAACGGATTGGAAAGGAACGGGTAAAGGAATTACTTCCTTGGATTGAGGAGGAAGCGGTAGATGTGGCACTTTATATGCCGACGGATGCGTTCATTGATTCAGCACTTCTTTGTTCGGGTTATGCCAAAGCTGCCCGTAAGCTGGGAGTAACTTTACGTTCTAATTGTAAGGTAAAGGAAATTTTGGTGGAAGATGCTGAGGTGAAAGGTGTTAGACTGGCAACCGGAGAAACGGTAACGGCTCCGGTGGTAGTAAATGCAGCTGGTTCATGGGCTAATTTGCTGATGCGTCCGTTGAAAGTCGGTTTACCGTTTACTCCTGTAAGAAGCCATTTCTGGATTACTTCCATTGATGCTACACGCTTCCCTGCCAATCATCCGTTTACGGTCATTCCGGATGCACGTGCCTTTACCCGCTCCGATGTGGGGGCCTTGATTATTGGTCTGCGCGAAAGCCAGTGCCAGGCTTTTGACCCTTCTACATTGACTGAAAAGCTGGAGGATTTTGATTTTAATAAGGCGGCAAAGTGGACTGTGCTGGATGAATGTGCCCCGCTGTTGAAAAAGTATTTGAAAGATATTGACGACCTCCCGATTGCACACTACATGTCCGGACCTTCCTGCTATGTGCCGGATGCAAAATTCATTATTGGTCCGGTAGCACGTTACAAAGGATTGCATACAGTGACCGGATGCTGCGGAGGTGGAGTTGCTGCCGGAGGTGGCATGGGCCGTCTGGCTGCCGAACTGATTTTAGGAGAAACACCGTTTGTGAATCCGGAATTGTTCTCTCCGGAACGCTTTGGAGAGGTTGATCCTTTTTCTGCTGAATTCCAGCAGCGCTGTGCCGATGCACGTTCCAATAAAAAAGGAGGATAAGACAGGGTGTGTATTTCTCGTCAATTTATAAATATGATTTAATCGCATAGAAATGAAACGATATATAGTTTTTTTGAAGCAAGTACCTCAGTCTACGCGGGTGGAGATAGACCCGGTGACGAATACATTAAAACGTTCTTCAGCTCTTTGCCAGACAAATCCGGATGATTTGTGTGCATTGCAGGCTGCATTGAATCTGAAAAAAGAAACTCAGGCCGAAGTGGTAGCGGTAAGTATGGGACCCGGTTCTGCGGAGACCGTGTTACGCGAAGCTTTGCAGCATGGAGCCGACCGTGCTGTCTTACTTTCATCGCCGGCTTTTGCAGGAAGTGATACTTGGTGTACCAGTAAAGTATTGGCTGCAGCCGTTCAAAAAATAGGAACGTTCGATTTGCTGTTTTTCGGTCGTATGGCTATTGATGGAGATACGGCACAGGTAGGACCGGAAGTGGCCGGACAGCTGGGGATTCCTCAGGTTACACAACTGATACGCATAGAGGGTATCACTCCGTCTTCCATTTGGCTTGCCAAAAGAGCGGGCAACGTACGTCAGCAAATGGAAATTGCTTTCCCTTGTGCCGTGATGGTAAGTAAGGAAAACGGAGAAGTGGCTCCTCCTACGCTGGCGGGATGGAGAGAGGCCCAGAAAAAAATGATAACATGTTGGAATGAGAAAGACCTGAACTTGGATGCTGGAAGTGTCGGCTTGCATGCTTCTCCTACCAAGGTGGTATCTACGGAGGTTCCTCAAAATAAAAAGTCGTTGCAATGGCTGGCCGATGGAGCAGCAGTCATGCAGGTAATCTATCAGAATATTCACTCTCAGAAGAAATAAAATTATGGCAATCAAAGATACGTTTGCTCTTCAGTTGCGAAGAGATGCATGTACGCAGTGTGGTATTTGTGCGGATAGCTGTCCGTTCGGCGCCATACAATTTAATGAATACCCAGAAGTCGATCCATACAGCTGTCGTTTGTGCGGCACATGTGTGCAGGCTTGTCCGGCTGAGGCTTGGGACATGCAGGAAGCGGTCAGTCCAGTAGCTCAGCCTGCTGTCTCAGCAAAAGGAATATGGGTTCTGGCCGAAACGGAAGGAGATGAACTGGCACCGGTCACCCGTGAATTGTTGGGAAAGGCAACTGAATTAGGTGAAAAGTTGGGCCAGATACCGGAGGTAGTGCTGGCAGGAAATAAACTGCAGCGTTTCGTCCCGGAACTGGAAAGTTATGGAGCTTGCAGGATTCATTTACTGGAATCGGAAAAGCTGGAAGCATTTGTAGAAGAGAATTATGCAGAGGTCGTGGCACAGCTTGTCCGAGAGTTGCAGCCGGAAATCTTGCTGGTAGGAGCTACTCCCAAAGGACGTGGACTTTCTGCCCGTCTGGCGGCCTTGTTACAGACGGGATTGACGGCCGATTGTACGCAACTGGATATTGATGCGGATACACTGTTACTGCATCAGATACGTCCGGCCTTTAGTGGAAATCTGATGGCAACCATTACCACTCCCAACCATCGTCCGCAGATGGCATCAGTGCGTCCGGGTATCATGAAAGCCTTACAACCGGATTATTCTAAAAAGGCTGAAGTCATAGCACACGACTTGTCGTCATTTGTGCCCGACGGACGTGTACGTTTGCTGAGTGAGATGGAAGAAACCACCGGAGGAGAGTCTCTGAGTGACAGCAAGGTGATTGTGGGAATAGGACGAGGAGTAAAGAAGCATGAAACCGTGGCGCAGATACGCCAATGGGCGGAACGCATAGGAGCGGTAGTGGCCGGTTCTCGTGCGGCCGTAGAAGCCGGATTGATTGATGCCAAAATGCAGATAGGCCAGACCGGCCATACCGTTTCGCCGGATGTATACATTGCCATAGGTATCAGCGGGCAGATTCAGCATACGGCGGGCATTACCGGAGCCAAGAAGATTATCGCCATTAATCCGGATGCGGCAGCCCCTATCTTTAATGTGGCAGATTACGGCTGGGTTATGTCTGCGGAGGAGGCTATTGTGCAATTAATGCAGGGTGATAAATGAAAAAGACGGTTTCTGTCTGTCTGGCTCTGTGCCTCTGTGCCGGGATGAATGTGACGGCCCAAGAAACATTGAAAGTGAAGTTCCGATCCCGGGCGTTGCTGGATACTTCTGTTTCCGGTTATGGAAAAGAAAGTACGCAAGGATATTACCGGGTGGAAGATTTCCGGGTGGGTTTTAAAGCCACTTACGGTCAATATGAGGTAAAAGCGGATGTGGGATTAGGGGGTGGAAAAGTAGCAATAAAGGATTTGTTGCTGAACTATCACTGGGGAAATCACACCGTCTCCTTCGGTAACGGGTATGAGCTGTTTTCAATGGATATGCTCATCAGTACAGCCGATTTACGTTTTAATCAGTCCGCAGCCTCCGTTCTGGCTTATACCAACAGCCGGAAACTGGGGGCTACCTATTATTATCATTCACCTCATTATTTGTTTTGTACGGGAGTTTATACACACAATGACATCAATAAATTAGGGGATACACAGAAAAATGCATTTGTGTCTACTTCTCGTGCGGTATGGCGTTGCTCGGATTCACAACAGGAGAGACGGTGGCATGTGGGAGGAGCTTTCTCTTTCCGTACTAAGGAGGTAAATACTTCTGCTTCACCTGAAGGTAGCGTAAGTAGTGACGGGGTGACTGCGTTATTCTCGGAACCGTTGCTGGAAGCTTCTTTCCCTGATATGGGTACGGAGGTGAAAGGACTGGTGGAAGCCTTGTATCTGGCTCCTCGCTTTATGGTGCAAGCGGAGTATTTTTTCGACCGTATGAATCGCACTTCAGGCGAGAAGGCTTACCGTCCGCATGGAGGATATATACAGGGTGGTTTTCTGTTGAAGGGAAGGGGCTTTGAATACGATGCGAAGTATGGTGTTCCCGGGCGTCCGTCTACTGCCAGGGCCATAGAGTTGGTAGCCCGTTTCAATTATACGGATATGAACGATGATCGGGCTGAAATTTATGGGGGAGAAGAGAAGGATTTGTCGTTGGGAGTAAATTTTTATTTGAACCAGTATATTGGGGTCAAGATAAACGGTAGTTATGTGTGGGTTGGCCCGCATTGCAATGCATTCTACCAGAAAAACTTTTTCTTGGCTCAGGCTCGTCTTCAATATATCTTCTGATTAATTAAAAACACTTTTACGTTTCAAATCAGACGTCTTTGTGTGTGAGGTAAAACACAAAGGCGTTTTTTTATGAGGCCTTTTAGCCCTGATTTTAGAGAAGGAAAGGCAATAAAAATCCCTGTATTTTCCGCTCCGGAAAGGGAAGAATACAGGGATAAAGACAGCAACAATACGTTGCTCATTGTACACAATTACTGCAATTGTATTTCTTTGATTGCTTCAATCAGCTGGCGGAAATCATCGGGGTGTACATCTCCAATATTACCGATACGGAAGGTGTCCGCTTGTGAGATTTTACCCGGATAAATCACAAATCCTTTTGCTTTCAGCTTGGTATAGAAGTCTTTGAAGTTGAATTTCGCATTCGGATAATAAAAGGAAGTGATGACGGGTGACTGTTCTTCATCGGGAAGCAGAGTCTTGAATCCTAAGCTTCTCATTCCTTCTACCAGCACGCGGTGATTTTCGCAGTAACGGGCATGACGTGCGGCAACTCCTCCTTCTTCTTTCAGTTCATTCATGGCTTGCATGAAAGCGCGTACTACATGCGTAGGTGAGGTGAAACGCCATTTGCCATGTCCTTTCTCCATGGTTTCCCATTGATCGTATAAGTCGAGAGACAAGGAACGTGCTACACCTTTACATTGCTCAAGTAAGGAGCGGCGGGCAATGATAAATCCGAATCCCGGTACTCCCTGGATACATTTGTTGGCGCTGCTGATCATGAAGTCAATTCCTAATGCAGCCATGTCGATGGGCACTCCGCCGAAGCTGCTCATTGCGTCTACAATCAGTACCTTATGATGTTTTTTTACGATGCGGGCAATTTCTTCGATGGGATTCAGCACGCCGGTGGTAGTTTCGCAATGTACCACTGACACGTGGGTTACTTCCGGATGTGCCTGCAGATAAGCTTCAATCTGTGCCGGATCGACTGCCTGAGTTTCTTCAAACTTCATTACATGGCAGTTCAGGTGATAATATTCGGCAATGACTCCCATACGTTTTCCGTAGGCTCCGTTGGCAGCTACCAGCAGATGGTCTTCAGGGCGTATCACTGAGCCAAGTGTGGCTTCTACGCAGAAACTTCCGCTTCCTTGCATCAGAACGGCGGTATATTCTTCGGGACGGCTGCAAGCCAGTTCTACCAGTTCTTTGCGGATAACTTCTACTATTCCTACGTTGTAATCTTCATCCCATGTGCACCAGTCGCTCATCATGGCTTGTTTTACGGTTTCACTTGTGGTCAGAGGGCCGGGAGTCAGTAATAAATAAGGTCTCATATCTTGTTGTTTTTTTTATGTTTACGTGATAAATTTATTCGTTTGCCATACGGGCGTTGATACATTCAATCAGGGCTGGAAGTTCTTTGATGCTGTCCACTACATAGTGAGCACCGGCAGCATACATGCGGTTTCTTACTTCACTCATGCGGCTTTTCAGTTCTTTTTCCGGAAGTGCCTGTACTTCTTCTTCGGTAAGTCCCATTTCGTTACTTCCTAAAATTACGCCCACTGTCCATACTCCGGCGTTGAGTCCTTCCTTGATGTCGGAAATGGTATCTCCGTATTTCAGTACCGAAAAACGTGAAGGCACGGCAAGGTCGCACATGTTCTTGTAAATCATGTAAGGATATGGGCGTCCTGCTGGAAGTCCGTCGGAAGTTACGCAATTGTCCGGGCTATAGCCTTTGGCTGCAGCTTCGGGAATGACCACATCCATCATTTCTTTGGTGTAACCTGTAGTGGAGCCAATCTTGATTCCTTTCTGGCGAAGTGTGTCAATAGTTTCAATAACATAAGAGATAGGTCCGGTGTATTCTTTCAGTGTGGCGAAAAGCAACCGCTGGAATTCAGCGTATCGTCCTTGTACGTCATTCTCGTTGTACGGACGGCCATACTTTTCCTGGAATTTCTCTCCGATGCGTGTCATCTGAAAGAGCGCGCGTACGTGATCAATTTTGGTCAGTCCCATTGGGCGGCGCGCTTCTTCCGCTGTGATTTCAATACCTATTGCACGGAAGCTTTCAATGAAAGCAGATACAGGTGCAAAACATCCATAGTCGACGGCAGTTCCTGCCCAGTCCATAATTACACATTCAATCTTTTTCATATTGCAGTAGTTGTTAAACAAATTTTCGTATTGGTTATTTCTTGATTTTCGAGGTTAGAGGTGTCCAGCGCTTTATGATGGCTGGAAGGAGTTTGCGGGGTATTGCGTTTCCGGTTCTTTTCTACAAGGATGTAGATAAACGAACCGACAAAGGCAATACAGCAAGCAGTGCCTATATAGACGCTCATCTGGTTGTAGAAATCTGCCCAGTGGATATGTGAGGCATAGAATTCCTTGAAGAACAGGAGAGCAAGGGTACCCATGTAGCCAATGAAATCGATGGTGATGATGAAGAAGCCCACATTACCTTTGATTTTAAAACACGCGATGAAGCGTTCAAAGAATATGGTCTGGAAACTCAGGTAGGCAATGTCCAGGCAGAGACTTTGCAGGAAAAGCCAGATGGTGGTGGGCAAGGCTACTTCGTGGAAGTTGGCTCCTAAGAAGGCAAGTGTACCCATTCCCATGATGGAAAGTATCAGCAGTATGCACAGCACCCGCAGGTGGTTATATGTTGTAGCAAGCAAGGCAAAGGCTGCCAGCATGACAAAAGTAGCGATGCTGTCAATTTGTGCGAATGCCCATGAGGATACGGTGCTTACATCGATGATACAGACAATGAAATCTTCTTTGATGTCGCGCTGTACGGTTAAAAGCAGGTTAGCTCCGAATAGCAGTATGAGCAGCGGCATGAATTTGCGGAACAGTTTCCATCGTTGCTGACCGTTGAGGGTGACTCGTACGGAGCGAGAAGCGATGTCTTCTGCCGTTGGTGCCGGAAATTTGGTCATCATCCATCCGGTGAAGCATAACAGAGGGAATGCGAGGGCACCAATGAGTGCAGGCATCCAGAACTCACTGACGTGGAGTGAATTCAGGGCGTATAGTCCGAGCGATTTGGCAACTCCCGAACTGAGTGCCATGCTAACTCCCATGATGCTGGCCAGAAAATCGGTGGTGCGTCTTCCTTCTAAAAAGCTGAAAATCACGCCCCACATACATCCTAATGAAAGTCCGTTGAAAAATAAGGCAACGATATTGAAAGGAATGGGCAGTAATCCAAAAGCTAATAAGGAAACTTCAGAAAGTGCAGCCGAGCCGATAATGAACTTTAATCTTCCTTCTGGCTTTAATTCTGAAATGTATTTGATTCCTAAAAGTTTGGCAAATACATAGCCTATTAGTTGTACGATACTTACTGCTATTTTATAATCCATTCCCATTATTTGCAGACCTTCAAATTCTGCTGCGGTAAATGGTTTACGGAGTGCGTATACCAGTGAATAAGATAAAAGGGCAGTCGTGCCGGCCCATAAGACAAATGCAATATCCGATAATTTTTTATGTTTGCTTCTTTGCTCCATTTTTTAGTGAGATTCATTAAATTCGATGGCAAAGCTACGGGGGGAACGAATCTGAAAAAATTAATTTATGATGTATAATAGCGGATTTTTATAATGCTTTATAATGTCATATTAATATTATATTTATGAAACAGCTTTGTAAAATTCGTTACACGAATGTAATTTGAGAAGTAGGAAAAAGTCTTTATTCCCTTTTCTGTTTGTTGTTTTGTTTCTATGAGGAGATATTTCTTGCAAACCTCGGGTAGAAAACCGTGTAATGTTTCCATTGTTTTTATGTTTTCCTTCGGTGAAACGTATGTTTCCGCCGTGCGAACCGTACGTTTTGCGTTGCGGAGCCGTAGGTTTTTCGTAGCGGAAACGTAAAAGGTTCCTCCTTGTCCGTGTAAAAAATCCCTTCCTTTTTCCGTATTCCATTCGCAGTTTCAGGCTTTGCAGCTGTTTATTTTCAGTCTTTCGTGCAACTTTCCCTGCATCCATTCGCGCACACGTACGCGCCCGCACGAATTATATAATGTAGGAGATTTCACACGGATTTTTACATAGCAATAAAAAATATGCTTGATAGCATAAAGTAAATCAGCGAGTTATGCAAGAACCTGAAAAAATATTGCAAAAAAGTATGCTGTAAAAGTTGCGGAAACGGAAAAAGTCTGTACCTTTGCAACCGCTTTCGAGAGGGAGAGCCGCTGAAGATGACAGACTGGCAGAGTTAGGGCTACGGAAGAAAGTGCCGAATGCTGCACCGAGTATCTTACCTTGCGGATGTGCAAGGGAGCGAGAAAGGATAAGCCGCACGCCTTCTGAAAACCTTCTGAAAAATTTTTTCAAAAAAACTTTCGAAAAAATTTGGAGGTTACGAAAAAACGCCTTACCTTTGCAAACGCTTTCCCGCTAAAACGGGAGCTTGAAAGAATGATAGTTCTTTGAAAGACTTTAGATAAACAAACTAGGATGTAGTACAAGAAGTAGTCTTATATATAATGTATATATGGGATGAACGGAAGACAACCGTCAATAACCCTTGGAAACAAG
>UMKW01053099.1_pt1 | contig 110449 bp, 105 predicted proteins | sample 1966391 | NCBI WGS metagenome assembly UMKW01 (sample SAMEA4836183, study PRJEB28245) | human gut metagenome | biome: gut microbiome; material: fecal sample | place: Denmark | collected 2008
TCATCAGCTTTTTTACAACGCAGGATACCATAGAAACCATTGTGAAAGCGAAAGGCTTTTCCGATTGCCTTTGCTGTATAACCGATATGGGTGTAACCGTTATAGTTCCGAAAAACGAGCTTAACGAAAACACCGTTTTGTCAATATACGATGCCATAACAACGCACTATGAAATTGCAAGTGACGCAATATCTGTTGTAGGTGCGTGAATATAGTTTACAATCAAAATTTTATGTGATATAATTATCCTGATAATTTATTGTAAAGTTGGGATAATATGTCTGAAGAGATAAATGTAACTTCTCAGGAAGTAACAGAAGAAAATGAAAATGAAGCAGTACAGATTAAACTTACACGCTCCGAACAGCGTGAGCAGGTATTTATGCTTTTATTTTCAAAGTCATTTACAAACACATCTGTCGACAATATGGTGCAGGACAGCTCGGAACTCTTTATGGGCGGAGTAAGCGCACTTGCACAGGCAGAAGTTGAGGGTATTGTATCGGCTAAAGAGGAACTTGACGAGATTATTTCACGCTATCTAAAAAAAGGATGGACTCTTTCAAGAATTTCAAAACCGTCGCTTGCAATCCTTGAACTTGCAGTGTATGAAATCAAGTATCTTGACAATGTTCCCGCAAGCGTAGCAATCAACGAGGCGGTAGAACTTGCAAAGAAGTACACTATTGACGAGAGCGGATTTGTCAACGGAATATTAGGCTCATTTGTAAGAGATAACGGAGAAAAGTAATGAGCCTTTTCCTTGGTATAGATACCTCAAACTACACAACTTCGGTTGCGGTATATAACAGCGAAAACGGCAAAATGCTGCAGCGAAAGCAGCTTTTGCCCGTAAAACAGGGACAGCTTGGCTTAAGACAGAGCGATGCGGTTTTTCATCACACACAACAGCTTCACACTCTTGTTGAGGACATTGCAAAGGAAGTTGACTTGTCGGGTGTGTCTGCATTAGGCGTATCAACACGCCCCCGTCCGGTTGACGGCTCATATATGCCGTGCTTTACGGTTGGAGAAAACACAGCAAGAATTATATCGGCAGTAATAAAAAAGCCTCTCCTGACATTTTCACATCAGGAGGGGCATATTGCCGCAGCACTGTTTTCAGCCGCAAGAGAAGATTTGTTTGAAAAAGAATTTTTAGCATTTCATATAAGCGGAGGCACAACGGAGGCGGTGCTCGCAAAGGGCAGTACAAGCTCGTTTGCCGTTAAAGAGGCTGCAAAAACACTTGACTTAAATGCCGGACAGGCAGTCGACAGAGTGGGGCTTATGCTCGGTTTAAAATTTCCGTGCGGTCCGCAGCTTGAACAGCTTGCGCTTAATAATACAGAAAAATTCAAAGTTCGTCCTACTCTTAAGGGCGCCGATTGCTGTTTGAGCGGACTTGAAAATCAGTGTAAAAAAATGCTTGATAACGGCGAAAGCAAAGAAAAAATCGCTGCTTTTTGCCTTGCTTTTATTCAGGCTACGCTTGAAAAAATGACTGAAAAATTGCTCGAGCAATTCGGCAATTTTCCTGTGATTTTTGCGGGCGGAGTAATGTCAAATTCCATTATAAGAAATGCTCTGACTGAGAAATTCGGTGCTACATTTGCAAAACCCGAATATTCCGCCGATAACGCAGCGGGTATTGCGTATTTGGCATATAAGAAATATACGGAAATCTAAGACGATTATAAGTGTAAAAATATTAAAATACTTCATCAGCGGGAGGTAAAGAGATGTATTCACCGCAGATTCAAAAGCCGAGAGTGCTTTCTGTTTCACAAATAAATTTTTATATAAAGTCAATTATCGAGAATGACGGCAGTTTGCAGTTTGTGCTTGTAACGGGTGAAATCTCTAATCTTACCGTGCACCAACGCAGCGGTCATATTTACCTTTCGCTTAAAGACAGCAATTCAGTTATAAGTGCCGTTATGTTTGCAGGCAACGCAAGAAGACTTAAGTTCCGCCTTGAAAATGGAATGAAAGTAATTTGTCGTGGCAGAATTTCTGTATATGAGCCGAGCGGCAGGTATCAGCTTTATATTGAAGATATGCAGCCCGACGGTGTGGGTGCGCTTACGCTTGCGTTTGAACAGCTTAAAAAGAGCCTTGCTCAAAAAGGACTGTTTGACAATGCGCATAAAAAGCCGCTGCCGAAATTTCCTAAAACAATCGGCGTCATAACTTCTCCCACGGGTGCGGCGGTTCAGGATATAACGAATATTATCAGACGAAGATTTCCGAGTGCGGATATAGTGCTCGCACCTGTGCTTGTTCAGGGAGAAAGTGCGCCCGAGCAGCTTGTGCGTGCCGTAAATAAATTCAGTGCAAGCAAGATTGCCGATGTGATTATCATAGGCAGAGGCGGCGGTTCTGCCGAAGACTTATGGGCGTTTAATGACGAACAACTTGCGTATGCGGTCTATAATTGCGAAACTCCCATAATTTCGGGTGTGGGACACGAAACAGATTTTACTGTCTGTGACTTTGTCGCCGATGTTCGTGCCTCTACTCCGTCTGCCGCGGCAGAACTTGCCGTACCCGACAGGCAGGAGCTTATGTCTTACTATTTTAAGCAAAAGCAATATATATCAGCTATGCTTGACAGAAAGATAAAAACGGCGCAGTTAAGACTTGAAAATCAGCAGAGAAGAATGTCTGCATCATCGCCGAAGCTCAAAGCGGAACAGCTTGAAAAACAGCTTTCGGCAAAGAGCGAAAAGCTGACACGGTTTATGAATATTTATATTTCCAATAAAGAAAATAAACTTATTGCCGCAAAGGGCAAGCTTGACGGTTTGAATCCGCTTAATGTATTGAATCGTGGTTATGCAATCGCCGAAAAGGACGAAAAAATCATTACCTCATCAAAACAGCTTAAAGACGGCGACGATTTCACTGTTATTTTGAGTGACGGTAAAATAAACGCAAAGGTATGTGGTGAATAACTATGGCTTTTACACATCTTCATAATCATACCGAATACAGCTTGCTTGACGGAGCAAGCAGAATAAACAAACTTGTGGAATCGGCAAAGGAAAAGGGACAAACCGCTCTTGCCATTACCGACCACGGTGTAATGTACGGCGTCATTGACTTTTACCGAGCCTGTAAAAAGCAGGGGATAAAGCCTGTTATCGGCTGTGAAGTTTATGTTGCGCCGCACTCTCGTTTTGACAAAACTTCGGCGTATGAAAAGTATTATCATATGGTGCTGCTTTGTGAAAATAACGAGGGCTATCAAAATTTAATTAAACTTGTTTCAAAAGGTTTTACCGAGGGCTTTTATTCAAAGCCGAGAATTGACGATGAGCTTTTGAAAGAATATCACAAGGGCCTAATCTGCCTTTCTGCCTGTCTTGCCGGTGAAATTCCGCAGAATCTGCTTGACGGAAACTATGACGGAGCAAAGCAGAAGGCTCTTTTTTATCAATCGCTTTTCGGTAAGGATAACTTTTTTATAGAACTTCAGGACCACGGCATAGAGGAGCAAAAACGAATTAATCCGCAGCTTATTCGCATTGCCGAAGAAATCGGCGCCGAACTTGTGGTTACAAACGACAGCCATTATATAGATAAAAAGGACAGCTATACGCACAGTATTTTGCTTTGTATCCAGACCAATAAGACGGTAAATGATGTGGACAGAATGGAGTTTAAAACGAGTGAGTTTTACCTTAAAACAGAGGAAGAAATGCGCTCGCTCTTTCCAAATCTGCCGCAGGCATATGATAATACACAGAAAATTGCCGACCGCTGTAATGTTGAGTTTGAATTCGGCGTGCGTAAACTGCCACGATTTGATGTGCCGAATAACGAAGATCATTACGAGTATTTTCGCCGAAAATGCTATGAGGGTCTTTACAGACATTACGGAGAAAATCCCGATAAGTCTTTGATTGACCGACTTGAATATGAACTTGCAACTGTTTCAAAAATGGGTTTTGTCGATTATTACCTTATCGTAAATGATTTTGTACAGTATGCAAAGAGTGAAAAAATCCCTGTCGGACCCGGCAGAGGTTCGGGTGCAGGTTCGCTTTGCGCCTATTGCATAGGAATTACAGCGATAGATCCGATCAAGTATAATCTTCTTTTTGAAAGATTTTTAAACCCTGAGCGTGTAAGTATGCCCGACTTTGATGTCGATTTCTGTACCGAGCGCCGAGGAGAAGTAATTGACTATGTAGTGCGTAAATACGGCACGGACAGAGTTGCGCAGATTATATCATTCGGTACTATGGCGGCAAGAGGCGCTATAAGAGATGTCGGCAGAGTGCTTGCAATTCCGTATGCCACGGTTGACTCGGTTGCCAAACTTGTACCTATGGAATTAAAGGTTACTATAGATTCCGCACTCAAGGCAAGTCCCGAATTAAGACATCGCTATGAAGAGGACGAACAGACAAAGCAATTGCTTGACATTGCAAAGAGCATTGAGGGAATGCCAAGACACGCTACAATGCACGCCGCAGGTGTAGTAATTACCGACCGTCCCGTATCTGATTATGTTCCGCTTTCAAAAAATGATGACAATGTGGTAACACAGTTTACCATGACCACACTTGAGGAGCTCGGTTTGCTCAAAATGGACTTTCTCGGACTTCGCAATCTTACGGTAATTGACTATGCGGATAAACAGATACGAAAAAATCATCCCGAGTACAATCCCGATAATATAAACGATAAAGACGAAAAAGTTTTTGCTATGATTTCTCAAGGCAATACGGAGGGTGTGTTTCAGTTTGAAAGCCAGGGTATGAAAAATGTTCTTATGCGACTAAAGCCCGATTCGATCGAGGATTTAATCGCCGTGGTTTCGCTTTATCGACCCGGACCTATGGACAGTATTCCCCGTTACATCGACTGCCGCCACAATCCATCGCACATTACCTATAAGCACCCGTTATTAAAGCCTATACTTGAGGTTACCTACGGCTGTATTGTCTATCAGGAACAGGTAATGCAGATTTTAAGAGTGCTTGCAGGTTTCAGCCTTGGCAGAGCGGATATTGTTCGCCGTGCCATGAGTAAAAAGAAAGCCGCAGAAATGGCAAAGCAAAGAGAGATTTTTCTTCACGGCATTACAGATGAAAACGGCAAAGTAATTGTTGACGGTTGTATTCGCAGAGGTATTGACGAGAAAATCGCCAATTCAATTTATGATGAGATCGAAAGTTTTGCTTCTTACGCTTTCAATAAGTCACACGCAGCGGCATATTCTATGATTTCATACAAAACCGCATATTTAAAATGTCATTATCCGCAGGAGTATATGGCGGCATTGCTCACAAGTGTGCTTGATAACCAAAACAAACTTGCAGCATATATAGGCGAATGTCAGCGGCTCGGAATAAAAGTTTTGCCTCCGAGTGTAAACGAAAGCGATCTCGGCTTTACTGTCAGCGGTAACAATATACGCTACGGATTGCTTGCAATCAAAAATCTCGGCAGAGCTTTTATTGATCAGATAATTAAAGAGCGCAGATTAAAGCCTTATACAAGCCTTTACGATTTTTGTAAAAGACTTTGCTGCAAAAATATGAACAGCCGTGCTATAGAAAGTCTTATAAAGTGCGGTGCGCTTGACGGACTTGGAGCTAACCGCAGACAACTGCTTGCAATAAGCAAAACCGTGCTTGACGATGTTGAATATGAGGCTAAAAAGAATCAAGGCGGACAGCTTTCGTTTTTTGATATGGGTGACGACAGTACAAAGGCTACATCAGAACCCCAACTGCCTGATTTGAAAGAATTTTCGACTGATGAGCTTTTGAGAATGGAAAAGGAAATAGCAGGCATATACCTAAGCGGCCACCCTGCCGATAATTACAGCCTTTATTCCGAGAGAATGAAAGCCGACAGAATAGGTGAAATTATAAATGACGAAACAGGACGCTATCCCGACGGCAAGAAAGTGCTGATTGTAGGTATTATTTCCAAAGTGAAAACTCAACTTACCAAAAGCAACAAACTTATGGCTTTTATAAATGTAGAAGATAAGTACGGCATAATGGAAGCGGTTGTTTTTCCGAATGTGTATGAAAAAAGCACTATTCTTTTAAATGAAAACATACCCGTTATTATAAAAGGCACATTGAATTTTAAAGAAAACGAAGAACCGAAAATAATTTGCGACAGCATTGCAAAAGCTTTTAATAATGAGGAATGTAAAAATATGTCTGCCGCAAATTACGAACAAAACAGGGCAGCGGCAGAACATAAAAGCACATATCAAAAGCCTTATGTACCGCAGGCACTTTATTTGAGAATTGATGACCTTAATACGGATATGTACCGTCGAGCAAAGAGAGTTACGGATATTTTCGACGGCAGAACACCGATTATTTTTTATCTTACCGATTCAAAACGCAAGGTAAAAGCCCCTGCAAATATGTGGGTGAGCCTTAATGATGTTATGATAAAAGAGCTTAAACATCAGCTTGGTGAAGAAAATGTAGCGGTAAAATAAACAAATTCTTTATAAAATCACTATCGAAAACATATAAATTCACCTTTTAGCTATTGCAAAATTCGTTTAATAGGTATATAATACTATATATGATATTCACTTTAACGCATAAAAACTTTAAAGCATATGTTTGTTTAAGTACTAAAGTGAAAATGGGAGGACGAATTTTTATGAAAATGACAAAAAGAATTTTGGCAACCGCAACAGCAGCGCTTACAGTAACAGCTGCACTCGCAGGCTGTACAGGCGGTACTTCATCAACAACTTCAACAGCTGCTCCTTCACAGGCAGACGCAAACAAAGTATATAATATCGGTATTTGTCAGCTTGTTCAGCATGAGGCTCTTGACGCCGCAACTAAGGGCTTTAAAGACACTCTTACTGAAAAACTCGGCGCAGACAAGGTTAAGTTTGACGAGCAGAACGCACAGGGCGATTCGGCTACTTGCGCTACAATCTGTAACCAGTTTGTTTCTTCAAATTATGACCTTATTCTCGGTAACGGTACTGCGGCTCTTCAGGCTGCATACACGGCAACACCGTCTATTCCTATTCTCGGTACTTCGATTACAGACTACGGCACAGCTCTTGATATGGCAGAGTGGACAGGCGTTTCGGGTATGAATGTATCCGGTACAACAGACCTTGCTCCGCTTGACAAGCAGGCTGATATGCTCAAGGAACTTTTCCCTGACGCTAAAACAATCGGTATTCTCTATTGCTCGGCAGAGGCTAACTCAAAATATCAGAGCGATACAATCACACCTTTCTTTGAGAGTGCGGGCTACACTGTAAAGACATATTCATTTGCAGATTCAAACGATGTTGCGGCTGTAGCAAAGACAGCTTGTGACGAAAGCGATGTTCTTTACATTCCTACAGATAACACAGCGGCTTCAAATACAGGTATTATCGACAATACGGCTACAGCTGCAAAAACTCCTATCATCGCAGGTGAAGAGGGTATTTGCAAGGGCTGCGGTGTTGCAACACTTTCTATCAGCTACTATGAACTTGGTCAGAAAACAGGCGAGATGGCTTATGATATTCTTGTAAACGGTGCAGACATTACTTCATTAAAGGTTGAGTCAGCTCCTAATGTTACCAAGAAATATGTAAAGAGCCGTTGCGATGCTTACGGAATTACAATTCCTGACGATTACGAGGCTATTGAGGAGTAATAATCCTTAATTTATAAATTAAAAAACGGTGGGGTGCCGTGAAAGCGACACCCCAATCTTTTATGTATTGGTGGTTTTTATGGAATTTTTAGCAGAATACTTCGGTTCTCTTAATCCTGCAAACTTTCTTGCGGCTTTGCCGGGTAATATTGCGCAGGGTATTATCTGGGGACTTATGGGTCTTGGTGTTTTTATTACCTACAAACTTTTGAATTTTGCCGACCTTAGCGTTGACGGTTCTTTTGCAACAGGCGGTGCGGTTACCGCTATTATGCTTATTAACGGCTGTTCTGTATGGGTAGCGCTTATAGTTGCTATTCTTGCGGGCATTGCGGCAGGTCTTATAACGGGACTTTTACATACTTTGCTCGGTATTCCCGATATTCTTGCAGGTATTCTTACGCAGATTGCGCTTTATTCAATCAACTTGAACATTATGGGAAGGTCAAATCTTCCTATCAGCTACAGAAACTATGCGCTTGTAATTTCCGCAAGCGATATTAATTTATCAATTATCATCGCCCTCGGAATTGCGGCTATTGTTATTGCGGCTATTTATTGGTATTTCGGAACAGAACAGGGCTCTACAATCCGTTCAACAGGTTCAAACCCTGCTATGAGTAAGGCACAGGGCATTAATATCAATGTCGCAAAAGTAATTGCACTTGCGCTTTCAAACGGTCTTGTTGCTCTTGCAGGCTCACTTTTTGCACAGTACCAGGGCTTTGCCGACATCAATATGGGCAGAGGCGCTATCGTAATCGGTCTTGCCGCAGTTATTATCGGTGAAGTCCTCGGCGAGGCTATCTTCCGTAAGCGTATGAACTTTGTTGTAAAAATGCTCTTCGTTATTGTGGGCGGTATTCTTTATTATATTGCAATGGGTATTGTTCTTTGGCTCAAGATGCCGACAGACGATACAAAGCTCTTCACAGCAATTATAGTTGCAATCTTCCTTGCAGTACCTTATTTACAAAAGAAGAGTAAAACCTCCTTTAAAAAGGTAGCTAAAATGAATTTAAAGGCTAACAAGGCAAACGGAGGCAGTGACAATGCTTGATATTATTAATATTCACAAAACCTTTAATAAAGGCACAATAAATGAGAAGGTCGCACTTGACGGTGTAACACTTCACTTAAACGAAGGCGATTTCTGTACAATAATCGGCGGCAACGGTGCGGGTAAGTCAACTACACTTAATGCCGTTGCCGGTGTATGGCCTGTTGACAGCGGTCAGATTCTTATTGACGGCGTAGATGTAACGGGACTTCCCGAGCATAAAAGGGCAAAGTATCTCGGCAGAGTTTTCCAAGACCCTATGACAGGTACTGTTGCCGATATGGAAATTTTGGAAAATCTTGCCCTTGCGGCAAGAAGAGGCAAGAAAAGAGGTCTTAGCTGGGGAGTTAAGAAATCCGAAAAAGAAGAATACAGAACACTTTTAAAGCAGTTTGAACTCGGTCTTGAGGACAGAATGACATCAAAGGTAGGTCTTCTTTCGGGCGGACAGCGTCAGGCAATCACCCTTTTAATGGCTACAATCAATAAGCCTAAACTTTTGCTTCTTGACGAGCATACAGCGGCGCTTGACCCTAAGACTGCGGCAAAGGTGCTTGAACTGAGCGATAAGATTATTGCCGAAAATAACCTTACAGCCCTTATGGTTACACATAATATGCACGATGCGATTGTGCACGGTAACCGCCTTATTATGATGGGCAACGGAAAGGTTATACTTGATATTTCAGGTGAAGAAAAGAAAAAACTCACCGTTGACGACCTCTTGCAGAAGTTTGAAAAGGCGAGCGGTTCTAAACTTGAAAATGACAGAATGCTTTTGAGCAAAGGCGAATAATAAGATTTTGTTTTTGTCAAATTTGATTAAAATTTTATTTCACAGCAACGGGGCTGTTTCATCTTCACAAATGAAACAGCCTTTTTGTAAATACTTTATAATTTTCATCATTTTTTAATTTTTATGTAACTATTTTGCGATACAAGAATTGTAATTGTCGAAATTAATAAAAAAATATATTATAATTCCTTTATGTAAATTAGAATACTCCGAAATCTTGTAAAATATGATGTTGAAGATAAGTGACTGAGGTGATAAGGTTATGAAAAAAGCTTTAATTATTTCTCACTCTGTGCAAAGTGCCGAGGCTCTTTCACAGCTGCTTAAAATTGAGTATTTTACGCAGATTTCTATTGCTGATAATTCTAAAACAGCAAAAAAACTTGTTGAGAACGATGAGTTTGACCTTATCTGTATTAATGCACCTCTTGCAGAGGAAAGCGGTATTGAGCTTTCCATGCATTTTGCGAGAGTAACCCGTTCAAGCGTGGTTATTATTGTTCCTCAAAAAAACGCAGACGATGTAAACGATGCTTTGACCGAGCACGGTGTGCTTGTAATAGCCAAACCTATTAATAAGCATTTGTTTCATCACTATTTGCAGTTTACGGAATGTTTCAGAATGAGAATGTTGACCGTAAACGAGGAAAATGAAAAGCTCCGCCATATTGTGGAGGATATGAAGATAATAAACAGAGCCAAGCTTCTGCTTATTACCTGCCTTAATATGACAGAACAGGAAGCACATCGCTACCTTGAAAAACAGGCGATGGATATGAGAATGAGCAAAATGCAGATTGCAATGCAGGTTATTAAAACTTACGAAAACTAATTATGCAAAATTTCTGAAAGGAATGTGTATTTATGAGCCGTAAAGCATATTTGATACTTGAAAACGGAACTGTTTTTGAGGGCAAATCATTTGGTGCAGAAAAAGAAACTATGGGAGAATTGGTTTTTACTACAGCTATGACCGGTTATCTTGAAACACTCACCGACCCTTCTTATTTCGGTCAGGTGGTTATTCAGACTTTCCCTTTAATCGGTAACTATGGTGTAATTCCCTCTGATTTCGAGAGCAAAGTGCCCTCACTTAGAGGTTATATTGTAAGAGAATGGTGCCAAGTTCCCTCTAACTTCCGTTGCGAGGGCGATCTTGACACCTTTTTAAAAGAGTCGGATATTCCGGGCATCTACGGACTCGACACCAGAGCGCTTACAAGAATTGTTCGTGAGTATGGTGTGCTTAACTGCAAAATTGCTTATTCGGGCGAAGTTACCGAAGAAGAGCTTGCAGAGATTAAGGCCTATAAAATAGAACAGGCTGTAGAGAGCACAACAATCAGCGAAAAAGAAGAATTCAAAGCTGAAAACGGCGACCTCAATGTTGTTCTTATGGATTTCGGTGCAAAGCACAACATAGGCAGAGAGCTTGTTAAGCGTGGCTGCAATGTTACGGTAGTACCTGCTCATACAACAGCAGAGCAGATTAAAGCTATGAATCCTGACGGCATTATGCTTTCAAACGGTCCGGGAGATCCATCGGACAACACTGCAATTATTGCCGAGCTTAAAAAGCTTTGCGAATATAAAATTCCTACATTCGGTATCTGCTTAGGACATCAGCTTTTGGCACTTAGCCAGGGCGCTAAGACAGAAAAACTTAAATACGGCCACAGAGGAGCTAACCAACCTGCAAAAGAGGTTGATACAGGCAGAGTTTACATTACTTCACAGAACCACGGCTATGCTGTTGTAAGCGACAGTATGCCTGAAAATGCTGTAGAGAGTTTTGTAAACGGCAATGATGATACTTGTGAGGGTGTTAAGTATACAAATATGCCTGCCTTCTCTGTTCAGTTCCACCCGGAGGCTTGCGGCGGTCCGCACGACACAGCGTTTTTGTTTGACCGTTTCATTGATTTGATGAAAAACAACAAATAAAACTATCCATAATTTATATACGAATTTGATTTTTAAATAAGGATAAGGAATGATTTTATGCCACTTAAAAGCAACATTAAAAGAGTTATGGTAATCGGTTCGGGTCCGATTGTAATCGGTCAGGCTGCTGAATTTGACTACGCAGGCACACAGGCTTGCCGTGCGCTTAAGGAAGAGGGACTTGAGGTTATTCTCGTAAACTCTAACCCTGCTACCATTATGACAGATAATGCAATGGCTGATAAAATTTATATCGAGCCGCTTACACTTGAAACAGTTAAAAGAATTATTAAAAAAGAGCGTCCCGACAGCCTTCTTTCCACACTCGGCGGTCAGACAGGTCTTACACTTTCTATGCAGCTTGCAAAGGAAGGTTTCCTCGATAAATACGGAGTTCAGCTCCTCGGTGCTAATCCCGAAACAATTGACAAGGCAGAGGACAGACAGATGTTCAAGGACACAATGCTTGAAATCGGACAGCCTGTTATTCCGTCACTCGTTGTAAACGATGTTGAGTCTGCCGTAAAATTTGCAGATGAAATCGGCTACCCTGTAATTATTCGTCCTGCATTTACACTCGGCGGTACAGGCGGCGGTATCGTAAATGATGAGGAAGAATTAAGAGAGATTACTTCAAACGGTCTTGAGCTTTCACCGATTACACAGGTTCTTGTAGAGAAATGTATTTCGGGTTGGAAAGAAATAGAGTTTGAGGTAATGCGTGACAGCGACGGCAATGTTATTACTGTCTGCTCAATGGAGAACTTTGACCCTGTCGGAGTACATACAGGCGACAGTATCGTTATTGCTCCTACCGTTACTCTTGCAGATAAAGAGTATCAGATGCTCAGAAGTGCGGCGCTCGATATTATCTCTGCCTTAAAGGTAGAGGGTGGCTGTAACTGCCAGTTCGCACTTAATCCGGAAACATTTGATTATGCCGTAATCGAGGTAAACCCAAGAGTTTCACGTTCATCGGCTCTTGCGTCAAAGGCAACAGGTTATCCTATTGCAAAGGTAGCGGCTAAAATTGCTATCGGCTACACACTTAATGAAATCAAGAATGCCGTAACGGGTACAACATACGCTTGCTTTGAGCCTGCTCTCGACTATGTTGTAGTTAAATTCCCAAAATGGCCGTTCGATAAATTTGTATATGCAAACCGCACACTCGGTACTCAGATGAAAGCAACAGGCGAGGTTATGGCTATTGCTCCTACATTTGAGCAGGCTATTATGAAGGCTGTAAGAGGTGCAGAGATTTCTCACGATACACTCGATGATAAGGAATTTGCTCAACTTTCAAATGCGTCTGTTTACGACAGATTAAGCGTTTGCGATGATAAGAGAATTTTCTGCGTATATGAGGCACTCAAGAGAGGCATTACTGTAGAGCAGATTCACGAAGTTACACTTATTGACGAGTGGTTCTTGGAGAAACTCAAGAATATCATTGCTGTTGAGAATGAGCTTAAAAACAGCGAGCTTACAGATGACCTCTACTACAGAGCAAAGAAAATGGGATTCCTCAACAGAACTATTGAGGCTATTACAGGTAAGAAATGCGAAAAGAACCTTTTGCCTGTATATAAAATGGTTGATACCTGCGCCGCTGAATTTGAGGCACAGACACCTTACTTCTACTCAACCTTTGATAAGGAAAACGAGGCAGAAGAGTTTATTAAAAATAATAAATCAGATAAAAAGACAGTTATCGTATTCGGTTCAGGCCCTATCAGAATCGGTCAGGGTATCGAATTTGACTATGCGTCGGTTCACTGCGTGTGGGCACTTAAAAAGGCAGGCTATGATGTTGTTATCGTAAACAACAACCCTGAAACCGTATCTACCGACTTCGACACTGCCGACAGACTTTACTTTGAGCCGCTTACAACAGAAGATGTTATGGGTATCATCAATACAGAAAAGCCATACGGTGTTGTAGTAGCATTCGGCGGTCAGACAGCTATCAAACTTACAAAGCATATGAGCGACTGCGGTGTTAATATTCTCGGTACTTCATATGATGCCATTGATATGGCAGAGGACAGAGAGCGTTTTGACGAACTCCTTGAGAAATACCACATTAAGCGTCCGAGAGGCGTAACGGTTATGACAACCGATGAGGCTCTTGAGGTTGCCGAAACAATCGGCTATCCTGTACTTCTCCGTCCGTCTTATGTACTTGGCGGTCAGAATATGATTATCGCATTTAACGAGGCTGATGTTAAGGAGTATATGGCTATTATTCTTGCACAGAATATAGAGAACCCAATCCTTATTGATAAATACTTACAGGGTACAGAGCTTGAAGTTGACGCTATATGTGACGGTGAGGATATTCTAATTCCGGGTATTATGGAGCATATTGAGAGAGCCGGTATCCATTCCGGTGACTCAATCGCTGTATATCCTGCTTGGAATATTTCTGACAAGATGACACAGACAATCATTGAAAGTTCTAAGAACCTTGCTATTGAGTTACAGACAAAGGGTCTTGTAAATATTCAGTACCTTATCTATAATGACGAGCTTTATGTAATTGAGGTAAATCCCCGTTCATCAAGAACAATTCCTTATATCAGTAAGGTTACAGGCGTACCTATGGTTGACCTCGCTACAAGAGCAATGCTCGGCGAAAAGCTCAAGGATATGGGTTACGGCACAGGTCTTTACAGAAAGAGCCCTTACATTGCAGTAAAAGTTCCGGTATTCAGCTTTGAAAAACTTATCAATGTTGATAACCACCTCGGACCTGAAATGAAGTCAACAGGTGAAGTTCTCGGTGTTGCAGGCACTCTTGAAGAGGCTCTTTATAAGGGACTTATCGGTGCAGGTTACAAGATGAAGAAAAACGGCGGTGTATTTATTACTGTTCGTAATTCCGATAAGGCAGAAATCGGCGAAATTGCCAAGAAGTATTATGACCTCGGCTTTAAGATTTATGCTACAGAGGGTACAGCAACCGTACTTAAGAAATACGGTATTGACGCTGTTGCCGTAAAGAAGATTCACGAGTGCAAGACAGACAACACACTCACACTTATTGAGTCGGGTAAGATTCAGTATGTAATTTCAACTTCCGCAAAGGGCAGAATTCCGTCAAGAGATTCTGTTAAAATCCGCAGAAAGACAGTTGAGAGAAACATTCCTTGTCTTACAGCTCTTGATACCGCAAACGCACTTGCGGATTGCCTTAAGAGCCATTATTCACAGCACAGTACAGAGCTTATAGATATTAACCATATGAGGGATGAAAAAGAAATGCTTAAATTTACAAAGATGCAGGGCATCGGTAATGACTATATTTATTTCAGCACTTTTGATCAGGAAATCAACAATCCGGAGGCTCTCTCTGTAAGACTTTCAGACAGACACTTCGGTATCGGCGGCGATGGTATTATTCTTGTTTGCCCATCTAAGGTTGCTGACGCTAAGATGAAGATGTACAACCTCGACGGTTCAGAGGGTAAGATGTGCGGTAACGGTATCCGTTGCGTGGGTAAGTTCCTCTATGACCACGGTATGGTTGATTACAAGGAGAAAGACGAAATCACAATTGAAACCCTTTCAGGTATCAAGAGCCTTAAGGCTTACACAACCAACGGTGAGGTAACAAGCCTTAGAGTAGATATGGGCAAGGCAATTCTTGATCCAAAGGAAATCCCTGTTGCTATGAATAAGGACAAGATTGTAAACGAGCCTGTTACAATCGGCGACAAGGAATACAACATTACCTGCGTATCTATGGGTAACCCACACTGCGTTGTATTTATGGATGACATTGACAATCTTGACATTGAAAAGATTGGTCCTATGTTTGAAAACGATAAACTCTTCCCGGAGAGAGTTAATACAGAATTTGTTACAGTTCTTGACGACCATACAATCAAGATGAGAGTATGGGAGAGAGGTTCAGGCGAAACATGGGCTTGCGGTACAGGCGCTTGTGCGGTAGCTGTTGCGGCTTGTGAAAACGGCTTCTGCAAAAAGGGCGACGATATTAAAATCAAGCTCAAGGGCGGTGACCTTGTCATCAATTACACAGACGAAACCGTATATATGACAGGTAACGCCGAAAAAGTATTTGAAGGAGAGATTGAGGTATAATTTATGGCTAATCATACTGAAAAAAAAGCTAAAAAATATATATTTGTAACAGGCGGCGTAGTATCCGGTCTTGGTAAGGGTATTACAGCAGCTTCTCTCGGCAGACTCCTTAAGGCAAGAGGCCTTAAGGTAGTCGCTCAAAAACTTGATCCGTACATCAATGTTGACCCGGGTACAATGAGCCCGTATCAGCACGGCGAGGTTTATGTAACTGAGGACGGCGCAGAAACCGACCTCGACCTCGGTCACTATGAGCGTTTTATTGATGAAGACCTCAACAAGTATTCAAATCTTACAACAGGTAAGGTTTATTCAAATGTACTTGAAAAAGAGCGTCACGGCGATTACCTCGGCAAAACAGTACAGGTAATCCCGCACATTACAAATGAAATTAAGTCTTTTATTTACAATGTAGGTGAAAAGACTGACGCCGATATTGTAATTACAGAAATCGGTGGTACAGTAGGCGACATTGAAAGCCAGCCTTTCCTTGAGTCAATCCGTCAGGTTTCGCTTGAAGTCGGCAGAGAAAACAGTATTTTCATTCATGTTACACTTGTTCCGTACATTAAGGGCAGTGAAGAGCATAAATCAAAGCCGACACAGCATTCGGTTAAGGAACTCCGTTCACTCGGTATCAACCCTGATATTATTGTTCTTCGTTGTGACGAACCGCTTGAAGAGAGTATCTTTAAGAAAATTGCTTTGTTCTGTAATGTAAAGCCTGACTGTGTAATTGAGAACATTACACTTCCGACTCTTTATCAGGCACCGCTTATGCTTGAAGAGAGCAACTTCTCAAATGTAGTTTGCCGTGAACTTAACATAGCCACAGACAAAACACCTGACCTTACAGAGTGGAAAGAAATGCTTGAAAGAATCAATAACCGTTCAAAGAAATGCAAAATTGCTCTTTGCGGTAAATATGTTGCACTTCACGACGCATACCTTTCAGTAGCCGAGGCACTTCGTCACGCAGGTTACGAAAATTCCGCTGATGTTGAAATCAAGTGGGTTGATTGTGAGCTTATCACAAAGTATTCGGCAGATGACCTTTTAGGCGATGTTGACGGTATTCTTGTTCCGGGCGGCTTTGGCAACAGAGGTGTTGAAGGCAAGGTAATGGCTGCCAAATATGCTCGTGAGCACGATATTCCGTACCTCGGTATCTGCCTTGGTATGCAGACAGCAGTAATTGAATTTGCTAAGCATGTACTCGGATATGAGGATGCAAACAGCGGTGAGTTTGCTCCGGAGGGCAAGCACAATGTAATCGACCTTATGCCCGAACAGCTCGGTATTGAAGATATGGGCGGCACAATGCGCCTTGGTGCTTATCCTTGCGTTATCAAGAAAGGCTCAATTATGGAAAGAGCTTACGGTAAGCCTGAAGTACAGGAGCGCCACCGTCATCGTTATGAATTTAATAATGATTACAGAGAAGAAATTGAAAAGGCAGGTATGATTATTACAGGTACATCACCTAACGGTATGCTTGTTGAGGCAGTTGAAATTCCTGCCAATAAGTTCTACATCGGTGTTCAGTATCACCCTGAATTTAAGTCCCGTCCTAACAGAGCACATCCGCTTTTCAGAGAGTTTATTAAGGCTTCGCTTGATAAGTGATTTTGGAATTTTCTTGGTTTTGGCAATTATTTGTCACTAACCTTTTGCCCATATATCAGAAAAGGATTGATAATAATGCAGATTAACAGAAATTTTGACAACCTCGTGCCAAACTATCTTTTTGCAGAGGTTGCATCAAGAACAAATAAGTATATGCAGGAACACCCTGACAAGAAGGTAATTAAGCTCGGTATCGGCGATGTAACACTTCCGCTTGCTCCTGTTGTAATTGAGGCTATGAAGAAAGGTGCGGAAGACCTTGCACATAAGGATACTTTCAAGGGCTATCCCGATTATGAGGGCTATGCATTCCTCAGAGAGGCTATTTCTAACTATTATGCAGGTTTTGGCGTAACAGTAGATGCAAACGAAATCTTTGTGTCCGATGGCGCAAAGTCAGACTGCGGCAACATCGGTGACATTTTCGGCAAGGATAATGTTGTTCTCGTTACCGACCCTGTTTACCCTGTATATGTTGACTCAAACATTATGGCAGGCAGAAAGATTGTTTATGCTAACTCAAACCGTGAGAATAACTTTGCGGCTCTCCCTGATGAGAATGTAAAGGCTGACATCATCTATCTCTGTTCACCTAATAACCCAACAGGTTCAGCCTATACAGCTGACGAGTTAAAGCAGTGGGTTGACTATGCAATCAAGAATGACGCTATCATTCTCTATGATGCAGCATATGAGGCATTTATTACAGAGGATCTCCCTCGTTCAATTTTCGCAATTGAGGGTGCAAGAAAGTGCGCAATTGAGATGTGCTCACTTTCAAAGACTGCAGGCTTTACAGGTACAAGATGCGGCTACACAATCATTCCGAGAGAGCTTGAGCGTGACGGTCACAACATTTACAACACATGGTATCGCCGTCAGGCAACAAAGTTCAACGGTGTTTCTTGGCCTGTACAGTGTGCAGCTGCCGCTGTATTCAGTGAAGAGGGTCAGAAGCAGATTAAGGAGAATATTTCTTACTACCAGGATAATGCAAAAATTATCTCATCAGCTATGGATGAACTCGGCATTTATTATACAGGCGGTAAGAACTCACCGTATATTTGGCTCAAGTGCCCTAATGATATGGGCAGCTGGGAATTCTTTGACCTCCTTCTTAACGAGGCTAATGTAGTAGGTACTCCGGGTGAGGGCTTTGGTAAGAACGGTGCAGGTTACTTCCGTCTTACTTCATTCGGTGACAGAGAAAACACAATTGAGGCAGTTGAAAGAATTAAGAAGTTACTTTCTAAGTAATTTTATTTCTGCCAAAGTATAGTGATTATTTGAATTTTAAAGGTGCTGTAAAAGAACAGCCCAAATAAAAAATGACTGCATTCTAACCGAAAGGTAGGAATGCAGTCATTTTTCTGTAATGGAATATCTTTGGGTTTGACTTGTCCGTTTTCATAAATATATACACTGCCTCTGCAATAATGGCATCGGACTGACTGCGTTGACCTTACGCTCTCTAAAAACAGTACGCTTTTATCTTTATTAGGGCTGATTCCTATATATGTTCCTTGAAATCCTTTACTTTAAAATTCGACGTTGATGTCATCTAAAAAAGAGCATAGGTTTCTCTCCTCCGTTGTTTGTCTTGTCAACTACAATTCTGGAGCTTCCTATGCTCTTTTCAATATTTATTTTTGATTATCCCACATTTTTCCGTGATGAGGGATAAAAAAGAATAAAAATTTAGAAGTTTTGATTCCTTTTTTGCTATTTATTTGTTTTGATGTTTATTTTTATTTAATACTTTCCCTACCACCAAACTGCTCAAAAAAGCCGCAAGCAAAATCCATGGGAGGATTCTTGCATCGAAGCAGAGTAGGAGAAGTACGGTTACTGCAAGAGGTTTTCGCATTGTAACACCGAGAAGTGCTGCGGTAATTACTGCTGCGCAAAATGCGGTATCAAGCCCCATAAGAAGGGCTACACCAAAGCCGATACTCACTCCGCAGAAAATAACGGGGAAGAAATGACCGCCTTTCCACCCTGATTTAATGCAAACATTTGTTATTACAAGTTTTAATAATCCTGAAATTATCAGTATCCACGGCGCAAATTCTCCAATACCGTTATTTATCTCGTTAATGCTGTCTTCACCCGAAAACATTACAAGCGGAAGGTATGTACCGAAAATTCCAAGAATAATTCCGCCGAGTGTGGTGCTTATTATTATTCCTAAACTGCTCTGAATTTTATCAAATAAAATTTTGAGCAGTTTTTCTGATATTATAAATAAAAGTCCAGCTAAAGTGCCGAGAAGTGCAAGAGGAATACCCCATAGTCTTTCAGTATTTGTAATATTGTATTCGCCTATTCTCGGTAATCCCATACTGCCGCCGAAATCTTGATTTAGTAAAAATATTGTTCCTGTTGCAAACAGCACAGCTACGATATTTGAAATTAATTTGCCTGTGCGTATATCGGTTGCTTTGTCTTGGGTATCTAATTGTTCTTCATTTGCTGCGGCAAGACCGAAAAGCGGTGCATAAAAAATAGCCGTTAATGTGGCGCTCACACCTGTTTGCATAAGTTCGGGTATCTTACTTTGTGCATTCTTCATATGATTGCCTGCCCAGTAACAAAGTCCGACAATAACTCCTGTAAGTCCTGCTTCCGGTCCGATACTGCCGCCGAAAAGCAGTGGAATAAGTGCGGAAATACAAAGCAACAGCACTTTATTGTACGGATAAAATTTATCTCGCTTAACTTTTTTCATTACTTCGTCAAGCTCGTCGGGGACTGCTTTTGAGATTTTTTGATATATTCCAAGAAGTATTCCGCCGATTGTACAAACTGCAAGAGGATAATATGTAAAATTGATATTTGACGGAACAGTTTCCCATATAAAGCTGATTCCAAGGCTCATTAATTTAAGAAATAGCCATACTATACAGGCTATTACCGCACCGCTGAACCCGCAAAAAAGATAATAGATGAAATTGTTGGCAAGTGTACTTTTTTTCATATGTTGCTCTCCGTATTAAAATTATATGATTTCTTTTGAGTGTTGTAATACGCAATTGTGTCTATATTGTCAAGTATAAATTGTTGGACATTGCTGTCATATAAAACGACTTTATATGAACCGTACATACCCAAGCGTTCCTGTGTTGTGATGCCGAGTTGAATACCGTTTTCGTCTGCAAAATATTCAAGCATATTAATTTTTATAAGCCAATTAGTTATGCTTGTTGTTTTAATTCCTTTCATTTCCTCGGTATCAATCAAAACTGTTAAGCTTTTTGGTAATTTCGGTAACTGTAATTGGGTTATCATCAAAAACATAATCTGCTAATTGCTGTGGTGTAACAGAAAAGGGAATTTTACTGTTTTTCTTTTTTGCGGATTGTTGTTATTTTCAATTAAATTTCTAAGTACATCGGAAACATAAAAAAGACATCTTGAAATATGTATATTATTTATAGTATCGTTTTCTGACGCCAATTCATTGGTTATTGGATTTATTCCGTTGGCGAGTTTGTCAAGATATGATTTTGCTTTTAAAAGTTTTTCGTTTTCGTTCAAGTTAATCACCTGCTGCAGCTTTTATTAGGTAGTATGTATTTAAAATTATACCATATTGATATAGAATATTGCAATTAATTAGAGAAAAAATATCGAAAATTTAGCTAATATGTTATATTAAAGTGCTGAAAGAAACTTTGTCGTGAAACTATATAATAGCTATTATTGGTGATGAAAGTGCAATTCAGCCTAAGTGTTTTGTTTATTAGGTTGAGAGATGTATTGAAAATTGAGATAAGCAAATATTTAAACATAATTATATTTTATTAGATAACTATGATAAAGCGGTTGCCGAGATCGGATAGTGGTATAGATTATGATTTATAGCATTTATATAAGATTTTTATATCGCAATAATTTAATATAATATAAAATAATATTGTAGATGATATGACCCCTAAAAATAATAAAAAATTTTAAAAGCACTCTATGATTTGCAGAACTCCTGATTGGTTGGTATTTGTTTTCACTCTCTCAGGGGCAAGGATTGCTGCTGTTTTTGCAAATAAAGCTGAACCCAAAATTTTGTGTACTATAATCAAATTTAATTGTAGGTTTTCTTGCAAATTAACAATGATTTTGTAAAAAAATGCAAAATAGTCAAATTTGTATTGGTTAATATGCATATATTAAAGAAAAGTGCCAATTTATTAGTTATATTAATCTTAAATAAGCTTTTTTGTTGATATATTGAACTTTATGTGATATAATTATGAAAAAGTGTAGTGTGTAAATGTGTGTATACTTATATTATTGTGAGATGAGGTTGCTTTTTTGAATAACAAATTAATTGTATCTAACAATAATAATTTAAATAAAACCTTTTGCGGAATTGACTTATTTAAGTTAATTGCAGCTGTATTGGTAGTTTTTATCCATGCTGATGAGGCGAAAAACGAGATGATAACAAATGTTGTTACGAATTGCTTTTCAGGAATGGCAGTACCGTTTTTCTTTATAGTTTCAGGCTTTTTCTTTGAAAAAGGTTTGTCTAAATCTAAAAATAAAAAATCATTCTTGTTTAATTATGAAAAGAAATTACTTTTCTTATATCTTTTTTGGCAAATAGTTAATTTACCGGGTAACATTTTTATATATGTTAGTAAGTATCCGGATGCATCTGTGCTTAAATACATTTTGTTATTGTTTCGTTCTATATTTTTGTGTGGAAACGGTGTTGTATGGTATATACTTGCAATGTGTGAAGCTGCAGCGGTAATATATTTTTTACATAAAATTTCTGCACAAAAATGTTTGTGTGTTTTAATATTTGCTGGATTATTGCTTTTGTTAGGTTACGATGCTTTTTCAGAGATATTATCAGGAACTGCTTACTCATACATTAACAAAGGTTTTTATGTTGTTTTTTCATGGAGTAATAATTTTATAATGAAAGCAGTTCCGTTTATGGGAATAGGATATTTAATTTCTGCTAAAGGACTAAAATCATCATTTAAGATTTCACTGTTGATTTTTGCGTTAATTTCTGTTTTTAGTGTATTAGTATACCTGTTTGATTTAAAATCAATTGTAAATTTTGATGTTAATATAATTTTAAATATACCTTTATCTATACTTTTCTTTTTAATGGCTGTGAGTATTAATTTTAACATAAGCGCTAAAAAATCTATTGCAATGAGGGAATTAAGTTCTTCAATATATTTTTTACACACATATTTTATTTACAATTTGATGGATCGATTTTTTGGAGTTGAGTTTAGTAGTATAATAAAAGTTTTGGTTGCGTTGGGTGGATCTATTATTGCATATATAATTGTTAAGAAAACAAATATAAGGCTTTTTAAATTTGCTTTAAATATTAGCAAATAAATTAATTATAAGTATTCAGCGGAGTTAATTGTTATGATGAACAGAGAAAAAACAATTTACAATAGAATAATTAAGAGAATTTTAGATGTTATATGCTCTTTTATGGCAATTGTATTTTTCTCAATAGTTTATTTACCGATTTGTGTAGTTATAAAATGTACAAGTAAAGGCCCGATTTTCTTTAAGCAAAAGAGAATCGGAAAAGATAAAAAATATTTTAATATACTTAAATTCAGAACAATGAGAATTGATACTCCGAAAGATTGTCCTACTCATTTGTTAAAAAATCCGGAACAATATATCACTAAAGTTGGCAAATTTCTAAGAAAAACAAGTTTAGATGAATTGCCGCAAATTTTCAATATATTTAAAGGTGATATGAGTGTTATAGGACCTAGACCTGCACTGTGGAATCAAGATGATTTAATAGCTGAAAGAGATGAATATAACATTAATAATTTAACCCCCGGGTTGACCGGTTGGGCTCAGATTAACGGAAGAGATGAACTTCCTATACCTGAAAAAGTACAGATGGACAAGGTTTATTATGATAATTTGGGCTTTGCGTTTGATGTTAAGTGTTTGTTTATGACAGTTGTCAGCGTATTTAAACACGAGGGAGTAGTAGAAGGCGGAACAGGAGCTATGAGTGATGAGCAATAAGAAAAAGAAAATTTTGATTCTGACTAACCATTCATATATGCTTTATCGTTTCAGGAAAGAGTTAATTGAAGAGTTGATGAAGAATAATGAGGTAATATTAAGTATGCCTTTTGTCGGTCATCATGAAGATTTTATGAATATGGGTTTGCACTGTATAGAAACAAAAATGGAGCGAAGAGGTATAAATCCTTTTACCGATCTTTCTTTAATGAATTTTTATAAGAAAATGCTAAAAGAAGAAAAACCAGATTTAGTTATAACATATTCAATTAAGCCTAATATTTATGGCGGACTAATGTGTTCTAAGCTGAAAATTCCTTTTTATGCTAATGTTCAGGGCTTAGGAACAGCTTTTCAAACAAAAGGTCTTGCACAATTCGTTACTTTATTGTATAAAACTGCTTTAAAAAAAGTACAAACTGTATTTTTTGAAAATCAGGTTAATGCTGATGAATTTACAAGCAGAAAAATCATACAACCTGAAAAAGAAAACGTATTAAACGGTGCAGGCATAAATTTAGAAATATATAATTACCAACCATATCCGCATAATAAACCGCCAAGATTTTTATATCTTGGCAGAATTATGAAAGAAAAGGGTATGGGTGAACTTTTTGAGGCATCGGAGAAACTGCACAATGACGGCGAGAAATTTATTCTGGATTTAGTTGGCTTTTTTGAAGATGAGTATAAAGAAAAAGTTGACCGACTTGTTGAGAAAGGCATTGTTGCATTTCACGGCTTCCAGGAAGAACCTCGACCTTATTATGCAAAAGCAGACTGTGTAGTGATGCCCAGTTATCATGAGGGAATGAGTAATGTCAATCTGGAGGCTTCTGCTACCGGCAGACCGGTAATTACCACAAATATTCCCGGATGCAGAGAATCTGTAGAAGACGGAATTACAGGCTGGCTGTGTGAGTCGAAAAATGCAGACAATCTTTACGAAAAGATGAAAATGTTTTTAAATACAAATATTACTACTCGTGAAGAAATGGGAAAGAAAGCTCGTAAAAAAATGGAAAAAGAGTTTGACAAAAATTCGATTGTGAAACAAACTATAGCCGCATTAGATTTAAATTAAATGTTTAATATAGATTGTTGGAAGGATTAGTATGATAAGAGTATTACAAATTGTAACATATATGGGCAGAGGCGGTCTTGAAACTATGATAATGAACTATTATAGAAATATTGATCGCAATAAAGTTCAGTTTGACTTTCTTGTTCATCGTCAGGAAGAAGCTGATTATGATAAAGAAATAGTTGCTTTGGGCGGTAAAATTTATCATATGCCAATGTTAAATCCTTTTTCAAAATCTTATTTTAATGCTTTGGATTCATTTTTTAAAGAACATAAATATGATATTGTACATTGTCATTTAGATTGTATGAGCGCATACCCTTTAAAAATAGCCCAAAAAAATGGTGTAAGAGTTAGGATTGCTCATTCACATTCAAAAAGTCAAGACAAAAATATTAAGTATCCTATTAAATTATATTCCAAAAGATTGATTCCTCAATATGCTACTCATTTGTTTTCTTGCGGAAAGGAAGCGGGTGATTGGATGTTTTGCGGTCATGAATATACTATAATAAACAATGCAATTGATGCACAAAAATATCTTTTTAATAGAGATGTTGCTAAAAAAGTAAGAACTGAATTAAATATTAATGACGATGCTCTCGTTGTGGGTCATGTGGGGCGATTTAATCCGCCTAAGAATCATGATTTCATTATAGATGTCTTTAATAAGATTTATCAAAAAAATAATACAGCAAAATTGATTCTCGTTGGCGCGGGTAATGGTCAACAGAATATTATAGATAAGGTTAAAAATCTTGCATTATCTGATAGTGTTTTATTTTTAGGTAACCGAACCGATGTAAATAAAATTTTACAGGCTATGGATGTATTTCTTTTTCCGTCACTTTACGAGGGTTTGCCGCTTTCTATAATTGAAGCTCAAGCTGCCGGATTACCATGCATTATATCCGATAATGTTCCACCGGAGTGTATAAAAACAGATAGAGTTTTTCATTATAGTTTAGAAAAACCTTTAGATTTTTGGGCGAATAAAATAATAGAGGCTGCAAAAATTGAGAAAAATGATACATATGATGAAATTGTAGCTTCCGGATTTGATATTAAAAATAATGCAAATAAACTGCAAAACTTTTACACTTCGTTTTGTTATGGAGAATGAAAATGGCAACTTTAACTGTATTTACACCATTATATAATAGAATAAATACTTTAAAAAGAACTTATGAAAGTTTAAAAAGACAAACATCCAAGGATTTTGTTTGGCTGATTATTGATGACGGTTCTACTGATAATCCATATGAGATTATAAAGGAATGGATTAAAATTAATAATGGCTTTGAAATAAAGTATGTTTACAAAGAAAATGGCGGAATGCATACAGCGCATAATACGGCTTACGAAAATATTGATACCGAACTTAATGTTTGTGTAGATTCGGATGATTATATGCCGGATAATGCGGTGCAATTGATTATTGATTGTTGGAATAAAAACAAAAATAAAGGTTATGCCGGTATAATTGCACTCGATTTTGCCGATTCAACAAAAAAAGTAATTGGCAAAGAATTGCCAACAGACAAAGAAAGCACAACCCTTATGGGGTATTATAATAATGGTGGCTTTGGTGATAAAAAACTAATTTACAGGACAGATATAATAAAACAAACGCCTCCGTATCCTGTTTTTAACAATGAGAAATATGTTGCACTTGCATATAAGTATCATCTGATTGATGAAAAATATGAATTAAAAATACTTAATGAATGTGTTTGTATTGTTGATTATCAAATGGACGGTTCGAGTACAAATATGTACAGACAATATGTAAGGAATCCAAAAGGATTTGCTTTTTGGAGAAAAGAACAAATGAAACACAGTATAAATACCAAACAAAAGATAAAGGCTTGTATTCACTATGTTTCAAGTTCTTTAATAGCTAAAAATAAACACTTTATAAAAGAATCACCGGAAAAGTTTTTAACAGTATTAAGCGTTCCGCTTGGATTTCTGTTAAAGATAATTGTTGTAAAAAAATCAAAATCTTCTTATATGAAGGTTGAAGGGATTTAGTTAATGAATGTATTTGTATATACAACAGTATTAGTATTAATATTGTTTTATATTGGCAGAAAACCGCTTGATAAAAATTTTACAATTGAAACCGAAAAGACTAAGATAAGAGATACAAATACATTATTTTTTATTTTAGGAACATTGTTATTAGTGTATGTAACAGGACAAAGATTTGATTTTGGTGATACTATAGCATATTGGGAAATCTTTACTAAAGCTATGCCAATTGATGAGTGCATATCCTCCTTTTCAATTGGAAACGAATGGTTGTTTCAGTTTTATATGTCGTTCATACATACTTATATATCTACTGACCCGAGAGTTTTTATTGAAATTACTTCATTAATAACTATTTTCCCTTTAATGTATTTTTTATATAATTATAGCGGTGATTTAAAATTTGCTTTTTATATTTTTATAATGTCCGGCTGTTGGGAACATTCAATGAATGGACTGAGACAGTATTTGGCTACTGCAATAATAGTTGCGGGATTTCAACTTTTAGCGAACAGAAAATGGTATTTGTTTTTACCGTTAGTATTTATTGTTGCTCAAATACATACATCGGCATATATTTTTTTGCTTTTGTATTTTATAACAAATACAGAAGCTTGCGGTAAAATGACAAAATTTATTTTAGCTATTTCAATATTAATTGTAATTACATCCCCATTGACAGGAGGATTTGTTGATAACCTGTTATCGGGATTGGATTATGGTGATAGATATTCAGGACAAGAATGGAATTCCAGCATAAATATCTTCAGAGTATTGGTAAGTGTTGTGCCGATTGTTTTAGCTTTTTTCAATAAAGATCTAATGAAAAATAAATATAAATATTACAACACTGTATTTAATATGGCTCTGTTTTTCACTGTATTTACAATGGCAGGAGTGTTTTCATCTGTGTATGCCAGATTTAATATATATTTCGAAGTATTTTCTGTATTGCTATTGGTATGGAATGTTAACGAGATGGTAGTTAATTCAAAAATTCCGTGGATAAAAAATGCGGCATATATCTGCTATACATTATATTTTATATATCAAATCGTATTTACTTATGGTATGGGATGGCATACTAATTACCAATTTTTTACTAACAGCTATGGACAAGTATCTTGGATATAAATTTTTAAAAGGTGCAGCTTATGAATGAGATTTTTAAATATGATTACTATAGAATGACAGGTAATAGCTATTCTTTTTCTTTTAAAGCTAAATTTAGTTTATTTTTATATCATCAACTTAAATTTATGTATTTATGGAGAAAATTAAAAGTAAAAAATAACTGTATTAACAGAGCAAGATTATATAGATTGACTAAAAAATACGGTTTAGAAATTTCACTGTCAGCCACAATTGGAAAAGGGTTATATTTAGGACATCCATACAATATTACTGTGGCATCAGATGTTATAATCGGTGATAATGTTAATTTACATAAAGGATGTACTATAGGTAGAGAAAATAGAGGAGATAGAGCAGGTGTTCCTAAAATTGGTAATAATGTGTCGGTTGGTATAAATTCTACTATTGTCGGTAAAGTCAATATAGGAAATGATGTTATGATTGCACCAAACAGCTTTATTAATTTTGATGTACCTGATCATTCGGTAGTATTGGGAAATCCTGCAAAAATTCATTCAAAGGAATATGCTACAAAATGTTATGTGAACTTTTTAGTTTAGTGTTTTAATACAAATGGAGAATAAAATGATACCTAAAAAAATACATTATTGTTGGTTTGGCAGAGGAGAGAAATCAAAAAAAATCAAAAAATGCATTGAAAGTTGGAGAAAATATTGTCCGGACTATGAAATTGTCGAATGGAATGAAGATAACTTTGATGTGTATCAAAACGCTTATACTAAATATTGCTATGATAATAAGAAATATGCGTTTTTGAGCGATTATGCCAGATTGTTGATTGTATATTTTGAAGGCGGTATCTATTATGATACTGATGTTGAGGTAATAAAACCAATTAACGATTTATTAAAAAATAAAGCTTTTGTCGGCTTTGAAGTTAATGAATATATTAATACCGGTATTGGTTTTGGAGCAGAGAAAGAAAGTTCTGCAATAAAATTAATGATAAATGAATATGATAAACTTTTGGATGGAAAAAGCGGTACAGTAGGTTGTCCTATTTTAAATACAGAAGCTATAAAAAAATTAGGATTGCAGCTTAATGGAAAAACTCAATATTTAAATGGTATAACCGTATATGCTTCGGATTATTTTAATCCTTATGATGCTCCCACAGGAATATTAGAAAAAACAAGTAATACTTATTCGATTCATTGGTTTTCAGCTTCTTGGATGAGTAAAAATAAAAGGTTAAGATGTGATATTATGAAACCAATACATAGAATGTTAAGGAAGTGGAATTAAAATGGGAAAAAATATAATGAATGTTTTGTTTTCAAGTGATGATAAATATGCACAACATCTTGGCGTAGCAATTTATTCACTTTTGGAACATAACACAGCGTTTAACAAAATTACAATTTATATTGTAGATAATGATATATCTGATATTAATAAACAGAAACTAAATAAAACTGCTGATGAGTTTGATAATGCGGAAATTATTTTTCTGCCATTTAATAAATGGAAAAATAAGCTTCATCTAAATATGAAATGGGATATTTCTATTTCTGCTTATGCTCGTCTTTTTATTGCGGATATGTTGCCTGATGATATTGATCAAGTTTTGTATATGGACTGTGATGTGATAATCTGTGAATCTTTAGAAAATTTGTGGAATACAGATTTAAATAATAATGTTTTAGGTGCAGTTCAAGATACTGTTAATGATAAAACAAAAGAAGCTGTTGGGCTATTGCCGGAGGATAAATATTTTAATGACGGAATTTTGTTAATAGATTTAAAAAAGTGGCGCAAACAGAATATTGGAATAAAATGTTTAAAGTTTATAGAAGAGAAAAACGGTTCGGTAACTCATCATGATCAAGGTACACTTAATGGTGTCCTTAATGGGAAATGGTATCGACTTCCGTTAAAATATAATTTGATGACGATACATTATATATTTAATTATAGAAAAAATAAGAAATATTTTAAAGATCATTCAAATTTTTATTTATATGACGATATTGAAAATGCAAAATTGCATCCTGCCATTTTGCATTATGTTCCAAGTTTTACTACAAGGCCATGGGTTAGTAACTGTAAGCATCCTAAGAAAAATTTATATTGGAATATAATTTCTAAAACTCCTTGGATTGATGCAAAACCCGAGAAAGACAAATCAAAATGGTATGTAAAATTAATTAATTTTCGATATAGAAAACTATATTGGTAGGGGTGTAGTTAAAAATGGAAAAAATAACTCTTTTAGACACTGCAGTTGGATCAACAAATAAAGGTGATGATATTATTATGTAATATGTCAAGGAGGAATTAAAAGATATTATTTGTAATTATTTTACTCTTAGTATACCAACACATTTATGTGCATTTAATACTTTGGAATGTTTAGGAAATCTTCCAGATTCAGCTTCTGAAGTTGCTTCATCAAAATATAAGTTTGTTTGTAGAACTAATTTATTATCTGGCAATATGTTGCATCGAACAAATCAATGGGATATTAATATATTAAATTGCAAACCTATTGTAGGAAGCATTTTGGTAGGTGTAGGTGGTGCACCAAAAGCAGATTGGTATACAAGAAAACTTTACAAAAAGGTTTTGTCTGATAAATATATTCATAGAGTAAGAGATAAAAATGCTCAAAAATTATTAATTAGTTTAGGATTAAAATGTGAATATACAGGATGTGTTACCATGTGGAAACTTACACCTGAATTTTGTAATAGTATTCCAAATGAAAAACATGAAAAAGTTGTTTTTACTTTAACTGACTATAATCGCAATCCGGAAAAAGATATAAAAATGATTGAAACGATAAAAAGGAATTATAAAAATATTTTCTCTTATATACAAGGTGCACATGATTACATGCTGGAATTTTTGCTATGAGACATAAATTACGCTCTATTATAATCCGTGTAGATTCTAGAATGGATGTAATGTCTGAATGTATTCCCAATAATACGATTTCACGAATGAATATGGAAAAATTAGATAATATGATTAACAATTCAATTGAAACAAAATGCAATATTAATTTTAGCGCTATTGAGCGATGGAAACAACAGTTTGAGTAAGTAAAATCAATGTTATGTAAATTTCTTAATGAGGTTTTTGTATGAAAAAACAAATATTAATTATACATTCAAATATGGAACTTGGCGGAGCTGAAACAAGCTTATTGGGATTATTGGATTCAATTGACTATTCAAAATATGAAGTAAGTTTATTTTTGTATTCTCATACTGGAGAATTAATGCAATTTTTAAATAAAAATGTAAAACTTATTAGTGAATCAAAAAAATATAAGGCTTTAACAACATCCATTGCTGATGACATAAAGAACAGATGCTTTATTGTTGCACTATTAAGATGTTATGCTAAAATAATAAGCAAAATGTCAAATGGAAGTTTACATCTTCCTCATAATTATAAACAATACTTTCATAAATTATGTGTTCGTGATTTACCTCGTATTAAAGGAAAATATGATTTAGCAATTAGTTTTAATGATCCTCACTACATAATAGGAAAAAAAGTAGACTCTAAAATAAAATTATCTTGGTTTCATACTGATGCATCTAGAATAGATTTTTGTGAGAAATTTGAAAAAGAGATGTGGGAAATGTCTGATTATGTAGTGAATGTTTCAGAAAATTGTAAAAATGAATTTGACAAAGTTCACTCTTACTTAAATAATCAATCAATAGTAATTGAAAATATTTTGTCAAAATATTTTCTTTTTAATCAATCAAAAAAATTACAATACGAGATAAGTGCTGATTCCTCTGATTCAATAAACTTATTATCAATCGGTAGATTTTGTGAAGCTAAAAATTTTGATAATATCCCTGCAATATGTAAACTTATACTAGAAAAAGGGTTAAATATAAAATGGTATTTAATTGGTTATGGAACAGATGAGGAAATTATCAGAAGTAAAATAAAAGAATTTGATATGGAAGATAATGTTATTATTCTTGGCAAAAAAATAAATCCATATCCATACATAAAAAATTGTGATTTATATGTACAGCCGTCAAGATATGAGGGAAAAGCTGTAACTGTTCGTGAAGCTCAAATGCTTTGCAAACCGGTTGTTATTACACAATTCGCTACATCATCAAGTCAATTGAAAGACGGTTATGATGGTATTATAGTTCCTATGGATAATCAAGGATGTGCAGATGGCATAGCAAAGTTATTAAATAATAAAGTACTTATGCAACAGCTTTCTGAAAATTGTGCTGAAAATGATTATTCAAATTCTCAAGAAATAAATAAAATATATGAAATTATTGAAAATAGTTAATTATGTGTTAGGATATTTTTATGAATAAAGTTAAAGTTAGTGTTGTAGTTCCTGTATACAAAGTTGAAAAATATTTAGAGAGATGTGTCAATTCTATTATTAAGCAATCTATCAGTGAACTTGAAATAATTTTAGTAGATGATGGTTCTCCTGATAATTGCGGAATAATGTGCGATTCATTTGCTGATAAAGATAATAGAATTAAAGTTGTACATAAAGCAAATGGTGGTTTAAGCAGTGCAAGAAATGCAGGCTTGAAGATAGCTACAGGTGAATATATCGGTTTTGTGGACTCTGATGATGATATTGAAACTGATATGTATGAAAAAATGTATAATGCAGCGCTTAAATATAAAGTTGACTTTGTTATGTGCGATTATCAAAGAATTAATAGTAACAGTACTAATTTCAACAAAACACTTGATATTGATTCCGGTTTTTATGATAAAGAAAAAATCAGAAGCGATATTTTTCCTGCGTTGATTATGGGAAGTAATATTGACTATGGACCATTACTTTCGGTTTGCCTTTGTCTATATAAGCGTCAGTTTTTGACTGATAATTCTATTACTTTCGCAAATGATGTAAAATGGTCAGAAGATAATTTGTTTAGTGCTATTGTCGGATATAAATGTAATAGCTTTTATTATTTAAAAACCGAATATTTATATCATTATTATTCCAATCCGGGAACTATCACAACTTCATATAGAGCGGGAGCATGGAATGTTTACTGCAAAATGAATGAGTATTTACATAATTTTTTTGATCAAATTTCTGATTATGATTTTTCTGAACAACTTAAAATCCATATGATATATTATGCATGTAATTGTTTAGGTATGGCTTCTAAGTTGTCTGAAGAAGATGCTTTATATGAAATGAATATGATATTGAATTCACAAGAGTTAAAAACAGCTTTTAAAAATTTGCACTTATCAGATATTTCCATAAAATTAAGATTTCAATTATATCTAATGAAACATAAGAAAACCAAAGTATTATATAAAATATATAATAAAAAAGGATGAAAAAATGACTTTACTTTCGATTATTATGCCTGTATATAATAAAGAAGAATATATAGACAGGGCTATACAATCAATTATCGGTCAAAATTTTAAAGAATGGGAATTAATAATTGTAGATGACGGTTCAATAGATAAGTCGCTTAGCTTATGTAAAAAGTATGAAAATGAAAAAATAAAAGTTATAAGTATTGAAAATAACGGTGTTTCTAATGCAAGAAACATTGGTTTGAATATGTCTTGTGGCGATTTTGTAACTTTTATTGATGCTGATGATTATGTAGCAAGTGATTATTTGGAAAATTTGTATCAGCCACAGTATGATTTTATAATTTCAGGTTTATCAAAAGTAAGTAAGAACAGTGAACTGATAGATACAATTAAACCTCTTAACAATGGTGTAATCAAAATAGATGATATATGTAAAAATTTTTATAAAGAACAGATGGACACCGGTATTTATGGATTTGTGGCAGGTAAATGTATTAGAAAAAGTATTATAACCGATAATAGTATTTCATTTGACAAAAGTATAAACTTATCAGAGGATTATGATTTTTTCCTTAAAATTTATAATAAATTAGATAGTATACTATTTTTAGATTATTCCGGATATTTTTATTTAATCGGTACAGACAATTCCGCCATTGGTATGTCTGATAAAAAAATTGATTTTATAAAGCAAATTGAAATACAAAATAAAACAAGAACTTTTTTGGAAAATCACAACTCTTTTGGAGAAAATGAAAAAAATCTATATATGAAAAGAGTTGCCGGATACATATACACAATATTAATTAATTGTAACTATAATTCATATAAATCATATTTATCTGATTATAAACGATTAAAAAATACTATCCAAAGAGTTAATCCCAAAGAAGTAAATTCAATATTAATAAAAGTTATTTTATGTTTATATAATAAAAACAAATATAGTCTTATTTTTATCTTATTAAAAATAAGAAGAAAACTGGGTAGATAATATGAAAGTAGTAATGTATGTCCATGGCGGGAGTAAAAACCATGGTTGTGAAGCTATAGTAAGATCGACTGCACAATTGCTTAAATTAGATTTAAATCAATCTATACTTTTGTCATATAATTGCAGTGAAGATCTTCAGTATGGTTTAGATTCTGTTGTACAATTGCGACAGGAGATAAATACAATTAATCGAAAGTCTTTAGATTTTGTTAAAGCATATTTTATGCAGAAAATTTTTAATAAATCTATTTATATGGACGCTTTACTTCATAAGCAATCAATTAATCAAATTAATAATATGGATATTGGCTTATTTGTAGGAGGAGATAATTATTGCTACTCTGATGCAGAAGTGTATTCTATTGTGAATAACTTAATAAGAAAAAAAGTCAAAAAACTTGTGCTGTGGGGTACATCTGTTGAACCTTCTGTATTAGAAAATAATAGAATAAGAAAAGACATTAAAAAATTCGATTTAATTATTGCAAGAGAAAGTATATCTTATAATGCTATAAAGCAAGTAAATTCTAATACAATATTATTGCCTGATCCCGCATTTTTTCTTAATATTGAAAAGACAGAGTTACCCAAAAACTTTGTAAAAGGTAACACAATAGGTATTAATATCAGTCCGATGATTTTAGATTATGAAAAGAACCGTGGAAAAACATTTGAAAACTATGAATGTTTAATTGATTATATCATTGAACAAACTGATTATAATATTGCATTAATTCCGCATGTAATATGGGATTCTAATGATGACAGAAAAGTATTGCAACAATTATATAAAAAAATATCAGACAAAAATAGAATTTCTATTGTAGATGATCATAATTGTAGGCAGCAAAAATATATTATAAGTCAATGTGCTTATTTTATTGGTGCCAGAACGCATTCAACCATTGCTGCGTATTCTACCGGCGTACCAACTTTAGTTGTAGGATATTCTGTGAAAGCAAAAGGAATTGCTAAAGATTTGTTTGGTACATATGATAATTATGTTATTCCTGTGCAGGATTTGAATCAGAAAAACAATTTATTAAATTCTTTTTTATGGCTTGAAAAAAATACAGATAGAATAAAAATTACATTAAACGATAAGATTAAAGAGTATTCTGAGCTTAAAGAAGAGTACTTGAAAGGATTAATTAATGGTTAAAACAGAAAACTGCGAAGCTCTTGTGTCTGTTATAATACCCGTTTATAATGTTGAAAATAATATTTCATATTGTATAGAATCAGTATTAAGACAAACATATAAAAATCTTGAAATATTGATTATAGATGATGATTCAACTGATAACAGTTACAATATATGTAAAAAGTATGCTAATACCGATAATCGAATAAAAGTAATACATCAAGAAAATCATGGTATTTCATAAGTTCGTAATTTCGGAGTAAAATTAGCTAAAGGTAATTACATATTCTGGATAGATAGTGATGATTATATAAAAGAAAATATAATTGAAAAGCTGTATGAAAATTTAATTAAATGTGACGCAGATATTTCTATATGTGATTTTATAAAAGGCAGTGAAACAGACTATATATTTCAAGATAGTAATGATATTGCCGTTGAGTGTTTTGATAATAAAAGAGGGTTAGAATTAATTTATAAAAATGATCATTATTCTTTTATTATGGCTGCCTCTTGGGCTAAGCTTATTAAAAAGGATTTATATAACGGATTACAATATCCTGACGGTAAAATTTTTGAAGATATTTATATGAGTCATCATCTAATTAATAAATGTACGAAAATTGTATTTACAAATGAAGTGATGTACTATTATTATCAGTGGCCGGAAAGCATTCTCGGAAAATAATTCAGTTATGGAGTATGAGCTTAATTCAAATGCTGCTTTTGAATATAAGACAGTTTTAAATAAATTATATTATGGTGAAACATATCCACTGAATCGTAAAAAGCTAAATAAGTAAATACAGAAAAGTGGCAGAAATACTAATCCATTAAAGATATTTTTTAACTCGGTATTAAGGAGACTGCATAATGAAAGTTAATCAACTTCGTGTGGGTACGTTACTATCGTATGTCAATCTTGCAATAGGTAGTATTATACCTATGATATATACCCCAATTATGTTAAGAATACTTGGTCAAGCTGAGTATGGCTTATACAGTTTGTCAAACTCTATTGTTGGATATTTATCATTATTGAATTTTGGATTTGGCAGTACAATTATTAGATATATATGTAAGTATAGAGCCGAAGGCAAGAAAGAACAAGTAAGAAGCATATTTGGTTTATTTTTGATAATATACGGGATAGTATCTGTTTTAGTAATTATCGGCGGATTTATATTAATGTTATGTACTGATTCATGTTTTTCTAAGGGTCTTACGCAACAGGAAGTAGATAAACTTAAAATATTGATTGTTATGATGGCATTTAACACAGCCATTGCCTTTCCAATTAGTGTTTTTTCATCAATTATTACTGCATATGAAAGATTCATATTTAGAAGAGTTATTGATATTTTTTCTACAGTTTTAGCTCCAGTTGCTAACATTATACTATTGTATTGTGGATTTGGCTCAATCGGTATGACATTCTCAGGACTCCTACTTAATTTTATTGCCTGCCCTGTCAATATATACTATTGCTTTAAGGTTTTAAAAATAATACCAAAATTTGTACGATTTGAAAGTGTATTTATTAAAGAACTGCTCGTATTTTCAGTGTACATGTTTATAGGAACTTTGGTAGATATGCTGTTTTGGACCACAGATAAGGTTATTTTAGGTGCGTTGGTAGGAACTGCAGTTGTTGCAATTTATAATGTTGGCTCGACATTTAATAATATATTGATGCAGTTGTCGCAAGCTGTATCCGGTGTAATTGGTCCTAAAATCAATTCAATGGTTACTTTGGATGGAGAAAATACTCAAGCTTTGTCCGAGGTTTTTATTAGAGTCGGAAGATTACAGTATCTTTTGTTGGCATTAGTAGTTTCGGGTTTTATAGCTTTAGGTCACCCATTTTTAATTATGTGGGCAGGTGAAAATTATGGAGAATCTTACTATATAGCACTGGTAACAATGATACCTTTGGTAATTCCGTATATTCAAAATACCGGACTAACAATTGTAATAGCTCAAAATAAGCATAAATTTCGTTCTTTGGTTTATTTAGCAATAGCCATATTAAATGCAGTATCCACATATTTTATAGTACCTTATTTGGGTGGTATCGGAGCTGCACTGTGTTCTTGTGTATCCTATATTTTAGGTCAAGGAATAATAATGAATATATATTATTACAAAGTTACTAAAATCAATATTCCTTTGTTTTGGAAGAATATTTTATGTATGTCATGGATTCCTACACTATTATGTGTAATGACATTTATAGTGTCAAATTTTGTGAATTTTTATTCCTGGAGTGTATTTTTATTTACTGTTTTGATATATGTAGTATTATATTCAGTTGGTAGTTGGTTCTTCTCCATGAATGATTATGAGAAGGATGTTATTCGTGTGCCAATTAATAACCTACTGAATAAATTAAAAAAGCGAAAGGCGTAATTAAAATGAAAACAGCTGTAGCCGGAATATGATATGTTGGCTTATCTATTGCCACTTTGCTTGCTCAACACAATGAAGTTATTGTTGTTGATATTATTCCAAAAAAGTTAAACTGATCAATGACATATTATCTCCGATAAAAGATGAATATATTAAAAAATATTTTAAGAAAGAAAACTTAAATCTATATGCTACCTTAGATTATCAAAATGCATACAAGGATGCTGATTTTGTTGTAATAGCAACACCAACAAACTATGATTCTGATAAAAACTATTTTGATACATCAGCTGTTGAAGATGTTATCAAACAAGTAATAAAAATCAAATCTAAAGCTATCATTGTTATTAAATCAACAGTACCTGTTGGTAATACTAAATACATATATTGATTATGGGTTCTACGGAGGCAGAAGTGGTTAAGCTGTTTGCTAATACATATCTTGCCCTTAGAGTTTCGTATTTTTATGAATTAGATACTTATGCCGAAATGAAGAACCTTGACACTAAAGCTATCATTGATGGTGTATGTCTTGATCCAAGAATTGGCAGTCATTATAATAATCCAAGTTTTGAATATGGCGGTTATTGTTTGCCAAAAGATACTAAACAGCTTTTGGCAAATACCCAGGTTCTTTGCACATTCAACCTGTGTAAGATCAGGGTGCTCTTTGCGATAGTTGATAGCATCCAATTTGAATTGCTTGGTGTGATGAGTTTTTTGTCGTGACATAATGAATTCCTCCTCTTTTTTATTATACAACACTTAAAGGGGATATCTCATTTTGTTTTGTACTATTTAGATGCTTACACTAAAATAGTAACTATAACGATATAATATATATGAAAGGAAAACTATCTGACCCAATTGTTCGCAGATGGTATAATGTTCAGAATATGAAAATATATGATCTTATTGATAAAACTAAATCTTTTAAAGACCAAGCAAAACAAGCTCATACTTAACGAAATCAATTTAAATTTCAAGCTCGTGAACTAATGAAAAATCAAGAAGAACGAAAAATGCTTGATGAGCAATATCCGTTACAAGATTTTGATTATTATTTTAATAAGTATAAAAAGGACAATGTTTCTGATGATGATATATACAAAAAATAATTGACAGTTCTATGAGACCAAATAAAAAAGTGAATCAAAAATTCGGATTGGATTGAATAATATGTATAAATATGAGATATGTAATATTTATGATAGAAAAATTTTTTACAAACAAGACAAAGCACTTGTAAAAAATATAAGAGGACTAAAAGAACTATCTTATTTAGAAGATGTTGACGGTTCTCAAATTAAATCTTACGAACTTAAAAATAAAGGAAAAATTCTATTAGAAAACAATAGAATTTTCGGAGTAATTATTAATTCCGATTTTTCTATTGAAAAATACTTTTAATGTAGCCTGTATCTGCTTTGTTATATAAAATGTAAAGTTACACCACCAATTCATTAAAACGCAAATTAAACGATTTTAAACGGTATTTAAAGGAATTGTAAAAAAACAGCCTAAATAAAAAACGACTGCATTCTAACCGAAAGGTAGGAATGCAGTCGTTTTTGTGATATAATTTACTATCAACAAGGTACATAAAACTAAAAAGTTTTCTACATTAAAGGTGCTTGGTTTTGCACCTTTTCGAGTTATGCCCAAATTTTAAACATTTTTAACATTCTTAATATTTTCATATTATATTTTTATACAATTTCAAGAATGCAAGCAAAAAAATCACCGAGGCTCACTTTTTCGTGAATCTCGGCTTTTTGATATGCTGCTTTTTACAGCACCTATCGTCAGATTGCATAAACGGAAAGTATTTGTGGGCTTGCCCACACCCACAACCTTTGAAAAGGTCGACCAAACTTTTACAATTGCTTGATAAAACAGTTTTCAAAACCATAATTTACCAAAACTTGTGATAAAGAACCGTTTTAACGAAAATTGTTATGGGTATGTATTACTTAACCTTAATTTTACGGCATAATTTAGTATTATTTAGATGTAAACGGTTATTTTGCATTTGATTTAAAATCAGCCTTGTATTAAAAACATAAAGAATATAAGCATATAAAATCAGTGACTTGCTTAGTTAATAGAAGTAGGTGAGGGGTTTTTACTGTATTTGCATATTATAATACAGTTAAAAGCAATGTTTTACGGGAAACAGGCAAAAAGAAAAACCGCATACAAGCCTTAAAAACGGCTTGGTTATGCGGTTTATTTGTGGAGCTGGTGAACGGACTTGAACCGTCGACCTACTGATTACGAATCAGTTGCGCTACCAACTGCGCCACACCAGCAAATCGTGACTAACAATATCTATTATACAACGAATGTTTGAAAATTTCAAGACTTATTTTGGGAACAATATGGTAATAATTTACAGTGATTTATATTCACTTTTGTGGAATTATTATAAACTTTGTATTATAATTGTTGTAATAGTTAAAATATATATCAAGCATTTATATACAAAGGGTGTGTAGAATTGGCTAAATACGAAGGAAAAAACAGTTCTTTTGCATTAAGACTAAAACAACATCGTGAACTTTGCAGACTTACACAGCAGCAGGTTGCCGATATTTTGAATATTAACAGAACAACCTATACAAAGTATGAAACAGGTGTGTCCGAGCCGAGCCATGAAGTTTTAAGAAAAATTGTTTCTATTTTCGGCACGGATTATAACACTTTGCTTGGTAACGGAAGTTCTTTCTTACCGATAGTTCAGGATCCTGACGATACTTTGAAACTGTATAATCTTTCAAATGACGAAAAAAAGCTTTTGATTGCTTACAGAGCAATGTCCGACGAAAATAAAGCGGATACACTTAATAAGATTAAAGAAAAATTGGAAATTGCTAATAAGTGATTTCGGATAGCATGGGGTTAATTTTGGATTAATAAATGTAATAAAATCACGCATAAAATGAACATAAAAATTTGTAAAAATCCTTTACATTTATTATCCTTTGTGTTATAATCAACTTGTTGACCGCTGCCTCGGAACAAGGGTTAAGCCGATAATTCGGATTTTCACAGCCTTACTCTGGGACGGTTGGCTAAAATTTTTACAAAGGTGGAAACGCAAATGTTAAAAGAAGAAAAGCAGGCTATCATGGCCGAGTACGCTACTCACGAAGGCGACACAGGTTCTCCTGAGGTACAGATTGCTCTCCTTACAAAGAGAATTAATGACCTTACAGAGCACCTCAAGGTTCATAAGAAAGACCATCACAGCAGAAGAGGTCTTCTTAAGATGGTTGGTCAGAGAAGAAGCCTTCTCAACTACCTCATTAAGGTAGACATTGAGAGATACCGTTCTATCATTGCAAGACTTGGTATCCGTAAGTAATTTTGCAAATCAGGGCAAGCGCAAGCTTGCCCTAAATTCCGTTTTTGCGTAAATTTTCTCAGCTGTATTTTAGCGGTAAAACGGGTAAAAAATCTGTAAAATTTTATTGTTTTTATCGGTTTTATTGCTAAAACAGCGTGAAAATCCGCAAGATGCTTATTACAGAAATCGTATGATTTCAGAAAGGATTTTTACAATGAACAGATTAATGACATTCGACAAATACAGAGTGTTTGAAACAGAATTTGCCGGCAGACCTTTAAAGGTTGAAACAGGTAAAATGACACAGCTTGCCAACGGTGCTTGTCTTGTACATTACGGTGATACAACAGTTCATGTTGCTGTTACCGCATCTCCAAAGCCGAGAGAGGGCGTTGACTTTTTCCCGCTTTCAGTTGACTATGAAGAGAAGATGTATGCCGTAGGTAAGATTCCGGGTGCCTATCTCAAGAGGGAGGGCAGACCGTCAGAAAAGGCTATCCTTACAAGCCGTGTAATTGACCGTCCGATTCGTCCGCTTTTTGACAAGAGCATGAGAAACGATGTTTCTATCGTTTGTACCGTAATGAGCGTTGACTTGGACTGCTCACCTGAAATTACAGCTATGATAGGTGCGTCAATCGCTATTTCAATTTCTGATGTTCCGTGGAACGGCCCTATTTCAGGCTGTTCTGTAGGTATGATTGACGGCGAGTACATCATCAACCCGACAGAGGCACAGAGAGCGGTTTCTAAGATGGCTACTACTGTTGCGTCAACAAGCACAAGAATTGCTATGATTGAGGCAGGTGCAGACTGCGTTACAGATGATGAGATGTACAATGCCATTATGGCAGGTCACGAGGCTAACCAGAAGATTATTAAGTTTATTGAGGGCATCAAGGCTGAAATCGGCAAGCCTAAGTTTGAGTTTGCAAGTCTTGAGCCTGACCACGATATGTTTGAGGCTATCAAGGCATTTGCAGAGGAAGATGTAAAGGTTGCTCTTGATACCGATGACAAGACAGTTCGTGACGAGAGATTAAAGCCTATTTACGAGGCTGTTCACGCAAAATTTGATGAGATTTATCCTGACAGTGAAGCGCTTATTGACGAGTGCCTTTACAAGACACAGAAGTTCATCGTTCGTCGTTGGCTGCTTGACGAGCAGAAGCGTGTTGACGGCAGAGGTATGGATGATATTCGTCCGCTCGCAGCAGAAGTTTCTGTACTTCCGAGAGTTCACGGTTCGGGTTTATTTACAAGAGGACAGACACAGGTTCTTACAATCGCTACTCTCGGCCCTGTATCTGACAAGCAGTTGCTTGACGGTATTGACGGCGAAACAGAGAAACGTTACATTCACCACTATAACTTCCCGAGCTATTCAGTAGGCGAAACAAAGCCAAGCAGAGGTCCGGGAAGAAGAGAAATCGGTCACGGCGCACTTGCAGAGCGTGCTCTCGTTCCTGTAATTCCGCCTGTTGAGGAGTTCCCATATGCATTAAGACTTGTATCAGAGGTTCTTTCTTCAAACGGCTCAACCTCACAGGGTTCAATCTGCGGTTCTACACTTGCACTTATGGATGCCGGTGTTCCGATTAAAGCCCCTGTTGCAGGTATTTCTTGCGGTCTTATTACAGAGGGCGAGCGTTGGATGACAATGGTTGACATTCAGGGTCTTGAGGACTTCTTTGGCGATATGGACTTTAAGGTAGCAGGTACAAAAGACGGCATTACAGCTATTCAGATGGACCTTAAAATCAGCGGTCTTACACCTGAAATGATTAAAGAGGCTCTTGCAAAGACACATAAGGCTCGTAACTATATTCTCGATGAGGTTATGCTCAAGGCTATTGCAGAGCCGAGAAAAGAACTTTCTCCGTATGCTCCTAAGATGTACACAACTACAATTCCTGCCGAGAAAATCAGCGAGGTTATCGGTAAGAGCGGTAAGGTTATCAAGGAAATTCAGGCTGAATGTGAAGTTAAAGTTGACATTGAAGAAGACGGCGATTACGGTAAGGTATTCGTATCGGGTATTGATGCTGACAAATGCAACAGAGCTATTGAGATTATCAAGACTATCGCTATTGATCCGGAGCCGGGTGCTATGTACCTCGGTAAGGTAACAAGACTTATGGACTTCGGTGCATTTGTAGAGATTGCTCCGGGCAGAGAGGGTCTTGTACACATTTCACAGCTTGATGTAAAGCGTGTAGACAAGGTAACTGATGTAGTAAATGTAGGCGATGTTATCCGTGTTAAGGTAATGGAAATCGACGATAAGGGCAGACTTAACCTTTCCCGTCGTCAGGTTCTCATAGATGTTGACGGTCTTACTCCTGAAAACGATGTAGATACAGAGAGAAAGCCACGCCCACGCAGACCTTTTAATGAGAGAAGAAACAACAACAGAAGATAAATTCTGCTGAAAAAGCAGTAAAACACTCCGCTTTGGATTGCCAAGGCGGAGTGTTTGTTTTAATTATTTAGCCTCAAATACGCTAAACCATAAATTATTAATATTTTTTTAATTAAAAAATAAAACGAAAAGCTCATTGGTTTTGCAAATAATCTAAAACCGATGAGCTTTAAATTTATCCCTGCGGAATGAATCCTGAAATAAATACAATCAATACAAGAACAGGTAATACATATTTTATATACGGTTTAAAAAATCTTGGAAATTTGATACCCTCGCCCTGATTACACTCATTCAAATAGCCGTCAAATCCCCAACCGAATTTTGTTGAACAGAAGAGCGAATACAAGAATGCGCCTACAGGAAGAAGAATATTGCTTACCGCAAAGTCCTCAATATCAAGTACGCCTTTGCCTAAAATATTGAATCCGCTTAAAATATTAAATCCGAAAATGCAAGGCAGACAGCCTATAAGCATAATTATCGCATTTATAATTACGGATTTTGTGCGGCTCATATTGAACATATCAATACAGAACGAAATCAGATTTTCAAACACCGCAATTACGGTTGAGAAACACGCAAAGGTCATAAACATAAAGAACAGCGTACCCCAAATTCTGCCGCCCGCCATATTTACAAATACATTCGGCAGTGTAACAAATATAAGAGCAGGACCTTGATTCGGTTCAACTCCGTATGAAAAACAGGCAGGGAAGATGATAAGTCCTGCGGTGATAGCGACAAAAGTATCAAGTATGCAAATTTTAATTGATTCGCTCGGCAAAGTTTTTTCTCTTGTCATATAACTGCCTAAAATTTCCATAGAAGCAATGCCAAGGCTTAGTGTAAAGAATGCCTGGCTCATTGCTGATGTAATTATATGTCCGATTCCGATTGACTGCACTTTTTCTAAATCAGGCACAAGGTAAAACTTTATGCCCTCGGCAGCACCCGATAAAGTAAGACTGTTTATCGCAAGAATAATAATCAGCGCAAGCAATAAAATCATCATAACCTTGCTGACTTTTTCAATTCCGTTTTGTATGCCTTTGCTGCACACAAAAAATCCTGCAATAGCCATAACAGCCATCCATATTATCATCTCAACAGGATTAGACATCAGATTTGAAAATACATTGCCGACCTGTTCCGCTGTCATTCCGCTTTCAAATGTACCCGTTGCAAATTTGAAAAAGTAGCTTAGCATCCAACCTGATACAGGTGTGTAGTACATCATAAGCAGATAGCAGCCGAGTATGCAGAACCAACCGTGAATGTGCCACTTGCTTTTTGGTTTTTCAAGTTTTTTGTATGCGAGTACGGCACTTTTTTTACTTGCTCTGCCGATTGCAAGTTCCATAGTCAGCACGGGTATGCCCATAATTACGAGGAACAGCAGGTAAAGGAGTACAAATATTCCGCCGCCGTTCTGACCTGTAACATAAGGAAATCGCCATACATTGCCGATACCGATTGCACAGCCTGCGCTGACAAGTATAAATCCGAGTTTGGATTTAAAATTTTCTCTTTCCATAAATAATCTCCTAAAAGGCAAAATACATTATAATTATATAAAATATTAATATACATTGTCAAGCAATTTAAAAATAAAGTATATAAAATAAGAATTATTATTATTTTACTTGATTTTTCCAAAATATGTGATATAATAAAGTAAAATAAGTAGTGATTACTAAGTTATCTGATTTAGCGTAATAAACTTTATTTTAGGGGGTTAAACAATGGATAAAGTTAATTTAAGAAAAATCGCAATAATAGGTTGCGGATTTGTAGGTTCGGCATCGGCTTTTGCGTTAATGCAGAGCAAAATGTTTTCGGAAATCGTGTTGATTGACGCAGACAAAGATAAGGCAGAGGGCGAGGCTATGGATATAAGCCACGGTATTCCTTTTGTCGGAAATATGAAAATCTATGCAGGTAGCTATGACGATATAGTTGACGCTTCAATTATTGTAATTACTGCCGGTGCGGGACAAAAGCCGGGTGAAACAAGACTTGACCTTGTACATAAGAATGTCGGAATTTTTAAGAGTATTATTCCTGAAATTGCAAAAAGAAAATGCCGCGGCATATTGCTTGTGGTTGCAAACCCTGTTGATATTCTTACATATACGGCTCTTAAACTTTCGGGTTTTGAGGAGAACAGGGTTATCGGTTCGGGTACAGTGCTTGATACCGCAAGACTTAAATGTCAGCTCGGTGAGCATTTGTCGGTTGACAGTCAGAGTGTGCACGCATATATTATAGGTGAGCACGGTGACAGCGAAATTGCCGTATGGAGCAGTGCGAATGTTTCGGGTATTCCGCTTGATGATTTCTGCGAGATGAGAGGTCACTATAATCACGATAAATCGCAGGAAAATATCGCAGAAAAGGTTAAAAACAGTGCCTATGAAATAATTGCGAAAAAGCGTGCTACATATTACGGTGTTGCTATGGCGGTAAAGAGAATTTGCGAGGCAATTATCCGTGACGAAAAATCCATACTTCCTATTTCTTCACTGATGCACGGCGAGTTTGGTATTGACGATGTAGTGCTTAGTATGCCGTCGATTGTGGGTGCAAACGGTATTGAAACTAAAGTTCCGATTTCTCTTAGCGAGGACGAAGAAATCAATCTTAAGAAATCTGCCGATACTTTGCGCAGTATTCTTGATGATTGCGAAATTTAAAAGCAGAGTAAAAGGTGGCTGAAAATTCAGTCACCTTTTTGCTTTTATATTTAATTGTGCGATAAGTTGTAATGAATTTTTATGATAGTATGATAATTAGGGGATAGCGTAGTGTTTCGTTATGCAATTAAAAAATTTCCCAATACTATAAATCCCAAATAATCTCTTACAAATCAGTTTCTGTATCAAGCAAAACAAAATGATTTTTTCTGTAGTCTAAAATACCGTCTGATTTCATTTTGCTAAGTTCTTTAGAAAGAGCACTGCGGTCGAGATTTAAGTAATCTGCCATCTGCTGACGGTCAAACGGTATTTCAAAGTCTGTAGAATCGGCTTTTACCGATTCTTCCGACAGATAGGCAAGAACTCTTGTACGCACTGCTTTTGATGAAGTGCAAAAAATTCTTCGTGAAAGAGCAAGATTTTTTTGAGCCGAAAGCATAAGCAGACTGTTCATAAATTTCGGGTACCACGGTTGATTGCTGTTTTCCGGTTTAAGAGCGTTTTTTAAATTTATAAATAAAATTTCGCAACATTCGGCGCATACAACATTGACCATCATCGGAGTTTGCGAAAGGGCATAGGTTTCCGCAAAAATTTCTCCTTCGTTTGCATAACTGATTATACTTTTATTGCCCCATATATCAATGTTCTCTATAATGACATTTCCCGAGAGCACAATTCCTACGCTGCCTATAACATCTCCCATATGATAAATATGTGTGTTTTTTGCATAAATGCGTTTTTTCATAAATTTACTCTTGTTCATTTGAGTAATTTCCTGTTCGGACATATTTTTAAATAAAAGTATATCACAAAATTTCATAAAAGCCTCATTTCGTTGCTATAACAACATAATTTCTTTTCTGATTATATTATAATTTATTTGCAAAATCAATACGGAGGTATTTAAGATGATAAGAAGAATTATAAATATAGATGAAGAAAAGTGTAACGGTTGCGGTGCTTGTGCAAATGCCTGTCACGAGGGTGCGATTACAATGGTAAACGGTAAGGCTAAACTTTTGCGTGATGATTATTGCGACGGACTCGGTGACTGTCTGCCAACCTGCCCTACGGGTGCGATTTCTTTTGTTGAGCGTGAGGCTCTCGCATATGATGAAGAGGCGGTAAAAGCCAATATGAAGAAAAAGTCAGAAACATTCGGCGGCTGCCCCGGACACAGACTGCAGACATTTAACAGAGAAAGCTCTAAAAATACTGCTTTTGCTCAAGATGTAAAAATGCCGTCACAGCTTGGTCAGTGGCCGTGTCAAATAAAACTTGTGCCTGTAAACGCTCCGTACTTTGACGGCGCAAAGCTGCTTATTGCCGCCGACTGCACAGCATATGCTTATGCGCAGATGCACAATGATTTTATGCGTGGGAAAATTACACTCATAGGCTGCCCTAAACTTGACGATATTGATTACAGTGAAAAACTTGAAAGTATAATTGCAAATAACAATATTTGGAGCGTAACAGTAGTTCGTATAGAAGTACCGTGCTGCGGAGGTCTTGAGTACGCCGTAAAAAGAGCGTTGCAAAACAGCGGAAAGTTTATACCGTGGCAGGTTGTTACTATTTCCACTGACGGTAAAATTTTAGATTAAATAATAAATTTCAACTAAAAGCCTTTACATTTGTAGAGGCTTTTTTATGTAGGCGGGGGAGTGCGGATTTCGATTAAATTTAAAAACGAATATTCACGGAATAAAACGGTATAATATTTTCAAGGACTGCCCATTCGGACAGCCCTTGAGTAAAATTTATCAGCTTGCGTTTTTAATCTGTAATCTTAACTTATCAGAAATCATAGCAATAAATTCGCTGTTGGTTGGCTTGCCTCTGTCGTTGTGGATAGTGTAGCCAAAGTAGGAATTAAGCACATCAACATCTCCTCTGTCCCAAGCAACTTCAATTGCATGGCGAATTGCTCTTTCAACTCTGGATGATGTGGTTTCGTATTTCTTTGCTACAGACGGATATAATTGTTTTGTAACCGCATTGATTATTTCGGGATGTTCAACCGACATAATAATTGAATCTCTTAAATAGTGATAGCCTTTGATATGAGCGGGAACGCCAATTTCGTGCAAAATTTCAGTTACTTTAAGCTCAATGCCGAATGCGTCAAAAGTTACGGGATTTCCGATGAAACTTTCTTTACTGCGCTTTGTCATATTTACAATATTCTGACAAAGTTCTGAAATGTCATACGGCTTGAGTACAAAATAAGACGCTCCCGAATTCATAACCTGCTGTTCGAGAATTGCGTTGTGGAATGATGAGAATACTATGAAAAGCGGAGCTTTAAGTTTATCTCGTCTTACACTGCGCATTACGCCTATTGCGTCGAGTCTGGTCATAAATGAATCCATAAGGACTACATCCGGCTGTTCTGCCTTAATGCGGTTCAACAGTTCTTCTCCGTCTTTTGAGCAGAAAGCAGGCGTAATGTTGTAATTTTCCATTGTTGCATTGCTTTCCTGCGAAAATTCGGTTGCTTCTTCTGTGATGATGAGTTTGATTGCTTTTTCCATTGATTATTTCCCCCAGTAATTTTTCTATGAGATTATATTACCATAAAATGGTAATTTTGGCAATACTTTCCAAGCAAAAAAATTCAATAAATAATAAAATTTTTTTGGTTAAAATAATTAACTGCCAAAAATCAACGAATTTAGCTAAATTATTTGTAATTTTGCATCATATTACCAACATATATTCCGTAACCCTCGTTAGTGGAGTTTACAAAAACATGGGTAACAGCGCCTACAAGTTTACCGTCCATAACAATAGGACTGCCGCTCATACCCTGAACAATACCGCCCGCTTTATCAAGTAATTCTTCATCGGTTACTTTAAGCGTAAAACTTTCGGCAGAGTTTGTGTTTCTGCTTATGCTTGTAATTTCAATGCTGTATGCTTTCGGCGTATTGCCCTCAAGAGTGGTATAAACAGTCGCTTTACCCGTTTTCAGTTCGGATTCTTTTGCAACTTCAAGTTTTTCTTTATTTTCTGTAAGCGAAGTATCAAATATGCCGTATATTCCGATGTCGCAGTTATCGGTAATTTTTCCTATAACTTTGTCGGAGAAATATCCGTTAAGACTGCCGGGGGAGCCGTTTGTGCTTTTTGTCACACTGCTTATTTCCGCTATAACCGCTTCACCCGAGGCAAGCGGCATAAGAGTGTAAGTGTCGCAGTCGCAAATGCCATGACCAAGACCCGCAAAGTAATTTTCGTTAGTGTCATAATAGGTTACAGTGCCTATGCCTGCACTGCTGTCACGCACCCAAGCGCCTATGAGATAATTGCCGGCCGTGTTTTTTATAGGAGCTATCTCTTTTGTAAGCGTTTTGTTGTCACGCTCTAAGGTTACTTCAAGGGTATTTCCGTCTGAATTAAGCGTAGCTTCACGCAGTGTTTCATTGCTTGTAATTTTAGTACCGTTAATTTCCTTTATAATATCGCTTTCTTTAAGTCCGCCTTTTTTTGCGGGACAAACATATTTACTGCCGTCAAAATAACTTTCGAGTTCAACTATCATAACACCGTCCGAATACATTTTAAGTCCGAACGGTTCACCGCCGAGATAAACATATTCCGGCAGTTCTCCGCTGTTGCAGGGAATAGCAGTGGCAGAAAGTGAAATAATAGCTGTAAGGGCAACTGATAAAAATTTATTAAAAAATTTAAAAAAAATCAAAAAAATCACCTACTTTCCGTTGCCATTCTTAGTTTTTGCATTTATAATATAAGAAAACAGGATTTTTTATTATTAAAAATTTTTTTGGAAGATAAAAAGTAATTAAAGCAGTTTGTAAGTCAAAAATGTTATTATTTTTATAAATTAAAAAATTTTACATTGAAAGGAATTAGAATGGATACTAATTTAAAAGGACTTACTTCGCAAGAGGTAAGTCGCAGAGTAGCGGAAGGTAAGATAAATATTACCTCAAATTTAAAAACAAAATCAATCGGCAGAATATTCAGAGATAATATTTGTACTTTGTTTAACGCAATCAATGTTGTGTTGCTTGCGGCGCTTGCGTTTGTCGGCTCTTACAAGAATATGCTTTTTATCGGCATTATGATTGCCAACACAACAATCGGTATAGTGCAGGAAATTCGTTCAAAGAAAAGTGTAGATAAACTGACTATCCTTTCCGAAAAGAAAGTTACTGTCGTGCGTGACGGCAGAGAGTGCGAAATAAGCAGAGATGAAATTGTACAGGACGATGTGGTTGTTCTTTCCAGAGGTTCGCAGATTCCCGCCGACTGTATTGTGTGTGAGGGCGAATGCAAGGTAAATGAAAGCCTGCTTACAGGCGAATCGGATCTTATAGAAAAAAAGGTCGGTGACGAACTGCTTTCGGGCAGTTTTATCAGTCTTGGCAAATGTTACGCAAAGGCAAACAAAGTCGGCGCAGAAAGCTATGCGGCAAAAATTAACGATGAGGCAAAGTACATAAAGAAAGTTAATTCGGAAATTTTGCGTTCCTTTAATTTTATTATAAAAATATGTACTTTTATTCTTTTTCCCGTAGGCATCGCTTTCTTTATAAGACAGTTTGGTATCAATGACGGCGATTTGCAGGCTACTGTTGTAAGTACGGTTGCGGCTTTGCTCGGTATGATTCCTAAGGGTATGATTTTGCTTACAAGTTCCGTGCTCGCTGTTTCTATTATACGATTGACACGGAAAAAGGTGCTTGTGCAGGAGATGTATTGCATAGAAACTCTCGCAAGGGTTGATGTACTCTGCCTTGACAAAACGGGCACTCTCACTACCGATGAGATGAATGTTACTGATGTTATCACTATGTGTGATAAGGAAGAAATCGGCACGGCGCTTGCCTCAATCGCAAAATATTCCGACGACAAAAACGCAACTTTGCTTGCAATTGAAAAGTACGCAAAAGGACAAAAGCATATCGGCTGTAAAAAATTCTATCCGTTCTCGTCCGAAACCAAGTGGTCGGGCGGCGATTTTGATAACGGTAAATCCTATGTAATGGGTGCCGCTGAATTTATATTTAAGGATAAGAATAAGTATAAAGAGGTATTTGATACCATTGAAAGCATTAACGATACGGTAAGAATTATTGTTCTTGCCTCTTCCGAAAAGTCGCTCGGTAACGGTTTGCCCGACGATATTACTCCGCTTGCCGTTGTTCTTATTAAAGATAAACTCCGTGAAAATGTAAACGATACCATAAATTATTTTAAAGAACAGGGAGTGGCACTTAAGGTTATTTCGGGCGACAGTGTAAAAACCGTTCAGAATATCGCAAAAGATACGGGAATAACAGGTGCGGAAAACGCAATTGATATGACTACTGTAAAAACACAGGAAGAACTTGAAAAAGCGGCGGAAAATTGCAGTGTGTTCGGCAGAGTTACTCCTCAACAGAAAAAACAGCTTGTAATTGCGCTTAAGAAAAAAGGTCATTCTGTTGCTATGACGGGCGACGGTGTAAACGATGTGCTTGCATTAAAAGAGGCAGACTGTTCAATCGCAATGGCGGCAGGAAGTGACGCCGCAAGAAATGTGTCACAGCTTGTGCTCGTTAATAATGATTTTGCATCAATGCCGGGTGTTGTGGCAGAGGGCAGACGAACAATCAATAACCTTGAACGCAGTTCGGCTTTGTATATTGTAAAAACAATTTATACAATCATACTTTCGGTATTCTTCATATTCTTTCATATGCCATATCCATTTGAGCCTATTCATTTTTCACTTGTCGGTGCTCTTACGGTAGGTTTGCCGTCCTTTGTGCTTGCTTTGCAGCCTAATAAAAACCGAATTAAAGGTAATTTTACCTACAATATAATTGCAAGAGCGGTGCCCGCTGCATTCTGTACCGTTCTCAATATCATAGGTATGGCTGTTATTACGAAGTTTACAACGCTTGCACCTGACGAGTATTCTACAATATGTGTATATATGACGGCATTGTGTGCTTATATGCTCATTTTAAGACTTTCATATCCGTTTAATGCATTGAGAATTGCTATGCTTACTGTGTCGGCGGTCGGCATTGTGCTCGGTTGTGTATTCTTTGCCGGATTCTTCTCGCTTGTATGGCTTTCGGTTGACGGACTTATTTTGTTCGGTTTGCTGTCGGCATTTACAATTGTATTATTCAATCTTCTTTATAATTATGCCGAAAAGCTGATTGAGAAAAATAAAAACAAATATAAATAAGAAAGGGGTTGAAAGTGTGAAAATTAAATTACCGACCGATGTCAGAATGATAATTGACAGATTTGAGAAAAACGGTTTTTCCGCATATGCGGTGGGCGGCTGTGTGCGTGATTCTTTACTGCAAAAAGAGCCAAATGATTGGGATATTTGTACCGATGCTTTGCCGCAGGATATTCTTCGCCTTTTTTCTGATTTTCATACTTTCGACACCGGAATAAAGCACGGTACTGTGTCTGTAGTGATAAATTCTTCCGTGTATGAAATTACAACTTTTCGCATTGACGGAGAGTATTTCGATAATCGTCACCCCGAAAAGGTAGAATTTACGGATGATTTGGTTACGGATTTGTCACGCAGAGATTTTACCGTAAACGCTATGGCTTACAGTGACCGTACAGGTCTTGTAGATCCGTTTGACGGTGCATACGACCTTGAGCTTATGGCGGTGCGCTGTGTAGGTAATCCCGTTGAGCGCTTTACCGAGGACGCATTGCGTATTATGCGTGCTCTGCGCTTTGCCTCGTGCTATAATATGGCGATAGAAAAGCATACCGCCAATGCAATTTTTGAATGTAAAAAACTTTTGAATAATATTGCCGCCGAACGCATAACCGTCGAGTTCAACAAACTTGTATGCGGAGAAAACTGTGAGTACATAATGCGCAGGTTTAAAGATGTGTTTGCGGTGTTTTTGCCCGAAATATCAATTATGTTTGGGTACGAACAACATACCAAACATCATAACAAAACGCTTTGGAGGCACACCACCTGTGCAATGACAAATATCGACCCGACTCCGCTTTTGCGAATTACCATGCTTTTTCATGATTTGGGCAAACCTATGGCCTGCAAGCGTGACCCTGACGGCACGGCTCATTTTAAGGGTCATCCAAAATTCAGCGCAGTAATGGCAGAGCAAATACTTGAGCGCCTTAAGTATCCACGGGATTTTATAGACGATTGTGTAACGCTGATTGCATTTCATGATGTAAGGTTTACAGGCAGTAAACCGCAGATAAAACGAGTAATGAACAAAATCGGTGAAACTGATATGCGCAGACTTTTAAAGGTGCAGTATGCCGATTTAACGGCACAGTCTATGTACCTTAGAGATGAAAAAATGAGCAAGTATAATCTTGCCTGTGCCGCATTTGAAGAAGTTATAAAGGAAAAGGATTGTTTTACGCTGAAACAGCTTGATATTAACGGTCACGATTTGATAAAAATAGGAATTACCGACGGCAAACAAATCGGAAATATTCTTGATAAATTGCTCGGTATGGTGATTGACGAAAAAATCGAAAATAAAAACTCAATCCTTATGCAGAAAGCAAAAGAATTGAGCGGAATAGATTAATTATATCGCAAACAAAAACCGCAGATAAGTGTCGTCTTATCTGCGGTTAAATTGTTTTTAATCATCATCATACTCGTTATCGGGAGTGATGTTTATCATTTGAGATTCGTTTGAAATTTTCTTTGCATAGTGCCCGATTGTAGCGATAAGTGTAAGTCCTGAAATGCCCTCATATACAAGAGCGATGCCTAAAATAATCATAATTATATCCGCAAAGAAACCGGGGAAGATAATTGTTGTAATCGCAAAAATTATAATAAGTGCGGAAACCACAAAACTTATCCACCAATATTTTACTCCGAGCGACTTTAACTGAAACGACCTTTTAATATCAATGGTACTGTCAACGATAATCAAAATACCGATTATTGCGAATATCATTCCTAAAATCGACTGCGGAGAAATCAAGAAGAAAACTCCGAATGCGGTAGCCGCAATGCCGACAATCATTTCAAAGCCGAAAGACGCTTGTTTTGAAGTGAAATATGTTATGAGATTAAACAGTCCGTAAACCGTCAGCGCACCGCCGAGCGTATAGCAAAGCGCAATGCTTACCTTGTCGGGATAAAAAATCATAACAAAGCCGAGTACGATATAGGCAAGAGCAGAGATAATGGCGGTAGAAATTGCCTTGCCGTGTTTTTTATTTTTGCTTTTGCTCATTAATCAATCACCTCATCAGTCAATGCGCTTGTCGCAGTAGTCGCACATCTGCATACCGAGTTTTAAGTATGAACGATTCGGCAGGTATTCTTCCCGTGCGGTAATGCATCTCGGATTTGTACAGCGTTTGTCTATAACAGAGATTTCTCTGTCCTTAAGCATAAAGTCGTCATCCTGTAAAAGCAGGAGAATAAGTGCCATTCTGCCGTACATACCGTAGAGTGCCTGCTTAAAGTACAGGGCACGGGGGTCGTCGTCTATGTCAACCGTGATTTCGTTTACTCTTGGCAGCGGATGAAGAATGATCATATCTTCCTTGGCTTTTGCAAGTTTCTCTTTGTCAAGAACAAATACATACTTCTGCTTTTCGTATTCCTCTTTGCTTGCAAAGCGTTCCTGCTGTATTCTTGTCATATAAAGTACATCAAGGTCGGAAATAGAACTTGCAAGGTCATTTGAAAATTCATATTTACAGTTGTTCTTTTCAAGAATATCAATAATGTAAAGCGGTACTTGTAATTCTTTTGTGGAAATAAGCACAAATGAATTGTTATCGTACTGCGAAAGTGCCTTTATGAGTGAATGTACGGTTCTGCCGTTTAATAGGTCGCCGCAGATACCGATTTTTAGGTTATCAAGTCTGCCTTTTTCGCAGCTTAAAGTAACTATATCGGCAAGAGTTTGTGTAGGGTGAAGATGTCCGCCGTCGCCGCAGTTGATAAACGGAACGCCTGCATACATAGACGCAGCCATTGCAGAACCCTCTACAGGGTGGCGCATTGCGATAATGTCGGCATAGCCGCCTACAATTGTCATGGTATCTTTAAGACTTTCACCTTTGGCAACAGAAGAATTGAGCGGATTGTCAAAACCGATTGTTCTGCCGCCGAGTTTAAGCATTGCAGTCTGAAAAGACATTTGAGTTCTTGTGCTCGGCTCGTAGAAAAGCGTGGCAAGAATTTTGCCGTCGCAGGCGTGTCTGTAATCAGCAGGATTTTCCATAATTTTTTTAGCTTTTTTAATCAGCATATCAAGCTGTTTTTTCGACATTGCGTCAAGGTCAATAAGATTTTTATTAGCCATTAAAAACACTACCTTTATAATTTTTTTCTATTTTATCAAAAATATACAAGGTTTTAATATCAATAAAGAAAAATAACATTTAAATTTACATTTACCGACAACCGTATATTACATATTTTGTTAAGATTACATTACATTTGCCGAATAAACTTATTTTTTATACTTTTTATTCAAAAATATTCTTTTGACTTTTGCAAAATTATGTATTATAATAAGATGAATTATACAACAAACAGACAAAATTTTACTGTTACACAGAGGGTATTGATTTTGAATTACGATTATACTTTGACCGATACTTTAAAAATGGCAGTCGGCAGTCAGACAGTTTTGCGAAAAGGAAAACCAGAGAGAAAATGTGCGGTATTGCAAAGAAATTTTAATCCTATGCTGATTTTTTCTTTGCTGATTTCGGTTTATGTTTTGATTGCGTATATAAACGGCGATGCACCTCTTACGCCTAAAGCACCGATGTTTCTCGGAGAACCTGCCGATGAATTTAAATACGCATTCAGATTTTACCTGTTTATCTTTTTGAATATACTGCCGACAATTTTGTATGTAATCGGTTTTGCCTTTTCCGTGAGGCAGTATAAAAATGCCGAGTATGCAATAACCGACTGCGGAGTGTTTCTTACAAAAGGCTTGTTTTCAAAAAAGCTGTATTATAAGCCGTACAGAGAGATTTACGATATTCAGATTAGGAAAGAAATTTCTGACATCTTGTGTAAGACGGGTACCGTGACTTTAAGTTTTGAGTTTCCCGAACAGAAAATAGGAAGTCTGACGCCCGTAAATATGGCTCCGCTTAAAATAAAAAATATTTCAGATTATATGGAAGTCTATAAATTGTTACAGGAAAATGTGAGGAGAACAAATTATGTATGATGATTACAAGGTAAGCGATGACTTAAAAAATATGATGAATAACGAACGAATTGTGTGGTCGGGCAGACCTAAGAAGTCGTGCTTTGTGCTTGAGTGTATTTTTAACCCAATGCTTATTTTTGCTTTCATTTGGTTTATGTTTGATTTTATGTTTATAAGTCAAATTTTCTCAAGCGACCTTTCTGAGTTAGACTCAAGCGTATGGATGTTTGTCGGCTTTTTCGCTCTTCATTTAATGCCTGTATGGATATATCTCGGCGGTGTTATTTTTTCTTTCAGAAAGCTGAAAAATACGGAATATGCCATTACCGATAAAGGCATTTACAGTACAAACGGCTGTTTTTCCAAACAGTATAATTTTAAGCCTTTTACAGACCTTTCGCATGTGTATATTCACAGAGGTATTTTTGACCAGTGGCTCGGAGTAGGCGATGTTATTTCCGAATGTCATCATTACGCCGCTGTTCGTTCGAATAGCAGACATTCTGATAATTTTACTATTTCCGATATTCCCGATTATGTTGAAGTTTGCAATATTATAAAAAAGTATCAGACAGATATTTATGCCGATACACAATTCCCAAACGATTACAGACCGCAGTCTAACCACGGTTACAACACAAATTATTATCCGAACGGCGGAGTAAATCCAAATAATTTTTACGGACAGAACAGCAATCCGAACGCTTACTACAATAACCAGCGCAACGCATATTATAATCAAAACAATGCGCAAAATTACAACAGAAATTACAATGCAAATCCTCAAAACTTCAATTCCGATTACAGCAGTAATCCCGGCTTTACAGGTGAAAACTGCGATACACACAACGGTTATGAAGTGAATGCAGGCAGTAATAATTACGACAGTTGGGATAATCCCAAGGCTAAAAAAGAGAAAGACAGTTGGGATAAGCAGTAATAATTTGTCGGATTTTTTATAAATTTGTTTTGACATTTCATTAATTTGGTACTATAATAAAGAAAACAATACAAAACGGGAGCCGAGTGGCTGAGAGGAAATGAATTGACATTTCGACCGTAAACCTGATTTGGATAATGCCAACGGAGGGACTTTGCAGCGTAAGTTTGTTATAGGCTTACGGTAAATATTTTACATACAAAGTGCGTCGGTTCGGCGCACTTTATTTTTTGCTTTTCGGAGGTGAAGTTATGATAAGAATAAACGGAGTTGATATTGATAAAATTGAAATTTCACTTATGCAGTACCTTGAAGAAAATTCAATTTCACCGCAGAGAATTGCGGTTGAGCTTAACGAGGAAATTCTGCCGAAGGCAAATTACGCCGCTACTGTTCTCAAAGACGGAGATGTAGTAGAAATCGTAAATTTTGTCGGCGGCGGTTGTTGAGTTTTTCCGCATTAAATTATAAAGGAGATAATAATAATGAAAGATGATAAGCTGATTTTAGGCGGACACGAATTTAATTCCCGATTTATTCTCGGTTCGGGTAAGTATTCGCTTGACCTTATAAAAGCGGCAGTTGAAAATGCAGGCGCAGAGATTATTACTCTTGCACTAAGACGAGCTGTAACAGGCAAGGTTGCAAATATTCTTGACTATATTCCTAAGAATGTTACTCTTTTGCCCAATACCTCGGGTGCAAGAAATGCCGATGAGGCTGTAAGAATTGCAAGACTTGCAAGAGAGGCAGGCTGCGGCGACTTTATTAAAATTGAGGTAATCAGAGATTCAAAGTACCTTTTGCCCGACAATTACGAAACAATAAAGGCAACCGAGGCTCTTGCCAAAGATGGCTTTATCGTACTTCCGTATATGTATCCGGACCTTAATGTGGCAAGAAGTTTAAGAGATGCGGGTGCTGCCGCAATTATGCCGCTCGGCTCTCCGATAGGTTCAAACAAGGGAATAGCAACAAAGGAATTTATTAAAATCATCATCAACGAAATAGACTTGCCTGTTATTGTTGACGCAGGTATCGGCAGACCGTCGCAGGCTTGCGAGGCTATGGAAATGGGTGCGGCGGCTGTAATGAGCAATACCGCCATTGCAACTGCAGGTGATATTCCTATGATGGCAAACGCATTTAAAAAGGCGATTGAGGCAGGCAGACAGGCTTATCTTTCAGGTCTTGGCAGGGTAATTGAGAACGGTGCGTCTGCATCATCACCTCTTACGGGATTTCTTGAAAGTTGAGGCGTGAACAATGGAAGAAAGAATTGACCATATGAAATATCTGCCCGATATGGAGCAGATTGATTCTGATATACCCGACAGAGTAATTGCAGAAATGAACGGATATGACCCGTCGATTTATACCGAAAACGATGTAAGACGGGCACTTGAGCACGATGAAAAAACTGTTGACGATTTTAAGGCTTTGCTTTCGCCTGCGGCATTACCTTTGCTTGAAGAAATCGCAGAGGCTGCGAGAGTGGAAACCAAAAAGCATTTCGGCAATTCCGTAAATATGTTTACACCGCTTTACATTTCAAATTATTGTGAGAATTACTGTATTTACTGCGGCTTTAACTGTCACAATAAAATTCACCGTGCAAAGCTGAACGCAGAGGAAATCGAGCACGAAATGCAGGCAATTGCAAAGACAGGCTTGCAGGAAATACTTATTCTGACAGGCGAAAGCAAAAAAATGTCGGATGTTAAGTATATCGGCGAGGCTTGCAAAATTGCGAGAAAGTATTTTAAAGTCGTAGGACTTGAAGTATATCCGATGAACAGCGACGAGTACCGTTATGTGCACGAATGCGGTGCCGACTATGTAACCGTTTTTCAGGAAACCTATAATTCCGATAAATACGAAACGCTCCACCTTGCGGGTCATAAGAGAATTTTCCCGTACAGAGTAAATACTCAAGAAAGAGCTTTGATGGGCGGTATGCGTGGCGTAGGATTTGCGGCGCTTTTAGGACTTAGCGACTTCCGTAAAGACGCATTTGCCACAGGTATGCACGCTTATCTTATTCAAAGAAAGTATCCGCACGCAGAAATTGCTTTTTCCTGCCCAAGATTAAGACCGATTATCAATAACGATAAAATCAATCCGAAAGATGTACACGAACCGCAGCTTTTACAGGTTATTTGTGCGTACAGATTGTTTATGCCGTTTGCAAGCATTACTATTTCAACGAGGGAGTGTCAGCGCTTCCGTGACAATGTGGTTGACATTGCGGCAACTAAGATTTCCGCAGGCGTAGATGTTGGAATAGGCGGTCACGACGGTGAAAGCAAGAAAAAGGGCGACGAGCAGTTTGAAATTTCAGACAGCAGAAATGTTGACGAGGTTTACAAGGCTCTTACCGATAAGGGCTTACAGCCCGTTATGAGTGATTACATCTATGTGTAATGTAGTAAGCGTGACGGCAAAGCCGCTTTGCAAAGATGATTTTTTACAGAAAATACAAAAAATATCCGATTCCGATACACAATATATAATTCTTAGAGAGAAATATCTTTCCGAACAGGAATACTTCAATCTTGCAAAAAATGTGCTTTCGGTTTGTGACAAAGACAAATTGATTATACATAATTTTCCCGAAACCGCTGTAAAACTCGGTGTTAAAAAAATTCATCTGCCTTTCGGTGCGTTTAAAGAATTAAAGGGCAGAGAGGATTTTGATTTGCTCGGAACTTCCGTACACAGTAAGGAGGACGCAATATTTGCCGAAGAAAACGGAGCGGATTACATTACGGCGGGTAATATTTTTGAAACCGACTGCAAAAAAGGACTAAAGGGTAAAGGGGTGAATTTTTTGCGGAATGTGTGTGACAGTGTAAATATTCCCGTCTACGCAATAGGCGGCATAAATGCCGATACCGCAAAAGAATTAAAATCCCTAAACAGAAAGAATTTTGCCGGTGTATGCGTTATGTCACTTCTTATGCAGAGCGAAAATATAAATGACGAAGTTATGAAAATTAAGCGTGAATTGGGGTGATACAGCGTGAAATTTGACAAAAATATGCTTGCGTTATATGCGATTACAGACAGAAAATGCATAGGCGACCGTGGACTTGAGTACAGCGTTGAGCAGGCTTTATCGGGCGGCGCAACAATGATTCAGTTAAGAGATAAGGAAGTCGATTTTGATACACTCTGTAAAGAGGCAGACAGTCTGCTTAAAATTTGCCAAAAGTATAACGCACCGCTCATCATTAACGATAATGCAGAGGTTGTCCTCAAAACAGGCGCTGACGGTGTTCACCTCGGTCAGAGCGATATGGAGCTTGCCAAGGCGAGAGAAATCCTCGGTAAAGATAAAATAATCGGCGGCTCGGCACGCACAATTGAACTTGCCAAAAAAGCAGAGCAGAGCGGAGCGGATTACATAGGCAGCGGTGCGGTGTTCGGCACACTTACAAAGGCAGACGCAAAATACCTCGGTACAGAAAATCTTAAGAAAATATGCGGCGCTGTCGGTATTCCTGTTGTGGCAATCGGCGGTGTAAGCGCAGATAATATACCGCAGCTTGAAAATTGCGGTATAAGCGGCATTGCCGTGGTGAGTGCGATTTTTGGCGCTGACAATATCTGTTCCGCCGCACAAAAATTAAGAAAACTTGCAGACAGCGTAATTTACGGAGGTTAGTTTGAAAACTGTATTGACAATAGCCGGCAGCGACTGCTCGGGAGGAGCGGGAATACAGGCTGATATAAAAACAATAACAATGCACTATTGCTATGCAATGAGCGTCATTACCGCCCTTACGGCGCAAAACACAACGGGCGTATACGGTATTGAGCAGACGAGCGACGAGTTTATAGCAAATCAGCTTGACTGTGTGTTTACCGATATTTTTCCGGACGCAGTAAAAATAGGTATGGTTTACGGCAATGATTCCGCAAAAGTAATTGCCGACAAGCTCAATTTTTACAAAGCAAAAAATATTGTGACCGACCCTGTAATGGTATCCACCAGCGGCAGCAGGCTCATAAGCGAGCAGGGACTTGAAAATCTGAAAAAATACCTTTTGCCGATTTCCGCACTTGCCACTCCGAATGTACCCGAGGCTGAAATTTTGAGCGGAATTAATATCAAAAATTTACAGGATATGCAAAATGTCGCTAAAATAATTTCCGATAAATACGGCTGTGCCGTACTCTGTAAGGGTGGTCATTTAGAGAATTGCAGTGATGATTTACTTTACTCTGACGGCGAGTTTTATACTTACCCCTCGGTAAGAATTGACAATCCCAATACTCACGGCACCGGATGTACGCTTTCAAGCGCAATAGCAAGCAATCTTGCGAAAGGCTTTGAAATTCCACAAGCCGTTGAGAATGCAAAGGCGTATGTAACAAAAGCAATCGGCGTAAAACTTGACCTCGGCAAAGGCAGAGGACCGCTGATGCATAACTATATTTTACAAAATTTTAAATGAAAAGGCAGATGAAATATGAGAGAATATTCAACACAGATGGAGGCTGCAAGAAAGGGAATTGTAACAAAGGAACTTGAAATCGTAGCTAAAAAAGAAAGAATGACAGTAGAAGAACTTATGCCGCTCGTAGCAGAGGGCAAGGTGGCAATTTGCGCAAATAAAAACCATAAATGCATCGACCCCGAGGGCGTAGGCTCAATGCTAAAAACAAAAATAAATGTAAACCTCGGTATTTCAAGAGATTGCAAAGATTATGATATTGAAATGGAAAAGGTTATGCAGGCTGTAAATATGGGCGCTCACGCAATTATGGACCTTTCGTCGCACGGCAACACAATTCCTTTCCGCAGAAAGCTCACAAGCGAATGTCCGGCAATGATTGGTACTGTACCTGTTTACGATTCCGTTATTCATTATCAGCGTGACCTTGATACACTTACAGCACAAGATTTTATTGATGTTGTAAGACTTCACGCACAGGACGGTGTGGACTTTGTAACACTCCACTGCGGTATTACAAGAAAGACTATTGAGCAGATTAAAAAGCATAAGAGAAAGATGAACATAGTTTCCCGTGGCGGTTCACTTGTGTTTGCCTGGATGTGTATGACAGGCAACGAAAACCCGTTTTATGAGCATTACGATGAAATCCTCGACATCTGTCGTGAGTACGATGTAACAATTTCTCTCGGTGACGCTTGCCGTCCGGGCTGCCTTGCAGACGCTTCCGATGTTTGTCAGATTGAGGAGCTTGTGCGCCTTGGCGAGCTTACAAAAAGAGCATGGGCAAAAGATGTTCAGGTAATGGTAGAGGGTCCTGGTCATATGCCGATGGACCAGATAGAGGCTAATATGAAGATTCAGCAGACAATCTGCTGCGGTGCTCCGTTCTATGTTTTAGGTCCGTTGGTGACAGATATTGCCCCGGGTTATGACCATATTACTTCCGCAATCGGCGGTGCTATTGCCGCTGCTTCGGGTGCCGCATTCCTTTGTTATGTAACTCCTGCCGAGCATTTGGCTTTACCGAATGTTGACGATGTAAAGCAGGGAATTATTGCCTCTAAAATTGCGGCGCACGCAGCCGATATTGCAAAAGGTGTGCGTGGCGCAAGAGAAATTGACGATAAAATGGCAGACGCAAGAAGAAAGCTCGATTGGGAGGCTCAATGGGATTGTGCCATTGACCCCGAAACCGCAAGAAAAATCCGTGATGACCGCAAACCCGAGCACGAAGATACTTGCTCAATGTGCGGTAAATTCTGCGCAGTAAGAAGTATGAACAAGGCTCTCAACGGCGAGCATATCGACATTCTTTAATTAACAAGTTACATTTTTATACCTGTATTTCAAAATTGCACCTTGCTTGCTTGGCAGGGTGCTTTTTTGTTGACAAATATGATAAAATAATCTATAATATAAATTAAATAATACTATTATTAAAAATACAATATATACGATATGCGGTGATAATATGGAAATGAATAAAGCTGAAATTATAAAAAGGCTGATGAGTGTTGATAATGATATGTCTTTGCTTGATACTACGGCAGATACTTATTCTTGTATAATCGTAGGTGGAAGTGCACTTGTTTTGCTTGAAAAAATATATCGTTCAACTCATGATATAGATTCAATAAAAGCAAGTGATGAAATAAAACAACTTTTAGAAATTTATAATATAAATATGAATGTAAGCGCATACAGAATAAATTTTCCTGATGATTATTTAAACCGAATTATACCGATAGATATTCCGACTAAAAAAGTTAAATTTTATACTGTATCGCTTGAAGATTTGGTGGTTTCAAAATTATGTTCAATGCGTGATAAGGATGTTGAAGATATAGAAAACGAATTGCTTTATAAATCTTTGGATTGGATTTATTGGATAAGTTAATTGATGATGTCTGTTACGGTATGCTGTCTGATTTTGACAGAAATGCATTGGTTATAAATTATAATCATTATAAGGAGAGATTTAAGTGAGAGAGTTGACTTTTAAGGGTTACTTGCTTTTTCAGCTTAAAGAATTGTCGGGATGTAATACAACCTCACTCTATATATTTTCAAATCTTGCTTCTTCTGATGCAAGATTGCAAGATGCGCTTACTATGTACCTTGTTCTTTATACAAAAGAAGATTTAAAAAACAGACTTATAAAAAAATATTCTTATTTAAAAACAGCTTGCAATCAACTTTTCGGTCTTGAAGAAAATAATATAAATGATTTTTTGAATTCGGAAAGATTAAGCCATTATCGTACGATATACCAAAATTATATTTACGAAAAAGATAAAAAAGTTTTGGAAAATAAATTAAAACAAATGATGTATCAGAAAATATGTTTTACAAGAAAATCTAAAAATATGAGCAACTACCGTATTTATAAGGAATTAAACCTTAATCCGGGTAATGCAAATGCTTTTCTGAAGTACGGTGATGTTTCAAAAGTAAGTCTTGATACAGCAAGAAAAATTCTTGCTTTTGTTAATAAATATTAGATTATGCACCTTGCTCGGTGAACCGACCTCCAAATCGTTAGATTCTTGGTCTGACTTTTTGGATCGACTCACGGCAGGGTGCTTTTTTGTGCCTTTTTAATTCTTTTTTAATAAAATTAGCCTAATTACTGCAATTTTTAATAATATTTTACGCATAGGTAAGGGGGTGTGATATGAGTACGGAAATTGTGACTGCGCTGATTGTTGCGGGCGGAAGTATTATTTGTCAATTGCTGATAAATGCGTCAAACCGTAAGCGACAGGAAAGCGAAAACGAAAAGACCAAATCATTGATTGTGTATCGGTTAGATCAGCTTGAACATAAGCAGGATAAATATAATCATCTGCAAGAGCGTGTTTTCAAACTTGAGCGAATGTCAGCCGTTACGGACGAAGAAATAAGAGTTGTAAATCATAGAATTGCTGACCTTGAGCATATAAATAGTGAAAAGAAATAAGCTAATATCGCTTTTATGGGCAGAAATTTATATTGAACTTTTAAATTAAAATGTATTACAGGGGGTGAAATTATGAAAAACGGTTTTAAAATATGGGCAAAAGCCGCGGGTATCCGTGCGGCAAAAACCGTGGCTCAAACAGCGATTTCGGTTATCGGCGTGTCTGCTGTGCTAAGTGATGTGAATTGGGTAGCGGTTGCTTCCGCAAGCGTGCTTTCGGGTATTCTTTCGTTGCTTACAAGTATTGCGGGATTGCCCGAAATATCCGATAATAAATAAGTACATTTTTAAGGCATCGGAATATTATGTAATATGAAGATGTGTTTTACTAAAAACTGCCTTAAAAGAGCATTGCGTACATTCCTACAGACGGCACTCGGATATATTCTCGCTAATCTTGCGTTGTTTCTGACGGGAACGGATTTTGCAAATGCAGAAATGTGGAAAAGTGCAGTCTGCGGACTTTTGGTTTCTTCGGTTTCGGCAGGACTTTCAGCGGTTATGAACCTTGAAAAAAAGGAAGAACGGGCAGAGTGTGACGATAAATGCTCAAAAGATGAAGAAAACAAATGAATACAATTTTACAAAAAATTAATAATAATATTGTCAGCCGCAGGTCAGCTCGACCTGCGGTTATTGTTTTATGCTGAAATTTGTATTATAATATAAAGGAAATATCGTATGGAAATACTTTCATCTACGCTTAATCACATAGCCGTGCTTTTTTCTTTTATTCTTATCGGCTTTGTTCTTAAAAAGAAAAATATTTTATCTGACGGCAGCGGCAGGACTTTGTCACGCCTTGAAAACGGAATATTTATGCCTGCGGTCGTAATCAATACATTTTGGAATAATTGTACGGTGGAAAATATAAGCCAAAAATGGATTTTCCTTGTTTACAGCACTGCGCTTTTGATTGCTGCGGTTGCGCTTGCTTTTATTATCTCAAAATTTCTTACCAAAGACGAGTATTTGCGTAAAGTGTACAGATATTCGCTTTCGGTGTCAAATTTCGGATTTGTCGGAACTGCGCTTGTTCAGGGCATATACGGCGCTGACAGCATTGAACTTTTCGATTATTTAATATTCACCTTGCCGCTGAATATGTTTACTTACTCAATCGGAATTGCGTGGCTTGTGCCGTCGGACAAGGGCGGATTTTCTTTGAAGTCATTGCTGAATCCGATATTTGTGTCGCTGTTTATCGGCGCAATTCTCGGACTATTGCAAATACCGAGGGTGCGGCTTGTAAGTACAATTCTTACCGATTGTGCCGCCTGTATGGCACCTGTTGCAATGATTTTGACAGGGTTTGTAATAGCGGGATATGAAATAAAAAGCCTGCTCAAGGTAAAGCAGACTTATATTGTTGCGGTGCTTAGGCTGATAGTTTTTCCTACAATTTTTGTGACTGCGTTAAGGCTTTTTAATACGGATAATGAAATAGTTTTTGCCGCACTCTGTGCAAATGCAATGCCGTTAGGACTTAACACCGTTATAATTTCATCGGCATACGGAGAAAGTCCGCAAACAGGCGCAAGCCTTGCTCTTGTGTCGCAGGCAATGGCGGCGATTACCATACCGATAATGTTTTTAATATTTTTTAGGAGATTTTAATATGAAGATTTACCTTGCATCGCCGTTTTTTAACGATAACGAAATTGCAAATATTCACCGTGCGGTTGAAATTCTTAAAGCAAAAGGTCACGAAGTTTTTGTGCCTATGGAGCATGATGTTGAGAACAGGGAAAGCCTTACCAATGCAGAATGGGCAGAGGAAATTTTTAAAATTGACAAAGGCGGAATTGACGATAGCGATGCGGTTGTTTTGCTTTACGGCGGAATGTACTCCGACAGCGGAACTGCGTGGGAGTGCGGATATGCCTATGCGTCAGGCAAAAAAGTAATAGTGTGTTGCTATAATATTGAGCAGACCAATCTTATGATAGTAAACGGCTGTCACGCATTTTTAAACGGAATAGACGAACTCTCATACTATGATTTTGATAAAATGCCCGTTGTCCGCAATGCAGGCGAACAGAAGTAAATACATTTGTTTAGTACGGATACTTAAATTATGGTCCGGCATATTTTTTAAGCTAAGTAATTATAAAGTTTATTACTATAATATTAACAGACAAATGCGGGTGATAATTATAGAAACTATAATCGAAAAATGGGATATTTAAAAAAATATAAACAGGTACGGTTTAAATATAAAATCTGTAAGTGATGATTTTGACGGTTTAACAGTTATTCTTGAAAATAATGAACTGGAATTGTTTTCAATCAGATGGGCGGATGTGGAAAGTTATTGCCGTTCAACGGAAGAAATGCGTTTTAAATTTATTGCAGGTGAATGGCAACAGGTCTGAAAAGAATTTCCAAATCATTCTTTTTTTTTAAGTTATTGATTCACCATATATAAAATGGATTAAAGAACAAGCAGGTGGTTTTATGGACGATGATAAATTAATCCATTTTATGATTGTTTCTGCTGATTATGTTCTTGATACAGTTTCAAAATATGAACCGGATGAGTATTATTTAAGTAAACTGACTTGTTCGGATAGTACAAAAATCTCTCTATGCATAATTTGCTGTGTAACTTTATTGATTTTAGCTGATATTGTTTGATACCGAAATTCACTCAAAAAGCAAAGGCTGAGTGATTGAAAAACATAGCAAATAAGCCGATTTTTCAGTGTTTATCACAAAAAATAAGCACCCGATTGCTCGAGTGCTTTTGGCGGAGATGGAGAGATTTGAACTCTCGCGTCGGAGTTACCGACCTACTGGTGTTCGAAGCCAGACCCTTCAGCCACTTGGGTACATCTCCATATTAAATTATCGTACTCAACTATTATAACGGCTCAATTAAAAATTGTCAATACCTGTAACTAAATTATTATTTTATCATAAAATGAAATGAATAAGCAATACCGAATTATTTTTCGTAAGGCGGGTGATTTTATGGCTTTTGACACAAGAGAATTGTTTGCTCGGTTGTTAAAATGCGAAAGCGGAGGAGAGGGGATTGAAGGTATGCGTGCGGTTGCCTCTGTGATTATCAACAGGTCAACTGTTCCTTACGGGGAATTTGCACGGATAAGCAACGGCGGAGATGTGCGGGCAATCATTACACAGCCAAATCAGTTTACCTGCTTAAAGACTTCCGTAGGGGGTCAGTACAATTCGCAAAATGTGTATAATATTGTACCTGAAGATATACACTACGAAATTGCAGATTGGGCACTTGCAGGCAATACCGACAGCTCGGTCGGCAATTCTTTATTCTATTTTAATCCTTATTCCTCAACCTGTCCAAACTATTTTCCTACCAATATCGGCGTGATTTACAATCGTATCGGTAAACATTGTTTTTATTCTCCGACACAGGCTTACAAAAACACATAGGAGTGATTTGTTTTGGTAAATTACATCAACAATAAAAAGGCGCAGCAGCTCAACCCGAATACTCTGTATAATCTCGACACCAATCCCTCAGCCTGCAATAATTATAATTGTATAAACAACCAGATTCCAAATACCATACAGCAATACGGTTACGAAATTCCATCCATACTTGACCTGGCTACATTGGTTAGCCCCACAAGTCCGAATTATCAAAGTTTCAGTCCTGATCAACAGGCACTGAATAGAAGAAATCCTGCGTCGGGGCAGTCGATAAATCAACTTACACAGACAATCCCTGCCGAAAGTCAAAATAACGAAGTTGCAAATGATTTGGCGGTTCGTGAAATTCAGAACATAGATTCAACCCAGCCGTACAATCCCGAAACATTGCCGACCCCCGCAATGATAAACGAACAGAATATGCAAAATATGCAAAACAATCAGACTGCAATGTCGACGGCAAGCCTTTTGACCGACATAAAAAATCCGTATGAGGTAACAGCCGAAAGTGTGCAATATCTAAACGGTTTTATACGCACTCAAATCGGAAGAAGAGTATCCATTGATTTTCTTGTGGGTTCAAATACAATTGTCACAAAATCAGGATATTTGCTCGGCGTTGCGGCAAACTATATTCTTATAAACGAGCTTGACACAAACGACCTTACAACCTGCGATTTTTACAATATTAAATTCATCAGATTTTATTTTAATTAAAATAAGATGCTTTTTCAAAAGTTGGGGTGAATATGGTTTAGCCGACTTTCGGTCGGACAACAAAGTTAAGAGAAAGAAAAATTTTCTGCCCGAAGTTAAAAGTTTGGTCAACCTTTTCAAAGGTTGTGGGTGTGGGCAACGCCCGCAAATAGTTTTCTTTTATACAATGTCTGACAGCCAAATGGCTTGCCGTTTGCGGCTTGAATACAATGGCGAGAGCCTTTTAATTGCGTAAGTAGGAATAAGTCAGAAAGATTATTTTATAAGTTTGTTGCCTGTAAACTACTTATACATTATAATAAAATGCCTACCATTCCGCTTTTCTTTTGCGTGAAAAGAAAAGCTCCAAAAGAAAGCACGCTTAAGGGGAAAGGAATTTCGAGTCCCTTTCCCCTTAAGTATCCCCTTTCCTTAGACGACCAAGGTCAGTGACCTTGGAACCTCTAACTTATATTTTTCTAATAAAATTTGTACTTGGCAAAATAAGTTATTTAATTATTTTCTTTTTAAACTTACACTTGCCTTTTGCTGGCTCTGCTCAAAACAGCACCTTTTAAAAAGGGTTGAACTAAATTTTGATTTTATAAAATTTACCATAGAACCTACTTTTTATTGCACTATGTAGTCCTTGAAAATCTTATCAAAGCGTTTAAAGAAAACATTTTTGTTGCTTTTTATCATAAAGCCGAATAACAGTGAAACAGCAATTATATCGAATACGGGCAAAAACCATATAAACGGCAGTTCTGTATAGATTTCGGGATAGCTTAGGAAAAGGACAAGGCAGGTTGAAACCGTAACCAATACAAGAAAACCGATCCAAAATATTATATCTTTTTTGTTTGTGTAAGATTTAACGCATACATCAAGCTGAGTTCCACGCTCTTCGGCTGTAATTTCATTTATCGGATTAAAAGGCTTATATTTGTCGGCAGGGTGAGGACAGAGTTTTGCGGATTTACCGTTTACAGAGCCGTAAAGTGTTGTATCGCTTGCGGTGTTTCTGTTTAGGTTTGAAAGCGGCATATCTTTTAGGGTGTGATTGCCGAGAATATTAAAAAATTCTGCCTGCGATATGTTCATTTTATAATTGTGTTCTTTCATTTCAGTCACCTGTTTGTAATTATATTTAAGTGGATTTGAATAATGTTTGATTATTTGTGATTATTTAGAATTTCTCGCATTTTCAATAAATGTTCTGACAAGCTCAAAATCCTTGCCCGATTTGTCGGCAAGCTCAACGCCTGAGCTGACATCTACCGCAAAGGGGCGCAGCTGAGCAACGGCTTTGGCTACATTGTCGGCTGTAAGTCCGCCTGCAAGGAAAAGCATTTTTTGGTTTTTCGGGAGTTTTTCAAGCATAGACCAGTCAAAACTCTTGCCGCTGCCGGGTACTGCCGAATCAAATAAAATTCCTTTTACATTGTCAAGATTTTCAATATCGCCAATGCTTTCAATTCCGCTCACATTAATTGCCCGAATAACGGGGGTTTTGCACTCGCTCAAAAGCTTTTCGCTGATTTTGCCATGAATTTGCACATAGTCAAAGCCGAGGGTGTGTATCTGCTCAAGCTGTTCTTCGGTTGGTGATACGGTAACGGCAACGCTCTTTATATTTGGGTCGAGAGCAGAGAGCAGCTTTTGCGCCTTTTCGGGCGAGATATTCCTATTGCTTTTCTCAAAAAACATAACAAACCCTGCAAAATCGGGGGAGAGTGTATTAATACATTTTATATCGGTCTGATTTTTAAGTCCGCAAATTTTAACTTTTGTCATACTTGCCTCCTGTACTTTAATAATATGTTACCATAAGGAGGTAAAATGTCAATAGTCAAAGAAAAATTGCGGATTTTTTCCGAATTTTTTGATTTCAAATATTGACAAAAGCAAAAATAATGGTATAATAATTTTGTTATGCAATACAAAGAGTATAACATCCTTGCGGCGAAAGCCGCCATAATGTCCAGAAGGAGGTGCAATATAATGGCAGTAACAGCTAATTACGAGACAGTAATGGTAGTTTCTCTTAAGAACGGCGAAGAGAACGTTCAGAAGGTAGTAGAGAAATTCAAGGCTCTCATCGAAAACAATGCCACTTTAAAGAATGTTGACGAATGGGGCAAGAGAAAGCTTGCTTACCTTATCAACAAGGAGAGCGAAGGCTACTATGTTCTCTTTGATTTTGAAAGCACAGCAGAGTTCCCTGCAGAGCTCGACCGTATCTACAAGATTACAGACGGTGTAATGCGTTCAATCATCATCAAAAAAGAAGAAGAATAATTTACGAATGAACCTTTGTAGGGGTTATTCCTCGAACACGAAAGGAACTTAAAAATGCTTAACAGAGTGGTTTTAATGGGCAGATTAACTGCCGATCCGGAACTTAAGACAACCCCTAACGGTGTCAGCGTAACATCTTTCAGTATTGCGGTTGACCGTTCATATGTAAAGAGCGGCGAAGAACGCAAGGCGGATTTTTTCAATATTGTTTGCTGGCGTCAGACTGCTGAATTTGTTTGCAGATATTTCAGCAAGGGTTCTATGATTGCTGTTGACGGACAGCTTCAGAGCCGTTCGTTCCAGGCAAAAGACGGTTCTAACCGTTATGTAGTAGAGATTGTTGCAGACAATGTTAGCTTCACAGGCGAACGCCGTGACAGTAATGCTAACGGATACAATAATCAGTCTTACGGCAACAATCAATCATATGGCGCACAGTCTTATGGCTCTAACCAGTCTTACGGCTCGGCTCCATACCAGCAGGCACAGGCTTCTGCTGAGTCATATCAGAGCGGTTCAAATTCAGATTTTCAGGATATGCCGCTTGATGATGATTTACCATTTTAAATTTAACTGAATTATAATATAATTCATTGAAAGGAGTTCTCACAATGGCTGACAGACCAATTAACCGTGGTAGAAAAGCTCGCAAGAAGGTTTGCGGTTTCTGCGTTGATAAGGTTGAACACATTGATTATAAGGACATCGCTCGTCTTCGTCGTTATATGTCAGAGAGAGGTAAGATCCTTCCTCGCCGTGTAACAGGTACTTGTGCAAAACATCAGCGTGAAATTACAGTTGCAATTAAGCGTGCAAGACACCTTGCTTTGCTCCCATACACAGCTGACTAATCTATAATCAGTATTTTAAGCACCGTTTTTATACGGTGCTTTTTGTTTTGCTTTTGTAAGTACAGTTTTTAAAAATCTAAAAACTCTTACATAAATCAAAGAATATTTGTTTGTTTTGGTCAAACTTTAAAAAAGCCTCGAAAATTAATAAACAAACTTTACTCGCAAATTATGTGCAATTTGCCTTTTTGGCTTACGATTCCTACAAATACAGCAAATAACACTTGATTTTATGGCGATTTTCGGTATAATATTAAAGTAGTAACTATATATAGTTACTGTAACATTGTTGAAATGTGCCTGTTACGAACGGGCTTCATTTTCATAAAACACACAATACAGAACAGACCGTTTGCCAGCGGTCTGTTTTGTGTTTTACGGAAATTTATTGTATTACTTAATTGTAAAAAATGCACCTGTAAATCATGCGGCTTACAGGTGCATATATTTTTTAATTAACCTACGCTGTAAATTTCAAGAGTATCAATATATCCTGAAAGGTAACGCTGAATTTCGGTTACATTATTAATTGTAATTGATGTGATGTAGCGGGTAACAGCTGAATTTTTGTACTGAAAATCGTTAAATTCAGCATTGCCGGCTGAATAGTTTTGCAAAAGAGTAACATCGTTTACATCAACCTTATTGTCAAGATTGATGTCTCCTGCAACAAGGTCGTTTATATATGTATAAGTTTGTTCTGTATCAGCGGGTTGATTATTAAGGTCTATAAACTTAATTCCGTTTTCTTTTGCGTATTTTTCGGCTGTGGTAGAGGAATAACCGTTGATTACATAATATGGGTTCAATATATTTGAATTTCCTTTGTTTGATAAAATATAATCGAAATATCCAAACGCTTCATCACCTATGTATTCAACATTTTTGCCGATTAATACTTTATTAAAAGAACAACCGATGAATGCATAATCGTCTATGTATTTTACACTGTCGGGAACTTTTATCTCTGTCAGTCTTGCGCATCCACAGAATGCATTTTTGCCGATTTTGGTTACATTGTTACCGAGTTTTACATTTTCAAGATTATTCATATAGTTTGCAAAACTGTCGGGGATTTCTGTAATTCCGTTTCCGATCACAAGATTTTCAAGAGTATAAATCGGTTTAATATTTGTATTATCGAGAGTTGTAAGGCTATCGGGTAAAATAAGGGTTTTAACATTGCTTGTATCTGTTGTTACAAATATAGATGAGGATAAATTTTTCACCTGTCGTCCAAGATAGGTGGAAGGGATTTCAAGAGTTTCTGACACTGTATAATTAATTGAAATAAGAATCAATGACTTGTCACTTAGGTCAACCGTATAATTGTAATCATTGTTACTGTCTTTATAATCGATGTTCACAAGTACAAAATCGTCATCGTTGAGAGTGCTTTTATCAATGTAATAATAATCACCTGATTTTTCTACGCTGACCGTATCTGAACTGCAGCTTGTTACGCTATGCAGTAATGACGAAACTCGTACATAATTGTCCCGCATTTCAATAAAAATATCACTGTTTGCCGGAGTAGGAATAAAGCAGAGGTTACTCATCTTTGAGTTTGCCTCATCAAATACAGACAATGATTTTGTTGCATAAACTTTGTTGCTTTTTTGAGTGCAGTAACCGTAAATTGATTGTATGGAAAAAGCAAATTCACTTGCGTATTTGCCATATATTGTATTGCCCTCAACATTGCAGTATGAAACGCTTGAGTACCACGCTTCACCGCATATTGCTCCCGATGATTGAGTATCGGAAAAGTAGTTGTAATTTACAGTGCTGTTTTTTACAGTGCAGTTTAAAATAGCGGCATATTTAGCGTAAGCACCAAGCACACCGCTAACATTTGCAGGTGCGACATTTGCGTTTTCAATTGTTAAATCATATATTTTTGCACCTTGCAAAGAACCGAAGAATCCGCTGATATTGTTCAATTCATTTTTGGTTGAACCGATTTTAATGTTTTTGATTGTATGGTTATTTCCGTAAAATACAGAACTGAAATAACCGTCGCTGTTGCATAGCGGTGGTACTTCTTTATCATAATCGGCGAAATTAAGGTCGGTATTTAGATTTATTTTTTCCGGAATATAGCCGTAATTATTGCAAATCTCAATAAGCGTAAAGTAATCGTCAATACTGTTTATTTCATAAGGAGCGTCAACGGCTTTTTCTTCATAGTATTTTAAAAGGATAACAGCATTGTTCATATCTTGAACAGAGCAAGATGAATTGCTTAAAAGGGATTTTGACGCTTCAATCTGATTATTCAGAAGATTTGCGTATTTCTCGGAGGAGATTTTGCTTTTATCTATGTTTTCGGCATCTGAAACGGCCTTTTTTAGATTTTCTTTAACTTCACTGTTATCTAAATCGGAAGTAAAAGCTTTTATAGAGGCATATGCCCTTGAAATATCAGGCTGATTATATGCATCACTCCATTGGTTATGGCTAAGTATATAGGAATTATTTTCTTTGCAATTCTGATTTGTAAGTAAAGAACTCGAAAAAGACATATAGCTTGAATCGTTGTTTGACTCAATTACAACCGAAAATTTTTCACCCGATGTAAGGTAAACTTCATCTTTTACATCTATGTAATGTACGCCGTTATTCTCAATTTTCCCGCTGAAAGCAGTGAGAAGTCTGCCGTCTTTTGGGTTATCAAAATCAGCATTAAGTGCATAAACAGAGGCGGTATAATCATAAGCACCCAAGGTTTTGAAACTGATTTGTTTTAACTGTTCGTCGGATTGGGCGGTAAATACATTTGCTGCACCTTCATAATTGTAACCGTACCCTTGAGTGACAAAGCAGTTCTGATATTCGTTGTCATAAGCATTGTTGTCTTGCATTATATATTGAGAAAAAGCAAGATTGGTTGTATCGTAAGAAATCCAAATATAACCATCATTGCCGTAATGCTCGCCCCAACTGTTTTTGCACAGCCATGCACCGTCATTTGAAGGCTTGACTTTACCGGTAAAATTATCTTTGCTGTAATTATCGTCCCAGCCGACAACGACTATTAAATGCGAATCTCCGATTCCGATGCAGGTATTATCGCTGTAATAGTTAGCGTAATCGGAAGAATAGCAGTCGGTAATGCTTGGATAGTAAACGGTAACGGCACCGTTTGATACAATCTTTGATTTTAAAGTATCTTTGTTATTGCTTATTTCACTGTAGTCCTTGAGTCTGTAGTCTGAATAATATCTAAGGGTTTCTGAAAAGCCTTTCTTCACTTCATTGTAAGGGCAAAGACTTTGCGGATATGTACCAAACCCCGAGTTGAGCGAGATGGCAAGAGTATCGGAAGTGCCTCCGTTACTGCCTTTTGACGAATCGTTTATGTAATCGCCGTAAAAAGGAGACGACTTGTCAACTATGCCTGAATGTATGTACCAGGTTTGTCCTGCCTCTGATAAGTCAATAGTGTCTTGCGGATTTTCTCCGAGCTTGCTTTTTAGGACATTTTGCGAGAGAATACTCGATTCCATTGATGCTACTGATGCAAATGCCCAGCAATATCCCTCGGAACCCTGATTTTTAACCTTAGATACTCTGCCGTAATCTCGCAAGTCATATTTTTGCGGAAGTTTTTTGCTTATATTTTCAGTATCGTTATTAAGTTTTTCAACAGGAATTTCGTTGTTGTTTTCGTCGTATAAAACGGTTCTGCCTTCCTCAATCTTTTCGTAAATAGCTTTAACGGATTCGTTATCTTCAACAGTGGCGGCAGAAAACGCAGTAGAACCGCAGCCGAGAATGAGCAATGAAGAAAGCATTAATGATATACATTTGAATGATTTTTTCATATTCTCCTCCTTTATGATTGTTTTTGATATTATAGCACTTAATTTATATTATTGCAATATTTACATATAAAATATATTATGCCGTTTAAATTTATGGTGTATTTATAAAATATAAAGCTTATTGTCTATTTAATTATTGTATTTATAATCTTAGGCTTGTACTTTTGGTATTGCGTTTTATAAATTATATGTTATAATAAAAATAAAAAAAAGTTAGTTAAAGCTAACTATATGGAAAGGACAAAATACAGATGAAAGCTGATTATAAAAATTGGGTACCGAAATATATGGTAAACGGACTTATTGCAGGCACAATTGTTTTTGCGGTTTTATTTGTAATTTTCGGTGTAATCGGGTTAGGACTTAGCGGAGTGTTAAGGTGGATAATATTCGCTGCGCTGCTGATTGCCTTGATTGGCATAGGTATGTTCTTAAAATGGAGTGTTATGGCTTACAAAGCATTTTCGTATGACGGAACCCGCCAACTTTCAAAGCAGATTATTGAGGGAACCGCAAATTACATAAATATACCAAACGGCGGTAAATGCCTTGATGTCGGCAGCGGCAGCGGTGCGTTGACAATTGCGTGCGCAAAAAGAAATCCTAAAGCCGAAATTGTCGGTCTTGACCGATGGGGAAAGGAGTATTCTAATTTCAGCAATATGTTGTGCTGTAAAAACGCAAAAGCAGAGGGTGTAAGCAATGTGAAATTTGTAAAAGGCGATGCCTGCAAACTTGATTTTTCCGATGAAACTTTTGATGCGGTTACAAGTAATTATGTTTATCACAATATTACCGGCGCAGATAAACAGGAATTGTTGCTTGAAACATTGCGAGTGCTTAAGAAAGGCGGCACATTTGCAATTCACGACTTAATGTCAAAGGCAAGATACGGTGATATGGAAAAATTCAAGCAAAAACTGCTTGATATGGGATATGAAAAAGTAGAATTGATTGATACTGCAAACGGTATGTTTATGACAAAAAAAGAGGCAAAATATTTACAACTTTGCGGTTCAACCTTGCTTGTAGGTAAGAAATAAATTTTAAAAAATATTAAATTATGGCTTAGCGGGGTGTCGGTCGGGAATTGAAATTCAGCTAACGCTAAATTATCCTCCAAAACACAAAAAAAGTTTACTCAATTTTTTCAAAATGGCGGGTTTGGCAGCGCCCATAAAATCTTTCGATATACAATTTACAAGGCACAAACAGCAAGCTGTTTGACTATCGTTAGATTGCATAAACGGAAAGTATTTGTGGGCTTTGCCCACACCCACGACCTTTGAAAAGGTGACCAAACTTTTATAATTGATTGGCAAATCAATTTGCTAAACAATAATTTCTCCAACTCCTGAAAAGAACGAAAATAAATATCAGTAATAATTACGGCAGTTATCTTTTTTGATGACTGCTGTTGATTTTTATATACAATTAAGATACAATGCTGATGTATAATAAAAGCAAACAGAACGGAGGGAATTTTTTGATAAGAATTTTAATTGTAGAGGACGAGAAAAGTATTTCAGACCTCATACGAATAAATCTTACAGACGCAGGTTACAGCTGCATTTGCGCATTTGACGGTATGGAGGCGGCAGATTTAATTGAAAACGAACGCTTTGACTTGATTTTGCTTGATATAATGCTGCCGAAAATAAACGGTTATGAACTTATGGAATACATAAAACCGCTTGAAATACCCGTAATTTTTATTTCCGCAAAATCAGAAACTTATGACAAAGTTATGGGATTGAAACTCGGTGCCGATGATTATTTAACCAAACCCTTTGAAATCATAGAATTGCTCGCAAGAGTTGAAACCGTACTTAGAAGATACAATAAAAATTCATCAATAATCACAGAGGGCGATGTTGTAATAGATATTAATTCTCATATCGTAAAAAAGAACGGAACTGCAATTCCTCTTACGGTAAAAGAATTTGATTTGCTTTTAATGCTTGTTCAAAACAAAAACATAGCATTGTTCAGAGAAAAAATATTTGAGCGTGTATGGGACGAAACATATATAGGCGACAGCCGAACCATAGATTTACACATTCAGCGCCTGCGAAAAAAACTCGGCTGGGAAAAGAAAATAGTTGCGGTTTATAAAATCGGTTACCGATTGGAGGGCGACTGATGTCAGTATTTTTAAAAATATTTTTAAGCGTTGTAACCGTAACTGTGCTTTCATTCTCTGTTTGCGGTCATATAATTATTGACTCGGAATTTCACAGCAACCTTAACAATGAATTTGAAAAATCAAAAACCGAAAATTTATCGTTGAGAAGTGCGCTTGCTACTGCAGTATATAATCAACCGCACAACGGAGATATCTCGCTTTCCGATTTAAAGAAAGTAACTTCAAACATTAAGGTTTCAACTTCGTACGGCGATTTGCAATTTGCTTTGCGTGATGAAAATTATGAGCTGATTGGCTGCAGTGATAATGTTGTAATGCTTGACGAAGACAGAGTTATGAGCCTTGAAAATGAATCACAATTGACTACTGTGTATTGCGACAGTGATAATTATTATTCCGTTACGATTGTAAAAACAACCATTGACGGCAAGAAACTTTTTTTAGAAAATTATGCTAAAATTACAAATGTATTTGAACAAAAAGACAGGCTTTACTCGGTTTTGCAAATACTGTTGCCGAGTATGACATTGGTAATCGGAGGTATGATTTTTATTTTTTCAAAATTGATTACCGACCCAATCAAGAAACTTTCGTCAACGGAAATGGAATTTGCTCAAGGTGATTTTTCTAAGCGAGTTGAAATCAAGGGCAATGACGAGGTAAGTAAGTTGTCGGAAAACTTCAATTTTATGGCAGACAAGATTGAGGACAATATAAAAGAATTAAAAGACGCAGTAAAGCGGCAGGAAGATTTTACGGGAAATTTTGCACACGAACTGAAAACTCCTTTGACTTCAATTATCGGTTACTCCGATATGCTGCGTTCCAAAAAACTCAGCACGGACGAGCAATTTATTTATGCGGATTATATTTTTAAGGAGGGCAAGCGACTTGAGGCTCTCTCTAAAAAACTTATGGAAATAATGGTTTTAAAACTTGATAAGCTCGATTTAAAGCCCGTCAGCGCAACATATCTTGCCGAAAGCGTAGAAGATTCCGTAAAACTTTTGCTTGACGACAGCGGTATAACTCTTTATATTAATGTAGACGAGTGCATAATAAATATTGATTTTGATTTAATTAAAACCGTACTCATTAACCTTGTAGACAACGCAAGAAAGGCGAGCCAAAGCGGCAGTTTCGTTGAATTGACAGGAAATTCCGTATATAACGGATATATGTTTGCCGTAAAAGATTACGGTGTAGGTATTAGTGAAGAAGATTTGCCGAGGGTGGCAGAAGAATTTTATATGGTTGATAAATCAAGAGCAAGAAAACAGGGCGGTGCCGGAATGGGACTTGCCTTATGCTCAAAAATAGTAGAAATGCACGGCGGAAAACTGACAATTAAAAGTAAACTCAACGAAGGTACAAGAGTGGAATTTTTGATAAAGGGGGAAAACGAATGAAACGAAGATTTATTATTGTAATTTGTTTTGCTTGTCTTATTATTTTTGCTTGTCTTGTATCTCAGTTTACCGTATCGCAAATTCAGACGGATAACGCCTTAAAATATGAAGAAGTAAATAAGATTTCAGCCTTAAATATTTCAAAAAAGACGCTTACCGTTTCTCAAAAACTTAAACTTTATATCGATTCTACTAATGATACTTACAAAGTTACCACAACATCAATCAGCAGAGAAAGCGCACTTTTGGACGGTGATACCGTTGTGCAGGAATTCTTTGAAGAATTAAATAAAATCAGTGAAGATGTAGGTTTGACTTTCAATGTAAATAAAAATGACATTATATACAAAAACTGCAATCCGAATATTCTTTCATATTATGATGACCCGTCATATTACGCTATATTTTGGGATGTTAATTTGGAAAGCAATGATTGGATGATCAGTTTTGTTATGGACGATGAGTCGCATATGATATTTAATTTAAATATAAGCTCTGTAAATTCAAAAGCGTTGTTTAATAAAAACGACAATATCAGCGACAGTTTTTCTAAAGGGCTCGGAAAGTATTTTGACGCAAAAAATATAAATGCTGATTTTTACGATAATGTTGACTTTAACGAACTGTTTTTAGATTATTCGTTTGACAATAATATTGATGCCGAATGTTTGGTAAGTTTTAATACAAATTGTTCCGAAATCAGCATTGTTTTTAAATTTGGAAATTACCGAGATGAATCAGAAGAAATAGCGGAGTAAAATATACAAATTAAATACATCTATGAAGAAAATAAGCCGTATTCTTTTGCTATTATTTTAATAACAAAGGAAACGGCTTATTTTGGATGTGATTTTATGTTATTGAAAAATAAAAGATTTACCGCTAAAGTTGTTTTTATAATTATAACGGCTTTTGTACTTATTCTTTCGATTATATTGATAAGTGAAACCAAAACGCATTATTATGTATTTTTAGCTGACGATGACACGGAATGTATAATCAATAATGTGCCGTATGTCACCCAGGAAAATGTACTTCCGACAGGCTGCGAATCTGCTTGTGCAGTAATGGTACTGCAATATAACGGTTTTGATATTGAACTGACTGATTTTGCAAATAATTATCTTGATAAAAAAGAAATTGTTTATGACGATAAAGGCAAGATGCACAACGCATCTCCTTACGAATACTTTATAGGAAATCCGAACGATTATGACAGTTACGGCTGTTACGCACCTGTAATCGTTAATGCCATAAATAAAGCGGTAAAAAGCACTGATTACCATTGCGAAAATACAAGCGGAGAAAGCCTTGATTATTTAATGCAAAAATATGTTTCAAATAACATACCTGTTCTTATATGGGTTACAATAAATATGAGAGAGCCTAATAAGGGGGACAGTTGGTATTTGGAAAACGGAGAAGTTTTTGTTTGGACTGCAGGCGAGCACTGTATGGTACTTGTCGGTGAGGATGACAGCGGATATTATCTGCTTGACCCGTACAAAAGCAACGGATTGGTTCGTCATGAAAAATCCGTTGCGCAAACCCGTTACAATCAGATGGGCAGTCAATCGGCAGTGCTTTTAAAATAATAATTCAGATGTATTTTATCAAAAGAAAAGCGGCAGTCAAATAAAACTGCCGCTAAAAATTTAAGAAAACAAGGCGGCTGTTGTAGCTGCAAATACAGCAACGGCAAGTACGACCGCAATAATCTTTGGCGGCGTAACAATCGGTGACGGCGCAATCATAGCCGCAGGCGCTGTAGTAACAAACGATGTCCCATCCTGGGCAGTAGTAGCCGGTGTGCCTGCTAAGGTTGTTAAGTATTGTACGGGGGATTGAGAAGTTAAAAGATTTATTAGGTAATAATATAAGTGATTTGAGTTATTATAATAATTTTGAATTAAAATTTAATTGTGATATAATATAAACCATAAAAGACAATAAGGAGTATTGATATGATTAAATTTATTGACAAATATTCTCAAAAGATATTTAAATTTTTATTTGTAGTTTTGTGTGTCAGTTTTATTCTGGCGTGTTTTAGTATTCGATTACCTGTTTTATACTCAATTTTTATTTGGATATCGATTATTGCCTTTGCTGTTAACTTTTTTGTACTTGCAGTAAAAACAATAGTAAAAATTAAATATTCGTTTTATAATATAAAACATTGTGGTATAGAATGCTTTGAAAAGATTGATGCACTTAAAAGTTTTTGGAATAATGATAAAAGCAATAATTATAAAAGACAGATTTCGTATATTAATTATTGTTATTCAAAAGACGGTCCTGTTGGAAAGTTAATAGATGAAGGAAATTTAGCTGACTTATATGTCAGAAAAGATTTTTTAAATAATAACATAAATTTTTCTTCAGAGCTTATTGGCTGGGCTTTTAGCAGTTTTTCAACCATAACTTTTTCACTCTTCTCAAAAGACTTTTTTAATATTGATGAATATTATATATTATTACTTATTTATATTTTTCCTCCATTTTTATGCTTTTTTTATTTTATATGCTTAAGATACGGTGAAAAGAAAGAACTTAAATCATATAAAAAATTTGTAAATGAGTATGAAATTAAATTGTTAGATAAAGTCATTGAAAGCATTTACAATAAATGTGAGATGAAATGCGAAGATGAAAATTTATTGTTTACTCAGCAATATGTTTTAAAATATTTGATTAATTTACACGGAAAATTTTTTAAAGTTATTAATAAGAAAAAAGAAATAGAAGTTGATATTGATTGTGTAGAAAATTTAAATTTGTTTGTTGATGATTATTCAAGCTTTAAAATCAAAGAATATGATTTTAATTACTCAAAGAAAGCTGATGAAAGGATTAATTTAAAAAAGATTTATATATTATATAAGAAAGATAATGATAAAAAATTTGCAAATGAAGAATTTAAAAAATTATTTGATATTATTATAAAGTATAATATCATAAAATTATAAGTGAAAAATATTTATTTTTATACAATCAGTCAACGGAACTTACAGCAAACAGTTCGGATAAAAAGCTTGCATTAAAATCAAATTTGTTTTATACTAAAAATGGAAGATTTTTGGATAAACTGTATGATCAGGACGGCAACTGTGATACATATAATTACAATTCAACCACAGGCTATCTTGACAGCGTAAACGATCTGTTTTTTTTTGCTGAACATTATGCGGTTTTATAATATTTAATCCTACATCAATTGCGAACAATCACAACGTGCGGGGGCATTTTAATGTTTTATATTATACGATTTGTTTTATGCAATTTATTGCTTACTTTACCGACAATATACATACTGATTAAATTAAAAAAGAAATTTGCAAACAGTAAAACTAATACTAACGCTGCTTATACTCGTACTGCTAAAAAACCGATAGAGATAAAAAAGCAATATTATTTTTATTGGATACTTATTATGTTGTTATTTTTTCTGTTGTTTCAAGTTTTTAGTTATCCGTTTGAAAAGTATTTTGTAACTTTTTCAAGTGAAAAATCTGCATTCGCTTATATATGTAAAGATGTTTCAAAATATGAACGATTTGAATGTGATAATGCAATATTCTATGTTGAACGCAGTGAAAGGCAAGATAAAATATATTCGATAACGAAAATCGGTGACAGATACAGCTATGTTATAAGTTTGCAATCAGGCGATAAGTATCAAGAATTACAATATAAACACGCACGGTTTGATGTAATTGTAATGTATAACGAAAGTGCGAATGTTTCATTTTATGATGTTGTAGTACGTGATCAACCAACTCCTGATAATCATACGGCAACATTAAATGATAACGAACTTACTTATGCGACAACGGTTGATAAAATATTAATTAACGAAAAGAAAAAATCAGTTTGCTATTATTATATAGATAAAGCAAAGCCTATTAAAGATATTACTGTAGAAGCTCCTTATTCTAAGGCAACTTTGGCTAAACCCAGAGTTAAACATTGGTGGTTTATTACATATGCCGATTTAAGTAATTCAGATGACTAAAGCGTAGTTTAAAAATCAGTCGTTGTCATACTTTACAATAGTGTGACAACGACTTGGCTTAATTGTAAAAACGTAAATTGAGTTGAATGCACTAAAATATTTTTATAATATTTAAGTAATTAACCCAAACAGTTAGCTTTATGAGGTAAATCTATTATGAGGATTCAAAATTGTATTATGACTAAAAAACAAATTATTCAAATTTCTATGTTATCTGTTCATGGTATCATATTATTATGTTCGATTATTAACATAGTAAGATGTATTTTACAGCATAAATTATTGGTATTCCCATTAAGCTACGGCTTTTTTAATATTCCTCTTTATCGTTATATAAGCAGTGGCAGAGTTATAGATTTTTTCGCTTTAATAGCATTTATAATTATTTCTGTTGTATTTACCATTTTGGAATGTAAAGAAATAATTAAAGGAAAAACATCAATATTTATATTTTCAAATGGCCTTTTTGTTTGTAGTTGCTTTATTTTTTATTGCTGTGTTAGTTTATTTGAATTAGAATGGTTTTACAGAACACCTCATCAACTGATTTTGGATATATCTGTGCAGCTGTTAGGTATGTGCACTTTGGCTGTTATTGCAGTAATTCAATCAGCATATATTGTTAAAAATCGAACAGAGGAAGATTTGGAGAAAAGTAAATATATTAATAAAAATAAATTAATTATTATTTTTATTGGCTTGTTTGTATTTGTCCTGATTACTGAATATTTCATGTACTATAATGAGTTTTTTCGAGATTCAAATATTCCTCGAGGTTTATTTCAAGGCATAAATATAATTATTTTTTTTAAAAATTTAGCTTATGTTTTGGGAATTTATTTAGGTGTTGGCTCTATACTACAATCAGTAAAAAGAATATGCAAACTTAAAAAGGTAAATTTCTTAAATGGGAACGAACAAATAGCAATGTTTAGAAATGATAGAAATAAAAAAATAATTGCATTAGCTGTATTTATTTTATCATATTTTGTATTCTATCTTTTTAAGTAGTTTTAGCACAAACAGTCAGTTAAAGTTTTTGCTTTGACTGACTGTTTTGCTATTAATTGCAAAACTATACATAATTAAAGACAAGATGTTCATTTGCTGAATATAAGAACAAAGGGTATCAATACTGTTTTGTATTGATACCCTTTGTTGTTTGGTGCGGGTGACAGGACTTGAACCTGCACACCGGTAAGCACAAGAACCTAAATCTTGCGTGTCTGCCAATTCCACCACACCCGCATAGGTGCTCTTAATTTTTACACGGCATAGCAAACCGAGGCGGAACTAATCGCTTAATCCGCAATGAGATTATTATAACAGATTTATTTTTAAAAATCAAGAGAATTTTAAATTTCATTTTGCACGAATTTCGTACGAAAAAGTATGTGACAGGTTTTAAGGTGAATATAATGCTTTTTGCTATAAGTATATCTATAAAATTTTTGGAATCAATATCTTAGTATTGACAATATACCATACGGGGGTATATAATAAATATACCCTTATGGGGTATGAAAGTATAAAGGACTGATTTTATGGCATGTGAAAATTGTCACAGTAATAAAACAAAGCAAAGAAGCGAAAAAGAGTACAAGGCTCTCATCAATCGTCTTAACCGCATAGAGGGGCAGATAAGGGGTATTAAAGGTATGCTTGAGAAAAATGCCTATTGCACCGATATTCTGGTTCAGGTTTCTGCCGTTAATGCGGCGCTCAATTCATTTAATAAAGAGCTGCTTGCAAATCATATCAAAACCTGTGTGGCGGAGGATATTCGCAATGGTAAAGACGAAACAATTGACGACCTTGTCGCAACCTTGCAAAAGCTTATGAGGTAGGTGCTTTTGATGAAAAAATTTAATGTTACGGGAATGAGTTGTGCTGCTTGCAGTTCTCGTGTTGAAAAAGCGGTTTCAAAGGTTGAGGGCGTACAGTCCTGCTCGGTAAGCCTGCTTACAAATTCTATGGGAGTAGAGGGCAGTGCAAGTGAAGAGAGCATAATCGCAGCTGTTGAAAAGGCGGGTTACGGTGCGAGTGTGGCAGGCGCAGAGAAAAAACAGTCTGCCGAAACCGATAAATTGAAAGATAAAGACACGCCTGTACTTATGCACAGACTGATTGCCTCTGTCGGCTTTCTTGTCGTATTGATGTATATTTCAATGGGGCATATGATGTGGGGTTGGCCGTTGCCAAACTTTTTTACAGACAACCACATCGCTATGGGACTTGCTCAGCTGTTGCTATGCGTTATAATAATGGTGATTAACCAAAAATTCTTTATAAACGGCTTTAAAGGATTAATTCATCGTTCGCCGAATATGGATACGCTTGTTGCGCTTGGTTCGGGTGCATCGTTTGTGTACAGTGTATATGCACTTTTTGCAATGACCGATGCACAGGTAAAAGGCAATGCTGAACTTGTTATGAGTTATATGCACGAGTTCTATTTTGAATCGGCGGCAATGATTCTTACGCTGATTACGGTGGGCAAAATGCTTGAGGCTCACTCAAAAGGTAAGACGACAAATGCGCTCAAGGCACTTTTGAACCTTGCACCTAAAAAAGCAACCTTGTTGATTGACGGCAAAGAAACCGAAGTAACTGTTGATAAGGTGAAAAAAGGCGATGTATTCGTTGTTCGTCCGGGTGAGAGTATTCCCGTTGACGCTGAAATCACAGACGGCAGTACGGCTGTTGATGAGTCGGCGCTTACAGGCGAGAGTATTCCCGTTGATAAAACAGTAGGTGACAGCGTGTCGGCAGGTACGATTAATAAATCGGGATTTATCAAGTGCAGTGCTACGGCTGTAGGAGAAGACACTGCGCTTTCTCAAATTATTAAAATGGTAAGCGACGCTGCGGCAACCAAAGCTCCCGTAGCTAAAATTGCCGATAAGGTTTCGGGTGTATTCGTTCCTGCAGTAATCGTGATAGCCCTTATTACCATTGCGGTTTGGCTTTTGTGCGGCCAGACAGTAGGTTATGCGCTTGCAAGAGGTATATCGGTTCTTGTAATCAGTTGCCCATGCGCACTCGGACTTGCTACACCTGTTGCTATTATGGTCGGCAACGGAATGGGCGCAAGAAAAGGTATTCTCTTTAAAACCGCAGCATCTCTTGAAGAGGCAGGCAAAACTCAAATTGCCGTACTTGACAAGACAGGTACAATCACTAAGGGCGAACCAAAGGTTACCGATATTATTCCGTTTGAAATCACAGAAAATGAACTTTTAAAATATGCATATTCAATCGAAGTCAAAAGCGAACATCCGCTTGCAAAAGCGATAATCGTAAAAGCGGAGGAACTTTCTTTAAATCCGTATGAAGTTACAGATTTTAAGGCTGAATCGGGTAACGGATTGTCTACCGAATACAACGGTAAAAGGATTATCGGCGGCAGTAAGAAATATATTTCTTCAATTATCGGTATTTCAAACGATATATTAAGCAAAGCCGACAAACTTTCCGAAGAGGGCAAAACACCGCTGTTCTTTATGCTCGATAACAAGCTTTTGGGAATAATAGCCGTTGCCGATGTAATAAAAGAGGAAAGTCCGCAGGCTATTAAACAATTACAAAATATGGGCATTAAGGTTGTAATGCTCACGGGCGACAATGAGAGAACAGCTAAGGCTGTAGGAAAGCTTGCAGGTGTTGACGAAGTAATTGCAGGCGTTATGCCTGACGGTAAAGAAAAAGTTGTTGCCGAACTCAAAAAGCAGGGCAAGGTTCTTATGGTCGGCGACGGTATAAACGACGCACCTGCGCTTACAAGAGCGGATATAGGTATGGCAATCGGTTCGGGTACGGACATTGCAATTGATGCCGCCGATGTTGTTTTTATGAAGAGCAAACTTACGGATGTTCCCGCAGCGGTAAGACTTAGCCGCAAAACATTAAGAAATATCCACGAAAATCTTTTCTGGGCATTTATCTATAATGTTATCGGTATTCCGCTTGCGGCAGGCGTTTGGATTCCGCTGCTCGGCTGGCAGCTTAATCCGATGTTCGGTGCAGCGGCAATGAGCCTGTCGAGTTTCTGCGTTGTAACCAATGCTCTAAGGCTGAATTTCTTTGACATTACAAATCCAAAGAAAGACAGAAAAATAAAATATAAATCAAAAAAGGATGATAATGCTATGACAAAGACAATGAAAATTGACGGTATGATGTGTTCACACTGCGAGGGCAGAGTAAAACAAAGTCTTGAGGGACTTGCACAGGTAAGTCAGGCAGAAGTAAGCCACGAAAAAGGCACAGCTGTTGTAACACTTACCGCAGAAGTTTCAAACGATGTACTAAAGAAAACTGTCGAAGACCAGGGATACAATGTAATTTCAATTTCATAATTTTATTTGCAGATGTCGATTTAAACGGCATCTGCAAATTTTTTGCAAAAAATTTTAAAAAAACTATTGACTTAAAGTCAGCTTTAACAGTTATAATATCTTTATAAAATTTACAGGAGATGTTATTATGTATATTGAAAAAATTAATTCACCTCAAGATGTAAAAGCACTCAATACGGAAGAAATGAAACAGCTTGCACAGGAAATGCGTACAGTCCTCATTAAAAAGCTAAGTATCCACGGCGGACACTTCGGCCCTAACCTCGGTATGGCAGAGGCTATTATAGCATTGCATTATGTGTTTAATTCACCTGTTGACAAGTTTGTCTTTGATGTATCGCATCAGAGTTACTGCCACAAAATTCTTACAGGCAGAAAAGACGCATTCATTTTTGAAGATAAGTATGACGATGTTTCAGGCTATGCAAATCCTGACGAAAGCGAGCACGATTTTTTTAATATCGGTCACACCTCAACATCTGTCAGCCTTGCGTCGGGTCTTGCAAAGGCAAGAGATTTAAACGGCGGCAAGGAAAATGTAATTGCCGTAATCGGCGACGGTTCGTTAAGCGGCGGAGAGGCTCTTGAGGGCCTTGATTATGCAGGCGAGTTTGACGGCAACTTTATTATTGTTGTAAACGATAATGATATGTCTATCGCCGAAAATCACGGCGGACTTTATAAAAATCTCAAACTTTTAAGAGATACGGACGGTAAAGCCGAATGTAACCTCTTTAAGGCAATGGGACTTGACTATGTATTTGTCAAGGACGGTAACGATATTGAACAGCTTATTACAGCTTTTGAAAGCGTAAAAGACATTGACCACCCTGTAGTCGTTCATATTTGCACACAAAAGGGTAAGGGTTATGCTCCTGCCGAAAAGTACAAAGAGAATTGGCACTGGTGTATGCCGTTTGACATTGAAACAGGCAGATCTAAATTTGAATTTGACGGAGAAAGCTATGATGATATTACGGTAAATTATCTTCTTGATAAGATGAAGAACGATAAGAGCGTTGCCGTTATTACTTCGGGCACACCTACCGTTGCAGGCTTTACAAAGGATAAGCGTGATATTGCCGGCAAGCAGTTTATTGATGTAGGCATTGCCGAGGAGCACGCAGTAGCCCTTGCTTCGGGTATGGCAAAAAACGGCGCTAAACCTGTTTACGGTGTTTACAGTTCATTTATACAGAGAACATATGACCAGATTTCACAGGATTTATGTATTAATTCAAACCCTGTTACAATTATTGTTTTTGCTGCGACAGTATTCGGTATGAACGATGTAACTCACCTCGGTATCTACGATATTGCAATGCTTTCAAATATTCCGAACCTTGTATATCTTGCACCTACTTGCAAGGAAGAATATCTTGCTATGGTTGAATGGAGTATGTCGCAGAGAAAGTACCCTGTTGCAATCAGAGTACCGGGCAACGGAGTTGTTTCAAATCCGAATTACAAACCGATTGACTTTGACAACCTTAACAAATACAGTGTCACAAAAGAAGGCGGCAAGGTTGCAATTCTCGGACTCGGCACATTCTATCAGCTCGGTGAAAGTGTTGCCGATGAAATTAAAAAGCAGTACGGTATTGACGCTACCGTTGTAAATCCTGTTTACATTACAGGTACGGACGAAGACTTGCTTGCAGAACTTGCAAAAACTCACGATGTTGTAATTACACTTGAGGACGGTATTCTTAACGGCGGTTTTGGCGAAAAAATTGCAAGATTTTACGGTAAATCGGATGTCAAAGTATTTAACTACGGCTTAAAGAAAGAGTTTCTCGACAGATATGACTATAATGAAGTTCTTGCCGAAAATCATCTCACCAAAGAGCAGATTTGCGAGGATATTAAAGATTTTATCTGATTTAAGTTGACAATTGCAATCAAATAGTATTAAAATATTAGGGCAGAGTTTTTCTGCCCTGATTTTTATTTTAGGAGTTTTTATGAATTTAACCTACGAACAAAACAAACGCTATTCAAGACAGCTTGTAATGAAAGAGATAGGAGAGAGCGGACAGAAAAAGTTGCTTTCTTCAAGCGTACTTGTAATCGGTGCGGGCGGTCTTGGCTCACCTGCGCTTATGTATCTTGCAAGCGCAGGAGTAGGCACAATTGGCATTGCAGACGCCGACGAAGTTGATGTGTCTAATCTGCAAAGACAGGTTATACATAACTGTGCCGATATAGGCAAAGCAAAAGTTGAATCGGCTAAGGAAAAAATAAATAAGTTGAATCCCGATGTTAATGTCAAAACCTACAAAACATATGTGAACAGTGAAAATATAGCCGAGCTTATCTCTGATTATGATTTTGTGCTTGATTGCACCGATAATTTCGGCAGTAAGTTTTTGATTAACGATTACTGTGTAAAGGCGGAAAAGTCGTTTTGTCATGCAGGCGTTGTCGGTTTTGAAGGTCAGCTTATGACATATATTCCGCACAAATCCCCGTGCTACCGATGTGTTTTTGAAGAAGAACCGAAAGCGGGCGATGTACCTCTTCCAAAGGAGGTAGGAGTTATAAGTGCGGCTTGCGGCGTTATAGGAAGTTTGCAGGCAATGGAGGCAATAAAGTTTTTACTCTCAAAGGGTGAACTTTTATGCGGCTATATGCTTATTTACAATGCTTTAAATGCGTCTTTTCGCAAAATAAAACTCCCGAAACAAAACCCGAATTGCAAGGCTTGCGCAAAGCAGGCATAATAAAAATATAGGAGAAATTATGAATATCAGAGAATACCTTAAAAAGAGCAAGCTGATTGCAGACGGCTCTTTCGGCACATACTATTCCCAAAAATATAAAACGGTCGATATTCCCGAATATGCAAATATTACCGCTTCGCAGAGAATATCGGAAATTCATACCGAGTATATAAACAGCGGTGCAAAACTTATCAGAACCAACACTTTTGCGAGCAACACATACTCTCTTGACTGCTCAATCGAACAGGTTAAGGAAAATATAAAAGCGGCTTACAAAATTGCAAAAGAAGCGGTTGAGCAGAGCGGAAAAGAAATATTTATCGCAGGCAATATCGGTCCTGTTCCCGCAGTTTTTCAGCCTGATTTTGAGGCTGTGGAAGAAGAATACTATCAGATTGCGAAAACTTTTATAGATGAAGGCGCAGATATTTTATGTTTTGAAACCTTTACACAGTCCGAACATATTATGCCTGCAATAAAGAGAATTAAAGAGGAATGTAATCCGTTTATAATTGTGCAGTTCTGCGTGAATCAGTACGGTTACAGTGAGGCGGGCGAAAGTGCGGAAAGGCTTGTTAGTGAAACTGCATTTTCAAAATGCGTTGACGCCGTAGGTCTTAACTGCGGTGTAGGTCCTGCCCATATGCAGCAGATATTGTCAAGAATTAATCTTAACAACAATTGTTTTGTCACGGCTATGCCAAATGCCGGTTATCCTTTACTTGTGCGCAACCGTGTAAAATATGCTGATAATCCGATATATTTTGCGTCTAAGGTAAATGATATGGCTTTGCTCGGAGCGGATATTATAGGCGGTTGCTGTGGTACAACACCTGATTACATAAGAGAAGTTGCAAAAACCGTTGACCTTACACCTACCGAAAAATCGGATGAAACTTCCGCAAACAACGAAAACGAAAAGCCTGTTATAAAAAAGAGCTTTTTCAGAAATGCCGACGGTACAATTAAAGATAAAAAGCTTATTGCGGTAGAACTTGCTCCGCCTTTTGGCGCAGATGATAAAAAACTGCTTGAGGCAGCACATATGCTCAAAGGTCTTGGAGTGGACGTACTTACATTTCCCGATTCTCCTTCGGGCAGAACAAGAATCGACTCTGTGCTTATGGCGCAGAAAGTCAAGAATGTAACGGGTTTTGAAGTTATGCCGCACATCTGTTGCCGTGACAAAAACGCCATTGCCATGCGCTCAACTTTTCTTGGCGCAAGTATAAACGACATTAATAATTTTCTTATCATAACAGGTGACCCTATCCCCGTTATGGCAAGACAAGTAGTAAAGTCTGTGTTTAATTTCGACTCCGTGGGTCTTATGCGCATTGCCGATGAAATGAACAGCGAGGCATTAAAAGACAGTCCGCTCACTTACGGCGGCGCTATAAATCAGAGCAGACGAAGAATAGAATCGGAAATTAAGCGTGTTCAAAAGAAAATGGAGGCAGGCGCAGAATTTTTCCTTACTCAACCTGTATTTACAGCAGAAGATGCCGAGCGTTTGCGCAGAGTAAAAGAAGAAACGGGTGCAAGAATTTTGTGCGGAATTATGCCGTTGGTCAGCCGAAAAAATGCTCTGTTTATGAAAAACGAAATTTCGGGAGTTAATGTTACGGATGAAGTTATTGAGCGTTATCCCGAAAATGGCGACCGTGAAGACGGCGAAAATGTAGGTGTTGAACTTGCAAAAGAAATGATTGCGGCTACAAGAGATTTTGCGGACGGTTATTATTTTTCTTTCCCGTTTAACCGAACATATTTGCTTAAGAGAATTATACAGGAAGTCTAAGATAAAATTTATGTAAAACCCTATAAATTTCTTGACAAAATATTAGTTTTGGTTTATTATAAATTTGTTGTAAGAGTATATCTTACTTAATTTAGCGTGAAAAAGATTTCTGTTTTCATGCAAATATATGACCACTTGCATATGCAAGTTAAGCCCATACGGACAGGCGGGTCAGCTGCCGAGCGTGGCGCAAGCCACATTATTGATTGAGTTAAAAGCTCAAATTTTATAAGTCGATTACTTATCATCAGTGCAACAGCACATCACTTGTGAAACGGTCAATAAGAGCAGAACGGTATATTTGCTACATTAGCTCTGAAAACGGAATTCTTCTATTAACTGTCAGCATAAGCTACAGAAAATAAATCATATATCCGTTAATCAAACAGGTGGTGCATTGTGCCGCCTGTTTTTTGTTGCATTATTTTTGATAAGCCGAAAGGGTAATGTAAATGGATATAAACACACAAAAGAAAGCCCCCTTGTATGAGGCTCTGCAAAAATTTCGCAAACAAAGGGTAGTGCCCTTTGATGTGCCGGGACATAAAAGAGGAAGAGGAAATCACGAACTCGTTGAACTTCTCGGCGAAAAATGCGTAGGTCTTGATGTAAATTCAATGAAGCCGCTTGATAATCTCTGTCACCCCGTATCGGTAATTTTGGAGGCGGAACAGCTTGCGGCAGACGCATTCGGCGCAGGTCATGCATTTTTTATGGTCGGAGGTACAACTTCCGCAGTGCAGAGTATGATTTGGTCTGTATGCAAAGCAGGCGATAAAATTATTTTGCCGAGAAATGTGCACAAAAGCGTTATTAATGCTCTTGTGCTCTGCGGTGCGGTGCCTGCATATGTAAATCCCGATGTTGACAAAAAAATCGGAATAGCGCTCGGTATGGAACTTTCTCAGGTTGAAAACGCAATCAAAGAAAATCCCGATGCTGTTGCTATTCTTGTAAATAATCCGACCTACTACGGTATTGCGTCCGATTTAAAAGCAATTGTAAAACTTGCGCATGCTCACGGTATGAAAGTGCTTGCAGACGAGGCTCACGGCACACATTTCTATTTTGGCGAGGACTTGCCTGTATCGGCTATGGAGGCCGGCGCAGATATTGCGGCGGTTTCTATGCACAAATCCGGCGGAAGTCTTACGCAAAGCTCACTGCTGCTTACAAACAAAAATGTACGCTGGGAGTATGTGGCTCAAATTATAAATCTTACTCAAACCACAAGTGCAAGTTATCTGCTTATGTCAAGTCTTGATATTTCAAGAAGGAACCTTGCCTTGAGAGGAAAAGAGTCGTTCGGTAAAGTAATGAAAATGGCTGAATATGCCCGAAATGAGATAAACGAAATCGGCGGTTACTACGCTTACGGCAGAGAGCTTAACAATGGCAGCAGCGTGTTTGATTACGATGTAACCAAACTTTCAGTTTACACAAGAGATATAGGGCTTGCCGGAATTGAAGTTTACGACTTACTGCGTGACGAATACGATATTCAGATAGAATTCGGCGATATAGGCAACATACTTGCCTATATTTCAATCGGCGACAGAATACAGGACATTGAAAGACTTGTAGGTGCGCTTGCCGATATTAAAAGGCTTTATTCAAAGGACAATGCAAAAATGCTTAGTATGGAGTACATTCCTCCTATTGTATCGGCAACACCGAGAGATGCGTTTTATGCAGACAAAGAAATGCTGCCGATTGAACAGACGGCAGGAAGAATTTGCAGTGAATTTGTTATGTGCTATCCGCCCGGAATACCGATTCTTTCACCGGGCGAAATGATTACAGATGAAATTATTGAGTATATTAATTATGCAAAAGCAAAAGGCTGCTCAATGCAGGGTACGGAAGACCCGTATATTGAAAAACTTAATGTATTGAAATAAAGTTTTTTAAGGTTACTAATAATGCGTTTTGTAAAAAACAAACCAAAGGAGTGTTTATATGGAATTTTGGTTTTCTGAAAGACATACCGATAATGTTGAGCTTTCTATAAGAGTTGAAAAACAGCTATTCAGCGGTCAGAGTGATTTTCAGCGAATTGATGTTTTTGATTCTGTGGAGTTTGGCAGATTTCTTACTTCAGACGGTAATGTGATTTTCAGCGAGAAAGACGAGTTCACCTACGACGAGATGATTGTTCATGTGCCTATGGCGGTTCATCCGAATGTAAAAAAGGTGCTTGTAATCGGCGGCGGCGACGGCGGTGTTGCCAGAGAGCTTTCACATTATGAAGAGATTGAAGTTATAGATGTTGTTGAGCCTGACGAGATGTTTGTTGAGGTGTGCAAGGAATATTTCCCCGACAACTCAAAGGGTCTTGAAGATAAAAGAGTAAATATATATTATCAGGACGGTTTAAGGTTTTTAAGAACAAGTCATAACGAATATGATTTAATTATAAATGACGCTACAGACCCGTTCGGACACACTGAGGGACTTTTTACAAAAGAGTTTTACGGCAGTTGCTACAAGGCACTTAAGGATGACGGAATTATGGTATATCAGCACGGCAGTCCGTTCTATGATGAGGACGAGGGTGCTTGTAAGGCTATGCACAAGAGAGTGTACAACTCATTTCCGATAAGCCGTGTGTATCAGGCGCATATTCCTACCTGTGCCGCAGGTTATTGGCTGTTTGGCTTTGCATCTAAAAAGTATCATCCGCTCAAAGACCTTGACGCTAAAAGATGGAACAAGCGTGGCATAAAAACTTGGTACTATACGACCAATCTTCATCGAGGTGCATTTATGCTGCCGAAATATGTTGAAGATTTACTTGCAGAAGAAGAAAAATAATTTTATATATTGGAGGAAAACAAAATGAGCAGACTTTTAATTATCGGTTGTGGCGGTGTTGCAGGTGTTGCAATTCACAAGTGTTGTCAGAACAGCGATGTTTTTACAGAAATTTGCATTGCAAGCAGGACGAAATCAAAGTGTGACGCTATAAAAGCAAAACTTGAAAACACAACAAAAACGGTTATTACAACCGCACAGGTAAATGCCGACAGTAAGGATGAACTTGTGGCTCTTATTAATTCATACAAGCCCGATGCGGTATTAAACCTCGCACTTCCGTATCAGGATTTAACAATTATGGACGCCTGCCTTGAAACCAAAACAGACTACATTGATACGGCAAACTATGAACCGGAGGACACAACAGACCCCGAATGGAAAGCTGTTTATGAAAAACGCTGCAAAGACCTTGGCTTTACCGCTTACTTTGATTATTCGTGGCAGTGGGCATATAAAGAAAAGTTTGAAAAAGCAGGTATCACAGCACTTTTGGGTACAGGCTTTGACCCGGGTGTTACAAGCGTATTTACAGCATATGCGCTCAAGCATTATTTTGATGAAATCCATTATATAGATATTCTCGACTGCAACGGCGGCGACCACGGCTATCCGTTTGCAACAAACTTTAACCCTGAAATCAATCTTCGTGAGGTATCCGCAAACGGCTCGTATTGGGAAGACGGCAAGTGGATTGAAACCAAACCTATGGAGATTAAGAGAGTGTATAACTTTGACGGTGTGGGCGAAAAGGATATGTACCTGCTTCACCACGAGGAAATCGAGTCACTCGCAAAGAATATCCCGAATGTAAAGCGTATTCGCTTCTTTATGACATTCGGACAGAGCTACCTTACACATATGCAGTGCCTTGAGAATGTCGGTATGCTTTCTACCGAGCCTGTTATGTATGAGGGCAGAGAAATTGTACCGATTCAGTTCTTAAAGGCTCTTTTGCCTGACCCTGCATCTCTCGGTCCACGCACTAAGGGCAAGACAAATATCGGCTGTATCTTTACAGGCGTTAAGGACGGCAAAGAAAAGACAATTTACATCTACAATATGTGCGACCATCAGGAGTGCTATAAAGAGGTCGGCTCGCAAGCTGTATCATACACAACAGGTGTGCCGGCTATGATCGGTGCGTCGCTTGTTCTTAGCGGTCAGTGGAAAAAGCCTGGTGTTTATAATGTTGAGGAGTTTGACCCCGATCCGTATATGGAGGCACTTAATAAATTCGGTCTTCCTTGGGTTGTTGACGAAAATCCCGTAACAGTTGAGTAAGCCGATGAAATTTACAGAATTAAAAACACCTTGCTATGTTATAGATGAGCAAAAGCTGATAAAAAACCTTGAAATATTAAAAAGCGTTCAAGACAGAACAGGCTGTAAAATTCTGCTTGCTCAAAAGGCTTTTTCGGCATTTTGCGTGTATCCGCTTATGAGCAAATATCTGTCGGGAACAACCGCAAGCGGGCTTTATGAGGCTAAACTCGGTCACGAATGTTTCGGAAAAGAAACGCACATTTTCGCACCTGCTTTTAAGGAGAATGATTTTGAAGAGATTTTAAAAATCTGCGGTCATATTGTTTTTAACTCATTTTCTCAACTTGAAAAATACAGGGATAAATGGCAAAATGCAGATGTAAGCGTAGGCATACGACTTAACCCCGAATTTTCCACACAAGAGGGACACGAAATCTATGACCCGTGCGCTTACGGTTCAAGACTTGGGGTTACAAAGGCAAATTTCAGAGAAGATTTGCTTGACGGAGTTGAGGGCTTTCACTTTCACACATTGTGCGAGCAAAATTCAGATGATTTGGTGTCTACTTTTAAGGCAGTTGAAGAAAAGTTCGGCAAGTATTTTTATAACGCAAAATGGCTCAACTTTGGCGGCGGACATCATATTACACGAGATGATTACGATACAAAGGCGCTTGTTGACCTTATAAAATATGTTCAAAATAAATACGATGTTGAAGTTTATCTTGAACCAGGTGAGGCAGCGGCACTGAATGCAGGCTATCTTATTACAGAGGTTATGGACATTGTTCACAACGGACTTGATATTCTGATTCTTGACGCATCTGCCGCCTGTCATATGCCTGATGTTCTTGAAATGCCGTACAGGCCGCCGCTCAAAAACAGCGGTAAGCCTAATGAAAAAGCGTTTATTTATCGTTTGTCATCTTGTACCTGCCTTGCAGGCGATGTAATCGGCGATTACAGCTTTGACAGTGAAGTTAAAATCGGCGACAGACTGATTTTTGAGGATATGGCGATTTACTCAATGGTAAAGAATAATACCTTTAATGGTATGCCGCTGCCGTCAATTGTGCTTATGCATAATGAAGATAACTGCGAGGTTATAAAAGAATTTTCGTACAACGATTTTAAAGAGAGGCTTTCATAAATGAGCTTTGAGTATATAAAAAACAAATTTCCGACTGACGATGGCTTTTGTATGCCTGCTGAATTTTCAAAACATTCCGCCACCGTTATGATTTGGCCCGAAAGACCCGGAAGTTGGTGCTATGAGGCAAAATTTGCCGAAAAGGTTTTTGCGGAAATTATAGGAAAAATTGCGGAGTTTGAAAAGGTATTTGTGCTTGCAAGCGACAAAAAATTTGCTCACGCAAAGGCTTGCCTTGAAGGTGTTAAAAATGTGGAAGTTTTGAATATAAATTCCGATGATGCATGGGCAAGGGATACCGCCCCGACTTTTGTTGTAAACAATAACGGCGAAATTCGTGCCATCGACTGGCAATTCAACGCATGGGGCGGCGAATATGACGGTCTGTATGCAAATTGGGAGAATGACGATAAAATTCCATATGAACTTTGCAAAACGCTTGGCGTTCCGTTGTATGACGCACATCCGTTTGTGCTTGAGGGCGGCTCAATTCATACTGACGGAGAGGGCACGCTCATTACAACAGAAGAATGTCTGTTAAGCAAAGGCAGAAATCCGCAGCTGACAAAAGCCGAGATTGAAGAAAAGCTAAATAAATACCTCGGTATAAATAAAACGATCTGGCTGCCAAAGGGTATTTATAATGACGAAACCAACGGTCATATAGATAACATATGCGCATTTGTCGCTCCCGCCGAGGTTGTACTTGCGTGGTGTGATGATGAAAATGACCCACAATATGCAATATCAAAAGCGTGCCTTGATATTCTTGAAAATTCAACCGACAATAAAGGAAGAAAGATTAAGGTGCATAAACTGCCTGTTCCGAAAATTCCCGTGACAGTTACCGAAAACGATATAAAAGGATATATATTCGAGGACGGAGAGGACACAAGAGAAGTCGGAGAAAGGCTTGCGGCATCGTATGTTAATTTTTATTTTTGCAACGGCGCTGTGATTTTGCCTCAATTCGGCGGTGAAAATGCCGAAAGCGACAGAGTTGCCGCAGAAATTCTTGAAAGAGTTTGCAAAGACAGAAAAATTATTCCGATTTATGCAAGAGATATTATTGTCGGCGGAGGCAATATTCACTGCATTACACAACAAATTTCGTTTGCCGATAAGGGAGGTAAAATATGAGAAAAGTTAAGGTATCGGCGGTTCAGATGAAATGTACAACCGATGTTTGGGAGAATATAGCAAATGCCGAAAAATTTGTGCGACAGGCAAAAGAAGACGGCGCAAATATTGTTTTACTCCCCGAACTGTTTGAAAGACAGTATTTTTGTCAGGAAAGACGATATGACTACTACAATTTTGCTAAGCCTACCCTTGAAAACGATGCTGTAAAACATTTTGCAAAACTTGCGAAAGAACTTGAGATTGTTATTCCTGTCAGCTTTTACGAGCGTGACGGAAACCGCCTTTTTAACAGTGTTGCGGTAATTGATGCGGACGGCGAAATTCTCGGTGTATACCGTAAAACTCACATTCCCGACGACCATTATTATCAGGAAAAATTTTACTTTATTCCTGGTGATACGGGGTTCAAAACTTTTAAAACTAAGTTCGGTACAATCGGTGTAGGCATTTGCTGGGATCAATGGTTCCCTGAAACCGCAAGAGCCCTCGCATTAAATGGCGCCGAATTGATTTTCTATCCGACCGCTATCGGTTCAGAACCTATACTTGAGTGCGACAGTATGCCGCATTGGAGAAGATGTATGCAGGGACATTCTGCGGCAAATGTAATTCCCGTAATTGCGGCAAACCGCATAGGCAGGGAAGATGTAACCCCTTGTGACGAAAACGGCAATCAGACCTCCTCACTTGTTTTTTACGGCTCATCTTTCATTACAAACGAAACGGGAGAGATTATTAAATCTGCGTCAAGAGATGAAGAAACCGTGCTTACAGCAGAGTTTGACCTTGACGAGGTTTTTCAAAACAGACTCGGCTGGGGAATATTCCGTGACAGACGCCCAGATTGCTATAAGGTAATAACCGAAAAGTGATTTGGAGAAAAATATGTGCTTGATATGCGACAGAATATTAAAAAGTAAAATGCTGATTTAATTTCTGATACATAACAAAAACATAAAAACATAAAAACAGAGCAGACTGTAATTTTAAGTCTGCTCTGTTTGCTTTGATTTTGATTATTTATCCGCCTGAATTTTTACGAACTGTTCCTGCATATAGCTGTAAACATCGTCGGGTACATTTGTAAATACATAACATTTGTCGAGATATTCGTCACTCGGAAAGATAAGTTCGTTATTCTTTATATCCTCGTCAAGATACTCGTCATATGCTTTTTGATTAGGTGTTGCGTAGTAGAGATATTCAAAGTTAGCTGCCGCAATTTCAGGTGACTGCATAAAGTTAATGAATTTTTCGGCATTCTCTTTGTTTTTACTGCACGTAGGAATACACATTGCGTCATAGAAAAGGTTAGAGCCGTTTTCGGGCATTGCATAGTCCAAATCTTCGTTATTTTCCATCATCATAACGATATCGCCTGCGTAGTACGGTGCAATTGCCGACTGACTGTTTTCCATTTCTGTGAAAACCTGATCCATTACATATTTCTTAAGCAAAGGCTTTTGTTCGGAAAGCTTTGCTGCCGCCTTGTCAACATCCTCTTTGGTACAATTGGCGGGATTAATACCGCAAAGCTGCATTGCAATTGCCATAGCGTCACGGCTGTTGTTAAACATAAGAATGTCGCCGCTTAACGATTTATCCCAAAGAGCCTCCCAAGAGGTTGGCTTTTTGGCAACCTTTGTTTTGTCATAAACCATTGATGTAATGCCCCAGCTGTAACATACAGTGTACTTACCCTCAGGGTCGCAGGAGAGATTTTTAAAGCGTTCCATAAGGTTATCTTTGTTAGGAATGTTGCTGTAATCAAGTTCCTGCAGCATATTTTCGCTTATGAGCTTGCTTATCATATAATCTGACGGAATAATAACATCATAACTTACATTGCTGTTTTTAAGCATATTGTAAAGTTCTTCGTTGGTTTCGTAAGTGGTGTAGTTTACCTTGATGTTGTACTCTTTTTCAAATTCGTCAATTACATCAAGCGTACCGTCCTCACCGTTTGCAATGTATTCGCCCCAGTTATATACATTAACTTCACCGTCATAGCTTTTGCCACAGCCTGCCATTGCACTGCAAGCCGCTGTACCGATGAGTAAAGAAAGAACAACACAGCCAAATTTTTTCATTTTCAATCTCCCTTATTCAGTTTATTTTTTCACCTTTTCCTCATGTTTGTCACGAATATTTATAAGTATCATAACGATAAGTACCGCTAAAAACAAAAGTGCGGAAAGCGCATTGATTTTCGGCGATATTCTTCTGTGTGTCATTGAGTAGATCTCAATTGATAAGTTTTGAAACTTTGCGCCTCTTGTAAAATATGTGATTATAAAATCGTCAAGAGAGTAAGTAAAGCTCATTAAAAGTCCGGAGAAAATACCCGGCATAAGCTCGTGAATTACCACCTTGTAAAAAGCCTGCCATTGATTACAGCCGAGGTCGAGCGCCGCATCATAAATACTTTGGTCCATCTTGTGTATTCTCGGCATAACATTAAGCACTACAAAAGGAACGCAAAAACATATATGAGCAATAAGCACGGTAACAAAACCCATTTCAAAGTTAAATAAAACACCTAAAAATGTTAATAAAAGCATAAGCGATACGCCCATTACAATGTCAGGGCTGATAATCGGAATGTTAGACGCACTTTGTATAAGCAGTCTTTTTTTACCTTTGAAATTGCTTATTCCTATAGCTGCGGCAGTGCCGAGTACGGTTGCGAAAATTGATGCGAGTACGGCAATTATAAGCGAATTGCCGAGAGCGTTTATAATTTTATCATCTCTGAAAAGTTCTTCATACCATTTGAACGAAAAGCCTTTCCATACAGTAGTTTTACCCTCGTTGAACGAAAATATAATAAGTACAAAAATCGGAAGATATAAAAACAACATCACAAGCGTTGTATATATCTTTGAGGCAATATGCTTGTTTTTCATTATGCAATCGCCTCCTCATCTCCAAAGAAATTCATAAGCACAAGGAACACAAGGATGAATACCATCAGTATCAGCGAAATCGCCGAACCCGTACTTTGGTCTGTCCAGAACACCTTGTCTATAATGTCACCGATCATAATATCGTTTGTGCCGCCGAGGTACTGCGCTACAAGGAATGTACTTGCCGACGGAACAAAAACAAGTGTTATACCTGAAATAACACCGGGGATACTAAGCGGAAGCACAACTTTGCTGAACACATGAAATCCGTTTGAACCGAGGTCTTGAGCCGCCTCAATAAGACCCTTGTCAATTTTACTCATAACAGTGTAAATCGGAAGAATCATAAACGGAAGATACTCATAAACCATACCGAGCACAACCGCACCCGAATTTCCGAGGTATGTACCGTGTATTCCGAAGAATGATAAAATTGTATCGAGCGGACCGTTTGACTGTAAAATCGTAACCCATGCGTATATTCTAAGCAAAAAGTTCATCCACATAGGAATCATCAAAAGCATATTTACAAAATTCTGCGTTGACGGTTTCATTTTTGTAAGCATATAAGCAAGCGGATAAGCAATAAGCAAACAGATTGCGGTTGATATTAATGCAATCCAAAGCGACCTTAAAAATACTTCTTTATAAAAGAAAGCCTTTTCAAAAGCCTCCAATGAAAATCCGCCGTTCTTGCCTGTAAAAGCTGTAATACCGACCATTATCATCGGTATCATTGTAAATACCGCCATCCAAATTATATAGGGAATAGAGGGCTTGCGTGATTTCATCTTTAGCCCTCCTTATCGGATAAAACTTCAAATTTCGCTTTATCAAAATCAAACGAGAGCGGTACATAAGTGGCAACCTGTTCGTCAGTGTCGCTTAGCATAAGCCATTTTCGTGTGTCCGACTCAAGGATAATCTCATTATGTTCACCCTTATAAATAACAGATTCAATATATAAATCCGTAAGGTCACCGTTGCCGTCGCCTGCAAGTGAAAGCGCATCCGGCGGAAGTGTGATTTTTAATTTTGTGCCTTCTTCAAAATAATGATTTTTAACTTCAATAGTTTCATCCTCAAACTCAAAGCTGAAAGTATTTTCATCTTCGTTTGCGGAAGAAACCGTTACTTCGATTTCGTTATTATAGAATGGCAGGAGTTTATTCATAATCTGAATATTAAACGGAATTACCTGCATACCGATCTGACTGCCGATTTCTGCGGAAGAAGTGGAATGTATAAGGATTTCGCACTTGCCGCACATTACGCTCATTTCGTAGTGAACGCCCTTAAATGTCGATTTTACTACAGTGCCTGCAAGCTGACCTTTTTCAGGAGTTGTAATTTCAATATCCTCGGGACGGATTACAACATCGACAGGCGTGTTTTCGCCAAAGCCCTTGTCAACACATTCAAGTTGTTTGCCGAGAATTTCTACACGGCAGTCGCCGAGCATTGTGCCGTTAAGAATATTTGCCTCGCCGATAAAATCCGCAACAAACGCATTTACGGGTTCGTTGTAAATATCTTCAGGTGAGCCAACCTGCTCAACAACACCGTTGTTCATTACAATAACGGTATCGCTCATTGTAAGAGCCTCTTCCTGATCGTGTGTTACATATATAAAAGTTTTTTGAGAGTTTTGCTGAATTTCTTTTAATTCAATCTGCATACTCTTTCTTAGCTTAAGGTCAAGCGCACCGAGCGGTTCGTCAAGCAAAATAACTTCCGGGTCGCACACCAAAGCCCTTGCAATGGCAACACGCTGCTGCTGACCGCCCGAAAGTTTTGTGATAGCTCGCTTTTCATATCCTTTAAGGTCAACAACCGCAAGCATTTTTGAAACACGCTCTTTAATTTCGTTTTTCGGTAGTTTTTTCAGTTTTAAACCGAAAGCGACATTGTCAAACACATTAAGATGTGGGAAAAGCGAATATTTTTGAAAGACCGTATTAACATTTCTTTTGTTTGGCGGTGTGCCGTTGATTCTTTTACCGTCAAAGAGAACATCTCCGCTTTCAGGTTCGACAAAACCGCCGATAATTCTTAGGGTAGTGGTTTTTCCGCAGCCGCTCGGCCCGAGAATAGTAATAAATTCCTTGTCTTTAAAGTCAAGATTTATATGGTTTAATATTACCACTCCGTCAAATCGGACGAATATATCCCTTAAAGATATAATGGTATTTTTTTCTGACTGCTCCATTCACGCACCCCTGTTCATAAAAAAATCTAATATGCTGTATTTATTGCATAACTAAAGGACGGAGAGTGACAATTGGCAAAAGCTTTGACCAAGCGAACACTGTCCGCCCCTACAATTTACTGTAGCAATATTGTAAAGACAAAAGCATACCAATAAATTATAGTCTTTTTTGCAGTAAAAGTCAATTATTATATTTTTGCAAATACCGCTTTTATTGTGTGTGTTAAAATGATGTGAACCAATAAAAAAAGAGAAGCAGAAAATACGGATATAGTTTGTCAAGTGTAAGAAGAAGGCAATTCGCAGATATCCGGAACTGACGGTACCGGAAGAAAAAGTACAGATGGTCACATCTATTTACAACGCAGATGATATGTAAAATGCAATTGAGAAAACGCTTTGCTTTTTAGATGTCATATGATATAATAATGTGTAAGTAAAGTGGGTAGAAGACCTGCAATCTGTAATCGAATTACAGGTTTTCTACCCTTGTATAAAAATATAGTTAATTATACAAAATGCATATTTTGTATAGTTGAGGGAAGATTAACTATACTCGCAAGGCATATTTTGTATAATTCGGGACAGACTGCACAAAAAACAAGGCTCCCGGTGAGCTCTCTAATTGTGCATTATGACATATCATTTATTATTCTTGCCGTCTTGGTCGTGCTTACTTAAGATTATAGATAAATCATTCATAATCTTATTAGTTACATCAAGTCGGTTTTTTGCTAATATAAATTCAAGCAAATCTATAGTATCATATTCATATATACGAAAGAAATCTTTGTACTGCAAGTAATCATTTTCAGCCCGTTGCTGTTCATAAAATATGTATTCCCACATTGCGATTATCTTATATTCCTGTTCAGTCATAAGAGTTCCACCAATCGTCAATAAACAATTCATCTATATTATCAATACCGTGTTGCTTTAGCAATAACTGATATTTAGGATTTAACGCTAAATGACTTTTACCATTGACAACATTTTTAAAAGCATTAAAGCCGAACAGTGCTATAAAAGCAACTACAGCACCTGACACTTGAGTTTTAACAAATTTTTCAAGTTTAGTTTCATTATAATAATGCTCTGGTATGTATAAAGATACTTTCTCAAATGTACCGAGAAAATTAAACCAATACTGCGTAGTTTCATATCTTGAAGTATTTGAATCAGTTTTAGAACGCACAACAAAACGCAGATAGTTATTAATTACTCCTGCAAAAAGCTGACCAAGGTCATTACCGGCAACAAGAGCATTAAGAAAACAATCAGCACGCTCCTTGCGCAACTGCATTTCAAATCTGACCCAATGGTCAAGCTCAAATCTCATCTGCTCTGCTCGTTTATCATATATTCTGAAAAGTGTGTCACTTTGATTTTTTGAACCACAGTAAATACAGAAACTTCTTTTTTCAACAATTTTGCTGTATTCTTTTTCAATTTTAAAAACTTTGAATCTTGAAACATAATTATAATTTTTAATGTCGTTTTCTATCGTATCAAAATCAAGTAAACCGTCGTAATCATCATACGCTATATCTATACGAGTTATATTTAACTCTTGATTATTAGCTATATATGAAAATAACTCGTTATAGTCACCAGTGCCGAGCTTCTCAAAGTTACGGCAACCCTTACCGGACAGCTCAACACAGATTCCCATATTTTCGTCCATTCCCTCGTAATAAATGTTAATGCCTTCATACGAAAGTCTTTTTTTATAAAAATATCGACCATTTAACTCGCTGAATGGAATTTCTGAAAATCCTAAGAAATCAATTATTGATTTTACAGAATCACATTTAGATGAAAAAGTTAAATAGTCGATAATTAAATTAGCTGATTTCATTTTTTACACCTCATTTAGAATTATCTGAATAAGCTTTGCAATGTAGCGCAAACGCAATCAGCGTTTGCGCCTCACATTGACAAAAGTCTTATTTACAGTATAATTGTCTGAAATTTTAGGTACAAAGCCTGTACGGCTCAACCTATCTATAAGCTCATAAGAATTATATAAATTACGCAATTCGTCAGTCTGAACGAAAGTAATCAATTTTTTCTTATGTAGCTTTTTTCTTTTTTCCCTTGTTGGGTTCTCTGAATACTCTATATAATCATCTGCGTCATAATATTTAAGTCTTGTATATCTTCCAAGAAATGTACGACACAAGACAACAATAAAGCATTGTTCACGCAAAGGCTTAGCAACTCTAGAAAAAACTTGAGAAGTTGCAAGAATACATACACGCTGTTTACGCTGCTGCGTTATCTGTGACAAAAGCGTTTCAGGAAAATCTTTACTATTCGCACAACTGAACTCGTTTTGAATTTCGTCTATAGCAAAAATAACCCCGTCAGTTCCATTTTTCAACTGCGGGTCAAGCAAATCATTTAAGGACTTAAGCGGAGCAGTTTGATATTTATAACCGAAATTCGTATAAATTTTACAGCGAGGATATTTTTTCCTAAATCGTTCAAGATCATAAACTAAACCAATAGTCTTGCCTGCGCCTTGGCGACCACAATATAACCTCAAGCCGAAAAGCCTAAAATAATTCTTATCTCTATGTAAAATATCGTGAATTACATAATAAAAAAATTGCGGAGAATTTATTAAAAATCTTCTAAAAATATAGAAGACAAACAAGCATAATAAAACTATCATAATAACCTCATTAAGGAATTAAATCTATAACAATTCTGATAGCACCGAAAATAAGTGTAGCAGTCATAACAATACCTGCACAAACAGCAAAGGTATCCATAGGAAGATAATAATTACACCAAAGCAACCAATCATTGTTAGCAAAGAAATCTTGAACATTCCAATCTGACGGAAAATCAATCGTAGGAAGATTATCATAAAGCCATTGTAACATACTATTATTGGTCATTATCATTATCTCCTTCCCCACCGCTAAACGAAATACCTATACAACTTCGGAAAAGTTTAAAACACGCTAAGAATGTCATTACAATAAAGAGAACAGACAGAGCACCTCGAACATTTTCCCTGTAAGGCTCATAGAATGCGCAATCAATAACATATTTTTTATGATAAAATACAAATTCAAAATAAAACCCTTTTGAGTGACTATTATTAAAACCTGTAATAATATCATTAATTTCTCTAATAGCAGGAATTTTATCATCAAAAACATCTGCTATGTCTTTAGCGTCAGAAACAGTATCATCTTTAGTGTCGTCTTTAGTATCATCTTTTGTATCGTCTTTGGTGTCTGTCTTATCCGTTGTTATATCGCCAGTGTCTGTCAATGTCTTGTCACGAACATCTGACGGTGACAAGTCAATTAAATCATCAACATCAAGAGGAAAAGCAATAGAACCACTTCCGGCATCAGCAACAGAATCAGTCCAGGTCGTATCTGTTCCTATATAATCATCAGTAACACCGATTGACGGATCACAAGTAAATGCTTTTGTTATTTCTTTATCTGTTATCTTATCTGCATCACAATTGATTAAATAGTCAGTTCCAAAAATTGTACCGTCATCACATACTAAACTACCGATTGAATCAATATTAAGACTATACATAGAACTACTACCAGTAGCAGACACTAAGTGATTTTGATAATATAAAAAGCCACCATAAGGTGAAGCATATTCTTGCTTATAATAATACGGTTGTATTAAAGGTCTAGAAGTTGAAACAGTCGTAGCGCCACGAATTAATGAAGTATTAATAACATTATCAGCCAAAGAAAAAACAATATCCTGATCATGATAAATTATTCCTTGGTCTTGATACGAAGATGCATTAAGAGAACGATAATAAGTATAACCAGTTCCTAAAATAGTTACTTTAATAATACACCACTCTGACTTAAAAGCATCTGAAACAGCAGCAGGAACATCACCCATAACTTCAGAACCAATAATCTCAATCATTGTGCTACCTACGCTAAAACTTGAATATGCGTGAGAGTTACAATCGAAATTAAACTTTAAAGATCCTTCATTCTGCAAAAGAGAAACAAAACTATCATAGTTTTTAAAAGTTGATTGCGCTATGTTAAAATCAATAAAACTCGATGTTACTTCAACACTCGGAGTATAAATAAACGCTGCTATTGAATCAAAAATTTTTTGCCATTCACTTGCTAAGCACATAATTAAGCCGTTTGTTGTTACTGTATAATACTCTTTTTTTGCGTCGTACTGTTCTTTAGCTTTATCTATTATGCTTTTCGTGTCAGAATCAACAGAATTATAATACCGTCGTGCAGTGCTTTGTGCTGCCTCGGCAGATGTAAAAGTTACACCGCACGCTATCAGAATACCTATTACAAATGATATTATCTCCTCTACACCTGTTACAGCGTGAGCTTGCACCGGAGAAAGCACACCGCCGAAACACACTACAGTCAGAACGCAGAGCAACAAACACAAAGCAGAATGTAAATAGCGTTTTATATTAGATTTTTTGAAAATCGTTTTTAATTTAGTTTTTATTTTAATCACATAATCACCGCCAAAAAAACAAGGGACAGGACATTCATCCTGCCCCTGAAAATGAGGTCGTTACATTAGAGGAACGAGAAAATAACTCTGCGAATAAGCGAAATTCCAATAAATGTGCCCATAATGCCGATACCAATAGGGATCATAGTAGTAAGACCACTATTAACAGCCTCTACAAGAGGTTTAACAAGTGTGTCTGTAACCTGGAAATAAGTAATACCACCATCCACAGTAAACAACTCCTTTCAATAAAATTGGCGTATAAATTTATACAAGATTAATATAACAGCAACAGCACAAGCAATTACAAATGCTGATGTTATTAGAAAATTTTGATAATCAAGTTTTGCATTAAGTTCTTGAATAGATTGAACAGAATCAGGAGTAGAAACATCAACAACAATTGAAGTGCTTTGCTCCTGTTCCTGACCTACTGCCGAAACAGTAAGGCAAGAGAAAAGGATAATAATGAGAGATAAAATTATACAACTAATCTTCTGTAACATCTGAATCAACCACATTGCAATGATTGCAATTACTGCAAACCTTGAGAGTACCCGGAGTAACTTTCTTCATTTCATGCTTAAACGCAAATAAGCATACGCAAGCGCCGACTACAAAGCCAAAACCGAACTCTAAAAGAAATTCCATTTTAAATTACCTCCAAAACAGATTTAAACTTGTTATATGTTTCAGTGTCAACCTCTGATACAGGCTGAATAAGTGTACACTTACGGTACTGATCAAAATATAAGTTAGCGAAACCACCAACTACAACATCAGCGAGGACTTCACTACTTTTAACTTTGACTTCTTCAGCTTTAATACCGTTGACTTTGTCCATTACCGATAAGCAATATAAACGAGCATATTCGATTGCCTCGCCGTTATCAGTTACAAATGTTCCCACACGGTAGCCGACTACTAATACTAAATTATTCATTTTTAGCCTCCTTGTAATTTTTTTGAATAGATTTATAAATAAATGAGATGTACTCGGAAAGTTTTTAACAATGCAGAGGGACTTACAACTTTTTTATGTGTCCTAAACCGAGTAATTAATTTATTTCTTTAACCAAATCGAACTTAAACAAATCATCATAAGCAACTACATATGATACACCTGAATAGCGTTCAGATAATCTTACTTTACCAATACAAACAAATAAGTGAAACTCATAACTAATGCACTCAAGTTTAAAAAAACTATCGTTTTTAGAAAAATAGAAATCAGTAAATTTTTTATTGAGAAGTTCTGGAAAATAAAACTTACAAAGCTTAATCATATTTGTTTTATTTACATTAAGCTTAAGTTCTTTGAATTGTGTGTTTTCAAGCATTTTTTACATCCCCTAAAAAAATAATAAAATTGATATATCTTTAATTGGAATACTACAAATATCAAATCCACGATCATCATAGAAAATTAAATCTCTATATCTATTAATCGTATAAGATGAAAAAACAACCTCAACGCCATTCAAAAACACAAAAAATTTATCGTTTCCACCAGCACGGTTACAATCAATAATACCGTCTAAAATTCTTTTTACTTCTTCAACAGTATAATTTACATTAATTTCGTTCATAAATACATCCCCTAATTTTATCAATGGAACTAAAGTGTTCCTTTTATAAATAAATTATACTACAGAAGTGTTCCTTTTGCAACACAAAAGTTCCATTATATGTTATAAAAATATTAGGGTGATTTTTATGTATTATACACAAAGATTAAAGGAATTAAGGGAAAAAAACGAACTAACACAAGAACAAGTGGCAATGAAAATTAATATTAAAAGAGAACAATATAGAAGATACGAAATTGGTATAAATGAAATAAAAGCATCACACATAATAAAATTTGCAAAACTATACAATGTATCAACAGATTACATATTAGGATTAACAGATAATCCCGAACCAAATTACAGAGTAAACAACAACATTAAAAATCAAATAGGTATTAATATTGGTACTGCAAATATGAGTTAAGGAGGTGAAAAAATGGTACTATTAAGTAAAAGTACTATAGACTTCATTATAATATCAATGATAGTAATGATTACAGTTATAGTACTTGTAAGAAAACTTACAAAAAGATAAAACTTTTAAGGTTCGCAGTGATGCGAGCCTTTTATTACAATAGATGTAAGTTGTACCCCCCTATTTAGCGGAGGGGGGTTAAGTCGGATTCACTATCCGACTTTTTTTGTGTGTGAAAGATTCATAAAAATAACTGTCCGTCAAAGAAACAACGCAGGATAGCGCATTATTTGTATCAGCAAGAAAATAATTGCGTTCATAAAGCGAAATGTTAACAAGCGAGACGGAAACAGTCTGCAAAAGTCAAACCTTTAATGCCCGAATAATAAAACGGTTCATAGCAAAACTACGGTTAAAAAGGCTAGACAAAGGGCGTTGCCCTTTACCCACAAGGGAGCAGTGGCTCCCTTGACCCTGCAATCGGGACGGAAAATTTGATTTTTTTCAAAATTTGTTGCCCGACTGCGACTTGAATTTTAAAAAGATATAAGCTAAAATAAACTTAAGAA